>TARA_R110001606_G_scaffold96378_3_pt1 | contig 63723 bp, 67 predicted proteins | sample TARA_R110001606 | Tara Oceans TARA_R110001606 (sample SAMEA4398315) | marine metagenome | biome: Polar Biome; feature: [SRF] surface water layer (ENVO:00010504); material: water (ENVO:00002006), including particulate matter (ENVO:01000060) such as... | depth 5 m
AGTTTTCATATCATCACTTACTACACCGAGCTGACCTGTTGGGCCGCCATCTGTCATGTAGATACAATTCATAATTTCTACTTTGTATTTCTTTTGGAACTCTTTTATTAACTCTCTGCCTAACATAAGTGTTTCATTAAGTGGAGTGCCACCTAATTGAAATGTTCTTGCCATAGCGTATCTGTTACAGCCCACATCCTGTCCACCATATCTCCAATCCTGACATCTGTAAACTTTACCTATCATCAGTAAGTTTTTAAATGCCTGAGAATATTTGGTCGGTGAAAGGTCTGAGCTTATTAAATGATTAATATGAAGTTCTGTATCTGTTATCATAAGTTTGCCAGGTCTTCTTCCGCCCTGTGCAACTATTTGTGTGTTCTTTCTTTGCTCCCATGCACCGTCGGTATCTTCAAGAGTTCTTAAAGTTGTAAATGAATATACATCAAATGGTATTCCTACTTTTTTACAAAAGGAAACTTGAATTGCAATTTGCTCTAAGCAATGTGCGATATCATCTTGCATCGAACCTGAAAAGTCTACGAAAAATATCATGCCGTGATTCTTGCCTTCAGGAACTATTGTGTGGGATAGAAAAACATCATCGGTTAATTTAGTAGCCCAAAGTTTTTTCATATCTAACTTGCCTGTCTTAGCCTGCCTACTTCTTTTCATACAAGCTGCCTGTCTTTTCAATTCAAACTGTTGAACTAAGCTAGAGATATAAGATGTATTTCTTTTATTAAAGTCTGTCCACTCATCTTGTTCTGCGGTTGCAAAGGTCATTGGTATCTCATTATACTGTTTGCCGTATCTGTTAAGACGGTCATCCTCATAAACAATTTCTTCTAATTTGAAAAACATATCATCCTTGTTTCCCCATTCAGCTTTTAATACATCATCAATACTATTGATAAATTTCTTAGTATTAATTTTTGGGAAGGTTATATATTTTAACGGCTCGGCTAGTTTGTCCTCAAACTTTGCCTCATTGTTTCTGAAGTTTTTATCAGTCATTGAAATAGGACCTTTATCAGTTTCCTCTTCACCGCCACCTGGAGCCGAACCAGTTTCACCGTCAGCCTCACCGCCTGGAACTTGTTCATAATCGCCATCGCCTTCATCATCACCAGGCTCACCATTAGCTTCCATTAATTTTTTCATTAATTCCTCTAACGCTTCTTGCTCCTCATTATTTCCTGCATAGTCATATAATGCTTTTGCAACATTAACAACTTCTTCCCAAGTTTCTAGGTTGTCAATTGTATCTATAAATGGTTGCTCTTGTTCTGAAAAATTAATAGCCAACATGGAACCAACCTTATAGTGAAGATTAATTCTGTCAATTAATGGGAGTGTGTTTGGGTCAATATCTTTAACGCCAAAGAAGTCTTTTTCAAAAAGCTCATTGTATCCTGCGTAAAAGTTTTTAACGATGCCTGGGAATTTGGATTTAATCTTTCTCTCAATCCTTGCATCTTCAACAACATTTAGAAATGTTTTAAAGTTGACACCATGATTCATATTGTCATGCCATCCTTCAAGGGGAGTATGTAAAGCGTGTCCTACTTCATGTCCTAACAACATATCGTATAAGTCGGTTGACATTTCTTTCCAAAGAGGAAGGACTACTATTCTATTTTTTAAATCGAAGTGAGCAGTCTCAACCTTACGATGTTCTACTGTAATGTTTTCGGTTGCTAATAATTTTGCTAATGTATTTTTGTTTTTCATACCGTTATTATAAGGCCTGGAAAACAAAAAGTCAAGCTTTTAGATTAATCTTTTTTAAATTTTAGCCGATTCTTTAAATGTTGTTCTGCAATATCTTCTTTTGATTGCCCGTGATAAGCAACTGCGTGGTTTTCAGTAATCAATAATTCGTTTACATTTACTCTGGCTTCGTCTTCAATAGTAATAAACTCACCTAATATTCTACCAAACTTTCCTTTGCCATCCTTATGTGTTTTTAAAATAGCCCCATTGGAAAGTTTTTCCTTTAAGAATTTTTTAGCCATAAGTCCAAACTTTTTTTCTTCCAAATCTCTTGTTCTACTTTCGGGTGTGTCTATTCCGTAAAGTCTAACTCTTTGTTTCTTTAACCATGTTCCAAAGCCTAGGTCAATGTCAACATCAACCGTGTCTCCGTCAACTACTTTAACTATCTTAACTCTATACTCATACATTTTTTTTCTTCCTAGGTTTTCTTTTTATTTCTTTTTTAATTGGAGTCTCATTAGCTTCCTTTCTTTGTTCTAATCTAGTAATAACTTCTTCGGTTTCCATCCACATGTCTTGCCCTGCTATTATTTGTTTTACTTCATCTGGTTTTAGGAAGTCTTTATATACTGACTTTAATAATTTTTCGCCCCAGGATTTTTCTAATGCAACTTGGGCATACATCTCTGAGGACTTTCCAAATGATGCACTTGAAAATGTGTGAAACATAAATGCTGAATGGTCTGATACTTCACATTGGTCACCACATAAAAATATCATTGTGGCAGCTGAGGCAACAAGCCCTTCGGCTGAAGTAATAACCTTTGCCTGCGATTCATTCAAAGCTCTCATTAATTGAACTGTAGTAAATGCGTTACCACCTTGAGAATTTAAATGTATGTAAATGTGGTCGCCGGCACCCGCACTTCTAATAATGTGAAACCAGTCTGTGTATTCTTCCGGTCCTTTAATTTGTCCTGAAATATAAAAGTGATGGACAGTTCCAACCACTTGTTCAATCCATCCTACTGCCTTCTTAGTTTGTTGTGAGTCGTTCATAATATCTTGTAACCGCCTTAATTTTTTCAATTTGTTTATCAATAATAACTGACCTATTGGGCCAATGTATCATATCCTTTTCCGGGTCTTGCTTCAAGTTAATTAACAATGGTAAAATTAAGTCTTCAACTTCTCTCAATTTTAAAGCAACGTCTTGTTCGAGCAATGCCTTGTGTTCGCTAATTAGTCCGCTGTTATCAGCAGATAAAATTCTATTTTCTAAATCATATAACTTTTCTAAAATCTCATTAGAGTTTTCAGATGCTGGTGCCGAGGTTCTCGGCGTTGGGTCTTCATCTACAATAGTGAATCCGAAATCAAAGTCTTCAGTCATTTGTATTTACCTCTATACTATCTATTTCGTCAGGTGCTTGATGTTCTACTCCTGTAACCGGATTAACAAAGTTTCCTGACCTAAGTGCCTTTTTAAATTTTTTATTGTAGGATTTAATTGCCCTATCAATTTTAGATTTAGATGCTCTCATTGTATAATTGTATCCAAGCATATGGTCATACTCGTGTAATGCAACTCTTGAACCTAAGTCAACAAACTTCTCAACACATTCCTTACCCTCAACATCTAAATATTTAAATGTAGATTCTGCAGGCCTAGTTAGGTTAAGAAAAATACCTGGCAAACTTAAACAACCTTCTCTAGCTACATTTGTTTCTTTTGAGACATCGACTAATACAGGATTAATCATGCATCGTTTCATTTCTTCACCGTCACCAAATGTAAACATTTTCATATTCAATCCAACTTGATTTGCTGATAGCCCAATGCCACCAAACTCTAGTTGTTTTTCAAACAAAGCATCAAAGATTTCCTGAGCATTGTATTTGTCAAAGTCAAAATCATCGGGTGCTTTGTGTAGTATTGGGTCGTTAAACGAAACCAATTGTAAATTGCTTAAATCAATGTCTTCCATAATAATTATTTATAAGTTATATTGGACTAGGCTATATTGCCTAATACCAATTCTTTTAATTCTGTAAACCCACCAATTGGATTGCCGTTTACTGTAATTTGTGGGAACGTTCTTGCTTTAGGAAATAGTTCCGCAAATTCTTCAAAGGTATATTCTTCATCCAATGAACTGTATGTGTGGTCTAATCCTTCACGTTCGCATAGTCCTTTTGCTTGAACACAATAAGAACAGTTTTCTTTTCCGTAAATTTCTATTTTCATTTTTTCTCCGTAATACTTATATACATTCCCAACTATGAATATATCCATAGCTTTCAATTTTCTTTTTTACTTCTTCTTCGTCATTTATCATATCGCCGATTGGAAGATATCCTATTGCAAGTCTTTCATCGCCCCAAGGATATTCTAGTTTGTCTTCCACTTGTTTATGAAACTCTTTTAAATGAGGTTCTAATTCCTCAAAAGAATAATCCGTATGAAAGAACTGTAATAAACTTGCATTGTAGCAGTGTGTTAACACAATTTGTTCTTTAGGACATTCCACATCCTTATCAATAAACAATTCTAAAAAGTGTTTGCCAACATGAGGGTAATTCATATATAGCCTACCACTCTTAGGTATTTCAAACAAAGAATAACTTTCCTCTAATAACGGTTCCCCTGCATCCACGCCACTCAATGCCCACAATTTTGTTCTACCCCTTTGAGTAGTTTCCAGTTCGTGAATTAAATTATTGAAGTGTGAAAGCGTTTGCCAAATTTCTTTATTGCCTTTATACTTATGTAAATTTTCAGGGAAGTTAATGTGTAAACGATTTAAATCCTCAGGAGTATACTCAATTGGAAATCCTAAACTGTTTAATTCTATAACTACCTTTTCTAAATCAGACTTAATAACTGTTGTATCTCTGAACCCACTAACCTGTGTGTTACTTATTACGTTATTAATATAATGTAATCTATTATAAATTAATTTAACTGTTGGGTTGTCATGTAATACAAATTCAATCTTGTAGTCTTTGTCTTGTCCAACATAGACATTTATTTTCATTTAGCAATAACTGAATAGTTTTGTTTCTTTTCAAATTTAATTACTGACCTAAACTTATCAAAAAGTAAATCACCTTTATGTGAGATTACAAAAACACTTGCATCCTCTCCGATAGTTTGTAGTAAGTTCATAACATAATCTGTTCCGCTATTATCTAAACTACTATCAAACACTTCATCTAATATTAATAGATTAGTGGCAGCACTATTTTTCATCTTAGCAATTGTTCTCCAAGTAAATAGTAAAGCTAAATCTATTCTTTGTTTTTCTCCTTCACTAAACGAGGCATAACTAAATTTATCTCTGTGTCTAGATTTAATTGTCTCATTAAACTTTTCGTCTAATGTAAATTGAACAAAGAAGTCCATGGCAGCTAAGTATTTATTTACTAGTTTATTAATAGCAGGTAAATACTGTTTTATAATTCTAGTTTTAATACCTGTGTCTTTTAATAATACTGAAGCAACCTTTAAGTAATGGTTCTCCTCATTCTTTAAAGACTTCTCAGCATTTTTAGATGTAACATCCTTTGCTAGTTCTTTTAGTTTTGTTTTCTCTTCATCTATGTTCGCTACATTGCTTCTAGCATTCCCTAGTTCGCTCTGTAGGCGTTGCAAAAACTTTTGGTTAGTTATTATGTCATTATTTTTATTAATAATCTCATCATCTAACTTCTGAAAAGCATCTATGATTTCTTCTAAGTCTTTAAACTGTTGATCTAATTCCGTTGATGCTTTACTAAGGTCTGATATTTTTAAAGTGCGTTCCTCTTTTATCTCTTCCTTAAAGGTATGTGGTATGCCCTGCTTACAAGTAGGACAGTCATCGTTGTTATGATAAAAGTCTAAGTCCGAATTAGCTTTTTTTATTTGTTGTTCGAATCTATCTCTAAAGGTTTGAAGCTTGGATCTTTTTTCTTTTGGGTCTCCCAAATCCGCCTTTTCGCCCTGGAGTTTTGTTTTAGTTTCTTCAGTTGTCTGGATCGTGATTTCGATTTCATTTATTTGTGTTTCGATTTCCTTAATCTTGAGCTCTTTGCTATTCTCTAGAGTCTCAATATACTGTTTTTGTATAGTAGCTTTTTGCTTAACTACCTCCATATCCGTTTCAATGTTACGGATAACATCTTTCATTGCATTGACTCGCTCTTTTAGAAGCTGATTCATTACTGTAAAAACTTGTATATCTAGTATGTCCTCAATTATCTCTCGCCTTGAACCTTGAGGTAATTGCATGAAGGGTGTAAATGAAGCCGACCCTAAAATTACTATCTGTGTAAATGATTTATAATTTAGTTTAAGTATAGATTCCTCTAGATACTTTTGGGTGTCTCTGACCGCAGCGTGGCTATCAATGTTTTCACCGTCAACTTTAATATCGAATATGTTAGGAGCAGAGCCACGTCTAACTTGGTATTGTTTGTTTCCTACTTTAAAATCTAATTCTACTAATAGCCCCTTGCCATTAATAGAGTTCATCATCTGTGGCTTAGTAACATTACGGAAGGGTTTATTAAAAAGGACATAGCACAATGCATCTAAGAATGTAGATTTCCCTGCGCCGTTATCTCCGACTACTAATGTGCTAGGACTTCTATTAAATTGTATTTCGGTAAAGGCATTACCTGTTGATAAAAAGTTTTTGTATCTTAATGTTTCAAATATAATCATAATTTTTTAAATGAGGTAAAATTACCTTATTCGTATACTCCAAATGTTGTTTACTGTTTGGGTGTGCGACATCGCCTTCGAACTCCAGTGTAAAACTAACGACGCCATTATCTCGACACCATTCATACATACCAAAATCACAAAACTTAGAAAAGTCTAATGAGTTACGCATCCAATTTAAATTTATATCGTCTGTATCTAAAGGACAAGCTTTATTACTATACGTAGACATAAAATATTTAACTCCCTTTGAGTCTAGATAATTTTGTGTCCACATTACCTTCTCTAAAGTATTTATTAATCCCCCTAATGGATTCCAGAACTGTTTATACCATAAGTTAGAACTAGGATGGTTCCAACCCGCATTTTGTATTATCCAATTTCCTTTATTCTCTTCTACAAAACTTATAGGATTTTGTAAACAATGGTCAACACCATTCATAGCCCCTAGTTGAACATCTTGGTCAAAGTAATCGCCTCTGTCTGCGCTTGACCACATAATACCTACAAGTATATCTTCCGGGTTATTATTTTGTAATAGTTTTTCTACTCCAAATATTGCCTGTCTTGCAATAAGAGAATTGCCCATAGAACTGTATGCGTAATTATGTAATTCTAAATTAAGTTCTTTGGCTAAGTGTTTAGCCCAACTCGTTACTATATTACTTCTAGTCTCGGTGAAAGAACACCCAGACGTAACTAAATGTTTCATTCTAAATTTTGAGATTCAATATATAACTCTTGTAGAACAGTTTTTAATCTGTCTGGGTCTACATCTTCAGTTTGTATATTATCTACATAGTCATTTAAAAGAGTCATTGTATCTTCTAAATTAATTGCTTCGTCGCCTACAGCTTCATCTTCAAATTCTGAAAAGTCCTCTAAAATTTTAAGTTCTAATGGGTTAGTTGTATATAGTTTATCAACAAAATTATCAAACTTAACAAAGTCTGTTTTCTTAATAACAATTAGTTTAATTATTTTGCCTTCTAAATCTTTCCAATCTAAATTTTCAATAAGGTTATTAAAAGTTTCATCCTCATCATCATAATGAAACTTCCTAAAGATTGAGTTAGGGTTTTCAACAAACTCCAAATTATTATCTACTGTATCGTAAATATTAAATCCTCTAGGATCGTCATAGTCGGACCATGTAATTGGATAAGGATTACCTAAGTAAGCTACGTTTCCTATTTTATGTCTATGATGAAAGTGACCTGAACAAACTAAATCAAATTTTGTAAAATCACCTGCAGACATTCCGTGTTCGTTTGCAAATCCTTTATACATTATAAATCCTGCAAATTCAAAATGCCCGAAACAAACTTCTGCGTCTGTGTCTTCAACTGCCTGCATAGAGGATTTATAATTTTCAGAACATATCCAAGGCATGAATAAAATTTTTCTTCTATCCAATATTAGCTCAGTAACTTCAGGGTATATTGTTATGTTGTCATACTCCCTAAGTAATAGCTCAGGTGAATTAACATCATTGGTATTTTTAAAATATGTATCGTGATTGCCGGGAACCATATGGATATCAATACCCATGTCCCTTGCCTTGTCAAAGAAGTATTTCTTACAAGACTGTAATGTATTATAGTTGATGTATTTACGTCTATCAAAAACATCACCCAAGTGAACAACAGTTTTAATACCGCGTTTTTCTAAATCGGGAAAGAATGTCTCATCATAGAACTTAGCAAAGTAGCTATCAAAGGCAATATTATCTGACCTGGCACCGAAGTGGGTGTCGGTTATTAAGGCAACTTTCATGTTAGCCTTCGTAGATCGCTGAGTTAGCTCCGTGTTCTTTTACTTCACACGATACTGCAAAACATCTACCATCTGTCATTTCTTTTACTAATTTGTCTGCTTGATAAAATGCCTGCTCTGCAAATTTTTCACAGCCTACACCATTCATTACAACAACTCTAGCTAGGTGTTTTTCTTCTAACTCCATAAACGTTTTCATTTCAGGGTCATCTTTTGCTACTGCAATTGAATGGTCAAAGTTATCTTCTAGCCAGTCCTTAAGAACTTTAAGACCTCCGAAGTCTACTACCCAGTTCTTATCATCTAAAGTGTGCGCACCAAATTTGAAACTGAATGCTAATGAATATCCATGTAACAAACTACAATGTGAATGTGTTGCTAGTGGTTGTCTGAAGGCGCAAGAGAGACCTCTCTCGTGTCCATAAGTTTTAGTTGAATAATACATTATTTACCTCCAAGGTGTTGTAATAATTTATAAGCGGAAAAGTATTCTTTTCCAAGTGTTTGTTTGTTTCGGTTTATGGCATCCTGTATTTCAGGAGTGTCAAAATTATCCATTAGTGTTTTAATTTTATCTTTCATTACATCTAAGTGATGGACATAACTTTTATATCCGTCTGTCCAGTGGTCTGGATATTTAAATACATCCTCATACATTTCTACATATGAAAGTCTGTTAGGAACAAGTGGCATACCACCCGCACATAATATTTCATAACAGCTGATGCCTAATGTTTCTTGTGTGTTCGCACTAAATACCATCTTCGCTCTTTTTAATAAGTTGTGATACTCAGCTTTTGATAAGTTTAAATCCTGACAAAAAATAAATTCATACTCAGGTAAATGTTCTGCTAAACTTTTAAATATGTCTGGTTGTTTCTCTGGTGCCATTCTATGTGGGAATAATATAATGTTTTCCTTTTCAATATTATTCTCTAATTTTTTATCAAGGTATTCAAAGGGCCAGCCTGTTCTTTGGACTTTATCCCTAAGAGAGCTAATAAGTTCGGGGTGAGGTAAAGTGTCATAAGGATCGTCATTGTCAACAATAGTATTAACAAACATTTCAATATGGAATTCACTTGCAAACCAATTCTTGTCATAACATTCATAAAAACTTTTCTCCGCGTGTCTAACCCATGGGGCGTCACCTATTAATCTGCCTAGGAAATCTGCTGGGTCATATGAACCGGCATGCCATAAGCCATGTAATTCTACTTTTACTCCTAACAACTCTGACATATACTTAACATTAATAACACCTGGGTGCCATGCATCTGTAAATAGAAACTTGTCGCCTTCCTTAATTTTATTTTCTGAAAACAGTTCTGCAATAATTTTAACTTGTTCTGCTTTGTAAACATTTGTGCCTGAAAAATTTAGAAAAGCACCTGGTGTAGTGCAGGCAGCTATATTGTCAGGACCGCTAATAATACAAACGTCTAATCCGTTAGTTCTTAAATACTCCGGGACAAACGTTTTCCATTCAGCCGTGTATCTAGTTTCGACATATTCTAAATCAACTAAATAAATCATTGACAACTATGCCTCCGTTTTCATTGTCCTCATAAACCTCTACCTTACATCCTCTATCAGGATAATGTTCTTCTATATAATCTAGTAGTTCGTTGCTCATCATTTCACAAGACTTATAATCTAACTGTAAAGTATTAGATGTATATAAGTTTTCTAGTTCTCTTTTAAATAAAATAAACTCTACGTCTCTATCTAAATGTCCAACGCTCATTGTTACATAGAAATGAAAAATATGTCTATGTGGATATTGTAAAAACTCTACACCCGGCAAATCTTTAGCACCTGGATATTTGTGTATGCCTTCTTTTTGAAAACTAATTTTTATATAATTCTTTCTCATGTAAATAACTCCTCTAATGAATTTTCAATGTAAGGTATTACTACTTTATCAGGACGCTTAAAGTTTCTTTTCATAAAGTTTCTTCGATTGACTCTACCATTGTCCTTCATTTCCATACCTTTATCTTTAAATCTTTTATACCACATTAAATGCATCGGGTCAGTAATAGTATTTCTATGTTCCATACTCTCTGACCATGTGCTATACTCTCCACCGCCCATTTCTTTTAGAACTAAGTTCTCAAATTTGTAAACTCCTAGTCCGTGTGCAATAAATTGTAATGCTAAGTCTCCATCTTCTCCGCCAAGTATTCCACCATCAGTATGAAGGTTGTATTCTTCGGCATTGTAGATTGACTTCTGATAATATTTTAACACATTTTTCAAAAAGAACAAGCTTCCTTTGCAGTTACTGGTCTTCTTGAACACATGATTATTGAAGTATAAATCTTTCTCCTCGCGGTATCTTTTATTAAAAGGTTCGTTGCGAGGATTAATAGGCATCGCCATATCAACATGAGAATATTTTTCCCAATTTTTATTAATGTTTTCTACAAAATGTTCGCCATCACAATGGTCATAAAGAATTGAATCGTTGTCTGCAAATATGGCAAAGTCAACATCACTCTCATAAAAATCTTTTAGTAATATGTTTCTGGCTTCACCAGGCCTTAAAATTCTATCCTCGGGTCCTAGTATATATCGTATGTCGTTGTGTTCTAAAAAGTCTTTACTGTTGTAGTCCTGTGCTAATATAACCACCTTTAAACCTTTGTTTAGGAAGTATTCTACCTGTGTATTGTGATAACCTAATCGCTTTTGATACTGATCGCCAAACCATGATATAATGTAAACGTGCGTTAATCCCATTATCCAAATAGTCCGTCCAAACTTGCAGGTGGTGTTGATTGAACCGGCATTGACTTAATGCTTCCGCCTAAGTATTGATTGCCTGCCCAATATTTAAAGTCGTCAACAGTTTTTACATTGTAAAGATTTCTAAATTGATGTTCTAGTCTTAACCTCTTAGCCATCTTCATTAATTCATCTTCTGAATGTAGGCATCTTTCAACGTGGTCCATAAAGTTTCTAATACTTGATAATACAAATATCATTCTTACTCGTAACCAATCGTGAAAGGAACCGCCTTGGTCTTTCCAAGCAGTTGACCCCATGTTTAAAATTTTAAAGAAGTCATCTCGTGTAACTCCTACGGGTGCTGTCTTTTCTATATCATCATAGAATGTATCGTAAAGAGATGACCACTGTCTAGAATATTTTATTGTGCCGTTGCCCATGTAATATAAACCAGTCTCCGCGGCACGACTATGTGTTGTGGAATCATATGAAATTTCTATGTGGTCATACAATCCGTTTTGACAAAATATTAAATAAGGAAGTAATCTTCTAACTGAACCTACTCCCAAGACGTGTAGTTTTAATTTGCCGTGTTCATTTCTAAAAGGAACCTGACTAGCAATAAAGGCTCTTTGCACATCTTCAAAAGGACCTGTGCCTAAAGCAGCCGCCCCCATAGCTACACCGCCGATATACTTGTGGTCTTCTTGTGGGACTGCATCAAGTAATGTTTTTGTCCATTGCATATATGTGTCGTAACAATTGCCTTGTAAAATTGCAAAAGACTTACAGTTACTATTGTGTTTCTTAAATGCCTCTATCTGATCTCTAATGTTTTGTCCTGTAGCTGTAGCATACTTATCAAAATTTGCTACATCAAATACTCTGCCTTTAACATCATTTCTATCTGACTTGCCGTCTAATAATATAACAGGTATCTCATCAAAACACATTCCGACCGTTGCCCACTTAGCTTGGTTTTCATATATTTTAGCTTTTAGTTCTGGGGTAATCTGTTTACCGAGTGTAACTATTTGTAATCCACCTGAGTCTGCGTGTATGCCTTCGATGTGTCCGTTATAGCATTGGAATCTTTCACCGAAGCTAGACTCTTGATATGAATTATACAATGCTGAAAATGTATGGGACTTTTGTTTGTGGACAAAGAGTCCGAATAACTCTTTAATCATTTCAACATTCTCAGGATCGTTAACCGTTTGAGGATTTGATAGCCTCATATAACTAGTTCCCGATACTACATATTCTAATGAATGTTTACTCATACATAAACTCTGGTGTAACCCTGTTTGTCCATTTTGCAAAGTCAATTTTATAATTTCTGTAATACGCCTGATAGGCTTCTAAAGTATTAACAGACTTAACATCGTCTGGCATTGCTTGTGGTGGATTTGTAAATCCGTTATCCTCAATATTAAGAGGTGCATCACATAGTATACTATCTAATTTGGTCTGTGTCAAGTGTTCTTTTCCATAACGGTGTGTGTATTCTTTACATAAACTTTGAAATAGATTGTAGACAAATTCATATTGTTGTTTAGATTGTCTTGTCCATATTGCACTAGGGTGATTGATATGAGATGCTTTGTAAATAACTTGTTCTAAGTTACTGTTGCTTAGACGCCACCTTTTAATGTTTCTACCGTTGGCAGTTTTGTCTAAGTATTGGTCGCCGTCTAAAACTCTATGTGCTGTTGACATAAGTTGAGCGTATTCGATTATCATTTTAACAACGTGTTTATCACAATGCATCTCAGCACACGTGTCTGGGTTAGGGTCTAAATAAAATATGTTCATACTATAAAATCCTCTCTAATTTTTTTAGCAGTTCTTGTCTTTCCTGAAGGGCTTGTATAAGTTTTAGTTATACCTTTTGTTCCTTCAGCGCCTTTAACAACATCTATAAAAAATGCCATCAGTGGTATTGTAACACTAAATAACAACGCTGTCAATAATACTCCGTCCATTATTTTCTAAAAATTTTAATCAATTGATTAGCTTGGTGTTTTGCATCGTCTAAAGCATTATGTGCTGTGCCTTCCATCTTTACGTCCCAAGGTTTAATGTTTAATGTATTAAGAATAGTTCTGTAACACTGGACTACCCACGGTGTCCACGGAATTTCTATATCCGTTGCCCAATAGGCTGACTCTAAAATTGAAATATCAAACGCTGAGCCGTTACCCCAAACTGTAACGCTTCTATCTGTGCCATACCAATCTTTGAATTGGGTTAAGGCCTCGCCGACAGGTTGTGGATCAACAGCAAGAGCTTTTTGGGCTTCTTTACTTTGTTGACTCCACCATTTGACTGTATCCTGTGAAACATGAAGTCCTACGTTTTTGCAGGATGATGCGTCGATATTAACATAGAAAGTATCTAGGATACCATCATCTATATTAAAAGCCACTGCGCCAATTGAGAGGATAGTGGCGTTAGGCCTGACGCTTAATGTTTCCAGGTCAATCATAACCTGTCTTTGAGTATTCGTTGGCATTACTTAGATAATACCTCTTGTATGTTTATGTTGTGCATAAATTCGTCCTTTAATGAAGGGTTAGTTTTAAGTTCCCCTTTTAAAACTGTAGTTTGTGTTGAGGAGTTAGCGGACACAATGCCTCTATTCTCACAACAACCATGTCTTGCTCTAATGTAAACACCAACAGCTTTAGATTTTGTTAATTCTTCTATACGGGTTGCTATCATCTCTGTTAGTTCTTCTTGTAAATGTCCACGTGAAGCAATGTGCTGGGCAATTCTTGTGTATTTACTTAATCCAATAAGTTTTTCACCTGGCATACAAGCAATGTATGCTACTCCACTAACTGGTTGATGATGATGTGAACACATACTTCTGAGGTCACACCTAACAACTATCAACTGGTCATAGGAATTGTCCTCATTAGGAAATGAAGTTACATCGGGAGGACTTGTATACCTGCCACCCATAATTTCGTTGATATACATTTTTGCTAGACGCATACCTGTGTTCATGCTGTTAGGGTCTCTATCAATATCAATAATAAGACTTCCTAGGACCCCATCAAATTTTTCGGCAAGTTCCTCAATCAATAATTCTTTTTCGGATGGTGCTATATATTCAGCAATGTTATCCGCCGCAAAGTATCTGCCATTGACCTTTTCTATTCTACTTTTTATTTTTTCACTAATACTCATTGTTCAATTCCTCCCACGGAAATACAATCCACTTGTCATTATTATAATACTTCCTGCCCTCAATGTCAATATGTTCACTAGACTTTTTAGCCAAAAGCGTTGCTACTTTAAATGGGTGTAAACAATCTGCTTTCATGTCTTCAATTGTTGCACCACTATCTAAGATATCATCTATCACTAAACATTGATATCTTTCTGTAATATTATTTAGACGACCTATCTCTTTTTTTAAGCCATCTCTTAGAGTCCATTGGACCGTTTCAAACCCAATGCCTAATTTGTGTGAAAGCATAACTCCTGGAATGACTCCGCCTCTAGATACACCTACAATCATTCCGACCTGCGGATGATGTTGTCTAACCTGTGCTTCAATATGTGTAACTAAGTTATCTATATCTTCCCATTCTAAGATAATATTTTTATCTGTTTCTGTTATCATTATGTTCCCCAGGCGTTGCCGAATAAATCAATATGTAAACGAGGACTAAACTTGTAACCTGTTTGTAAACAAGCCTCTGCTACTCCACGTGCTGTTAATGTTTGTTGTTCTAATGTTGCGCCTTCGGGCATACAAAAAATTGAATCTAATTTTACGTTGTTCTCTTTATACGCATTTACAAATTTATCTACTTCTGCAAAATCATGTATATCTCTAACAACAAATTTTGAATATAAGAAACTGTTTGTTACTTTATTCATTGTAGCTAATACTTCTGGCTTTAATGCATCTTCATTCGTCTCACCTGATAGTGAAAGTTTAGGAGAGGTCGACCAAGTAACATGAACAACACTATCATTAAAGAAATCAATTAACTGAGGCTCTATTGCTTTTGTGCCGTTAGTTTCAAAAGTTACGTTTCTTAATCCGTGATGAACAAGTGTATCTATTAATGTGGGCCAAACTCTTTGCCAACCAAGTAATGGTTCGCCGCCTGTAATAACTAAATGAATATCCTCTGCTTCGTCAAACTTGCCATTAGGAAGTAACCCGAGAATATGTTCTGCAACCTCAGGAACAGTTTTAGTTAATTGTAAGTGTTTGTATTTCATTGCCCATGAGGCAGAACTATCACAGCCTATAGGCGTAACAGGTAATTCTGATATATCTTTATATGCTTCTGGGTGTGTTTTATCTGCTTTAGGATCTAAGGCATACGGCATCTGGTCAGTTGCTATAAGTTTGCCTCGCTCTTGTCCAAAGCCAGCACACTCAAAGTTGCAACCAAATGTTCTTAAAAATATACTAGGGACCCCAACAAAACGACCTTCGCCTTGTATAGAGTAAAATGCTTCGCTATATCTAAGTTTCATAATGTAATATATTAACAGAAATGAATCTGTTTGTCAAGTGTTTTATTTTGTGTCTTCAACCAAAACAGAATTTTCTTCTACTAACTCTTTCATTGCTGGTATTGATTCCTTTGCTCTTGCTAATGCTTCTTTATCGTCAAAGTATTTAGGCCTTCTCTTAGGCATTGGTTTTTGTGATTGTTGTTCCGCATGAAACTTCTGTGCTTCATCCACTTGCGAACGCATCCAATTTAAATATTCCGTATTTGCATCTGCTCCGTCGGCTGATGATTGTAACATACCCTCAATATCTTGAGATTGAATATACTTATATTTAACTTCCATTTGTTTCTTTTCTTTTTGTATTCTACGTAGGAAAGCGTAGTAAGTAATCTGTGTAAAATATGCAAATGGGTTTTTAGATTTTTCAGGATTAAAGTTTTTTATATATGTAATACAATTTTCAATACCATCTAATATCATTTCATCTCTAAATGTATAATTGACAAAGTTAGATTTGTATGCTAAATGATTAGCTATCTTAACCATACATTCACCTAAGTAATTTGTTACTTTAGGCATTTCTTTTCCTTCCTCAATTGCTTTATTGACTTCATCTTTATAGATTGAAATCTTTTCAAAAAATTCTTTGTTGTTCACATAATGCGGTTTATTTTTTGCATCTTTCATATTGGTCTCCTAGACTCTTGACTTTTTTATCTGTATCCTTTATAATTCGCTCTGTAGCGATTCAAGCACAAATTTAATTAATCTTCTTATTAATAATAGCATCAGCATATTCTTCCAAGTCCTGACTACTAAATTCTGAATCATCAAATGATTCCCCATATTCCTCAAACACTTCACTATCTGCATAGTAAAACATTCGGACACTATTGTTGTATCCTTCTTCGAGGTGTTTCTTTAAAGGCGTCGCAGTAGTTATATGTTCTACATTGACATTTAAAATCTTATCATCTCCCATAGCAATCCATGGTTTCAAAAAGTATGTTTCTTTATTGCTTATTAGGCTATCCCTAGATAAAATTTGAATAGGATGTATCATTGTTATAAAAAGATATTCCTTCATATAATCTAATGCTTGGTCAGTATGGGCAACGACCACTTCACCGGAGTGTAATTTAAATACTGTTACGTTATCGTTCATGTTTTAATTCTTACCATCTTATAATTAAATCCTTCTTCGTTATATAATTTTATTCGTTCTATCATATGAGTTAAGGTATAATTCTTTTTAGACTTCCAGGACAAATCATCTCCTATATCGAAAAGGTTACACTCTAATTTGTTTTCACCCTTTCTTAATCCTCTACCTATACTCTGCAAGTTTCTAACTCTGCTTTTACTTGGACTTGCAAATATAACATTATGTAACTGTCTTATATTTATACCCGTTGAAAATGTTCCGTATGATGCTACTATTATAGCATCTTGTTTGGTTTCTGTCAAGGCTCTTATTTGTTCTCTTTGCTCTGCGTCTGTTCCACCATATACAAAATATACAGAACGACCTTCGGCAACTTTATTTTTAATTCTTTCATAAAGTATCTTGCCATGCTTTTCTACATACTGAAATAGAACAAGTGTGTTACCCTTTTGTGTAATACTAAGATTAGTTAGAACAGTATTACGTTTTTCGTTACTAACTAAAAAGTCCATTTCTTCTTGGTATGACATTTTTATGACACTTTTCTTTTCTGCATCTGGGTAGTCTAAAAGTAAACAAGTAATTTTAAGTTTTGCTAATGCACCTGCTTCCATCAATTCTTTAGTGGTAGTAACATTAAATACACTACCGAAACATCCTTCTAAAACAAGCCTATGTGTTTTTGTTCCATCCAATGTTCCTGTTGTTCCAAACCTATAAGGAGCAGTTAAACATTTTCCCATAATACTTGTTAGTGATTTAGCTTTAAATAAATGTGCCTCGTCTCCGTAGACTACATCAAACTTTTCAAACCAAGCTTTCGGATATTTGTATATAGATTGCCATGTAGATATTGTTATTGGAAACTCATTTGTTTTTTCTTTGCCACCGTAAATTCTATGACAATTTTCAGACACTTGCCAATCAACTTCACTTGCATAGTCTTGGAAGTCACCATACATTTGTTCGACCAAAGAAGTAGTTGGAACAATAATTAATTGTTTCTTATTACTCTGTTGATAGTATCGCATTAAAGCATAAATGATTAATGACTTACCACTAGCTGTTGGACTAAGTAGTAGTGATCTACTTTTTTCTATCCCTTGTTTTACTGCTTCTATTTGGTAGTCTCTGATTGTAATCTTTTCACCTTTACTATGCAAGTTTAAGTCTGATGTAAACTTCTCAATGTATTGTGTTGAAACAGCATCACCGTGCATTGGCAAATCTATTTTTAATTTGTATTCTAATTGTTCACAAAACTCTTTTAAATATTCTAATAAACCATAAGGGAGTTCTTGAGCATACATATTAAATAGTCTAGCTTTGCCATCCCACATACGAGATCTGTATGCTGGCATAAACTTAGCACCAGGAACATCGAAGGTAAAGAAGTCGTTTATCTCAGATAGAATACCGATGTCGTCGGTTTCTACTTTAATATGAACAGCATCCTTTTCTGTAACCTTAATCATTACATAAGTCCGTTAGTAAATTTTGTCCACTCAATCATGTTTTTAATATCCCATGTTCGAGAGTTCAACGACCTCAAAACTCTTTCTAAAAAGTCTGCCATTGTTTTTAAATATTCTACTTTGTTTGTTTGTTCGATTACATCATCATCTGCATCTAGCATATCTGATAAATCTTGTTTAAGAGGCTTAATGCCTAGATACTGATCCCAACTTAGAGCTACTAGTTCTTGTTGACTTAGTTCACCTCTAAAATACTGAGACTTAATTAACCTTAGCTTGTATAGGGCCGCCTCAGACTTGCGTAGCTGAAGTCTTACGTTAGACATATGAGTAAGATACTTACTATGTAATTCGGGTGTTTTACTAGCGTCTTTGCCTAGTTTTAGTTCATCAATCTTACAATCAATTGTCCAGGCTTCTTGTAGTTCTTTTAATGTTATCATAAATTTTCTTTTGCCTTATATATTTTAATCTCAGGACTAATGTTTGTTATAGTCGTAATTAAAATATCATTCACTTGGTCATTATTAAAGTCTATAAATTCACTTCTCGCATTACTCATACCTGTTGGTAATGTATCTGTGTAAAGCTCTAAGTCTCCTATCATATTATTTAAATAGATAGCAGGAGTGCTTTGGTTTAGACTTGCAAATATATCATAGTAGCCATCGTTATTAACATCTTTTATTTTAAAGAAATTATAAAACTTGTCTTGGACTTCATTCTTTAATGGACTACTCATACTATTTATACTACCTGCAGAAGTATCAAAAAAGAGCATCTTATTATAAACAGGCAATTCTGTTTCAACATAAGTTGTGCCGTCTACATAGCCACCCTCTATTAACCTACCTTGGAATCTAGCTACTACTATGTTTTCAAAAACTTCTAAAGTGTCTACGCCGGCTCCTATGTAATCTTCTCCGTCTATTGTAATTAGTTTTACATTTGAAATTTCACCTGTCCAAACTTGCATTGGCACCATTGTATATTCCCATATTAGGCTGTCAACAATAGAACCGTTTGAATATAAATTGAGTCTATCACTATAATCTATAATATAATTGCCTACGTATTTAAAAGTTAAACCCGAGACATTCGGAATGTCTACACTATTCCATGTTCCGTTGTATGTATAGCTTTGTGCAGGTATATCACTACCGAAACCTGCAAAACTTACTACTCCATCTTTTATATCTACAGCGTGTAACCAATCTGCATTACCAAACTCTTCAATTGTATATGTGCCGTTGTTAGATAATAAAACAATAGGCTTAGCATACATCTCACTTATTTGTTGGTATTGAGTTCCGTCTTCTTTGTTTACTGCTAATGCTATATCATCTATACCATCATTGTTTAAATCACCAACTACATATTTTCTTGTAGTAACATTCATTTGGACTAACTTACTGCCAAAGACTTCTTCGTTTTTAATACTCCAGTTGCCATAGTCATTGTTATAAAATACTAAAGCATCTACAACATCATCTTGTTCCTGATACCAATAGTGAACAATTAAATCTGTATAACCGTCATTATATAAGTCAACAGGAATAACCATACTAGTAAACACAGAGCCACTCTGCGGTAAATATTCTGTTGGTGTAGGTAATGTTATTGGGTCTGCCCATTGGGGTTGAGGAGTAACAACAGGAGGTGTTGGGGGTGTAACTACTACTGGTGCAGAACTTCCTCCGCCACCGCCACCACAAGCAGTTATTAATATCAGTAAAGGTAGTGTTAAGTATCTCACGATATTTGTTTCCTTAATATTTCAGCCTCATATACTCTTTTTCTTAAACTAGTAGAACTAAAACTGTGGTCTCTACCATTATAAACAATATCCATGTTACGTTGTATACAAAGTTCCTTACCCGTGAATTCCTTATCTTTATATTCATCACCGATTACTCTTACATTAATAGGCAATGTTAAAAGTAAGTCAATTAAGTCTTGCTCTGTAGAATACATTACTACCTCGTCAACATATTTGACGGCAGCTATTTGTATTTGCCTTTCAACAATAGTTTGAACTGGTTTGTTTTTGTTTGGTCTGTCTGAGGTTGGGTCTACTTGCAGTCCTACTATTAAGTAGTCGCAATGTCTTTTTGCTTCTTCAAGCATTGTGATATGTCCGGCGTGTAGCAAATCGAAGGTGCTACAGGTAAATCCGATACGGCCTTTGTCTTTATAATCTAATTTCATAATGTAATTATATAACCTTTTCGGTCATATGTCAAGTTTTATTTGATAGTTTCTATGTTAAATAGTCTATACCTAAATGCAGCTACACCAACAAAGTATGGTTGATCGCCACTTGAAATATCAAAGTCTAATCCCTGTAGGCTTATTGGAAAGCAATCTACGAAATGTATTTTTTGTTTTGGATTGTTATTTGAATCTAATACATATAAGTCTGCATCACTAAACTGCCCAAGCTCTTTTTGTTTAGGAGCATCTTTCGGATACTTATACGTTTGTTTATCTAAAAACTGTTTAAATTGTTTGTGGTCTTGTGGTGAGCCTAAACCTATTAGCCAGTTATATAGTTCCTTATAGTTAGCCATATCTTCTTGCACAAGGAATCGTATAACAAGTTCTCCAAACTGTAACTTGTCTCCTGGGTATGGTATATCAGTTAGTGGTGTCATTTGCATAGGAGAACCTATTGACATCTGAGGTATGTTAGCTGCCTGACAAAAGAACGAAGCGTTAGGCATATTAGATACTGTAAATCTAAAACCAGTAGGACGTAGGAAGTCTAGTTCCTGTGGTGATGTTCCTGCGCCTGTGCCCTCGGCTATTGCAGTTGTTAGAGGATCGTATGCCATATGTTTTACCTATGTTAAAATATCACATATTAAATGTATGCGATTTTCGTTTCCTTTATTCATTACGGCATGAGGTTTCACGTTGTTTAGTTCAAACGCTCTACCCTCTTCAAAGTGATGCCATTCATTATTAATAATAAAAGAAACATTACTGTTAGTTTTTATTACCCAATGGACTCTATGTATTCTTGCTAACTGCTCTTTGTCGGTGTGCATTTCTATCTCTGCACCGACTGGCATTTTTGCTAAAATTAATTTAGTTATCTTTGCCCTCGGACCATAATCAAATTTAATCTGATTAGCAATGTTCCAAACACTTTTGTCTAGTTCGGTATCTTCACCCTTTAAAGTTTTAATATCGTTATAGTCATAGTCTGTCCATTCCGAAAATACATAAAATATATTCTGTGCCTGCGCCTGAGTTCCCCAAGTATCCTGGGTGGTTGTATTAGCAACCCATTCATCAGGTGCAATGTCCTCTAGTTGTTTCTTTAGAAGCTCATTATCATATTGTATGTTAAAGAGTTCTTTGTAGTGGTCTTTAATATCCATACACTATTTATAAGAGTTTTCAGGCATAAAAAAGGGGCTAATAAAAGCCCCTTTAAAGTTCGATTGAACAAACAGATTACATTAAGTTTGAAACTTTAACGGATCTGTAATATTGGTTCCTGTCTGCAGTGAAAGTATCACCATCAGTAGTTCCATCAGCCTGCATCACGAACGGATTCGCTATCATACCGTATCGAGTTTTAAACCCAATTTTCGGTTGGAAAGTAGCAGGATCAATAGCTCTAACCATTTGTAAAGGAACGTAAGGACAATAGAATAGACCTGCGTCATAAGCACTTGTTCCTTTGTAACCAACAACGTAGAACTGACTAGCAGCGCCTGTGTTAGCTGAATAAGGATCAATATATACTTTATATCTACCGTTTAATGTTCCTGCAAAGGTGTTACCTGTGTCATCTACATTTAAGTCTGTTGACAATGCTGGAGCATAGTCTAGAACGCCTGCCATTGCTAGTGCTGAAGCTACGTCTGAAGAACAGATAATGAAATTACCTTTCCCTCTACGTGTGTCTTGTGCAATAACGTTAGCATCTCTTTCGATGTTGAAAAGTAAGCCTTTGAATCTTTCAACTGACCATCTTCCATTTGAATCAACATCTAAGTCGAATGTTCCTGGAGTAGCTGTTGAAGCTGAACCTGTTTTAGCAACTTTGTAGATCGTTCTAATTACTTCCCTGTTGATTTCCGCTAGGATTTCTTGTGAAAGGATGTTAGAAAGTTCTGACTCAGCGTCTAAACCATGAACCGCTTTAAGATCCTGAGCTAATTCAACTGTGTATTCAGCTTTTAACGCTCTGGTCTTAGCTGTAACAGTTGTTTTCTCAATTGAGAAAGCCATTTGGTTTAATGTAGTTGAATCACCAAAGCCTTCAGCCGTTGAAGTAGCTACACCGTTTCCTGTTGTGAAAGTTCCATCAACTGGGTTTGAGCCAGCGTGTGTTCCTGCACCAGAAAAGTCTGTGTCTGCTTCATTGAATAAAGCCTCTGTTCCACTTTGTGTGGAATAGTGTGATTTCATAGCAAATATTAAGCCTGTAGGTCCAGTCATTGGCTGAACACCACATACGTCGTATGCCATGAGGTTTGGTAACGCTCTTCTTACTAATGATATTAGTATTGGATCGTAATTGTCGATGCTCGCACCAGTAGCATTAGCGTGCGTTGCTTCTGAAAACATTGCTGTTTTCTCTTCTCTTAGAGCCTTTTCTTGGTTCTCGAGAACAACGGTTGTTACTGCACGTCTGTGAGCGTCTTTAATGTTGCCTAGTTCTGGATGGTCCAGGACAGGGCCCCACTTTTGTTGTAATTCTTCTGAAAGATACATTTGTTTTTTCTCCTATTTAAATAAGTAATATTATTTATAATAATGTTATTTTTTAACTGCGTTTGTAATAGCCTGAGAGTAAATACTCATTGGGCTGCTACTATCCGCGAACGAACCTTCAACAGTATCGCTCATCTTGTCGTCTTCTGAAACTTTAGCTTTAGGGAAATAGTTTTCCTTTATAACAGCTACCTTTTCAGCATACAGTTCCTTGTTTCCAAACTCGACACTCTCTAAGAGTTTGCCTAGTTTTTCAGCGTCTGTCATTGTAAGATCTTGTGATGCTTCTGAAATGACTTCCGCCATTTGTAACACTACTTTTTCTTCGACAAGACTCATTTTCTCTTCGATTGACTCGTCAAGTTTAACCTTAAGTTCGTCAATTTCAGTTGTCATTTCACCGATGATATCATACTTTTCAGTAGGGACATCAATGTAATGCTCTGCAAAGAGAGTTCTCATACCATTGATAAAGTCTTCAGTAACTTCCGTTCTTAAACCTTTTTCAATTGCTAGTTCATTCTCCTTCATCCAGTTCTCAGCGACATAGTTTAGATAACCATCGATTTTCTCTACCATCTCATCTTTGAATTCTACTTGTGCTTTTTCGTTCTCTTCGCGAAGTGTATTTTCAATACCCTCAACGACGGAATTTACTTTAGCAACAACAACTGCTTCAAATAATGAAGCTGCCTTTGTTTTAAATTCTTCTGTTAATCCTTCTTCGTCTGCAAATAAGGCTTCGACATCAATGTCTGAAGAATCAACTAGAACATCTTCTTCTATTGTTTCTTCTTCAGTCTCGTCTACTTCAGTAACAACTTCACCTTCAGTCTCTTCTACTTCAGTAACAACTTCGCCTTCTTCTTCTGACTCTTCTTGATGCACGTTGCCTTTGCTTGATGCTTGGGCTACGACATTTTTAGGGTCTTCTTTAGAATCATAGTTTGGAGCTTCTCCGGCGCCATTACCTGCTGGTAATGTTGAATCCTTTGTTGCTTTACTTGATGCAGCTTTTCCAACTTCTGAAGTTAGTCCACCTTCTTTATTTGCTGACCCAGAAAGGTCTTGCATTTCAGGATTTGCATTACTGTCACCTTGTAACGGTGCAGATGTATCTCCCTGTGCTTTGTCAAGGGGTCTGTTAGCAGCTCCCTCTTCAATTGTTTCCGCTGTATTAACTACTTCTTCTGAAAGAGCAGTTTCAACTTCGCTTGCCTTCGCAAGTAGTTCACGGATTTTGCTTTCTATTGCCATTTTCTTCTCCTATTAGGAATTTGTAAATCGTTTAAATATTTATACAAATTAAATATTGGAAAGTCGGTTTAAGAACGATTCCCAAACTTTTAGTTTGACCCCGTCTAGTTCACCTGCACTTGCCTCTTTAATAATTGTTTGAGCCTGCTCCATTTGTCTAGCTTCCCAAACGCCGTCTACCATAACCCACTCTCTGCTTTCCATTATACCTTGAACAAAAGCATCCGGGGCTGATGGATCAGAAACGATATCGGCAGCTGTTGCCAACATAAAGTCTGATTGGACTTCATTGATACCATTCTTTTCTTTTATGGAACCTAATCCTCTAGATGAAACTCCTAGTTGAGCACCTGCTTCTATTAAGTTAGCTGCAATTTTGCCCATCGGTGTTTCGAGGATTTTAGCTTTTCCAATCCAATTACTTCCTTCTTGGTTGAGGGAAACAATCATATGTGAAACTCTGTCTAAGTTTACTGTCGGTCCATCAGGATGTCCTAATTCTCCGAGAGCTCTCTTTTTGTCAATTTGTTCTGTTGTATATCTAGCGACTTCTTTTTCCATTACGTCTCTAGGATATCTTCTGCCATTTCTATTAGTTAGTTCTGACTGTAAAAATACACCTTCAATATACAATTCCTTCTTACCATTTTTGCCTTCTTCAGCAATGTAAGAAACTGTTTCGTTTATCTCTTTAATTAATCTCATTATCCTAGATCTCCGTCTGCGCCTTGATGTTGTTGTGGTCCGTAACCGCCTATTTTAGTAAGCTCTAATATTACTACACCTTCACCATTGGAAAATGTTACTACTATGTCTTGATCGTTCTGTGTGTTTTCAGCAAACCCGTGATAATCTGTAAAGCCTGAGCCATAGCCGTGTGCTATTAAAACTGAATTTCTGTGAATTTCAAATTCTGCATTTCTATCACACATCCAATGTAGTCTGCTTATGTTTACTAATGGAGTTGTAACAGTTTCGGTTGACTTCTTAATGTCAACACTTAGATCGATAGTTCCAACATCGGCGTTGACCCCACTAAGTTTAACTACTGCTTGAACCTGAGTTAGTTTTAAATTACTTTTAGCTATTGCCATTTTATTTCCCGTTTAAATTATTTCTTTTTGTGGTTACCATGCGAACCTTCTTCTAACACTTCTAAATCTCTAGTGTTAACGGTCGCGATTCCATGTTCAAACATTACTGTATAATTTTCTATAAACCCATAAGCATTTGGCTCAGCGTGTTCGCCATGTAATGGTTTGCCTTCGCCATATGCTTTGTGTATTACTTTAGTAGCACACATATGAGTTAGTTGAGGATCTTCTGAACCACCTTGTTGTGGAGGAGTAACATCTCCTTCTTCGTCAGAGTCCTTCATGTTAGCTGTTGCTTTAACTTTACTAGCTTTTTCAATTGGTAAAGCTTCTTCTTTAACTTCTTTTTCTTTGCCTTCGTCTTTATCTTCTTCTTTGTCGTCTGTCTTCTTGCCTTTTTTCTTATCGATCGCAGCTTGAAGAGCGGGCGGTAATTTTCCTTCTTTAACTTCTTTTTCTTTTTTCTCACCTTTTATGTGATAACCTTTATCATCACAATGGTCACAACCTTTTCCTTTACATTCAGGACATTCTTCTTTATCAGTTGTTACTTCTAGACCTTCTTTCTTTAATGAACCTGAGACTGTAGCTGCCACTGCTGATGCTTTAGCTTTGTTAGATGCTTTACGTTGGTCTACTCGCATTCCTGCCTCTTTACTACCGACAGCTGAGCGTATCCTATCGCCTACTCCACCATCTTTACCCATTAAACTTTCTTCTAGTTCTGGGTCATAAGAGTTTTTAAGTTGTCTAACCTGAGCATTCTTTAATGTGTTTTGTTTTCTAGCTGCCCTTCTTTGCATCCTTGCTCTCATCTGTTCAGGTGAAGGCAAACGCATTTTAGCGGCCTCCATAGCTATTCTAAATTCCTTAAGTGTTTTCATCTGCTTGTTCCTCTTCAGTAGGTTCTTCTACTGTTGTTGGTTCTTCTTCAGTTTCAACAGCTTCATCTTCAACTGCTTCTACTTCTTCTTGTTCGTTACTATCATTATATATGTTAGCTGCAACCGAATCCTTTGTAGCTGATACCAAAGCGTCTGCTCTAGCACCCATTACATTATTAAAAGTATCTTGTGCATCTGTAAGTTTACCATCTGCCCATTGGTCCATCATGTCTCTGATAGCCCCTTGTTGAATCTCATGTGCTGTTGGCTCTACTTCTGTTTCTACTGTATTTGTTTCTTCACTCATTATTTACTCCTTTGGTTGTGCTTCACTTTGTGGTGCTTCTTCTTCAGCTCCAGGTTTTATTTCCTCAGGACTTGCCGGAGAAAACGGAGACCACTGATACTGTCTTTGTAACGCTGGCTCTGCCTGGATGTCTTTTTCAATCTGGATAATCTCTTCATCTGTTTGTCTAAGGATTTCTTTCTGAACATACCTTTTACTATAAAGAGTTCCAATGAATGATGATACACCATTTAAAACTTCTACTCTACTTCTTAGAATCTCTTGTTCTTTAGACTCTGTATAGAAGGCGTCTGATGCGAATCTGTATTGGATCTCTTCTCTTATGTCTGCCCAATCTTCATCCTTAATGACACCCTTTAATATTAATTGTGTCCTTAACATATCATCAAACAATATGCTAAATCTTTTTCTTAACTTAGCAATAAACTTTGTGAACTTTAACTCGTCTCTATTAATTTCTGCAGAACGTCCGAAGTTTAATCCACCGGCTTGTTCTAATCTAGAAACAGGAACATTCAGGGATTGATATAATTTCTTTTGGAAATAATCAACGTCACCTGTTTCTCCTAAGTTCTGTCCGCCTGGCAATGTTTGAATTTCTGTTCCTCTTCCGCCTTCTCTTCTTGGCATCCAGAAGTCTTCTAACATTGACATAAATTTCTTGTCATCTCTGATTTCGCCAGTTTGTGAATCATACACTAACTTATTACGATATCTGTCCATCATGTCTTTTAAGTATTGCTCTGCTTTTACTTTCGGCAAATTACCTGTATCGACATAAAAAATTCTTCTCTCTGGTGCTCTTGTTATTCTGTAAATGACAACAGCATTTTCCATCATCCTTAATTGGTTGGCAGGTCTAATTGCTTTATGAAGGAATGATAGGGGAATGTTTTTGTCTTGGTCAACAAGACCAGAAGGGCAATATGCAATTGCGTCCTTACTAATTTTTAGAGCCTTGTCGTCTACACTAGGACTATACTGTCCTGGCTTTGTAGCTATTCCTTTGCTATCGTATACAAAATATTCTTTTGTATCTTTAATAAACTGGACGCCTGTTTTAGCATCCTTTTCCTTCTTGATCTCTCGTATTAATCTAATCTTACGAGGGTCAATATAGCGTATATCCTTTATCCCTTGTTTAGGACTTGCAGTATCTATTACTTTATGAAAGTAAATTCTACCGTCAATATACCAACGTCTAAAATAGTCTTGAGCTCTGTTATTAAAATCGAATAATCTTAATACAGTTTCAAACTCTTCTGATATAGCTTTTTTAACTTTATCAGATGTATCTACGTTGTCGATATCAATAGTAACTGGCTTTTCGTCTTCCAAGTTACTTAAGGAATCATTTACGATGTCCTCGATAGCTGCATCGACATCAGCCATCATAGATATATCTCTATATCTTTTTATTAATAATTCTTCCGTATTAGCAATACCTTCAACGTCAAAGTATGTGCCATAGTAGCCTCCTCCGCGGATGCTGTCTATGGCGCCTTGTTCGTCTTGCGGGACAAACGACTTAGTAGTCGCCGTCGGCTTTTTACGGTTTATTTCAAAACCAAAAATTTCCATAATGTTATAACCCTACGTTCGCTTTAAGCGACTTCGTAATGTGTGTATTGGAATGTTACTGTAAATTCCTCAAATATATCGTTCTGTGCATAGTTCAATGCTATTTCACTCATGTTGATTGGGAACGCATTTCTTAATGTGTATGTTCCGCCTTTTAGCACTTCGTCATTTCTGTCTAAGTGTTTTACAACTACGTCTGCTTGATATTCACTTGGCGTTTGAACACCAGTGTTAGCAATTTTATTATTCATGCCATCCATCCACTCTTCAAAAGGTCTTCTTAGAGAGAAGTCTGTGTCATTAACAATAGTAATTGTCCATGGGTCAAAAATTCTTTCACCTGCAAGTTTAATTTCCCTGCCTCTATACTGGATAATGGCTGGGTTAACATTACTTGCGGGCAATGCTGCACCTGTAACTAGTAAGCTGTATGATGAATCAACACCACCAACGTAACCTGGGAAAGCTAACTCGACTCTAAACTGATTAGGTCTAGCTCCACCTGCCCCTAGTCTAGCTTTAAATTCTTCTATATTCATTTGTTTATCTCCTTTAGTATATTTATACTAGGCGCCAAGCTCTTCAAAAGTGATGCCTGTTCTGGTTGCTACAAATGTCAATGTGATAAAGTTAATGCTTCTTGCAGGTTTAATAAAAACGTCTGCTCTGAATTCATTACCATCTATGACGGCTGCTGTGTTATTAGTTTCGTCACATACAACTCTAAAGTCATAAATGCCTCGTCTACCTTGAACGTCTCTTAGGAACGGCTCAATTAAACTTCTGAATTGACCACGTGTAAACGCATCATTGAATTCAAAGAGTTGTAATTTAGCTGCCGTTGCTATAGCTTTTTCAACTGTATTGAAAAGTCTTCTAACATTAATTCTGCTAAATGCACCTGTTCCAGCGGATAACGTTTTGTCACCGAATAGAATAATGCCTGCACCAGGATCACCAATTACTGGGTTGATGCTGTGTTTGAATAAAGTATCTCTTTCAGATTTCTTAGGACTCCATGCTAGTTTAACTGCATTTTTAATTTGTCCTCTAGATGAACCTGCTGGTGAAAACCATGGGTCATTTTGAGCATCTGCTACTACGCAAGTTCCTGCAATGTCACCGTTAAGTGGGATCCATCTATATTGGTCGTTGTATTTGTCAAACATATACTTCCAACCAGAATCCATAACTGCAAATTCTGAACGTGAATAATTATTACCTGTAATTTCTGCTACAATATCTGTTGCTTCTGCACCTGCGTTATTAACACACGTAGCTTTTTGTGGTGAAATAAACACCATACAATCTCTTCTTGTAGCTGCAACGTTATCAATAATGTAATCACCTACTGTAGTAGTATGACCGCCTGCCATTATTAGTTGAACATCTACTAGCTCGTCATTAGCAAGTAAGTCGTAACCTGATTGTAGGTCTCCAGCTGCCGGAGCGGCTGTAACACCACCTGTCAATCTAACTGTTAATTCTGCTGTTCCCGGAGAAACAAAACCGAATCTTTTATCAGCTGTTGAGGCTACTGTATCAAACGTGTTACCCCAATCGGAAGCATCTGCATCACCTGGATGGTCCATCCACCAAATATATTTGGATTGGTTGTTTATTACTTTTTTGTAAAAGTTTGTTTGGTTAAGTGTGTCTTTTGCATCTGAAGCTTTTGAAAGATTACTAAATTTTTCTAAAACTGTTCCTGCTTTACCTGAGAACTTACCACCTTTGTCTACAACTATAACGTGTAATGCATCTGTATCAACGCCATTAGCTCTAGCCATAGATGTTGAAGTTGGTCTTTCATCAAAGTTTGAACCGTATGTCCAAGCTGTTGTTGAAACAACTGTTCCAGTTGCACCTGATCCGCCACCTGCGGATAAAGTTACTGTTGGTGTTGATGTATAACCAAATCCAGGTTCCGTAATTATAATACTAGAAACTGCTGTTCCTGATAATACTGCGGTTCCTTTAGCTGTTATTGTTGTTGTCCCTGCTCCTGGAGGAGAAGAGAAAGTTACTGTTGGTGCAGATGTATAACCTGTTCCACCGGCTGTAACTGTTACTGAAGCTACTGAGCTATCATCAAAAGATGCATAGTCGGCAAAACTAACTTCTAAACTGTTGCCTAATGCGCCTGCATACTTAGCTGCCCACATTCCAACAGCGCCTGCGCCGCCTTCATATGATGCTTCATATTCAGATTCATTTCTAATTAATACTGCCGTTCCATTTGATATGGAGTTTCTTGCCGCTGTTCCAACTTCTCTTATATTAAGAAGTGAAGAACCATAAGCTAAGAAAGAAGAAGCAGTCATAAAGTCTTGGTAAGTTGTATCATCGGGTTTACCGAAAGATGCTACTAGATTGTTTTCACCGTCAATGCTGACGATTTCTCTAGCAGGACCCCAACTAAAATCACCTACAAAGCCACCTGTTGTGGTTGCTACTGAAGGGACAACATTAGTTGCATCTTGTTCCCTTACTAATACTCCTGGGGAAAGCTGAAAAGCCATTGTTTTTCTCCTATTTTATTTTAATCTTGTTAATAAACAAATTATTATAGAATATTTATAATTCTTTAATTTTTGTGTCCTCAAAAACCCAAAGGTCTCCACCCATTACTTCCGTTTCTTGAGTTAGCCCGTCGTCTATAAAGCCAAAGGGGGTAAGGTCACTTTCTATTTGTCTCATTTCTGCATTATAAATACCTTCTCTAACTTGAACGTTGGTCAAATCTGAGAAGAATGAATTGGTTGTTACCCAACCAAATAATACTAAACACATAGCTAGGTCATCGTGATACCCTTCATCTGCTTGATATGTATTACTTCTTTCAATAAATACAGATAGTTCTTGTATAATATCTGCATCAAATAATAACAGTTTTTGTTCTTCAATTAAACTTTTAAAGGCAAAACACCCCTGACGTTTAACTGATTTAGATGTAGTTACTCCTAGTTTAGCCTGTTTACCAAACCCTGGAGTAATATACTGTCTATTATTTTCTTGTAATGTTGTAAATATATTTTCATATTCCAATTCTTGATGTAGGATGTCTACAACCTGCTGTCCTATATCATTACATTCCAATAACACAAAAGCATTATTGTAGTCTTTACCTACTTTATCTATAATATTAGGATAAAGCATAGGTGCTATTTTATTATTTCTGTATTTTGCTACAACGCGGTAGGGCATTTCTGTAACATCCATTACAATAAAGGCAGAATAATCTCCCCCTATACCTCTAGCCACGTCTGCAACCAATACATAATATTTATTTACTTCAGGATTTTCATATATCTCTAATCCGTCTTTTTCGTATATAGGATCCTTAGCACTTAATGTTGCTAACGTTTTACCGTTAATCAATGTGTTAGATGACCCTAGGAACTCACACAACACTTCCTGGTTGTATTTAAGTTCCCCTAGTAACTGTAATTGTTGTTCTGCCCATGCCTCGTCTCTACCGGGTATCTCACTATAGTGGATGAACATATTTTTAAATCCGTTCTTCCCAGTTTCAGATTCATTCCAAAACTTCCAGAAGTGATTGTAACCTAGTGGTGTAGATGTAAGTAAAATTTTTGTTGTTTCACCAGCAGAAATTGTCGGATAAACTGAAGTAAAAAAGTCCCCTGCCACGTTGTTAGGTATAATAGCTGCCTCATCAATGTAAAGCCAGTTAACAGATTTACCCCTAATACCAGATGCAGTAGTAGCTGCCGTAAATACACGGGAGCCGTTTTCTAAATCCACGTCACCTTTGTTCCATGTCCTTACGCCCTGTTGCATCCATATAGGTAAATTCTCATACATTATTTGATATCTACTTAATACTTCTCTAGCTGCGGTGCTTTTGTTAGCCATGATAGCTACAGTTTTACTGTCCTGAAATATAGAATAATGTAGTATACAGGCAGCTGCCGTAACAGTTTTACCTTGCTGTCTACCTTCCATTAGAATAGTTTTTCTATTATCCATAATGAAATGGACTTTTTCCTTTTGACAATCGTAAAGTTTAAATGGTTGTAAGCCGTGGTCCAATGTAATAATCATACAGTAATTTTCTATAAAATATATTGGATCTTCTTTTGCCTTCATATATTCAGACAACTGTTCTTTAGTCCAGCTGTGATTATATGCAACGGGTTTTAAATTTGGGTTGCCGTGATATGAGTGGTCTAACTCAATCTCCGTCTTTTGATTCATGCTCAATTACTTTATTATTTTCTTTTTGTATTGCCTTTAAAAGGTCTGAAGTGCTACCATTAAATACTATATTGTTTTGTGTGCCTATTTGTTGTTGCTTTTTCTTGCCTTCAGTATTATCAATCTTTACTTTTTTGTCTTGTATTTCCATAGCCTGTAAAGCCTGATCACCTAATGTTTTAATAGCCTGTGCTGCTACCTCATATGCTCTAGGGTTATCACTATTTTGTGCAACACCTAATATACCCTGTATTGTAGATTCACTATATGCCATAGCTCTTTTTAAAACCATACGGGCTTCTTCAAAATCATCTTCTAGATTTTGTCCTGGTTGTATTGTAGGGGTTTTAACTTTTAGTTCTTTTGTAACCGTATCAAAGGTTTTATCTAATGCGTCAAATACTTTATTATCTTTACTCATATATTCTATCGAACTCCACCAAGAATCTATATGGATCCTCAATTGTTATTATATTATCACCATCTAAAGGAGATTCTATAGTTACAAGTGGTGCAGTTACATAACCACTTCCAGCATCGTCAATTACAATGCTCTCTACATAATCATCTTTCATTATAGCGTGTGCTCTACCATTACCCTCTATAGTAACGTTAGGCTCTTTTGTATACCCGTTGCCTTGATAACTAACTGTAATAGTATCAATACTCCCACTATTTATAGTGGTTGTAGCAGTCGCATTAGCGGGCTGTATACTAGCTGTTACACGGTCTGATATACCTTCGTTGCCTAAACCATTGTAAATATCTGCAATTGCAGTTCTAATAATACTTTGGTCATTAACATAGCCATAAAAATTAATTTTCATACTAAAATTTAAGGTCCAAACAATACTTTGTCTAGCTGCATAAGTTCCAGCAGTATTGTCCTCGTATTGTATATTATCTAATACTACTTTAATATCTCGTTTAACTCCCATTTCAGGTAAATCATTAACAGTAATATTAAAGTCTGGATTAAAGTAAGGTAATACTTGTTCTAATATTGCAAGACCATCTTCCTGGTTTTTTGCATAGATATGTAATGAAAGTCCCAAGTCGTAGGGTGTAGAAACAAATTGTGTTTTAACACTTAATGATTGATCTGTATTAGATTTCATCATCTTTTGAATTTGTGATACTTTTCTTGCAGGGTCGTATGTTAAGTTTGTTATTTCAAAACCCATACGAGGTAAAATAATTGCAACTTCACCCCTACTTTCTACAGTTGGTATTTGTTCAATCCTAGATAGAAATTTTTGTTTAGTTGAATATGCTAACGGAACACGTATTGATTGTTGAACTACTCCGGCAGTATCTTTTCTGTCTACTACTATGTCATTAAAAATAGTTCCAAAAGCTACAATAGCTTTTCTTATGTGTCTGTGATAAAAGTTCTTTCCTTTAAACATTACAACTCTCCGAACGGATTATTTTCACTAAAGTCTAGTATATCTTCTGCTACTTCTTCTGTATCAAAATCTGTATTATCGCCCTGCGTTGAAGGTTTGAATCCAAAGTCTTCAGTAATAAAGTAACCGCCCTCTTCTAATTTAATGTAAGTTCCGTCTTCTGCTAATAATTGATATAGGTATGTGTCAATACTATTGTCATCCTCAACCCTATCAATCTCAGCTCTACCTGTATTAATTCTTTCTGAGCTATATTCTGCAAGTTCGCAAATTAATTTAAAGACATATAGTTTACCCAATTGATAAAAGGGGTCTTGGAACTCAACAAGTTTAATTTCAAAAAGAGAGTTTGTTTTAGGGAAGAATAACATATCTCCTTCCATTGGTCTGGAACCATCTAATACAAATTGTCCACCACCAAAGTCTACTAAGTTATCCCACCTTCTTCTAGGTAAAACAAACGTAGCTTGATCTCTTACTTCTAAACCAAAACGTGTAAACAATTCTCCGTCTCCGCCATACCCTTGCACATTTTCCATATACATTTCCAATGGGAATGCTTGTTCAAATTTTGATAGTGCATCCTCATCAAAAATTTCATCTCTTGTTACAAAAGTTCTTGGAAGGTAATAAACGTCGTGTCCATATATCTTAATACTTTCGATAATAAGATCCTCTATTAGCAACTGTTCGCTGCTAGTTCCTGAGGTGTCTCCGTTCTGAAAGTAAAAATTGGTTGGCATATTAACCTACCATAAATGTTGGTGGTAACTCATATCTAATCTGCATCTCTTCTTCTATAGTTGCAATTTCATTTACTGCTTCTAAATAGATTTGGTCTCCGTTTAATACTACCCCACCCGGCATTTGTATTCCACCGAACTTCTTCATGTTTTCGCCCCACTGTCTTTTAATAAGAGCAGTTGAGTATCTTTTTAACCACATATCGTTATATACTTCGCCGTATGTTTCACCGTCAACAACGGCCCATCCTTCTGCTACTATGTAACTTCCGACATCGAATGTTTTATCCATGTCGGTATCAATGTATAATCTGTTTGTTTTTCTATTAAATCTAACTTGTCTCTCGGTTACAAACAAACTCTCTAAGAGGTTCATATGTGTTTTAACCATAGAGTAATATGTAACGTCAGCACTTAGTAAGTTATACATATCGTTTAATGCAAACTGATAATCTACGTCAAACAGACCATCACTCTTACTACCTACTACTGCACCAAACTTAAACATTCTAGTAACACCTAGAATATCATCTCCAATTGGAATAAATCCGTTTTCTAAATCACCCTTTACTAAGAATGTTGCAGCGTTACTATTAGTAGTTGCTACACTAGATGACTCTAAACCGGTAACAGTCTCTGATGTCTGCCATGTTCCTTTTATGTTATCTATTATAAATTGGGATCCTTCTCTGCTTTGAATTATTGCTGTTGCACCCGAAGTCCCGCCTTGAATTTTCTCGCCTTTTGTAAATGTTTCTGCGGTTGCAGATGTAATATTTAATTCGGTGCCTGTAAGTTTTCTTTTAATATAAACTCTTTCAACACCATCAAAATGATATTCTTGCCAAAGTTGTAAGGCGTCGTCGATACGATCCTCTATTTGACCTTCGTCTACATTAATTTCAATAACAGGAAACCCCAATCTTCTTAGACTATAGTCGATAAGTTCTTGTCTTGTTGTTAGTGCCGCCATGGATAAACTCCTTATTAATTTACTATTTATAAGAAATACAGATACAAAAAGACCCCAATGAAGGGGTCTTAGTGTTTTTGACTAAAGTCTGTTCTTATTAACTTGGGTCGTATGCGTATAATTCAGTTCTTAAAGTGTCTATCGCATCTTTCACAAACGCCGTAGTAGCAATTTGTGTTGTATCAGTTCCAGCAGCTGCCGTTGGAGCAAGTGGTGTTCCTGATAATGTTGGAGAAGCTAATGCTGCCTTAAGGCCTAATGCTGTGTCTAATCCATCAACGTTTGCAGTTGGGACGTCCGCTATAGTTACAACACCTGTTGTAGCATTGTAAGCAAGACCGGCGCCTGAAACACTTATTGCTTCTCTAGATCTAGTATCTGTGTGGTAAAGATTAGTTGTTCCTTCTGCAAGTGCATCAGTATCATCTGCAATACCTAAGTATGTAGACCCATCGTTAGTGAATGTCCACTTATCAGTAGTTTCATTCCACTTGATTTGAACCGCAGTTGAATCGCCTCTTAATACTCTGATACCTGCATCTTCACTTGGAGTGCCTGAAGTAACATCTGAGTTAAGATCAATAATGTTATCAGCTACACTTAATGTTGCTGTATTAACTGTTGTAGTTGTTCCGTTAACTGTAAAGTCGCCTGTAACTGTTAAGTTTGAACCAACTGTTAAACTATCTGAAACTGCAACATATCCTGTTCCGTTACCTGAAAGTGTTAAGTTAGTGTCTGTTGTTTTACTAGAAAGTGTATCTACATTAACTGGGTTTGAGAATGTAATTGCATTCCCAGCACTGTTAGTAATGTTAACACCATCTTCAATTTGAATAGGTCCTTTAAGTGCAACTACACCTGAACCGGTTGGGTCAATCTCAATGTCACCTGAACCTGATGTTTGCAATGAAACATTTTGGTTAGCGTCTGCTGAAATTGTAATTGTTCCTGAGTTATCAGAAACTACTTGTTGCCCGTTAACATATAGAGAACCAGGTCCTACATATATGTCTCTCCACTGAAATGAGGATGAACCCAAATCGTAAGCAATATCTGTATCAGGTAAAATACTTCCTGATGTAGTAGTAGTTCCGCCTATTGCTAGGGTTCCGTCTACGTCTACGTTGTTAAATGTAACGTTAGCTGTTGTTGCTACGTCCTGTCCGATACTTAAAGCTGTTCCAGTTTTAGTAACACCTGTTCCGGCGGTTACTGTTGTTCCTTCTGCATTAGAAAGATCGGCCCTGGCTAGCTCAAACCCACCGGCTGTTGAGCCGTCATGGACGTGAACTGTATCGTTTGTTAAGTTGATCGAGATTTCACCAGCTGCACCTGTGAAGGCGTTAGTCTGAGTATCTGTTCCTCGTCTGAATTGAACTTGTGTTGGCATGTTTTAAACTCCTGTTAATCTTATTTATAATTGCCTTATTTTTAATTTTTAACTGAGTTACGAGTTAAAGGTGCCGCCGTCAAGCTGCGTCCCATCTTCTATGTTACTCATGTCAACCTTCATCATTTCAAAACCGCCAGCAGTGCTTCCATCATGAACTCTTAATGCGTAAGTAGTAGTATTAACTGACAACTCACCATCATCACCTGTAAAAGCATCATTCTGACTTGTTGTTCCTCGTCTAAATTGAACTCTTTTTGGCATGTCTTTATCCTTCTGTTTTAAATGTTATTATGACAAATCGCCTAAGTCTTCAACTGTCAAATCGTTTGTAGGATTTTGACAATCAAACTGGGCGTTAATACTAATACCAAATGCATCTAATGATGAATCTGATAAATTTCCATAATCTCCTATTGGGAATATCTGATTAGGGTCACCAACACTATAGTTAGCAACTGTAATAATATTTCCGCTCGAATCTTTTGTGAACAACTTCTTGTTCGTTGGGTTCATCGCTAATTCGCCTACCTCTAGTTCTGCTCCTGTTGGAATAGTCCCGTTAGTTTCACTTCTTTTTGGTTTAAGTGTAATAGCCATTTACTTTTATCCGTTTTTAGTTTTTCGTTTTGCAACTTGTCCGTCGTGTATTAGACCTTCAAGTTTCAAATTCTTATTAATTAACTTCTCTTTTTCAGCATCCTTAACTTCAAGTAATGCGTTGAGGTCTATCACCTCTAGTTTTAACTTCTCAACCTGCTTTAATGAATCTGAATATTGGTTTTTTAACGCCAACATTTTTATATCCTCGTCTTCATCTTCAGCCTGTTTTAATTCTGCTGTTTCCTTAGATTTACTCCAGTTGTCTAATGCCATTTGATGTTGAGCTTTCATGCTCTCTAATTCCATCTTTGACATCTCAGCCTGAGATTCTAAGAATAACTTTCCTAATGTTAGCTCATTTACCTTTGCCGTTAATTTAGCAATGTAATGGTCTACCACGTTAGCTTGTGGTTGTTCAACTTTTTGTTGGACATCCGCAGTAGCTTTAAATTCCTGTTCCATATTATAATCCTAATAGTGGGGGTAGATTAACTACCCCCCAATTTTTAGTAAGACCTAGCTTCCGAATGTTCCGCCATCTAATGATGAAGCAAATTCTGGTGTTCCACCTGAGCCTGCAACGAGAACGTGTCCTTCTGTTCCAGCAGCTGTAACTTGTAAAGCCCCTGTTCCATTACCGAACATAATTCCGTTTGAAGTAAATGATCCTGCACCTGTTCCACCGTCTGTAACTAGAATGTCTGCTGTTAAACTAGTAACAGTTCCACCACTAATTGAACCAGTAACATCACCTTCTATGTTTGCAACCATTGTCGCAACACTATAACCAGTAGCTGTAGTGTCTACAACTGTGGTTGGTTCTGCTTGTGAATCTTTAAATAGTTTCCATTTGTTGTCGTTTGCATCTCTGAATAAACCTGCATACAAGTCTTGTGAACCTGATGTGTCATAAAGACCATAAAAACCTAAATCGACTGCATCTGATGAATCGTTGCCTGAGCCCATTTTCATCATTGGATCTTCAACTGCTAGTGTAGCAGTGTTTACTGTTGTAGTGTCACCTGAAACTGTTAAGTTTCCTGAAACTGTTAAGTTACCACCGATAGTTGGGTTAGTAACCATTCCGACTGTTACAGTATTATCTGAAACAACAACGTCTGTTTCATTCGCCACGCCGGCAAATGTTAACGTTTCTCCGCCATTAACAGTATCAGTATTTGAACCATCGTAAATGTCGAATGAAGTTGCTATTGTGTTACTAGTAACGCCTGTAATTCTACCTTGTGCGTCAACTGTAATACCTGGAACAACTGTTGTTGAACCATATGTGCCGGCAGTAACTGCTGTGTTGGCTAGGTTAACTGTTACGTCACCTGTTGTTCCGCCACCTGTTAATCCTGTTCCTGCTACTACGCTTTCAATATCACCTGCATCATTAGTAAAACTAATAACACCTGTTCCGCTGTTGTAAGCTAAGTCGCCACTAACACTAATAGCTGCTCTAGCTCTTGCGTCTGTGTGGTAAAGGTTACTTGAACCTTCTGTAATTTCGTCTGTATTATCTTTTGATGAGATTTGAGAATCTACATAAGCTTTAACTGACTGTTGTGAAGGAACTTTAGTAGCACTGTCTGTAGCCATGTTATCTTCATCAAGTAAATGATTTGAGATATCTGAAGCTTGTCCAGTTAAGTTAGCAGTGATTGTTCCTGCTGTAAAGTTTCCTGACCCATCTCTGGATACTAATGTTGATGCTGTATTTGAATCTGTAGCTGCATCTATTTTATCTGTATAAAATTTACCACCAACTTTATGAATACTCGCTGAGTTATCATTGTTGATTGATTCGATATAAAGTATCGCGCTTGATCCGTCATTACCTTTATCTTGTGAATAGGCTAATTCGCCTTCACTAAGATCAGATACTGAAGGAGCGGCTGAATTTACAGATCTTTTGATTTGAATTACTGTTGCCATTTCTTTTTTCCTATAGTTATGGGTTATTTTTAAGAGACTTTGACTCTTTAAACTTTTATGATATAAACTGTTCTATTTGCGGAAATATTTATAATTTCGAGTATTTACGTTAATAGCTTCCGCCATCTAAATTATCAACCGTTACTGCTTCTGCTAGTTGCGTTACCCACTGTCCTGTGGGCTCGTCATATACTAATGTGTAACCATCTTCTAATCCATTTGTTGTTGTATCAATGTTCGCCAATTGTTCAACTTTTGCGTTTGTAACAAGTTTTGAACCTGATGCAACAGCTGATACTTTAGTTGCCGAAGATGTTACTGTAGCCGACGTTCTAGGTGCACTGCTACCACTTGAGGAACCTACTGTTACTTTAATTGCCATTATCTAGTTACCTGTGGGGTTACTGTAACAATTCCTTCTAATACTCTTAGTGTCTCTGCACTCGATTGTATCTCCACATCATATACATATCTACCTTGTTTTAATGAGGCGGACTCTGTTGCATTTAATGAAATGGTTAGATTGCCCCCAAGGTCAACTTTTGCTGTTGTAAAAGTTGTATAAGTAGTAGAGTAATAACTTTTTCTCATCTGAGAGGTTACTGTATAAGTAGTTAAATCTTTTGCAGACCCGTCATCATTAGTTAAATCAAGGGTTAACGAAAAATTCGTCCCCTGGTCGATAACTATATTTTGTTGAGTTGCCATAACTTATTATACCTCTTGTGGATAAATTATTTATAACAAATGAAAACTATATTAACATTAAAATACGGATCTAAATACACCTGCGATGATGTAAATAGAATCTATGACCAAACTAATGGTATATATAATTACGTTTGTTTGACAGATGACCCAACAGGACTATACCCTCAAATTGAAACTAGACCAATTGATGAGGAGTATGGCATATGGAACAAAGTAACAATGCTTAAACATACAGATTTAGGTCATGTTCTTTATTTAGATTTGGACATTGTTATACAAAAAGGACTTGACATCTTCTTTGAAACCAGTTATAATAACACAATATGTTATACTCATTGGAAAGATAAAAACTTCCCAACTGATAGAGTCCATAATACAGATCCCAAATTAAGTTACTTAGGCAATTATAATTCATCTGTATTATCCTGGGTTGAAAACTCTGCTAAATATATAAGTGATAAATTTTTAAAACAAGAAGATTATTACATGACAAAGTATGCAGGTGGAGATGATAGATTTTATTGGCATGAAACCGATATGAGTATATTTCCAAAAGGATTAGTATATTCATTCGTGTATGGAGCAGAACATGGAATTGATAATGATAGCTTCAAATACAGACCAGACTATTCCATTGCGTTATTAAACGGACAGGAACAATTTCCTAAAGCAGGACAACAATATTATGATGCACTTTCTTTGCATGAAATGGGGAAACAAATATAGCCCAGATTATGTAAACAATCTATACGGCATGGTTAGTCGGAAGTATTCCAAACGATTTAAATTTATTTGTTATACAGATGACATAGCGGGACTTGATAAACATATTATAACAAGGCCTATTCCAGATGTCAACCCTCTACATCCAGACTATTGGTTTGGAAAAGAGAACTATTGTTGGGACCGTCCTAAGTTTCTTTTATTTAATTCACATCACTGGCTAAAAACAAAAGGTCCTTTTTGTTATATGGACTTGGATATTATTATACAAAATAATATAGATGAGTTTTTTGACATTGCCACAGAACATCCTACTATGCTTTATTCAAATTGGGAAGACCCAGAAGTAATAAAGAACAGACGTTTTACAGATATGAGAGGCTCCTTGCATAACTCTAGTATTATATTGTGGAATGGAAATCAATTAGAAAAAATATATGATGATGTAATTAAACATCAAGACACAGTTTTCAAAACATTCTTTAAGGGAAGTGATAACTACCATCACTATAGACAAGACTTTGTTTTGGGTAGTAAAAACTTTTGGAACTTCCTACCCGAAGAATGGTATTACAGTTATAACAGAGGAAAAAAGTTTGGCGAGGATGTAAGACCACACTTGTATAGAGAAGATGCCAAAGTGGCTTTGTTTAATGTGGACTTCACTCCCAACGCAGGTGATCAATACAAACCACATGAAATTAAAAAAGACTATGACCTATTAATACATTGGCATGGCAAAGATGACTTTGAAAGACTTTGGTTGCCTAAACTACCGGCAGAGTTTTTTAATTACAACACAAAAGATTTAGTTAAGTTAAGAAAATTACAAGACGATGAAAACTTTACACAGCTGGCAGAAAAATATTTTAATGAGTTTCCTAGATTTGGAAGAGACTGGAAAAAGAATCACATACACTTTGCACATATGCGAAACTGGTTGGGGTTTGAATGGCTTAACTCACGCAACTTAACAGATAGGTATTTAAACTTTCCTGCACACGAACAAATTAAAGAGGCATATAATAACGGAGACATTGTTTCGGTTGACCTCACATTTAAAGAAGTGTTTAAAGAGATTGCTGATATACAATATGGCGATCAAAGTATATATTGGAATTTGACAGGCGAAGAACTTTGTGAAAACTTTGACGAGTTATATGCCTTACAAAAAGAAGATTGGTTAATGGAGAGATATAAAACTGAGGGTCCTTCAGTATTTTTTCAATTTGCAACAGCCGAAGAACTTTCTGACTTATATAAAAAGTATTACTTCTATCATCTTACAGAATTATTTTATGATGAGGAATATGAAGAAGTGTTTAGTATGTTATATAATATTATGCCTAGAGAAGAACTACTTAGAGTATTAAATCAAAAGGGTTCGACAGATGACAACACATTATTTAAATACTTTCAAAGTTACGGTGAGGAATATAGTGACCTTTATAAAGGACTGTATGATGAGGTGCCTGATGGTGCAATGATACAATTGTCCACAAAACAAAATGATACAAACAATCCATTTAATGATGTGTTTGTAGATGGCTTTGAACATACAGTGGAAACAATTAAAACAATCTTTGATAAGTATAATGTTAATTGGGTTACTTTTGTATGTGAGATAACAGATCCTATCAACGTTAAAAATTTAGAAGGTATATGTAACTACTTCACCGAGAGAGACTGTTCAGTGCGTTTACAGACGTTCCAAGAGGGTGTTTCATTAGACTATGTGGATGCTATTGAAGTTATACCACAAGAAGAAAAGACTGCGGTAGAAAAGTTAGAAGAACAAATACAAACAGATGATGCCCCTGTTACCTTTACTAGATTGCAGGACTTTAAACATTCAATTGAAACTCGAAGTGCTCGTAAAAAATTAAAAGACAAAGACCCTGTTTGGTGTGATGCTAGAAAGAGTGGATATGTTTACATAAATAGTAAAAGTAATTTATTCCCCTGTTCTTATATAGCCAGAGATGTTACGTCTAACAAATTGTTTCCGTATCATCCAATTGACTATCCATATAATTGGCAGAATAGCGATGCAACAAAAATAACTGTGAATGAAATAATATATAATAGTGATGTTCAAAATATAAGTGAACATCTAAGAAGAAATCCTTTACCAATATGTAAAGCGAATTGTGGAGATTGTGAATATGCGAGTTAATGCAATATGCGTTAAGTGGGGAACTAAGTATGGTCCTCATTTTGTTAATCGTTTAAAAAATATGGCAAAAAGAAATACTCCTGAAGAGTATGACTTTCATTTTTATTGCTATACAGATAATGCTGAAGGATTAGATGATGATGTAACTGTAATCGACTTCCCAGATATTCCTGACATTCATCCTAAATATTGGTTCGACAAACCTTCCTACAAATATGGAATGGCTAGGTGTTGGGATAGACCTAAAACTTTTATTTTTAATACTCATAACTTTGCTGAAGATAAACCTACTGGTCGTTTTATATTTTTCGATTTGGATGTTATCATACAAGGTTCACTAGAGCCTCTACTTACCTACAATATAGAACAACCCACTAAACTAAGGTCATGGTGGCAAGACCCTCGACCAATGACAACAAGAAGATTTAAACTTGCCCATGGAGCCTATACAAATGGTAGTGTTCAAGTATGGAGCGATGACCAATGCGAACCTATATGGGAAGATGTTTTAAAATATCAACATAAGATTTGGTATACTTATACTGACGGCACAGATAATTATCACAGCTGGCGTTGGGGAGACTTTAGTAAAACAAAATTGTGGGACCACTTTCCTAGTTGGATGGCATACTCTTATAACAGAGGAAGAAGCTGGGACGAGGACGACCTTAACATAAAAATTTATAGACCCAATTGTATTATATGTGTATTCAATGTTGACCTACTTCCGTTTGAAGATGAAAGTAGAGGTAGCACAAAACAAGATGACTTAGCAGATCCTAAGTTGTTGGAGCATTGGAGATAGTAAGTTGAATATCTATACTGTAAAGTGGGGAGACAAATACTCCGCATCTCATGTAATACAAATATATGAGTCTTGCCTTGAGCACCTTACTGAGGACTTTACCTTTTATTGTTTAACTGAAAATGGAGAGGGATTGCCTGAGGATATAAATGTTTTATCTTTTCCTGAGAATAACAAACTAATAAAGTGGTGGAACAAAATGTATTTGTTTGACCCAATGATAGTTAAACAGGAAGGTGAAAAGATGTTCTTTGATTTAGATACAATCATACAAAAGAACATAGATGTAATATATGATTGGGAGACTGAGGATAGTTTATCTTTTGTTAAAACATGGTGGCACGATTTAGAGTCGCAATGGGAAAACACTAGACACATTCCTCATAAATATACGGATCTTAACTCTTCGGTATTACGGTGGAATGATTCACTAAATACTCAAGAACTTACAGATTATTTTAATAAATATAAGAAACAAATACTGTGGTATTACAGAGGACTTGATAACTTCTTTTATAGTAAAAGAATAGTTAAACAAAAACTCTTTCCAGTAGGTTGGGTATATAGTTTTAACTATGGTTATCTATATCCACAAGACGTTACAAAACACGTCTACAGAGAACTACCATTTGTTTGTATTTTTGATTCAATGGGGAAAAGTGAAGATGTTAAATTTTAATTTTTTAAACAATTTTAAATATTGGGGTGAGGCTCTGCAGACTGTAGAGAAACGAATGCCTCATAAACTTACAGACTTTAGACAAAGTTTAGAACAAAATAATATGGATGCAAGTATTTGGCTTGTTGAAGAATTAAAAAATTATATAGATGAGTATTATCTAAAGACAGGTAGTATGCGTGTATTAATTTTAAACTCTTGGCTAGGGATTCCTTTGGTGCCATTACTATGTGAAAATATAGATGTTTCACAATTACATCTTGTTGATATAGATGATGAGGCTTTAGAATTATCTAAACTTTTTCATAAACACTATTCACAAGATAAGTTTATTAAAACAAGACATCACAATTTAGATATCCCTTTTGAATTTGAAAACTTAAATAAAATAGAAGTTGATATTGTTATATGTATTCATACAGAACAAATGTATCCACTAAAAGAACTAACAACAAAAAATCCAATAAGTATTTTTGCTGTTCAAAACTCTAATGTTGTTGAGGAAATGTATGGTATTAATTGTGTTAATACTTTAGACGCATTAAAAGAACAAGTTAATTTAGATGAGATAGGCTATGAAGGTGTTAAGAAACAAAACTATTATTCTTGGGATGGTAAACGAGAGTATGATAGATTTATGGTTATCGGACAAAGACAAACTATAGTTTAGTCCGCTATATCTTCAACCATCATTTCCCACATTTCCTTATGTGGGATAACAAATCCAAAAGTTATTCTAGGAGAATAGGTTCCTGCTGTATGCCAGTAGATACTATCTTCTTCCTCATGGCTCCCATAATAACCAACCTTGCATGACCAACCTTTAGGGTCGGGCATATTAATTACTTCCTTTGTGATTGGGTCTTGGTATCTAAAAAAACCATCGCCTTCATTGTAGTTTAACAATATGTTATACCCTGGACAATCCCAATTACAATGCCAAGACATAAAAGCCTCTGGTTTATAAAATACATGAACAGCACTAAACTTAGCACCTAAGTAATCTATTAGTTCTTTGTTTATTCTTTTAGACTCTTCTCTATAATTTGCAGGGACATTCATGTCATGTTGAAATGATGTTGCAGTTGCAATTTCAGGAACGCCTTTATGGTCCCTCCCCTTAGCTTGCACCTCTGCAAGGTATTCATCACTACACGCACTTTGTATTGTTAGTCCGTGGTCCTTAATAAGACAGGGCGAGTCAGGTAACTCTAAGTAATCTTTTTGAGAGAATATCCAGTTAGAATGTGTCTCTAGTAGTGTTTGTAGTTTTGGGCCAATTGTTTTAAATTGCATTTTTGTGAACCTTATGTTACAGTTGTGTTACAAAGTCTTATATATAATATATAGGAGTAACTATTTATGAGAAAAATTTATAAAAAATTCCACAAACTTATGAAGTCAAGCAGACTTAATAAAGTGGTAAAGCTAGCTTTAGACTAAAGTTTCGGCAGCTTTTATTTCGGCGGATGGCATAGTATAATGATAAACAACTATGTCTTCTCCGTCTAACTCTGAATACTTATATCCATTAACAAAATTCCATCTAGCATCCGGGCTAGGAAAATCTCCAACAGCAACATTCTTTCCTTCGTCTTTATTATTCAATAAATTCCACATAGTAAATGTATCCCACGGCTTAACTAAAGCTGGGTAAGGAGTGCTATCCCATTCGGAGTCTGTTTGTATTAGATATTCTTCATACCAAGCATCCATTAATTTTAATGTATTTGGTTTGTTGTTGTATAGGAATAACCCACAATGATAAATCATCTCTTCGGTTTCTGAGAGTTTAGTTATCTTAGCGTTGTAAGGCCTGTTTCTAGTAAATAATATATCTTTATCACCTAACAATTCAAATACGTTTGAGATATCCTCATGTTGAACTACGGTATCGCAATCCATATATAAGGTTGTATCGAAAGGTGTTTGTGATAAAGCCCATAGCTTTGCCCTAATATGTTTAGGTGCAGATCCATCTATGTGCCAAAAAAGATCTTGTGCTTCAGTATCGTTTTCTACCCATTCCATATGAGTAAATAGAGCTATCTTAGCGCTCGGGTCGAAGTCCTTTATTGAATGTGCTAGTTTTTTTGCTGAATCGTAAAAAGCTTTATTGACTGACGCTACAATTAAGTAACCGTTATTCTGCATTTTGTTTTAATGACTCTTGTATAATGATAGTAGAGAATGCTTGTATTTCAATAAGTGTTGTGGCTTTTCGTAATAACTTTTTAAGCTCTTTGTTCTCAGAGTTTTTAATAAGTTCTATTTCAAATGCTTCCATCTTAGCATTGAATAACATTTCCTGTTTGCCTCTATCCTTTTTTGCGTCTTCTATTTCTTTTGCAAACTCTTTATTCTTATGATGTATATCTTCTAGTTCTACTGTTCTAGCTTCAATTGTATCTTTGCCAAACGTTTCTATAATCTCATCATAATCTGCATTCCGTAAGCCTTCTTCGGTAGGTGGGTTAATAACTACTCTGGAGTAGTCCTCGCCCAATAGCATATCTGCTGTTATCTGATTTGTTTCCCTATTAGAGTAATAGGGGTTTTTAAATTTAGGTAATTCTGTTGTTTCACTCATAATATAATCTCCAATGTAAAACTATTTATGCAGTTCTAATATATAAATGTTTTGTCTCTTGTGTTTGCGGTGTTGTTGTAATTGTTGTTCCGTCATAGTTACCTGTGAAATATCCAGTATAGTTACCTGCAAAAGATCCCGCATAGTAACCAGTGAAGTTTCCTGTATAGTAACCCGTAAACGCTGTCGAGTAAGTTCCATCAAAGTATCCGCCGACATAACCACCATAGTATAGTGTATATGAACCTGTGAAGTTTCCTGTATAGTAACCTGTAAACGCTGTTGAGTAAGTTCCTGCAAAGTTAGTTATATAGTAACCTGTAAATGCTGATGCGTATGCACCTGAATAAGTAACAGTAGCAATAGACTTAATAATGTCGTCCATCGCGCTTCCCATTACAGCCCATGTTCCTGTTGCTGATGGAGTTGATGCTTGTAGTAAGTATGTTCCTACACCTGAAGCTACAATTCTATTTCTCATAGCAGCTGTTAATGACTCTACTTCTGCCTGAGTCATTTCTTTAGCTTTACCGCTATCTAATTTAACTGGGAAATGTCTGTCAACGTTTGGTGTTGTATTTGCTACAGTTTTTTGCCACAAGTAGTAAGTTACGTCTGTGCCATCAACCTGTGTTTCACTAATAGTATAACGCTGAACCCAAGTTCCGCCACCTGTTGGTGTGCCTGTTGAGACTTTGTATATGCCTGTAGTATTAGCATCTTCAGTAACCATAGCTGTAATAACAGGATCTAAGATTTCTGAATCTATTTCAGCATCTGTCATCTCTATCATTTCGCCGTCTGCCCATCTAACAGGTCTTGTTACTGACTCTGAAGCTGCTGAGGTTATTTGTTTAAAAGTATAAAGAGTATCAGTTGTTCCGCCGGCAGCTGGATGGGTTCCAACTGTTTCTGTTCTTTCTCTGTTCGTAAAGGTTCCAATTGAATCGCCAGATCCGTTAACGTTTAATTCTGCAGTTCCAGAGCCGTCTGTATCATCACTAAATTTCTTAGTGAGGATGTATGCCAACGTATCTTTGATTTCACCTGTAGAAAGTTCTTGAAATCCTTCAAAGTTTCCAGCAGTAGCTGGAAAAGAACTTGCCTTAATTCGTAATGGTCCTGCCATTAGTTACTCCTGTTTTTAAATTTTAATTTAATTTACTAATGTTCCAGAGCTGTTGTAAACAGCTAGTGGTCTAACTTTTACCCAATCTGTGGAATCTTTACAGCTAACTGTAATAGTAGTATTTGCCGGTAAAGCAATCGCCGCGTCTGCAGAACCACCATTTATAGTATCTGAAGAATCAGGATATAATGATAAGTCTGTTGATAGCGTATTAAATATGCTAATTGTTCTACCTGCTAATGCAGTTGGAAGTTTAACTCCGCCTGTTCCGCTAGTAATAACGTTTAAAGTTTCTGAAAGAACAGTTGCTCCTGCTTGGTTTGAACCTGCAGCTGCAACGGCCGCTGTAACACCATGTGCAATTAAGCCATTTAATGTTGAGTTGCCAGTTACTACAAGAGAACCAGTTACTGATGTGTCGCCACCAATTGAAGCGTTACCAGTAATATCTAGTGCTTCTGGATTTTCGTCTGTTGTATTCCATTGTGTTGCTGAAACTCCTACAAACTCTCTACCTTTGTTAGGTCTTAGAGTTATAGCTACGTTTGCTGATTCGTCATCAATAGACTCACTAGCAGCCGGATAAATTTTAATTATCGCTGAAGTTGAGTTATAAACAACTGCTTTTAAACCAGTTGAAACATCTGGAAGAACTACACCTTCGTTTGCAGTTCCAGTAGCAACAATGTTATAAGTCTTTGTTAATGCTGTTCCTGTTCCTTGTGTTGTTCCTGCAGCTGCAACACCTGTGTCGATTCCTAATACTACATTACCTGTAAGTGTTAAGGAGCCGAAAGCAGCGTTATCGCCTGATTGATATTTATCTGTGTTAAGATTAGTGAAGTTAGTATCAACTTCAGTATTTGTTAATGGTGATCCTTTTCCTGATCTAGTAGTAATAGTAGACATTTACTTTTCCTGTGTAATAGAGTTTAAAATTTTCTGCAAGTCATTTTTTATGTCTTGCATCTCCGCTTTCAAATTATTTATATTATCTGCTAATTCTGTAACTTGAAGAGCCTTTGCATTCTGTAGTTTATAATTCTTTAGACCTTGATTATCCGAGCTTATTAAAGCTCCCGTTTCTTGATCCCTATAAAATTTATCTGTGTTTAATATATTGGACATTGTATTTATACTTTCCTAATATTATGCCTGAAGTGCAATTGCTCGAAGTTCTCTGATCTCTGGGACTAAAGAACTGTTGGCTGATAAGAAGACTACCTTCACAGCAAAGCTTTTAATTCCTGTATAAGTAACTGTTCCTGTAACTGCCGTTGCTGTTGCACCTGTGCCACCACCACCTGTTAAAGTGATAGTTGGTGTGCCCGTATAACCTCTGCCAGGGTCTGTAATAACAATCGATGCTACTGCCGCCCCACTTAATACTGCATACCCTGTTGCCTGTTTAGTAGCTCCTCCACCCGAGAATGTTACTGAAGGTTTTGTTGTATAACCTGAACCGCCTGAACCGATGGTTGCTGACGCTACTCTGGTTACATCATATGTATACACATTACTAGTCTTGTTGGCATCAGGTATTTGGTATGTAAAGTCTGCAAATGCTTCCTCTGTTCCTATTCCTGGTTGTTCAACTAACTCTAGTTCTGTATAACTTAAATCTTCATTAAATATTGCGTCGTCTTGTGGTGCTAAGAATCTACCGTATACTCTAATATCAGTATTCAAAGGCATTTTCTGTGCCAAGTAAACTCTTAAATCTTCACCCTCTTGTCCGTCTGCAAGTATAATATTTTTACTAATATACCTTGAAAGTGCGTTTCCGTTATTCTGTGTTTCGTTTGTAGAGTCACCATTAATATGATTACGTTTACCTAGGAATGAAGTTCTAGAAAGATCCAATACCGGGGATAAGTAATTATTAGATGTATTCAAATCTATTCTTGCAGTAAATGATTTGCTACCACTTAATGAAGCTGCTTCGTTTGAATATGAATAAACTGATTTCGGCTCTGTTGTTTTCTTTCTTGTTCCAGGTATCAATACCTCGTATGTAGTTCCTGGGACTGATACACCCTCTGATTTAGTAGAACTATATTCAAACTCTACTTCTGTTTCCGGGAAGTCTAAGAAACTAATATTAGTTCTTAATTCATTGTAAACTTTATCTTCAATCGCACTAATTGTCATTGCAGATGTTCCGTTACCTATAAGGTCATTTAATGCAATCATACCGTGTGTTCTTTTTACTCTTGCAACACTATAAAGTGGTGCGAAGTTTTCAACAATTCCTCTGTTTAGAGTAAGTGCGAATGATGCGCCTGAACCCGAACTCGTTGTGGACAATTGTGTTAAAGTTCCTGGGTTGCTTGTAAAGCCTGTTCCTGGGTCATTTAATTCAAATGTTAATACTACGCCTGAGTTAACAGTTAATACTTTAATCTTAGCACCGGTTCCACCACCGCCACCATTAAGTGTAATAATTTCGTCTACTGCATAACCAGATCCGCCACCTGCTAGGGTAACATCAAATCCGTGAAGTGCGTCGCCTGCAGCTGGAACTCCTGCTGTAAAGTCTTGTAGTTTAAGCCAGTCGATATCGTCATTTTTCAAAATAACTCTACCTTCGTTTGATGTGCTGAATGAACATCTATGTATTTCAAACATCATGTCTTCTGCCTGATAAGCATTCCATGTTCTGTTGTTTGAAGAAGTGAATAGAACTCCTAAGTTAATATCGTCTAATACGATTCTTTGAGTTGTTCCAACTTTGTTTGAACCTAATTCTGCAACCCATACATTATAGTCTGGGTCATTACCTTGTGGTAATAATACTAAACAGTATTCTGAATTTGGTTTTAAGTAACAAGGTGTATCGAATGTAAATGTTGTTGCATTAAACGTTACATTACCACTACCATCTGTTGATGAAATATTAACTTCACTTGGAGTTATAACTTTCTGACCATAAGGAACAACTTTGTTTCCTGGGTATCCGTTAATAACTTCTCTAAGTTGTATTTCAATTCCGTTAGTAGCAGATTTAGTTTTAAAGTAAATATCTATTTTCGGAACAAATACTCCTTCTCTATTTGAAATAGTAAACGTTTGTGCTATCGGGTCATCATCAATTAAGATTGATCCGTCTAAGTTAGCCTCAACCTCTAATGAAGTTGTTGAGTTTAATTCAAACTCTGCTGTAGCATCTACTGAAATATTAACATCAGATGAACCATCTAATTTAACATCTGTTAGTATGCCTGAAATTGTTTCTGTTTGTCCAGCTGTTGCTCCAAAATGAATATCTGGAATCTGTGTGCTGAATATTGCAGTTGATTTTGTTGAAGTTAAACCGTAAGCACTATATTTTTGTTCACAAGATGTAGTAACAAAATCGTCTCTGTTGCTAACATCGTCAACTAGTCTTAAAATTCTTTCTCCAACTAGGAATGTTTCTGCTGGTATTCTAAACTGACCTGCAACGTTTCCGTTTGCATCTGTCAATATAGGATCGCCAAATGTTCCTGTTACTGCACTGTCAAAGTCTGACCAGTAGCTGTCTGGGTTTATCGCCGCGGCTGCTGTTGCTGAAGCTGGTCTACAATGTGTAGCAACTGTATCTCCATTAAAAAACGGATAGACTCTAGTATTAGGTTTCATTCTGCTACCTACAAAAGTAACAACCTGTGACCTCATATATGTTTGGAATGTAACATCTGTTACTGCTCCAAACTCACCGTTTTTAATTACTTCGCCTTTTGTTGTTGAAATTGTCATAACATCAGATGAAACTGTAATGCCATCTGTTGTGCCTGAAACATTAAATGTTGTGCTACCTGTTGAAGATGCAGCTAAGTTAATATTACCTGAATAGTCGCCTGAAGTAGTAACGTTAGCATTACCAGTCATTCCAACTGTTCCGTTAACATTTACCCTTCCTCTTCTTCCGCCTCTTCCACCGTCTAAGAAATCTCCACCTGCGCCTTGTCCGGCTAAGTTTGAGGTTGCTCCAAAGAATGCACTATCTGAGCTAGAGAATGAACCAGCAAAACTATCGCCAGTAGCATTTATTGAAGGTGCTGGGATTGATAATTCTGATAATGGGACTGACTCAGGCTCTCCCTGCCAACCAAAGTCTAATTGGTTAACAAGTTTAGCATTGTTTAATCCTTGTGCTAGATTTTCAACTGTATCGTATAAGTTGTTATCTAAAATATTTACTTCTCCACCGTCCTCAATATCAGTAAAGTTATCTGAAGGTGGGTTAATTGCTAGTGTTCCTTTATAATTAAATAGTAATTCACCTACACAATTACGTGGTTTAGATGCAACTAAAACCTTTTTGTAAGATTTAGTTGTATAAGGTAATGTTACTAAGTTTCCTGTTTTTGTAACTAAGCTAGAATCAACTGAACTGTAAACTGCGTCCCAATTTTCTTCAAAGAAAAACGGCTGACAACTTTTTAGTTTAGGTTCAATCGCACATTTATAGTCTTGATCTAATACATTACTTAGTGCATGAGAGTCAAATGAGTTTACAAAGATTCCGTTTTTAAATCTATCTACACCGTTAGCATTTGGAATAGTAAGTTCTTGTGTTCCTCTTTCCAACATACTTAATGCTGTGTAATATTCTAATCTGTTAATCCTGTTTTCAATTTGCCCAATGTCTGCCATTGTATAGCGTTTGTTTTGTAAGTTTTTAACTCTAACTGCTAAATCTTTTCTACCAGATGCTCTGCCAACATAAGGTGAAACTGAAGGATATGGAGCAATATAAATGTCTGCTAATGGCATTCCTTCGGTTGACTGTTGTGGTGAACGTGGATTAATACTTGGTTCACCTTTAATTCTTTTAACTTGTCCTGTTTCTGATAAAATTATTTTATCAATTCTACCTAAGTAGTATTCGGCATCTGTAGTTAATGACTGATGCGGTGCTGGCATTGTATAGCCAGAGCCACCCGGACTTCTTAAATCTGTAGTCTCTAATGGATTCTCACTTGCAGATGATAGTATAGTAGCATCCGTAGATGTTGCCTGAGCATATGGTCTGAAATCATGACAATCTCTAAGGTCGTATAATCCTAATTTACTGGATCTAAATAATGGTATTTCGTATGTGTATATACCTGATGCCCCTGTATCATCTATAGGATAAGAGTTATATGAAAAATATGTAGCTGTTGTGGCAGCGTAGTTAGGGTCAAAGTATGCTAACTTAACTGTAATTTTCTTATCAGTTAAACTTAATGCACTGCCCTGTCTTTTAATTAATTTAGCATGACCATACAAGTTATCTTGTTGCCCGTCATTTAATATAAATTCATTCTTGTAGTTTGTGCCTGCTTCTATGTAGCTACCTGATGATGCAGTAACATAGACTGCCTCTATCTTTCTAACGTCGGTATACCCTAAGTTATAAGGTCCTAAAGCACCTTCAGGGTGAGTCGTTGTATTAATAGTTACGAATCTAGATTCCCTGTAATCTTTTGGAACCGGAGCAACATCTGTTTGTTTTACTATAACGTAAAACTTAGCGTCAAACTGGCCGTCTACTGTTCCTAAGTCAATAGCCAAAGAAGTTGAACTAACAGCTGTAAACATTGCCGCGGTCAATTTAAATACTCTACCGGCAGAATGTGCTACACCGTTAATAGTAACAGCATCTTTACATACCATTAAAATAACATCGTTAACAGTTGAATCTGTTATTGCACTTGAATATGGGAATGAAGTTGAGCCTGTAACTGATAATGTTACTTGTCCGTTAGATGCAACTGTTGAATCAAACTCTTTCTGATAGAAGAAGTTATTGTCATATGTTGAACCCGTGTCTGTTGCTAATGTTTTAGTTGATGTAAACGGGTTTCTAAATACTAATTTATTTTGTTTTGCTTCGTTAAGAATTGCATCTCCACCGACTAATACAGGGTCTGCAAAACCACTACTTGTAGAATTTGAGAAGTAAATTGTTCTAACACTTTTAAATTCGCTAGATGTCATTCTAATATCATACAAGTAAAGTCTGTATTCAGTAGTTGCTGTGCCAGGTGTATTATTAGATCTTACTATTTGTCTAACTCTTCCCTGTCCGATAACTGTTGATGGTGCAGAAGTTGAACCATATGTTGCGTTTGTAACGGCGTCTGCAGCTGCATTACCAAATTTAACTAGAGTCCCTTCTTCTATATCCCATGTTCCGGCAACTTCATTTACTGTTACATAGTTACCATAAGATGTTGGGACTGTAAAGCCCTCTTCTACTATTGAATCTGTGCCTTTAGGAACTGGTGTATAAGTAGGTGATTCTATTCTTTTTCTAAACCCGTTAACATAACCAACACCACTTGAAACTGAAACGGCAATTTTATTTGCGTCTCCGCCATCTGCAGATGATAAGTAACCGTTGTTACCTACTGCGATTAAATGTTCTCTTACTTTAACATCAAAGTTTTTAATTACATAGTTACCAGATTCCTCGTGGGTTCTAGCTGCCATTGTTTTACCTAACTCTGCATAGAAGTTAACATCAGCATCTACAGTTTTTGAAAATGCTCCGTTTTCAACTGTATACATTGTAATGAAATCTGCACTTGGGTTAGTTGTTAACGCTAACTTAGCTATTGTTGTAGAAAGTTTATAACGATCTGCTCCAGGAGCGTTGTAATTAAATGTTCCTTGTGCTGGGTCATTAAGTGTAGAATCATCATCTGCTGTTACAATGGAGTCTGTTAAAGTAACACCTACATAATAACTAGCATTAAGTTTATATTTTTCTAAATTAATTGTTTGTTGGTCGTGAACAACAATTCTTCCGTTAATAAGAATTAGTCCGGCTTCAATACTAAAGAATAATCCTTTACCAAAATAATTGGCTGTAGCGTTTGTTGTGGACGTATTATTATCAACAACAAATGTATCTCCATTTCTTCCAGCGTCTGCTGAAGTAACTGTTAAAGTTTCTCCTGCTGAAAAATGTAAGTTTGTTCCTGTGGAGTCACCTTGACTGTATTGTAAGTAAAAAGTTTTCTTATCAATCGCATCGCCATCTGATCCTGTTTCAGTTGAAACAACTTTAGCAATAAGATTACTTGTTGCTCCTGTTAATGTATCACCGACATAATTAATTAATACATCGTTTGAAATTGAACCACTAGCTGCATCTAAATCATTTACTTTAATAAAAGGATATTTTTGAATGAATCCCTTTGCTCCTAATATAGGAGCTCCCTCTTTAAAGATGTGTGATAAATGTTCTGAATGTTCTTGTTCTAAAATAGACTGGAGCTGTGTGAGCTCTCTAGCCTGAACTGGAACACCAGGTTTAAATAAAATTTTTGAAAATTTCTTAGTGCGGTCAAAATTATCGTAATATGGACCAGTGTTTAAATTTAATGACATCTCTTTATTTCCTAAAAGTTAATAATTACTTTAACTGTTTCTACTTGTTTTTCGTCTCTTGTTATTGACCTTCTATTATCAATATACACAATTTCGCCTGTGTGATTGGATACTTCTGGATTTGTAACACTATTTATAGTGATACCAGAAGCCCCTGTTGTTATGTTTTCAAATGTAGATCCAACTGTAATGTTCGGAAGTATCTCTTGTAGATAAATTGTTTCCAAAGACCCGTTAGTATCTAAATCTAATTTTTGTATAACTCTAAATTTTCCGCCATCTGATGTAGTTAACTCATCATCCAAGTTCCAACTTCCTGGTGTAGAAGAAGTTACAATAAAACATGGAGTCCCTACGGCTGCTGTATATAGTGCCGTCTCCCCATAGTTTTCTAAATTTTTAATAAGCCCTATTTGTCTGTATTCATTTCCTACAATAATATCTTTATCATTACTAATAAAGGAAACTGTAATTCCTAAATTTTTTGCAAACAGTTCTTTTGGTGCATTACCACCATGTCCTGAATAAGGAGAAACAACTGCTTTAGCGACACAGCCTGTGCCGTCGCCTGATATTTGAGTAATAGTAACGTTTGCAAATGTATACCCATTACCTGGGTTTGTCATTGTAATGCCTGTAATTGTTCCTGCATTATTAATAACCGGACTTGCAGCTGCGTTAATACCATCACCTGTAATAGTTACAACAGCATCACCTGTTAGATAATCCACTCCGCCTGATGTAACAACAATTCTATCAAGTGTTCCTGATACTGCGGTTGACTCTACTGCCTGTTGTAATGACGGAGTTTCAGTTGAGCCTAATGCCGCCGTTGCTGTAGCGCCTGTTCCAGCACCACCCGAAAGTTGTATTAGAGCAAATGAATAACCACTGCCGGCATTAGTAATTGTAATAGATGTAACTGCATCGCCTGTTAATGTGGCGGTTGCAGTTGCACCTCGTCCGTCTCCTTCGATAATAACGTTAGGTGCTGAGGTGTAACCAGAACCACCAGCAGTCACCGTTATTGTGTCTAATTCTCCGTTTACGTCAAAAGCTGGTTGCCCAGTTCCTGCGATTTTTCTTACGGGGAAAAAGTTTGTAGATAAAAACTTAGTTCTATCTGCAGCTCCGATTTGGAACATAAATTTCCAAATATATCCGTCGTCTAATTCAAATTGTTCTGTTCCCGTTGAAGCAGGTTTTATTGTTGATGCCTGATTACCATTATTGTCTAAACATTTATAGACGTTATAATCATCTGTTACTACATAAAACGTTGCATCAACCAATGTGGTTGCGCCTGAATTTGCAGGTGTTGTAGATGAATAGCTATCATCATAAGAATCAAAAACTACACCAGTTGCCCAATCATGACGTTTAGCAAGTAAAACTACATCGGCAGCTTGAACTCGCTTAACAAACATCATGTCGTGCCTGTAACTAGCCTGATAGGCATTGCTGTCTATCGGCAGGTCTGGATTAGCTTCATCAGCCCACGCTGTAGCTTTGGATGCAAACAAATAGTAAAAGTCATTTTCGTTATAGATATCTCTATAAAACGAACGTGCGAATTCTACTCTAGCTGCATTTCTTAATAGTAATGACATTTACCTTACTCCTTTAAAGTTAGGTATTAAGAATCAGAAACAGTTACAGTCCAAGTAATTTTTAAAGTATCGTCTGCACCTTTGTTAACAACTGAAAAAACTGTTCTACATAAAAGTGAGCCAGCGCTTGAGGCATTAAAAATACCTGCTTCTGTTACTGCACCTGTGCCTGTTCCTGCTGGAAAGTCACCAATGTATTCAATAGCGTTACTTGTTACAGTTGTTGAAGTTAAAGCTGTTCTAGAACTTACAATTGCAGTTTCTAAAGTTGTATCTCCTGCAGCTGGTGATGTAGTTCCTGTTCCAACTTCCATGTGGGACATAGCTGTAGCAGATGTATCTTTCATTCTTGATGCAATGAATTCTAAACCGTCGTCTACAACTAAGTTTGTTATATTCTGTTCTGTTTTTAGGTTACCTTCTTTATCAAAAAGACTTACAGTTACCTTACCTGTAGCCTTCATAGTTGATGTGTTAAACATTGTTTTCTCCTGGTTGTTAAAAATGTTTTATTTATTTATAATGGTTTTAAGAAATAATCCTAGCTTCTCCAACATAATCGCTATTGAAGTAAGTTATTTCTGCATAATCCTGACTAACAATTGTGCCAGACTCTGACATTGATGTTGTATCTGAAATGGTGCCACGCTCAATTGATTTTGCTGGGACATCATTTACTGCTGGATTATCTGTGTTTTGTTTAGTTACATTAAATGAATTTACTTCATCTGACATATCTAAAACTTCAGTTTTTCCTAGTCCTGGTGTTAATGTGTCTGAATCATTAACCACAAAACTATCTGATTTAGTTAGCTCAATTGCTAACAATACTGTTTCCGTTAACTCTATAACATCAATCGGAGTTCTATAGAAGAACAATAATGCTTCTACAGTTTCTCCAAAAGTTATTGAGTCTGTTATATTTGGCTTAACAATATTTTTACTGACATTTTCTGACATCTCAGGCGTTTCAAATTTCGCCATTGTTATATCAAAAAACTCTATATCTTGTGTTAGGGGATTTTCATTCTTCACTAATCCCGGTTCTAACGTTGGCTCAACATCGGAAACTACCACACTATTTGCTATAGCAGGTTTATGTAATCCCAATGAAGGAAGATCTGAAACAACTACGGTTTCAATATCCTGGAAAATTCTAAATATGAATACGTCAGGAATAATATTAAAATTTGTTCCGGCGCCTACAACGTGATTTATATTTAAATCTGAAAACGCCACCATACCTGCAGGGTGAGCTGCTCTTTGTAATGGCAGTCCCCAAGTTGTTTTAGAAAGTGAGGATTTAACTTGGTATGAAAACTGTTGATAAATTTCATTATCCTGTAATCTGTTTGCATCTGATAAGAAGCCAGAAACGTTTTTCCATTTACCTGGGAATGTATGGTTAAATCCTGTAGTAGCCGTAATTGTTTGGGTTTCACTATTTTCCGATGTAAGTAAGAAATCAAAACTTGCTCTTTGGAAACCTGTTCCTGTTGCAATAACTTCCATTGATGATGGATAATTATTGGAGTCTAATTGTGTAATCCTAATATAAGCATTGTTACTAATACCTGTTAAAGTATAATCGTCCTGGAAATAATCTAAAGCGTATACTCCTAAAATATCACCTGTCTCTTGAACTTGAAAAGTATCACCAATTTTAAACCCACCGTCGCTAGTTCCTGTATTTGTCTTAGTAACTACTTTGTTTAAAACTCTAGTTAAGAATGCCTTACGATTTATATTTTCATCTGCAATTCCTCTATCACCCATCCAAGTTCTAACAGAATCTGTATCTAAAGCTAATGATGGTGCAACTGTATAACCAGCTCCACCGTCTGTAATAACAACGTCTGAAATTGTATTCGTTGTTGAATTAATTCTAACTTGTAATTGTGCAATTTTTGTTATTGTATCACCTGAATCAGGTAAAATAATAGCAACCGGGTTAGCACTATATCCTTGTCCAGGGTTTGTTACTGTAACGGCTGTTATTGCACCACCACTTACTGTGGCTGTTAATGAACCCTCAACACCATATCCCGGAATAACTGTTTCTGCTGGAATACTTAATGTTAATTCAAAAGCATCTGGATTAGTATATGCTATTTTCTTTGTTCTAGTAATAGAACTTTGTATTCTATTTCTTTTTGTAATGGAACCTTCTGAAGTATAATAAACAATATCTACTTCCCTGCCTCTAAAATCTAAAGGATTATATCTAGGAGTTAATGTTTCGTTTGCGTATACTTTACAAACAACATCTCTTGTATAGATGCCATCTGATGGTTTTAAAATATATTCTGATGGTTTAAAAATTTCAATCTCTTCACCATAGACTAATTTAAAGAATGCTTTAACACCTTCTATTGAACCTTTCGCCTCATAAAAGTCTCGTATTCTTTTAATAAGTAAACGAGATTGAACCTTTGTATCAATAGGGAAGTCAATTGCATAACTTTGTAATAGCGATTCTATATAACTCCCATGGTAGTCATCTACATTCCATTGGTCATGTAGTTCCTGTAGAACGTAATTTGGATTAGGCTCAGTATCTAAAAATTGAAAATATTTTTTAATGAACGTTGTAAATTGCGGATACTCTGCTCTAATAAATTCTGGGATTTGTTGTTCTATTAAATATGAAAAATTTTGATGATAATATTTTGATTGAATATTATATACACCCATGTCTGCTGTAAATGTTGCACCTGAACCACCCTGAGAAATAGTAGCTACTGTTACAGTTATATCTGTGGTATCTCCGAAGCCTCCAACAGATTCATCTAAAATTGTAATTGTTTCACCGGGTTTATAATTTGTTCCCGCTGTTGTAGGTGTAACTGAAGTAATCGCTCCTGCGCCATCAATTACTACTGTAAATTCTGCCCCTGAACCTGATACTGCAATACCGCCAACTGAAACATATGTTCCTGCTGTTCTTGTAACATCGGGCGTTGTTGTTATATTAACTGTTGTTAATGAGCCAACTAAGTATACCTCAGGTGCTGTTAGATACCCTAGACCCTTATCCGTGATAGTAACACTACTAACACTATTACTTGAAATTGTAAGGGATGCTGTAGCCTGTGTGGTGGTTGCTCCCACTACTGTAGTTGTAGGTGCTCCAATTACAAGCGTAGGTTGGTCAACAGAACTATATCCGCTCCCTGCGTTTGTTATATTAATCGCTGTTATAAAGCGACTAAATTGTGAACCTACTTGGGCCATATTAACTGTCCAGTGTTAAATCAAATGCAGAAACATTAATTCCTGCGAAAACATTATTTGGTGAATCTAGTATACTATCATCTTGTATGAGGATAGTATTTTTTGCCGGCAACGCTGTAACGGGCCCGGTTGAAACATCAGAAACTCTTGTCAAAATTTCAGTTTTAATATCCTTAGAACTTTCATGTGGAATCGCAGTAACATTTAATTTAGTATGCGACCCAGAAATAGATGAAATATATAAGTCATTAATAGTAACTTTCCCTGTTGAATAATCTACAGTTCCAAGATTAGAATTTACTATAACTTTATTTGTAGATGTTTTTAATACTAGTGTTCCTGTTCCATTGTAATCAGGTGAAACAACGTCTGCACCCGGAACATCTGTTATGAATACTTTACTTGTTGCTGTATTAATAACTACATTAAAGTAATTACTATTAATAGAATTAGGATTTATTTTATTATTAAAATCTACAATATATTTTGCTGATGCATTTAACACCGGTGTTTTTCTTTTTTGTAATCTAAGTTCTAAGTTAGCTGACAACAATGCTCTGGATATTGAAACTACCCTAGTTGCAAGTTTTGAATAGTAAAAGTTTTTATCTAATTCATTTAACTCTGAAGTAAAATAGTTTGTAATTTCTGTTGTTATTAAATTTTGTAATTGAGCCGAGCTGAATGATGTTAATTTTTTGTCATATTGTGCTTTAACTTTAATACCAATGTATGTGTATTCTGGGTCAACAAATTCAGTTGTCAATGAAACAGGTTGTTTAGGATTAATAGTATCTCTTAACAAAGTATCTTTTTCATCCTGTGTTATAATAAGTCCTGTTTTAGGCTGTAATGATACAAACACCTTTCCGTAAATAGGGGGATCGTTATTTTCTCCTCCCCATACTGCAACCGACTTAACATTTGGATTTGCTTGTTTAATAAGAGTTGCATAATCGCCACCGGTAACTGCTCTATTTTTTGAAGCGTTAAATCTAGGAGCATTGAAACGGATACTATCTACTGATTCTTGTTTTGCCCCACCAGCTGCCGAAGCTGTAACTGTTAGTGATATTGTTTCACCATTGCCTGTAAGAACTGAAGGTGCTGTAAACGACCTAGCTCCATTGGCTTCTTCTCCGTTAGTTGCTATGTATTGAGTAATAACAATGTTTCCTGCTACTAGTGAGGCGCCTATGACTCCATCACCAAATGCTATTTCATATTGTCCGCTAACGGATTCTTCAACAAAGAAAACTTTTGAAGTTGATGTAACATTAAGTATGTTATCTGAAAACGTGTAAGTAACAGTATTACTATCTGTTGCTGAATCTCGAACACTTACAGAAAGGGTAGTAGAATCTACACCCGGATTATTTAATAATATTGGCCCTTGTAAATAGCCTTGCTCAATTATCTGCGATGTTACAAGTAATCTACCTTCAACTATTTCTACAGCAGGAAAATTAAAAGTTTCAACATTACTAGCGTTTCTAGTTTTTAGAACCGTGTAATCTTTTGCTGGATAAAAAGAGTATGATTTGCCGTTAAGTGTAGTTGTAAAAACTTTATCTTTTGCTAACGTAAAAGAACTACTTGCATAACCAGAGTCAGGAGTTATTTCTAAACTAATCGTTGCTCTAGGTGCACGTGCTGACCTAGCTGTATAGCCCATTGTTTTTGCAATAGAAGCCACGGAGTTTCTTTTTATTGCTGAATCTAAAAAAGCCTCGTTAGCTGTCATATGTGCTAAGACAGCGTTGTAGTGTGTATTGTATGCCAATAGGTCTACTAATACTGATATTCCAGATGCATCAAAGTCGTAGTCTGAAAACTCGCTTTGTGCTGTTAAGAATGTTTTTAAATTATTCTTAATTCCATCGAAATCTAATTCTGTTACTGATTTAACTGCCATTGTCTCTTACCTTAATCTTGTTAGTGCTGATCTAAATACCTGCTGTTCTTTGATACCTTTTATATAAAAATAAATAAAAATGCTATATGTGTTATTGTCATAATCTGGGTTTACTAATACTTCTTCTATTTCTACTCTCGGTTCCCAGTTTGTAAAGGCGTCTTCTATTAATCCTTCAATCGCCTTAGCTGTCATTCCATCCATTGGCTCAAATAACATATTGAAAATTGGCGATCCGAATCTAGGTTGAAACGGTTTAGTATTATAATTACTTTTTAATAATACATCCATTGCCTGACGAACAGCGTTGACATCTATTTTTTTACCAATATCACCCGTAATAGGATTAACTGCAAAGTTTAAATCTATGTCCTTATAAATTCTTGTCGGTTTAGTTGCCATAACTTATTTATACTTCAACCAGAAGTATTATCTAACGGAAGTAAAATTTCTGCAATACTATCATTTGGGTCAACATCTCCTAGTATAGCATTCGTGGCATCGTCAAGGATACCATCAAGTGCTTCATCTGCTATGTCATCTATATTATCTTTTAAATTTTTAATTCTATCAACTAAACTATCTAGGCTTTGTCCGACTCTTCTTCTAGATCCGTTAATTCTAAACGGGTTACCTGGCTCTTCTCTGAATGAAATATTTGACGACTTTTGATTCGGAACAAATACTAATTCTCCATCCTTAATTGCATCTTTAAATTGTGTTGTAATGTCTGGAAACTTACCCTCTTTTAATAAAGACCTCATTGCCTCGGTTGGTGTTGGGAATGATAATGGTTGCCCAAGTCTGACAACTTCCCCGCCTACTGTTTGCATATTAGGAACAAGTTGACAAATTAAATTTAAGTCATTACCAGCTTCTCGTAACAAGTTAGCAATGTTGTCGATATCTATATCTTGGTCTTTATATTTTTCTTTTAGTCCATTTAAAAATAAAGCTGTTTTTGCTAGACTTTTTGCACTACTTAATAAGTCTGAAAACTCTTCTCCTAGTCCAGGAATTCTTCCTTCTAAGTTGGCTTGTAAAGTAGTCTTCGCAAGTTTAATTTGCTGACTAATGGCAGTTGATAATTGAGCCTCAACAAAGCCAGGTATAGACGCAATTTTCATTTCTAATCCTGCCAGAGCTGTATCGGCAAAATCTAATGTGCTATCTATTTTATCGGCTAAATCAATTAGTCCTTGTGCTGGTCCGCAACTCATTTATACTCCTATGCCGGTGGGCCTGTTGGTCCAGGCACCGAGCTACCTGATAATATTGGGTGAACATGGGTGCCTAGAATTGTTGTTCCTTGTTGAACAATTGTTCCTATGATTGAACCAGTTACAGTCATTATGCCTGTTTGATTAAATGCCCCTGTTAAGTTATATACGCCAGTCCAATTAGTTATAGGTATTGTATATATTGCTGAACCTAATACTGTTTGTGTATATATTAATCCTACATTAACATTCATATTTAATGAAGCTCCAATATTAAATCCTCCTGATGAGAAACTAATATCTGCTAATGTGCTTGTTCCAAAGTTTAAGTCTCGTAATGAGTAAACACTAAATGTTCCTAACGAACT
>TARA_R110001606_G_scaffold60434_9_pt1 | contig 62980 bp, 76 predicted proteins | sample TARA_R110001606 | Tara Oceans TARA_R110001606 (sample SAMEA4398315) | marine metagenome | biome: Polar Biome; feature: [SRF] surface water layer (ENVO:00010504); material: water (ENVO:00002006), including particulate matter (ENVO:01000060) such as... | depth 5 m
TGTCCATAGCTTGGTATAGTCAGCCTGGTACGATCCGATCCAGTTAGTGCCTGTGCCCAAGTAAGTTCCGCCTATGGATGGTCCTGACCAGAATATTGGATACCACCCTGCAGGTACACTTCCACCTGGGTAGTATATTGGGTTGGGCCCAATGTAATACGGAGTTCCGCCGTAATTTGCCGCGTTGGGCGAACCAGCGGCAACCCATGATATCTCGGTACCGGCATAACTACCAGCCCATTGTACAGTTCCTGTCGAGGTCCATACCTTTTGGTATATACCAGGTCCATTGTACGCTCTGCTGTATGTGGTGTAATAGTCATGCCACCCCTGTGGGCCAGGGCCACCGTCCCAATAGTATGACCCTGACTTAGCATATGTTTTGGTGTAGCTGCCTACCCCAGAGTATCCAGGAATTGTAATCCACTGGCCGCCAAGAGGGCCAAACTCTGGGTCATATCCATAGTCCATCCACGTCGTACTCGTTGCAGTATAACCTACGGTGCCAGTCTTTGTATAAATTTTTGCATAGTTCTTTGCGTAGTTTTTAGTCCAGCTGCCTATCCAGTTTTTACTATATGTCTTAGTATATTGCTTCGTAAAGTTGTGTAGACTTGAATAAGTGCCTGTCCATAACTTAGCATATTGTACAGTAGTTGTTACAGCTTCTTGTCTATACGTTTGATGTGATCCAGACCACAGCTTAGTCCATTGACCAGACCAGGTAGCTTGATATGCTTTGGTGAAAGAATGATCTCTTTGACCAGACCATTGCTTTGCCCATATCTTAGTATACTGTGCTCCGTACTGACCGTCGAATGTTCTTGATCCGGACCATATCTTAGCATATATCTTAGTGTAGTTGCCTACACCACCTCTTGCAAAGAACCCAGTATATTGGCCAGTATAGTTTCTTGCATATGTAGATGAGTTTTGATATACGCCTTCGTATACTCCTACATATGTTTTAGTATATGTCTTAGTCCATTGCTTCGAATATTGAGCACCAAAGTACCCGACATAGGATCCCTCGTACTGTCCTGAGTATACGTGTTGCCATTGCTTTGTATATGCAGCAGCGTACGCACCTTCATAGGTAGCTTGGTATTGTTTGGTGTATTGTCCTATCCAGAGCTTGGACCATATTTTACTGTACAGCTTGCCGTACTGGCCTGTCCACACTTTAGCATACTGCTTGGTGTAGTTGCCAACATATTCAGTATTATATCCACCCAAGAAGAATCGTTGAACCGCACGATCTCTTTCCGCACCTACGTAAGAGGCGTTAGAGGTTCGTGTTGTTGATCCGACCCAGGTTTTTGAATAATGTATGGTTGCCACGTTGGCTCCTATTTAAGCAATAGTCTGATACCACACATCTCCATTTGCGCCGACGGCGTTGTTGGCGGGTGCACTGGTATTGACAAAAATTGTTTGGTCGACGAGAGTATTACCAGCTGCTTCAAAGTCAACACCAGTCATCTTCACAGCCGTGTTGGATGCTGCAATAACTCTACCCTTAACATCAACTTGGAAGTTAGGAATACTAGTAGTGTTACCTGCAATTGTTACAGCTGTTATTACATTTGATAATGCACTGTCTGTAATTTTTGCTGAAGCATTTACAACTTCAACGGAACCGTGTTTAATTTGATCAGCCATTACTCTTCTCCCTCTCGTTCAGCCTGCATGCGGTCAACCTTAGCGGACAATTCTTTAATTGCCTCTACTAAAAGTGGAATGACAGCATTGTAGCTAACTGTTTTATATCCGCGTCCATTCGTCGTAACTGCATTTGGTAGAATGTTCTCTATCTCTTGAGCAAGCACACCATAGTCTGGCGTACCTTCTCTATAGTCTCCGACTTTACTATTCCAGTCAAACGAATAACCACTAATACTCTCTACTCTATTTAGGGCTTCGTCTAACACCACTATATTGTCTTTTAGATTCTCATCAGATGAATAGCTTGCTACTAGATCATCTCGAGCATAAATGTTATCTGCTAGTACTGCAGTAGTGTTGGCTGTTGTATTGCCAACTACTAAGCTCGTATCAAAGTATCCTGTTCTCCAGGACAGCGCTGCTGATCCGATGTCGTTGATGTTGGTGTTGGCTGGTCCAAAGGTACTATCGAACACTGCGTTTGCAAATGTTATCGTAGCTCGTCCGTTTCCATCACCAAACGATACTGTAGTGTTTGCACCAGTACTGAATACTGCACTGTTGGTGACTGACAAGTCAGCTGTGTTAGCTGTTGCTAAGTTTAACACTGTGTTGGATGGTAAGGAGACTGATCCTGATGCAGTGAAGTCTTCAACCACGACTTTGTCTACTGCAAACAATGACTGCGTAGAATTTGCAGATAAGTTTGCATTAATTGTTGAGTTACCAAAATTAACGGCTCCAAGTAATGTGGAGGTTGTTCTTACCCTCAGCGTACTAGTATTAGCTTGACCAGTGATATCTACATCACCGCCCGCTGTAATATCTCCTGAAGCATTTATAGTTGTTGTGTTTAATTTCCATCTCTTAGTATTAGTACCTATTGATCCACCATTGGCAGAAGGAATAATACCCACAGTGGAGTTACCAAACACTTGCCCTGTCAACTTAATCGTGTCACCAATCGCATCACCTAGCGTAGTTGTACCATCAACTACTAGGTTGCCATCTATGTTTGCATTAACGTCGACATCGAGGTTTGATGTTATATTAACATACCCGAAGTTACCATTTGCAGCAGTCTTAATATCTTTAAGAGCAAGGATGCCGCCAGTTACTTTAAGAGCAGCAACAGTAGCGTTAGCTTGTTGTGCTGATGTAATCGTGGTGTTGCCAGCAACTGATAGAGTTCCTGCTGTACCTACGTTACCGCTAGTATCTGCAACTGTAAATTTATTGGTGTCCATTGTAAGACCACCATTCAGAGCGGTTGCTCCTGTGACGGTCAATATGCCTGACGTATGGTTGATTGCACCGGCTACGTTTGCTCCAGCATGCAAATCTAACTTACCAGATATATCTGCTACACCGTTGATGTCAAGTGATCCACCTTCCACCTCACCAGAGGCTTTCATGAATCCAGTGACTGTCGTATTGCCTGCAGCTACTGTATTAGAGAAGTTGCCTTTTCTACCAACAACGTCCCATTGGTGGGTTGTGTTACCTAAAGATACTCCATTGGCCAATGGTAGGACACCTACTGTTGAGTTGCCGACCAGGCCTTTAATTATTACTCGGTTGTTACTATCTGCGGCCGCACCTATTGTAATTGTTTTAGTGTTCGAGGCAGCACCACCAAAGCCAATTGTGAATGCTGTATTGACTGCAAAGTTGTTACCAAAGTGTCCTGTACCAAGTACTGTTGCGGAGTCAATAACATTGAGATCATCGATAGAAACGTCATCGAGATTAGCATCAAACCTAAGCGCTGCAGTTCCTATTGAAAGAGTACCGTTTGCTTTTGGTGTAATTCCTGTTGCTGCGTATCCTGTAAATGTAAGATCATCGCCAGTTGCATTGCCTAATGTGACAGCTCCGTTTAGAGTCGTTGCTCCGTCCACATTTAATGTAGACTTTAAGTCTGCAGCTTTAACTACTGTCAGCTTGTCGTTAAGCACAGTGTTGGATGATACATTAAACAGATCAGAATTAGCATTGCCTATCTGTACGTTTGCAGTTGCATCTATATCACCGTTGAATGTAGAGTTAGCTCCAACAACCAATGTGGCTGCTTCTATAGACGTATTCGAATTGACGTCCAATGTTGTGCCATGGATGTTTGTAGTGACGGAATCTACAAGTGCCGTAGTTCCTGATACATTGAAGGTAGTTGATGTAAAATCTGTTAGTGTATTATCAACATCAATGTTAGCATTGATATCTACCGGCGTGTTAAATATATTGGTGCCGGCATTTGATGTTAATGTGGTTGCTGATGGATCAATGTTAATAGACGAAGGAGTAGCTGTGAATACGCCAGCGTTAATGTCTATAAGTGCTGAATCAATGTTTACATTAGATGTAATGTTTAGCTCACCAGACGCTATTGTAGTGTTGGTTGAGTCAACTGTTGTTAAAGAGTTGTTGATATCTACTGTCGTATTGAATACGTTGATTCCAGCATTAGACGTAAATGTGTTAGTAGTTGGATCAATGTTGATCGCATGAGTAGTCGAGTTACTCTGCGTAACATTCAATGCACCAGCTAGTATATCAAAGCTCGCAGCATCAAAGTTTACGTTTGATGTAATATTAAGTTGACCGTTTTCAATAACGGTATTGGTAGATGTAACCTGAGTCAGCGCGTTGTCAATATCTAGATTAGCGTTTGCATCAATCTTAGTGTTAAAGATGTTAGTAATAGCATTCGATGTGAACGATGTTGATGTGCTATTGATAGATACGTTAGAACTAAACTCTACGTTTGCTCCAGTAAAGTGAGCATTGGACTGAGCATGGATAATTGCACCTACAGTCGAGTTGCCAGAATCAAATACAACATTAGAAGTAATTAGTAAGTTAGCGGACGGAGCCTTTGTTCCATATATTGTTGAGTTGGCACTTGCGCCTCTCATGCTCGTTTCGACCAATAGTGTGTTAGCACTAAAGTGTCCGTTCACACTAGCGTTGCCAGATGTTCTTGCACCCTGGGTGTTTGCAGCAGTAGTTACTACGACCTTCTCCATGTCGTATGTAATTCTGTTTGTTAGATCAACCCACTCTCTAAAAGTATCAGCTGAAGGTACGACATTCGCACTACTATAATTATTACTTGCCATCTGTTATTACCCTCGTAAGCTGTGTTAGTATTTGCTTAATCTCTTGCATATCATTTTTTACTATTTGGACTTCAGCGGATAACGTCTCCACTGCACTTCCTCTTTTACGAGCAGCTTTGTAAGCTAAGAAAGCTGCCGTATCAGTATTTATGATAGCCATTGTAGACGTGTCTCTAGCAAATGCCTCTTTTTCTGTTTGTACTAATGTTCTTTTCATTATAGTGATAGAGCTATGGCTCTGTAGTCCTTTATCTGTGGTGAGAGACTTGTTGAGGTTGAAGTCATGACAATCTTAATCGCCATCTTCTTATACCCTGAGAACTTCTCGCCGTTAGCGTTATAGTAGGTTACCTGATATGCAGGAGTAGCAGCTGGATCTCTATATGCTTGAGTTAAGAACTCTGCATCTACTTTACCATGTATTGCACCGACATTTGCAAATGTCATTGGCTCTGCAACTGTCATACTTGTATCACTAGCAATTGCTGTAATAGTATTGATCTGATAATCCGTCTGACTATTGAGATCAACAATCTTGATTCTATCGCCTACTACATAATCGCCACCTGTGAGACCGTCAAAGTTTGTACCTGCACCGGTCACAGTAGTCGTGCCTATAGCGTTGATTATAGCTCTACCTGCTTTCGTAGTGACCGTAGGCGTATCTTTGAATTCGTAAGTATACTCTGTTATATCAGAATAGTCAACCGCTGATGATAATTTAGATCTATTAGGACCAGTGCTGTCTAGTTCCGACCATGTAGCAAAGTCACTAGCTGTTGTATCTGCTTGGTTAATAATCTTAGCATATACTTTAACATCTGTGCCTTCTGGCTTCCATGCTCTAACGAACACTTTAATATCTTCAGCATCTAGATCTTTAGCAAGGGTAATAGTTCTCGATACATATTTTGCATCTGCACTTCCCTCATAGGTCTTATATTCATTCGTCGTATCATTATTAATAATGTTTTCATATATCTTCAAGTATTGATCTTGTAAGTCAATGATAGGTGATACTGCTTGCTTCTTAGAAGACATTGTGTGATTAATCTGCAATGATTTCTCACCACCGAAGTTTACAATCTCATTTGATCTACTCATTAGCTTGATGTTCTGTAGCGGAACATTCGTATCATTGAACTTAATTTGCTCAGGTGCGTGATAACCAGATCCTACTGTGCTCTTACCTCTCAGTCTTGTTACAATAGTCGTCTCTGCAGGCTCCACTCTTGAAATCTGCGGTTGATAGTAACTAATGTTGTTGTCGACAACTTCGCCAATCTGAAAGTTGGATGGGGTGATCCCATTTCCATAATTGCCTGCCTGGATAACAGTATCACCATTTGCAAACAAGAAGTTTGCATTAGCTGCCGTTGACTTGCCTATTTGGCTTGTAAAGTTTACAGGATCCATTACTTCAAATAGGCCTGTTGGTGTCACTTTGAACTTGCCTGAAGACGCCGTGTGTTCTGGTCTCTCGAAGATGGTGGCTGATGTATCAGAAGATACAGTTGCTACCGTAACAACGTCGATTGATGTAGCATTGCCTTGTAAGACAATTCTTTGTCCTGGAGACAATTTAGTTGTAAACGAGGTGCCTGTTCCTACAAGAGTACTTGCTCCTGTTGAGTATGCGACGGTACCAGTCTGATTAGCCGCTTGTTTAAACACTTCGCTGTTCTCTGCAAACTGTCCTGTTACGGTAAAGTTATTAGCAGTAAAGAATTCGTAGTCATCGTTATGAAGTGCTACAGATGATTTGCTGTTTGTAAACACACAACAGTTAACACCGAACTTCATATCCTCATCGAGGAACTCTGTCCATGTTCTATTGTTTGTTGACAAGAACATAGTGCCCTGTCCCCAGTCATTGTTGACTACCTTACCTGCATTACCTAGAGCTGTCTGGCCTGCCTTGGCAGTGAATACTTCATACTCAGGCGAGTTTCCGTCTGGAAGAATTACAATAGTGTATTCAGTGTCAGCATTTACGGCGACCGGTGATGCAAAAGCAACATTAGTTTTAGTATTCTGATTACCAATGTTTATATCAGATGATGACAAATGTACTCTACTGAATGGCAATACCTTTGCTGCAGGTGCTCCATTTAGGGTTTCTCTTAACTCAATAGTGACGCCAGTGTTTGGATCTTTGCTCTTAAAGTATAGATCAATGCTAGACAGGAAGCCCGTTGAAGCTCTGTTAGGCAGGCCTTCTTTCTGGACCATAAACGTCTGCGCTAATGGATCCATCATGCCTCTGATGTTGAGGTTACCAAGACAACCAAGGTTTCCGAGGTTCCAGTTGAAGAAATCTCCACCACCTCCCATGTTCGGTCCTCTGTTTACCCAACCGTCTGCACATGGCAGTATGATATCTGGTCTACCTAAATCAATACCAGTGTTAGCTGGGGCTTCGGTTACAGGAGCAGTATTGGCCTCCCAATCCTCTCTATCACCACCGGTGTCATCAGGTGGGCTAGTGTTGGCCGAATTGTTTGCAGCTGGAGGTGGATCCAACACTGTTATGTCTTCAGTAGTAGTCGTTTGATCAGTCGATACAATACTAGACGTTGATGACGATGCCACTAACGCTGTTCTTGTTGATAAGGTTACAGCTGCTGTTGTTACATTAAAGTTAAAGCTGTTGAAATATCCTTTAGCATGTGAGACTTTCTCATTAATCTGAGATAGATCTGCAATGTCTGTTACTAGAATGTCGCTCTTACCAGTAAAGAACGTACCAGCTGGTAATCTAATCATGGCGTACAATACGCCTTGAGCATTTGATTTGAGCTCTGAGCTAAACGTGCCCGTTCTAAAGAACACGCTATCTGCTGATAGGTTACCTTCTGATGATATTGTTCCTAGTTTAATTGAACTAGATCTCAATACAGTTGGTCGAGTATGTGAGTCAACGTTTACTTGATCAAAAAATACGTGATGAACAAGATTAGGTCTCAAACCAGTAGCCGCAAAGTGAATGTTTACACCAGGGATGTATGGTGAGAAAGATATGTCTGTTATAAAGTCGCCAACTTTCTGGAGGCTAGATTGATCTCTGCCTGACAATACTGAGTTAGTTACACGAGAGCTAGTTGTCACTACCGTTTCCGTAGTGTCAGTCACAGTCAAGTCTACTTGCGCTGACGATTCATTGACAACTGTTGTCTCAGACAATACTTCAGTCGACGTAAACATTGCAGGAGCCATTTTGTTGAGCTCGTCAATCAATGCTAGCGTTGGTGCCGCCATGTCCAAGTCTATATGCGAAGCTAGTTCAGCTGACTTTGTTTTATCAGTGTTTGACACATAGTCGGGCCACAGATGTAAATGTCCATTGTATTCCCAGAACATCGAAGTACATTTTCTTGACGTAGTTGCATCTGGTTGATTGATCAACAGCTTCTGCTTAAATGAAGACGTTACAATATCACCCATTACAGTTGATCTTGGTCCTGAGTTAATGGAGGGCAATCTCATTTTGATATTGTACTGTTCGAATCTTGAAGTCAGAATCTGTCTAGCTTTATCAAAGCCAACTTTATACTCAGCGTTGAGTGGGTTACCTGCGGTGTACGTGTTGAAGTTGTCTACTAGGAATCCATTTTTGAATCTATTAGCAGTAGTGTCGTTTCTACCAGGTATTGTTTGATCTGCCGTTGCAGCCTCAAGCGAATTCATAGATGCGTAGTACTCAAGATTTTCAACTCTCTTCTCAATGGTCTTGATGTCTTTCATCGTGTAACGCTTTTGCTGAGATCCACTGATTTTTGAACCAATATCTGGGCGGCCAAAGTTTCTCGCGTTTGATGTATCTAATGAAGGATACACAGGAACTGTAATTGCTCCTAGTTGCATGGCGTCTGATGGCATAGCAGGTAATACTGGATTTAATGCCGGTCTACCTTTAACTATAGCAATGCTTCCATTCTCAATCACTAGCCTATCTTTACGAGGTAGGTAATAGTTAATGGCACTTGTCCAAGTCTCATTAGGAACTGGAACTAAGTTGTTAGTTGCAAACACTTCTGTCACTGCTGGGTTTTCTGTTCCTGCTGTGTTAGAAGCTACTGCACCTTGCGTAGCCGTGTTAGCCATATTAGGTCTAAAGTCGACTGCATCTCTCAACGAGATCTCTTTACCACTAGTAGGAGAAACAAATACAGGAATCTCGGCAATGCTTATGTTAGTGTTGCTCGGAGTAGCTGCAGCTCCTTCTTTGTCATTAAGAATAGCATCGTATGAGTTTACAGTATAAAATCCTAAACCGGCTGATATATCTTTAACAAAGTTCTTCAGTACAACAATAATTCTATCTGTAGTTGCAATAGTTCTTCGTGAGCCAGGTCTTAGTCTTAGATATGATAATCCGTAATAACCATCTTTTTGTCCGTTGTCTAATTTAAAGTCCGCTTTAACGTCTGAGCCAGTGTTATTATATGTGCTGGATCCGTTGACGTATACTGCTTCAATTTTAAGACCGTCTGGTATACCTAAACACCATGGGCCATTTACTCCACCAGCATTGTTGCTTGGATTAATTCTTACAGCAGATGTTTGTACTGTCTTTTTAAGACCAGCTTCAGATGGGCTGATCTTATCGTAGGATACTGTTACTGGTAATGATGTTGATAGATTACCTGCACCAAGATTAATAGTAAGCGTCTTACCTGAGTTTGATATAACAACATTAGCCGTGCTTCTCCCACTTAAAGGAATCACGTGGTTGTTTACAAATGTCTTCTTGAGATCTAAGCTAGTGTTAGCTGCGACGTTTGAAGAGACAGAGATGGCTGTGGAGTTTATTACTCGTTCAACTTGTCTGATCTCTGTGCCAATCCCGCCAACAAGTTTAACTAGATCGCCTTCAATAAGAGTTGATGTGTTAACGCACCCTGTAATAGTTTTGTTACCAGTGGACACTGCAACTGTTGATATGTTAGCACTATCAGCATTGCTTCTAGCAGTAATAATCAGCTGCTGTTCTTGAAGTTCACTCAACGTTGCGCCAGCAGTACCAAAGTTAAATGTGTTAGTGCCAGCAGTGGAAATAGCACCGGTGCTGTTTGTAATAGTGATGTTCTGTGATTCTTTAAACTTAGCTGCTGCAGTTGATCCTACAGTTTTTAAACCTAAAGCACCTGTACGGAAGACTAATGAATCAAAATCAGGATCAAGAATCTTGGCGGTAGTGCCAGCTATGTCAGCTATGCCTCTATATGCTGTGTTAATATTGCCAGGAGTGTGGTCGTTGTCAGCATAGTGATGTATTGCTTTTACGTTCTTGAATTGCTTACCAGCTTGCATTGCAATATCATATATGTATGCTTGATATACGCTCTCAGCTAGACCAGCATTGTCTGACTCTAATTCAAGTCCTCTAATCTTTGCTGTACCAATTACTGTACTGGTTCTGCCGTCATATGTAACAACGTTGCTTGATTGAGCTGCCATTGCTGACGTTATATTGTCCGTAGAGATTGCAGCGAGTGATGTGTCTAGCAACAGGATAGTATCGTGTTCGTCAGCACCAAATTGTCCTACGAGCTCATTTACTTTAATGTAATGACCGAAGGTAGTTGATACTGCCTGCGCAGCAATGTTAGCTCCGTCTGTAGCTTTCTGTACTGGGTATCTGCTAGTGCCGATAGTCTCAAAACGCTTACCTTTAACATATGCAATACCAGGTCCAACTACTGCCATAAAGTGTGTAGTATTACCACCATTGGTCTCTGTTGTAAGTCTGAATGGCTCTACAACGTAGTCGCCACTTTCTTCATATGTTCTTTTTGCAAGTTCGTCGTTTGCGTTTGCTAGAACAGGAGTCTGGTTCTGTGATATTCTTTGTCCGTTTTGGAAATCTACGAAAGACAAGAAGTTGTTTGAGGACTTTGCAATGGTAGTGGTGTTTACTGTTAGTACTGGTGTCAATACTAATCTATCTGCTCCAGGAGCATTTTCGTTATTGAATCCAGCAGCATTGTCAAGCAATGAAGTATCTGAGCTTGAGTTAGCAATTAATTCGGTTGTGGTTATACCTACTGATACATCATGTGGGACCTTAGTGTATGGTGACACGATAACAGTCTGTGCAGGGAACCTCTGGAAGTGACCTCTTTGATACACAACGCCCTCTTCGACTTTCATTTCATACGAGGATCCAACACTGTTGAATAATGAGTTACCAGATATTTCAAAAGAAGCACCCGCAATTGATACGTTACCAGTCTTAGTAAGATTCACTGCTCCTACAAAGCCATTGGCGGTAGCGCCAGCTGTATTGGAGGTTGACCAAACTTCTGATCCGTCTCTAGTTATCTGCGTTACAGTAGGCCAGTCAGTTATGCTATAACCAATTCCTTTAGCTGTGTTAGCGAAGGTAATAGAGAGAATTTCTTCATTGGCATTACCTGTTACAACTGTTCCAGATGCACCAGATCCTATGGATCCATTTGAACCAATAACAACAACATCGCCGTTTACAAAACCATCGCCACCAGCACTCACTGTTACGCTATCGATTGTAGTTCTTTGTGGATATGCTTCTAGCGTGTCGCCAGCTACATAGGCTTTCTTAACTGTACCGGAGTTGTCGCCCGTGTTCATATAATGGAAAAAGATTGTTGCCAAATAAGGCGTCTGAGACTCAAGACCAGATCTAGTGTCTACAACTTGAGCTACGAGATTGGATGTTGCTTCCCTTATGTAATCGAAGGTAGCATAGTCTGCCAGACTAACATTCAGACCGGTGTCAGGAGTTTTGTCTAGAATTTTTGCATACTTAACAGAGTCGTCAAAGCTGAATGAACAGCCTTTAATGATTGTGCCTTCTTTAAACTGATAGTCACCAAACCTTTCAATCTGCGTTTGCAGTATAGTCTGTAGTTGAGTCAGCTCTCTTGCTTGTAGAGGAACGGCTGGCTTAAACAACACACGATGAAAGTCTTTCGTCTCATTGTAGTCGTCGTAATATGGGTTGATGTTTAAATCTGTTTCAATTGGCATTTTGTTCCTCTAGAATTCTATAAGCAATCTAATTCTTTCAGACTGCGTTGTTGATCTCGTTGTTTCAGTTTTGTTTTCGTAATACAAAAACTCGCCGCTTCCGTCGACTAGGTCTGGCATTATCTTGCCTGTAAACTTACCTATCGCACCACTCGTCTGACCCGTAAATGTGTAATCATCACCAGAAGTCTCATCTGACGCTAACCAATTCCCTTGGAATTTAGTTAGGCCAAGACTACTTGGCGTTCCATTAGCGTATGTATTTATACTCTCAATATAGGCCGTAGCATCTGTTGACTCTTGTTTAATCTTCTCGTTCAATACTAAACTAAGTGAATCACTGTTATTAGTGTATCCTGTCAGCGTGATTGTTTGGTTAAACACAGCAGTAGTTGATCCAGCTCTTGAAGAATTAGACTGTACAGCTGTCACGTTTGCTTGGACATCTGTATTGCTAGTTGATGCAATAAAGGTCTGTGAATTGCCTGATACTACAAAGTTACCGTATACGTTTGATACGGCTAACGATTGATTTGTTCTTGACTTGACGACGCCCGTGGCTCCATTTGCAATGGTAGCATCATGGGCTGATTGTGTAATTATAGTATCAACTGGGAATGCTGATCCACCAGTAGTGAGCGATAGTGTTACGTTTGCAAACAATGGATCTTTCAAAAGACCTATTTGTCTATAACCATTGCCTACCGATATATGTCCGCCTTCGTTGTTTGCAAAGTCTACTGACATGCCAACAGTGTCGCCATACAACTCATCGATTGATGACTTACCATGCCCGCCTGGAGGTCCAATAATCAACTCTACATCGGCATTCTCTGCACTCGTCGTATTAGATGAGTCTACAATACCTGTGTTACCGTATACCTTAACAGTACCAAAAGTATAACCCGATCCACGCTGATTGATGTCAATTGAATTAATAGCAAACGTTGCTGTGTTTACTATTGCTCGTGCTACCAACCCAGTTCCGTCTGTGTCTAGCACAGCAACTCTTGGCGAGATCTCATACCTAGAAGTAGAATCTATTTGCGGAACGGATGGCTCTTTAAGCATTACTCTTCTTGTAGATCCAGTTACTTGATATTCAACTACTTCACGAGCAGTACCTGCCCCTGTTCCAGATGTAATGTAGAACATGCTTCCTTTGTAGAAATCTGTATTGGATGATAGTCCAGATGTAGATGACGCTATGGATGTTATATTGGCTATCGCACCAGACGTTTGTCCTCTTAGCACAACTTTACTTTTATCACCAAAGAAGTCGCCTGCTATATCAACGAACCTCAACTGAGTAGTATTGGCCTGAACTACAATACCGTTTGCTACGTTATTGGACGTAGTAAACTTCAAATTAGCATTAACTGATATGTTGCCGTAATCAAACACGCCAACTAGGGTAGCTCCAGTTCCACTCAGTCCAGTTACGTTGGCTGTTGCATTTGCTGTGAAACCAATGCCCTTACCAGTCGTTGCATTTGCAGTGTCTGGATTTCTAGGGAAAGCAGCTATTGATGTAATAACACCGCTTGGATTAGTCTTAATTTGGTACTCAGCATTGACACTGGCACGTCCTGGATATCCGCCTGCTTGTGGGTGAAAGTAAACAAACTCATCGTTTGCATATCCTGTACCACCAGCTGAAATAGTAACACTCTCTACAGTTCCTTTTGCATACCCATGTAAGTCCACTCTCTCAACTGTAAACGAACCATTGCTCGTTGTAGATGGAATTACGTTAGCACCTGCAGTGGATTCAATCTCGTGTAAGTTATTATCACCAGCCACGCTGGCAATCCTGACTACTCCATTGGCAACTGAGAAGTATCTTGATCCGCCATCATTAACTTTAATAACGTCAACGGCGCCGGCAATTGCATTTGCAGATACATTTGCATTTGGTATCACTGGGATCTTAGTGCTGGTTGCAAACTTAGCAAAATCAGTAGTTGATATTGAATACATATACTTCCACTGGTATTGATCGGCAGTAGTTACATAAATTTCCTCTGTTTCATCTACTTCGTCAAAGGATGGCTTCTGTGTTGACGGAGCACCTTTGTTATTATCAAGGCATTTGAATACGCTGTATCCAGAATCTTCTGAGACTAGTACAAAGAAATTTCGAGAAGGCAGATCTGTGTCATCATGTTTATAAGGTGTATACACAGTTCCTGATGTCCAGTTGTGTCTGGCAATCATGTGCTTCATATCAGCGTTGTTAATCTTCTTGCCAAAGCTCAGATTATCATACAGGTCGTAATAGCTAGCAAAGATAGAATCGCTTGGAACGTCAGGTGAGGTTGAATTTGCCCACTCAACGTGACGGCCAGCAGTGATGTAGTAAATACTATTTGCTTGCTCATCAAGAGACTCAACAAACTGCTTTGCATTGTGTATGTTGAAGTTTTTAGTTATCTTAGTTGCCATGGGTTACCTATAAAATTGTAATGGTTGCATCGGATAGCGAAGGAGAAGTACTAGCCAGCTTCTCGCTGATCACTCTACCAAACATTCTCGTTCCAGCTACGTGAGCAACCTTTGAAAGTATATCCTTATATTTATCCAACGAAAGTCCAGACTCTACAATATATGAGTGTGTCTGGTAATAATCGTTATCGTGAAGGTATTGAGTATTTAGGAATGACTCTTCATCCTTCCATCTACCTTCACCTACACCCGTGAAATGTACGTTAGCTGTTCCAGACACAACAATGTTAGAATTGGTTGTAGGCACTAGAGTTAGAGCTGCTCCATGACTGTAACCAAAGCCTGAATCGATTACCTCAAATTCTGACACAATACCATTTGCGGCTAATGTGTTCGCAGTAATGACTGCATTGTCACCAATAGGTCTTGTATCATCGTCTTGATATATTCCGTTCTCTACGATGTCTCCGTTTGCACCTGACGACGCTCCAAATATGTATGACCCAGGAGCATCATTGAATCCTACGCTGAATGATAATCTTCTTAGTCTGACTTCGTTTTCAGTTTGTGCATACACTTGTCCCTTAGCAGTACCTGTCTGTGTCTTAGTTGTAACGGCACTAATTGTGGCTGTCTGTGCTGTTACAGTACTTAGAATAGTATTCGAGGATGCTGTGAACGGAATACCGTTTGATGTGTCTACTGTAAAGAAGCCATTGGAGTATTGAACTCTTATTCTTGGGTTCTCAATATCAAGAGTAGTAGCACCATGGTCGTATATGTCGCCAACAGCAAATGTTGACGATACTGAGTTGGTTGCTAAAAGCTGCTTAACTGCTTCAGAATTTTCAAAAGCGGCTGTGTTGCCAGACATGGTCAATCGCTGACCTTGTAATGTCACTGTTTGGTTTACATTCTCACCAAGAGTAAATTCGCCTTGTTTGTTTTCAAGATTAACAACGATGTCTCTTCTATCGTAACCAGCAACGCCTTTTGTAAACACTGCTGTAAATGGATCGAAGTTATAATTGTTGCCTGGGTTGATCTTAGCCAAACTTGCAATCGTGCCAATCTGTCCTTGATATCTAGTTAGTACTGAGTCAAGAACTGTCTCATAATCCCCGTGTGAGCTCTTCGGGAATCCATATCCATAGTCAAAGTTGCCAGTAACTGATAAATTAGATCCGCCTGCCATGTTAGATAAGTTAGCTGTTGAGTTACTATAGAACCCTGATCCTATTGTTACTACTGCTATTGATACTACGTTGCCGCTTGCATCAGTTGTAACATTTGCTGTAGCATTGACGTTTGGTCTGCCGCCACCTGGTCCGCCTAAGTCGAATGTCATTATCTGGCCATTCGTATACCCAGTTCCACTATTTGCTATTGTTACTGTATCGAGGAATCCAACACCGCTGTTGCCACCATCAATAACGCAATCGAGATACGCAACATTGGCAACGTTGTTTCCACCAATGAAGTCTGTGTAGATAGTAATTGACTCTGTGTTTTCCAATGTGCCGATTTCAAAACCAGCTCCTCCACCTGTACCTACATCTGCAACATTTGCAAATGTGTTTGAAGTGAGTCCAACAATATGTGCTGCCGGCTTGTTAACAAATTGAGCTGCTGTCCCGTTTGAATACTTTGTATATCTGAACCCTACTTGATCAGTGTTGCTTCCTATTACAGTTGCTTGTATAGTTAGATTGGAGTATTGGTTAATAGCACCTTGAGATGCCGAGTTAACTTGATTGTTGGAATTAAAGAAGTATATGTCAGCTGCGCCCGAGTTAATTGGGTCTGCTGTCAATGCTGCTAATGCATGTGACCTAACGCCGTGTATCTTCTTGCCGTTATTATAAAGACCAACAACATCTCCTACAATATGAACTGTATTAGAAGTCTTGGCAGTCAGCACGCTTGTTGCGCCTGCCGTTGAAATTGATATGGTTGTGACGTTAGCCTTTACCTGATTGTTAGTAATCAAGAATACTTCATCGTCCGTATCCCACTTACCAAAGGATCCATTGACAGTAAGTACTCCACCTGAATCAGATACCACTACACCATTTGCTCCTGACACCGTACCTTTAACTACATCATCTGCCGAGAAACTTCCTATTTTAGTAATGTATGTAAGGGCGACTGTACTTTCTTCATGTATGGCCTCACCAATTTCAAACTGATGAGTATTGCCGCCAGCGCCACCATATGCCATAGTAAGTGATCGTGCATCACCAAACGATCCGTGAGTAGGGGCAATCTTGAGAGTAGCATTTGATCCATTAATGCTCGTACTTACAACGTATCCATTTGCAACAACAGTGTTCCCTGTCGCAGATGATGTTCTTCCTTGTACTAACGGAGTTGCATCTGCATTTGCCGATATGGCTTGTTCGAGATATGTTCCAAGTGCCGCACTCGAGGTGTAACCTACTTGCTCAACATGCTGCTCCACTGTTTCCCATCTAAGGAACTCTGCACTATCTATTCTCTTTTCGTGCCAATCAAAAGCTGTTGGATGAGTAGTATTAGCGTATGTAGTTGCTTCATTTAATTTGTTTGTTATTTTGAGGTTCTGATCATTGACGTCAATTGTAGTGAAGCTGGTATTCTGTGTAAAACCAAAACCACCATTTGAGAATTTAAACTCAATTAGTCCTGTGGCATTGTCTGTCTTAGATACTCTCAGCTTACCTTGCTTGCCATTGTCAGCCGTAACCTTGAATATGTCACCTACTGAGAATCCTCTACCACCAAGCGTAACATCCACTTTAGATAATGAACCAGTAATAGATGGCATATCATCTTGAATGCCGTCAGCTGACTTAGCTAAGATTTCACCACGAGTGAACTCGCCTCTCACATTAGAGAGATATATTACGTGAACCTTAACATTGTTAATTAGTTTTGTTACTACAGACTCAACAAATGCCTTAGCGCCAGTTGACCCGCCAACAATCTCTTGACCATCTAAGCCAATAAGTTTAGTTAGACTTGGAGCATATACTTCAATATACTTTGGACGGTGGTAGTTGGCATTGGAAGGTCTCATGACCTGATCAATCGGATAAGCTACAGTTGCAGCCTCATTGTACAATAGTTGAAACATTAACTCTACAGCTTTGGGTGATCCCTTTAGATTGTAGAAGTCAAGAATGCTTTTAATGGTACGTTCAGTTCCAGCTTTGAATTCGCCTGGGAACGAGTCCAAGAAGTTTAATTTGAAGTGTTCGAGGAACTGGGTGGAGGTATAGTCGACGTCAATCACACCAGGCATTAACTCTCTACTGAGTGCTAAACTCTGGCCTTGTTGCTCTAAGTATTCATAGTATGCGTCAAGGAAGGCACCAAACATCTGACCTTCTTCTTGATAGAAGGATGGAAGCTGGTCTTTGACGAATAACTTTATGTCGTCGGTAATCTCACGAGCCATTAGATTCTCTCTTGATTAACTGTAATTATTGGCGTGTTGTTATACTTCAGTATGATGTTAGCAGAACTCTTAACTGTCTGCTTGGAAGGATTAACTGTTATCTTGATACCGGCTCCGATATAAGACGATACGCTCAATCTTGATATTAACACATCTCCAGTTGCATAATTTATTGTTCCGACCTTGGCATTTACTACACTGTTGACTGAAGCGTCCAGCCTAACAATTTGTAGAACACCACTGCCGTCATCTCTTATACTACACCCAGCTAAATTATCATATGTGAATGTCGTGGTAGAAAGAGGTGAGGTCCCATCAACAAAATCTCCGTTCTTAGGAATCTCTCTGTAGATTTCATTATCAAACCTTAGGGAGTATGTTCCTTCTTGGCCAAGTACAGGCACAATAGTCTTAGAAAGCTCTAGTCTTGTTTCGTTGTGTAGAATAGATGAGTCGGTAGCGTCAATCTCTTTAACTAGCTTAGATTGTCTTAGCTTAGAATCAAAGTCGTTAATCTCAGCTGCCATAAATGTATTAATACCAGCAACAGCTTTAGATCTGATCTCTTGCTCCCCTAACGTCGTCACATTAGGATTATATACTATATGCGACACTAAGTCAACAAATAAAAACTCTGGATCGATAACTTCTGGTCTAATCGAGAGGGAGGATCTCTGGTTTACAAATTGTTCAATCTCTTGTTTACGAGACGCTGATATGCCGTCAGCATTTTTAAGATCGACCGATATAATCACTTTACCAAACTTGGGAGGAGAGGTTTCGTCTCCACCATATACGTTGATAGCTTCAATATCATTGAACTCTTGCTTGAGAAGAGTCTTATAGTCTTGGATTGTTATTAGTCTGTCTTGAATACTAATTGACTTTGGTGCATTAAACTTAATACTATTAATTGATTCTGCTTCACCACCACCTACTGATGCTGCACCTGATGATACAACAACATTTGAATATCCTTGAATGCTGCCTGACAATGCAAACACCGATGCACCATCTGCTGATTCACCAGACGCTCTTCTATACTTCACTTCGACTACATTACCATTTTCTAATGGTCTCCCTAATATTCCGTCGCCAAACTGCAGTTCGTACTTTGAATTCTCACAAGGCTCTATGAAATAGTTGTTAGAGGTTCCGGTCATTCCAGAAATGCCTGCTGACTTAGTCCACAACGAGTTAGCAAAATCTGATGAAGATTTGGTTACCTTAACAATGATACTAGATGTATCAACATCTGCATTACCAATAATATATCTTGCATTGGTGTTGGATGTGTTTATTTGGAACAGCTCTGTGACTATCTCTCCTTCGTATAGGTCGATAACTGGTGTAACATAATCGCCATCACTATCAGCAAATATGGTTATACCTTCGTCGGTTGTAAATGTAAATGTATTGGATCCAACCATGGAAGTAAATTTAGTATACTTTGGAATTACAATATTGGCTGGCAGATCATTTGGGTTGATGGTCAAACGAACCTGAGCTTTGGATGCTGTTTTTGATCCTGGCAAATAGTTCAATATCTTAGCGTGTGATACAACACTGTCTCTAAGCTGCGCGCTGTCTAAGAACGACTCACTCGCTACCATGTTAAGGTAGAAGTTATTCATATATGTGTTATATGCCAATACGTCAAGCAGCACGTTTAAGTTTGATCCTTCGAAGTCAAAATCTTTAAAGATCGTTTGACCGGTCATGTACGTCTGCAGTGAACTCTTAATTGACTCGAAGTCTAAATTAGCTACTGTAAGGTTTGAATTTGCCATTATCGGGTTCTCTCTACGACCAGGTTCAATGAAACCGGATCTTCGTTGTTTATTATTTCAAGGATGACAGAAACATTCATTGAATTGATATCGTCGTTAGGTGAAACACTGACATCTATTACTGCCGCCCGGGGCTCAAAGTTATCAATTGTTTCCGTTATAAGTTGCTTGAGCAACACACTGGTTTGCGGGGTAAAGTTCTCAAACAACATAGCTCTGATGTTGGACCCTAACCTAGGCTGGAATAGTCGTTCACCTTTGTCAGTCAATAACAATGATCTGCACGATTGTACAACTGCATTAATATCAGTCTTGAGCGACAATGTCCCTTTCGTGGGATGGATTGCAAAGCTAGTGTTGAAGTCAGAATAAGTTGCCATGTTTGTATTTATGTCCTCTTTAGTCGAAGGCTGCCCAGTTTGGGTTTAGTCGTTCGTTCAACCAATAATCTATGAGGTCTGATTGATCGTTGAAGTGTTCTAACAAGGCCTCTCTATCTGGGAAGTTTAATGCGTATTCTAGTTCCCATGTCTTAACTTGCTTCATTTTTGAGTCGCGTTGGTATTGTGAAAAGCCATTGTCAAGATCTATCCATCCCATGATGTATATGTCCTGTTTAATTAATGCTTTCAGCTTATTTATTCCGCGCACACGTCTAGCTCCATTAGGCGTCAACCCTGCGGACCCAAATGCCAGTCCTGCTGCTCCCTCTCTTCTCATTGTTTTTCTTGTTTCTTTAAACTTCTCTCTCAGAGGATTTATTTTTTCCTTCATTGTTTTGCGCCAGAACGTGCGACGTGCAGCTGCATTGGTATTAATTTCTGGAGTCCTTGCCGTCGGAGCCTCGTTCTCTCTATCCTCTCTTTTCTTTATATTCTCATTCTGCACTGTAACTGGAGGTGTGATTTCTTTCTTAGGAGGTGCAGCAGGTTTTGGCTTCTCTTCATCTGCAACCGCTTGTTTTGCTGGCGATCCTTTTTTAACAGGCTCTCCTTTTTCGTCGAGCTCAAAGTTTGGAATCTTACCACATATAGCATCTTTAGCTGCGTTTAAGTCTGTCCCAGGAAGTCCTATTCCACCTCCATCACCAATGAGGGATCCAATTGCATCAGTAGCTCCACCAGCAACGGCTGCTAGTGTTGAGCTTACCCCACCCGTAATTGCTCCAGCAGCAGAATCGAGTGCGCCAGTTGCTGCGCCAATAAGGTCGTTACCTTTGCCAATTGCATCGGATAGTTTTGAGTCTAATGAATTTAGCTTCTCAGCATCAAGCCCAATTCCATCCATGACTTTATCTAAGTCGAGTCCAGGAACATTACCAAACTGCTTTTTCATTTCAGCAAACTTAGTAACCATTGCTCCTGGATCGCCCGTCAGATCCATCATGCTCGTCATCTGCTCTTGCAAGTTAGCCTGTGGTTTAGGCAACTCAGGAATCAATCCCTTTAGCTTGCCTGTCAGTGCTTCCTTCTCTGCTGCTAGATCTGCATTCAAAGAACCTAATGCTGCTGCGATTCCTTTGTCCGCATCAGCAGTAAGAGATGCTAGTTTGTCTTTAGCAGCTGCTACCTGTTCTGAAAATAGCTTTGATCCTTCTGGTATATTACAACTCATTTATTCTCCTATGGCGACACATAATATGGTGCGGCCGCATCCGTCGATTGATCTAAGCAAGTACTATTGTTCCAATCGTAATGCTCGCAACTATTGTTCTTAGCTATTCCCTCTGATGCTGTGGCAGCTGTTCCACCACCAGATCCACCATCAGCAATTACGTCTGAAGATGAACCAGCTGCTGTGCTAGGTACCCATGATCCATGTCCTGTGGTTGCATCACCTTTGCGATGTACACCTATTCCGTTTATGAATACAGTAGAGCTACCAGCATCAGCCTTATCACCACATCCAGTTGCATCACCTATACGCACTGCTGCTTGGCCATTGACAAATACATTGCCCGACCCAGCCGCAAATGATGTTTTGTGTGTAGGGTTAGGCGTAGGACTTGCGTGTCCTGCATGTGCGTCTCCTACTCTTACTATTCCTGGCATATTAGTTTAAGTTAATGGTAGCACCATTAATATCCATTGTTCCTGACGCAGTGTCAGTTATTCCAGCTGCATCTCTTGTTATGTTTCCTGTTACGTTGACATCTTGGTTAGAAGTTATGTCTACTGTTTGTGATGCTCCAATAGTTATCTGTTGGTTGGCATCTGTTTTTAACAACATATTACCTGTTGCTTCGAAAGTTCCTTTTGCTGCTGTAGCTAAGTTTAAGTTTAAACCTGCTCCGTAATCTGCTTGACCGCCAATAGCTACTGCACTGTTGCCATAAATCAACTTATTCTCATCAGCAGTTATTGTTATTGTTTGTCCTTTATCACCACTTACTGTTAGGACGTGATCCCCCGATACTGTTTCTGTAAAGTTACCTACTACGATCTCATCTACATTCTTACTGACTCTTGTACTGTCATTGCCGTTGATCTGGGTGTTCCTATCTGACATGATGGCTGTAATTTCATTGCCCATCACCTTCTTAATGTGGTCGCCTCTAATCGTTTGAAATAAATCTCCGTCTATCTCTTCAATCTTATTGCCGTGTATTAGCTGTCTAACATCTCCATCTACAGTAATGTCGACACTACCTTTGACGTACACTTTCTTATTGCCAATTGTTATCTCGTAGTCGTCGCCAACAACTTTTGTGACTCTCGATCCGTCCGGTTGAATCTCAATAAATGTTCCCACCGCATGATACACGTGCAAACGCTCTCCCTCAGGAGTATCGTCTATCTCTAGTACATGGCCCGCCTCTGTATGGGTGACATGGTTATACGGGTACTCAGACACTGCTGACTCCGGTCTATACGCATCTCCCTGGCCTCCAAACCTTGGATGTGGCTCTACCCACTCAGATCTCTTATATAAAGAGTCGTCCTTGTCGTCAATTGCATTTACTGATGGAGCGAGTGCTCCTTCTACAGTACCCAATAGATCCTTACCATCTTCTTTAGCTTCGAGTGATGCATGTTCATGTGCTGCCTCACCTCTTGCTAATCTTGATACAGATGATTCTCCTAGCTCGCTTATATCTTCATTTTCCAGTGGATATGTACCCGTCGGATCACTGAACCCCATATTTGCGTCTACTTCACTTGCAGGCTGACCTACCAATGTTCCTAGAACGACTGGGGTTTGGAATTCTCTTTCATCTATAAGCACACCGAATACCCAAGACCCTTCAACTATACCAGTCGGCGATCTACCCATGCCGCTTATACTTGCTGACGTAACTGGCATTACTACTTGAGCAAAAGGTAAGTCGGCTGTTGGAATAGCAGTTTTGTCTGCCGTATGTATTCCAAAGATTCTCACTTGAACTCGTCCAAGACTTAATGGATCTTTCCTATTCTCTACAACACCAACAAAGTGTTTTAGACCTGTATGTGATTCTTCACCGCTTCTCATGCTTTCCTCTGACTTACTATGTTTTTAAATTTGTCTCTGACATTAGCCCTGTAGCTCTCTTTACATGCCTCTATCTGACACATATACCTTTCTCTGGTTATTATATGAGCTACTGTTTTGATAAAATAGTTTCCTGTTATCTTACCCTCTTGATCTTTGCCTTCACTCTTAGCTGTCTGCTCGAGCATGTTGAGCTTGATTATTTTGCCAGGACTTAAATTTGAATTACCAGGCAGTATTGCTGTCATCTTAACTTGGTCCAATGCTGATAAATAATACATCCGTCTAGGAATAATATCAACAAAGTTAGTTTCCTTCTCCGTTGTTCCAATGTTTCTGAACAGCCAGTACGATGTGTTTAGGTCCTGTAGGTTGTCCCTTATAAATACTTTTGACTCAAGGGACATAGCATCTTTATCTAAATGCTCATACTCGTCAAAGTTATCTCCTAACCTGAATGAGGAGGTTATGACTTGTTGGTTGATTAGGTCAATCTCATTAGCTTCTGATGCATACATACCTGATTTTATCTTATGCATTGAGTCTTTAGCTACTTCAAAATTTAAGGCCTCAATGTGGTTCCACTGCGGCGTGTCTGTTTTTGCATCCTGGACTTGAAAATACTCTACAGCATCTTTCTTGTTTTCTGCTATAAGTCTCTCTATGTTAGCAAAATAAAATCCATCGAGCGTTTCAAAAAACTTAAAGGCGCTTGATCTGTAGTCGCTGTCATAAGCTCTTGATGCTAGAAAGTCCATTGCCTCAAAGGGGGTCATCCCTGGAATGATAGTAACGTTTCTTCCGCTCGTTCCATGTCTGATCAGATCTTTCTTCTTTCTACCATATCTATATTTTTCATTCATCTTATCGAATACAATTTGAGCAAATGACGATATGTCTTCTCTGTACGATTGATTTATGTCTGAGACAGCTGATAGGTAATGTTCTTCACTTACACCATACAACGTGACACCTTTTGCGCTCCCACCTTCTGGGTCAGGGTGGATGTCTGTTTTATATACTCTAAACTGTGCATTTACCTCACGATCACCTAATGTATGGAACTTAATATTGATACGCTCAGTTCCATCAAAGTCAATCTTATTGTAGATATCGGTTGCATCCAGAAAAGTAACTTTCATGGCCATAGCGTTCTGATCTACGTCCTCATCAATATGGATGTTATTGAATGAGGTTAGGATCGAATGCTTTCGCTCCGATGTGCTGTACACTATATCTAACGTAGACATACTAATGTCGCCAGCAATTTTGTCGTTTGAAACGGCCATATTATCCTATCATCACATCACGCAATTGATCTTTAATTTGATCTGCGTATTGTTTGTCGATGAGTTTAATTGATCGCTTTGCCTCATTAAGCTCTTGCTCATAAAGATAGGCTGTGACTGGCGTGTACTCACTTGGGTTAGGAAGAGAGTTGAATGTGCTATTCAGATCATATGTGTCTTTTGAAACAATGCGGTTATCAGTTGTATGTCTATAATGCAATATAGTTGTCTTCGCAAGCTCAACCCCACTTTTATATCCGCCAGCCGGTACGCCTTGAATGGGAGTATTGGTATCTGTATTTGTTACTCCATACTTGTGTTCAAGCAATCGAGTCATTTGATCTGCCGTAAGCGGCCAGTCGTGATAAGGATCGACAATATCATTGGCTAGATAAATTAGCCACACCATGCCTGGATCACCATAATAGTGATATGCTACTTGATCCGCTCTCATGTCATCTTGAATGAGGTAATCATAAAACGCTGAAGACTGTTTAAATACATCTACAAGCAATCGAGGCCTGGCTATAATATTCTTAGCGTCGTTATCTCTATATTCAATGTTAGGGAAATTCTTAAAGTATTCCATTATTCAAAGTCTCCGCCTGTCCAGATTTCTGATTCTTGGAAGGTCATTGTTACATCTATTATTGCCGGTGCACCTTGATTCTCCATGAACGCAGCTCCATCAGGAGCATAGTTTACTTCCATTGCTGTACATGCAGCTCTTTTGAAATAGTGCATGTGATCAGCACTGCCCATATAGAATAGATCTACCTGGGACGGATACTCCAAGTACAGGTTACCACCATTAGCTCCAACAAAGTTTGGATAGATTAAAGATTTAATTTTTTTGATAATATTCTTTAGCTTTATTGATTGGTCTAAGTTGTCAGGTGCAAACTTCCACGTGAAGGTAAATGTCTTGAGATTAACGCCTTGGAACAATAAAGCTACTTGAGGATTGACCGTGTTGCCTAATGCTTGATCGATGCCTCCTCCTATTTCAGCACCCAGCATGCCTCTACCAAGTGCCGCTCCAGCCTTAATACCATCTGCCACTAATTGTTTAAAGTCAACCTTTTCAGTACCAGCTGTTGATTTTTCTGGCTGACCAGATGCATCAAAGTTTTCTTTTATTTTGTCTACCATACTGGATGCACCTGCACCCATTACTCCTAGATCTGTTGAGTTGTATCGTAAGTCATGCTTGTCAATCATTCCTGTGATAGGAATTGGGAATGCTACCGAATACTCCGTATCAGCTGTGTTCGTTTTCTCTGGGCTAAAGGTATACTTGACAAACTGCATAAGAAATTGATGCATGCCCAGATTGCTGGGGAACTGATCTATTTTCAATTTCGATGCTTCCTTAGAGTCGCTTATCACGCTCGCCGGATTTTTTAGTTTACCTTTCTGACCCTTACCAAGGGTCGTTAGTGCTGTTTCGGGCATATGTTCTCTCCATAAATACCTTCATGGCTTATAAAGGTAGATTTCAACCTAAGGCTCCTCTGAAGTACAAAGGAGACCCTACTCGTATTATTTATAGAAGTTTGTGGGAACTCAAACTTATGAAGTATTTAGATTCCCATGAAGACGTGCTTTTGTGGGCATCTGAAGAGTTTTCAATACCATATCGCAGCCCTTTAGATGGTAGAATGCACAGATACTATCCTGACTTCTGGGTAAAGAAGCGAAACAGGGCAGGTACTATTGAGCAAGTAGTGATAGAAGTCAAGCCAAAAAAGCATGTGGAAGGACCTAAGCCACAGAAAAAAAAGACCAGAAGGTACTTAGGTGAGTTAGCAAAACACGCTGTTAATGTAAGAAAGTTTCAAGTCGCGGAGAAGTTCTGCGATGAGCGTGGTATGAAATTTCAGATAATGACTGAAAAGGAGTTGAATATAAAATGAGTGATTGGCCAAGAGCAACATTCCTAGATGAAGATGGTAGTGAGTACTATTGGAACTTCTGGGTAGATAAAGATAAAAACAAATTCATAGGAGAGACTGAAGGCATGAATAGAGCACAACGAGAGTCGCACTATAAAATGTACTTCGAGCAAATAGTATAAATGGCAGCTTACCTGTTTCAACAAATGGCGGCAATGACGTCAGACGAGTTTGGCATGAAGTTCAAGTCTATGAAGGACTTGTATACCAAAGAGAACGGGGATCCTGTTATATGGTTGCGCGAGCAAGCAGAGCAGATGAAACTCGAGACTCCTCAGAAGTTGTTACAGGATGCACAAAGAACTAAGCGGTTACTTCCTGGCCGCATGTACATGATGAAGTATAAACCAAAGAATATAAACAAGCTACCATACTATGATATGTTTCCTGTGTTCATGTGTATGAATGTTTCTAAGGAGTGGTTCACAGGAATTAACTTTCATTATCTTCCTCCTCAGTTTAGAGCTGAGTTGATGGATGAGTTCTATCGATTCATTATTGCACCTGAAGTTAAAGCTGATGACATGGCTAGATCTCTAAGAACTAAGCTGAGTCCTAGGGTCAATTATGAGTTTATGATGAAGAGAAGATCGATGATGTCATTCAAACCAATGTGGAAGAGATATAGGAGAGATAGCGTGCAGGGTCAATTTGCATTCATTCCCCCAATTGCATGGGATGGCGTATGCATGCTTCCTATGGAGCGGTTCCGTAAAGGAAGCATAAATAAGGTATGGAGAGACTCGCAGATCACAAGACGAGCTAGGAAAAAACAATAATGGGCATAAAAGACATAGCGAAAACTGGGTTCCATCTTCTTAAAGGCAAGCTGCTTGAGAAGAATGCTACCGGTAATCAATCGCAATTCAATCTTAATAAATTCATCGGGCAGATGCAAGAAGTTAATTCTGTTGCACAGCCTAGTAGATATCTAGTAGAGATTTCAACTCCTAACTGGGGATTGGCTAAATCGGAGGCGGCTCAGCGTTTATCTTTTTTCTGTGATGCTGTCAACATGCCTGGTATGACTCTGGCTATGTCAGAGTTTAAGTCGCAGGGATATGGACCGTTTGATAGAAGACCAACAGCTCCTATCATGCAGGACATAACTTGTTCTATCATGCTTGACTCAAACGGTAACAACCTAGGCTTCTTCCAAGAGTGGATGCTAAACATTGTCAACATGGACGCATCTAAAAGTATGCTTTCAGAAAGAGTTGGCACTGCACCATTTGAAATAAAATACAGAGACAACTATTTAACAGAAATTACCATCACCATGTTTGACATGGCTGGAACTGCAATCACAAAGCTGACTGCATACGAATGCTTTCCAAGCGTCCTAGGTGACGTTGCATTGGGCTGGAATAGTACAGATGAGATTGCAAGATTGTCTGTAAACTTCCAAGTCAGATATTGGACAACCGAACAATTAGAAGGGACGGCCGCTCCAGGACCAAGAGCGTTGTCTGGCTTCGAACAGCTCCTCAGAATTGGGACAGCTGCAACCTCATTACGTGCATCTTTGAAAACACCTAACAATGTTGGCGATGTAATTAATCAAGTAAGTAATGCTCAGACCTTCCTCAAGTCATTTGGTGGCGGGTAAGCTGAGCTCAGTGAATATAATATGGAGAATATAAAATGGCACTACCAAAACTAGATGTCCCAACGTACTCAATTACGTTGCCGGTATCACAACAATTAATCAGATTCAGAGCTTTCTTAGTTAAGGAAGAGAAAATCCTACTAACGGGAAAAGAAGGATCTGCTAAAGAACAACTACAAGCAATGTCCCAGCTCTTATCAAACTGCGTTGTTAGCCCTGAGGACTTTAATCCTGGCGAGCTGACTATGCCTGATGTTGAGTATTTGTTCATTCAGCTCAGAGCAAGATCAGTACAGAACATTGTTGAACTGAAGTATAAAGATAAGGAAGACGGCAAGGTATACGACTTCGAGGTCGACTTAGATCAAATTTATCCTACTGTTCATGAAGATGCAGAGAATCTAATTCAGCTAAATGATAAGATTGGCATTGAATTACAAATGCCTACTATCAACACTATGACTAAGCTGGATGTTGATAACATGGAAGACACTGAGAACGTATACAAGCTAATTGCTGAATGTACTGTTAAAGTGTGGGACGACGAGCAAGTGTATGACGACTTCACTATCCCAGAGTTAGTGACATTCTTGAAAGAGATGGATGTTAAAATGTTTGTTAAGATGAAAGACTTTTTTGAAATGGCTCCCAAGCTAGAGCATGAGCTACATTATACGAACAGCGAAGGAAACGCTAGAACTATTAAATTAGAGGGCATTTCTGATTTTTTTTGATACTGCTGAGTCATAATAACCTTGCAAACTATTATTCTTTAGTTTTCTCGTTGGCTCAGCATCATAAATACTCTATAACGGAGATCGAAAACCTCGTGCCGTTCGAACGTGATATTTATGTTGCTATGCTTATGGACCATCTCGAAAAAGAGAAGGCAAGAAACGAAGAACGCGCTGCTAAAATGAAGCGCTAATAAAACGGAGATAAAAATGGCAGATGAAAAATTTAGCGGAGACATGAGCCGTAATGAGGTCGAGATTGACCTTAGTAAATTCATGGAGCTTGTAACAGAGAACTCAGCACTCAAAGCAGAGATCCTACAACTCAAAACAGAACAGGTACCTGAGAATCCTTGGCAGCGTTGGATCTATATGTCCAACATGATTGATGCGTGGAGAATCTTTCCGCGTGCATTCCTAAGTGTATACATATTCCTACTTTACTATTGCACTATGTGGTTCATGGAACTACAAGATCCTACTATGGAACAATCCGGTCTTATCAGTATTGTTGTTGGTGCGGGTGCAGCTTGGTTTGGTTTGTATGCTGGAACAGCCAAAGATAAAATCAATGGTGGCGGAAAGTAAATTATGCCATTACCTACTCTCTACGTATCACCAGAAGATAAGATAGATTCAAAAGATCTAGCCAAAGAGCTAGCTGCTGAGATTGTCAAGTCTGGATCTATGGCTGTTTCGCAGGGAGCAGGTCCTACTGCCTCGGCAGGAGCGACGCCGACAGCTGAAGTTCACATTGAAGGCGAAGAGAGTAATGATTTAGGTGCTGAGTCTATACGACTACAGGGCGAGCAATTAGATGCTCTCCACACCATTGCAGAGAAAATAACTGCAGCCGATAAAAGATTAACAAACATCGACAAGTGGACATACAGCTCTCACTTCGATGACTTATCACAAAGAAAGAATAAAAACAACCACGCAATACTTGAGCGTATAGCAGAAGGCGTGAATGCTGACCCTGTTGAAAAAGTAGAAGAGTCAGATGCTGATCCAGAAGATGCAGTAAAGGTTGAAGTAATTGGTGGAGAAGATAAAAACGACGTAGGCGACGCTTTAAAAGATACAAGCGAGCAAGATGATGCGAAGCCAGGCAAGGATACTCCTGTTGAAAAGAATAAAAAAGGCATGATGGCTGGTGTCGGTAAAATGCTAAAAGGCATTACTGACTTCCTCAAAAAGATTGGCAAGATGTTTATGGTAGCCCTATTGGTCTTTGGAGCATTTGCTGCTATGATTGGTGGTGCTGGTGAAGGTATATTCAGACAGCTGAGAGAAGGCTTTGATCTGTTGATTGAAATGCTTGCTCCAATGCTTGAATTAGTAGCTGGCGTCATAGGGGCACTCATGACCGTCTTCATGGGCATTTCTAATGCGCTGATGCCTATTATAACTAAACTCTTCAATACTGTTCTCCCTCCACTGATGTTGGTCATGTCAACCGTTGTTGATGCATTTATGATGATAGTTGACATGCTAATGCCTATTATTAATCAAATAATGGATGCCATCCTGCCTGTGCTCACACCAGCACTAGAATTAATAGCAGCTCTGCTAAACGTAGTAATGGGTGTAGTTGTAGATATGCTGACGCCGGTATTGGCCGTTCTCGGACACGTAGTAGCTGCCTTTGCTTCTGCTATTGGATTTGTTGCATCCGTCTTAATGGCGGCGGTTGAAATGTTTACAGAAGGTCCTGCCCATGCTGCAATGATGTTGCAAAATGCAGGCGACTTCATTGTTGCTGGCATCGGTGATATGATTAACGGCATTATCGAATTCGTTGCTGGAATTGTCGACAATATCCCTATAATTGGTCCTGGATTGGGTGATAAATTAAGAGAGCAAAAAGTAGATTTTGCCGACGATGCTCGGGCCCGTATTCAAGATAGAAATGCAAGTAAGGATGGATCCAAGGCAGCAGAACTAGAACAATCAGGTGGAATTGACTTTGACCAAAGCTCGCAAGAGTTTGCAGACAATGTTGCCCAGCTCCAAGCTGATGGTGATATTGATGCGGTCGTCGCTAAACAATTGATAGATCGTCATGCCGAATTAGAAGCGGGTGCCACGGCAGCTGCTGAAACTCCTGCTAAGGAAGGTGGCAATGATATGATCGACATGGGTGATATCGTAAGCGACAGTCTAGCTGCTCAGAAAGAAACCAATGAAGTAGCTGCAGAGAAGTTAGAAGCTGAGCTTCAACAAGGTAGAGGTTCTTTCGTAGCCAACGGCGAGCTAGTTGATGGTGCTCCTGGCACTCCAGCTGGTCCTATACAAGACGCAGGTGGACAACTGTCAGAAGCTCAAGATGATGCTGCTGAAGGTCGATCTGGTGGTGGTGGGGTGAATGTGTCAACTACGAGCTCGAGCTCACAGCAAACAATAGTTAATTCAAAAAGTAGCACCGGCATTATTAGTACCGGTGCTTCTTCGTTAGGTCATAGACACAGACGTGTCTTACCTGGTGTTGCTTAGTCCTGAGCTAGCTTCTTAAAGAACTCCAAAGACTCATCGTCGTCGTCATCGTTAGATGATGCAGCAGATGGTGCCTCTGTATGTTGAGTTGCAAATTTAGCTTGCGGAGTAGACGACGCAGTCATCTCTTCCATTGCGGGACTATCAGCAGCAGTCGTCGACGGTGCTGATCCTGCCAAACCTAATACACGATTAAGTTTAGTTTGAAGCTCCTCATAAGTTTTGAAGTTGCTAGGGTTAATGAACTCTGATAGTGGGTTCTCTGATTTCCAGATAGCCTCTAACTGATCATCATCTTGCAACAACGGTGCTGAAGGATCAAATTCAGACTTGTCATAGTTTCTGTAACCTTCCACTTGACGAATCTTTAATTTAAAGTCTGCACCTTCCCATAGATCAAATGGGTTCATTGGACTCTCGTCTTCGAACTGAGGATTCATTGACTCGTTTAACTTGTCAAAGATTTTCTTTCCGTACTTGTACAAAAAGACTTTCCCTTCGTTCTCAGGATGAGATGGATCTTTTACCACATAGATGTTAGAGATAAAAGACAAACGTCTCTTCTGCTTTCTAACTTTATCTTTATTGGCTTCGATTCCGCTGTTCCACAACATGCTGTTGTATTCAGAGACCGGATCTTTCTGACCTAGCGTGGTAAGAGAATTCTCTATGTACCAACCACCAGTTCCTTGAAAGCCATGATCCCACATACGAACAAACGGTACATCTTCATTAGAAGGTTCTGGTAGGAACCTAATAACAGCGTAGCCGTTACCTGCTTTGTCGACTTCTGGTTTCCAGAAACGATCGTCAGGTCCGTTTTGTGTTTTAGCGTTTGAGTTTAGCTTGTTGATCTCGGTAGTGAGATTTGCGAAGCCTTCGGTTCGATTGCGCTTGAGCGCAGCAAATGTATCTGTCATGTTATTCTCCTGTATGCGATATATGCGTTATATTTGCGGTTTATTTAAAGCGATCTTTTACAATTGCCTTATACTTATTTATGTCAACTGACATGAAGGGACGATACTTTAACGACTTCATTTTGACTTGTGGCCATATGACATCGTCGTGTAACTTTTTGTCCCAGTACTTATAATTATACACCATCATGTCGATTAAAGTCAACGTTTCAATGCAAATATCTTTGCGCATGTATAATCTAAGTAAGTACGGATGCTCATTCTCCGGAACAATTAAGTTCTGATCAAAGTCATCCTTTAATTTGGATAAGTCTTCCTTGAAAGTGTAAGTTAGCGACTGCTTTCGTTTACGATAGTTATCATATGCTTCAGTGCACTTGTCGTCTCTTAGTTGACCTATCCAAAAGTCGTTATCCCCATCAACAAAGTTGGCGAGGAGGAACTCTTCTACATTCTTCATCTTTGACAGCTTGTAGAAAAAGTATTTGTCCTTCCGTATATCGAAGGAATGTTGGTTTGCTTTTACTTTACCATTGTACTTGTGGTAGTCGTAACTAGCACTAGTGAAGTGTCTCTTCATTGCGAGATACTTCTGGTAAACTTCAAAGGGTTCCACTGTGTTTATTCTTCCACTATAACTGTTCATCATAGGGTCTATTATACCCCATATTCATTAATTAGTCAATCGGTAATTGAGCTGTTTTGCCCTTAACTAAGTTTAGTACCTCTGCTTCTTCATACAGTACTGCTTTTAGTTTTTGATTTCTTTGGATCAATGAAGCTATTGTCTCTGGCTCCACCTCTTCATTTCGTTCTAGAAAATCTTCTATTGCATCGAGATGAGTTATCCTTCCTTTGGATCTCATCACCTCTTCTTGTATCATCTTTGCAAAGGTAGCCGAACTCAGCAACCGTAATTCTACTTGATCGCTCATACGTACTCCCATTTCATATCGTAAATTCGTTTTCTATACTTCCTATACGGATTAGTATTTCTCGTTCTAACAAAGTCTATTAGATTTCTAGCTTCATCTTGTTTTAATGGATCCTGTCTAATGTAGAAAGGATCTCTCTTTGGATAGCTTACTATGATGTGGTGTGCATCGTGTTCGGACAACAATCCATAGTCCCATTCCTTAATGCCATCACGACCGAGCGAGAGAAAGAATTCGCCGTCGCCTTGACGTACACCGCAAAACTCAATATCATATCCGCCTGAAGACCAGAAGCACTCTCTAGTCATAATCCAGCTATTTGGATGCGTCTTGTATTTGATGAGTCCCTTAGGATCCAATAACTCATACCCAGACATATCCTCGGGATAGTCCATCAGAGCTCTTGGAACATAAAATACCTTGTCATTCATTACCTTCTCAAAACGCGAGAACCTATAGATCTCTTCGCTCTCAAAGCAATCGACATCCAAGAGCCATACCCAGTCCGTCTTGGCCAACTTAACACCAAGGTTCCTACAGGTATGTGAATTGAACCCAATGTCCCCCTTAACGTCAACACCTGTCAAGTTAAACTTGCTCTTGAAAGATTTTATACACTGCTTGAAGTAATCACGCTCTGCATCATGTGCATCATTAATTATAATGACAGTAGGTATCAGGTCATATTTCTCAGCCATGTCCGCATAGAACATACACTGTTGAAGTAGACATTCAGGTTGACCATACCAAGTAATAATGACAGTGATGTCGTTCCTAATATCAGTATCGTATTTCTTTCTTCCTTTTCTAAATATGTTTGCCATTATTTGTTTAAAGCCTTTACGTATGCTTCTTCTTCCAGCCATATGTCGCTGTATTGTGTTACTTGATAGTCATCGAACCAAGGTCCGCCGTCTGTGTAATGGATTGCCTTTGGGGCCTCCATGTGATAATAATCATCAAGACAATTCCAATCTAATGGAAGTGAACCAATGTCATCATCGAACAACCACTTGAACTGATGTAGATCTCTGCTTGGCTGATGCTCGTTAGCCTCTTTCCAAGACAGTCCTCTCTTGACTGCAGCGTGTTCATTGTTAAATATAATAAGTGATGCCCAGTTCTTTCTGGGCATAGTGTGCTGAGCTACTCCGTCCATCTTAACTACACTATTAGGTGTGTATCTAGGATGCTTGCACACCATAATAGCTTTGGTTGGATCGTAATACTTTGCAATCAACTCAGCAGGGTCTTCCAGAAATACAAAATCACAGTCTACAAATATACCAATGCCGGTATAATTCATCAAGTGAGGAACAGCCCATCGTGTGTTCGTGAAGTCAGTTGACTGATGCATTTCTTTTTCACGATACCACCCAGGGATATCCTCTGAGAATAATTTGTTTACTTTAATTTTAGATCTACGCTTGAGAGAGTTAGCACATACTTCGTATGCCCTATGTTCTTTCTTGTCGTAACCTATAAAGATTTGGGTTCGTTTTATAATATCTGAGTTTTTCAATTTCTGCATCCCGCTTTGCTATTGACATCAATATATGTTCGCTGATCGAATCGATGTTGAAATCCGACCAATACTCATAGTGAATGGCCCAAGGGAAAGCTCTGGGTGTAATATTAGCCCTCTGCTTGCCTCCCTTACTGAACACAATCATAGGCATTCCTAACCATCTGGCTAGCCACATATGAGCTCCGTGATAACCTATTACGACATTACTGCCGAGCATTCTTTTGACGCAGACACTAATGGGGTCTTCGTAATGAACTGTCATCACTTTCCAATCCCTCTTGCGAATCATATTGATAGCTTTAGGCCATGCATTCACAATCTTCTTTGCACCAGATGGCGAGAATCCTAATGGATCCTTCCACTCCTTACCATATTCTTTCAGTGTCTGTTTGTGTTTGATTGTGGACACGATTGTAGCTACTTTCTCTCCACCGTTCACTAATGTATTGCCATCAGACAATCCAAAGGTAGAAAACCTCATATTGTGCAATCCCATAAATTGATTGCGATCATCTGGCCCAGCCGTATCGTAGTTGTCGTGATTGAATCCTAGCTTAGAATCATATACATGGTTCATAGTGAACTCAAACATTTCTACTGGTTTTGTATTGTTTGCAATGTAGTCTGCAAAGTCTTGAATAGTTTCTTCATCCTCCGGCTTGTATTTCTGTGGACTTTTTGATGCCCAATGAAAATTCAATACGACATCGCACTGGTTCTTCTCTGCCATATTCATAGCATAGCAGATAGGAGATATCACATCCCCATATCCAATCTTGCCTTTCCAGTCTATAACTAAGGGGTTAGAGTGTGGTGCTGGTACAACATAATAATCCTTGTATGGATCATCCTGTCTAAACTTAGTAGGAGGATTGAGAGTGGCACCCATTATCTGATAGCCTTAACTGCTTCCTCAGGAACAAGAGCTGCCTCATTACCATCAACATTGATGATGATACCTTCGCTCCATTTAAGATAAACCGTATCGCCTTTAGATACATTCTTGACATCAGGGCCAATAGCTAACACCAACCCAGCTTTAGATCCTCGGACCTCATCAAGCGGCTGTGTTAGGATGATTCCACCCTCGGTAGTTTTTGTTTGGTCTTCTTTGATCTCTGCTACTAGCAGATTGTCGTTCAATGGTTTCATATTTTCCCACAAAGTTAATAATTAATAAAAGTGATAAACCAGCCCCTCGTTAGTACCCTCGCCGCTTATCTGACAGACCTCCCGCTCAACGTCTGCCTTACCTCGAGTGGGAGCAACCAGAACTGCTCGACCACCGATCTTATAGTAGCTATTATACTCTAATAGCCGCTATATGTCAACACCAGAGAAAGATAAACTCATCCGTTCTCCGTAAATAACTGGCGTGTGCCAGGTACCTTTATGTATGTATAATGCGTCACCTGGTTTAAGCACATAGGCAGTATGTTGTTTGCTACCTATCTCACTCTCTACACAGTATGCCATACTATTCCATATTTGTACTATCAACACTGACATATCGTCATTGTGTCTTCCGTACTGATGTCCGTTCTCAATCCAGTTGGCGTAGATGTGAGCTTCGTCTGCGTTAATCCGAGACTTAATCTTCTCTACTACGTCACCTGTCTTGCCGGTGAACTTGCCGTTAAATTGAAGCCATCTGTTATTGTAGTTGACCTCGTCGTCCTTTGTTAGGTATTTATACTTCTTTGCATACCAGTATTGTTCTGCAACATCTAGTGCTGTATGATCGATGGGATGGAATCCTTTAAGAAGTTCAAACCCTTCTCTCTTCCCATGTTCAAACATCGTCTGTCCTATACCAACTCACGCACACAATTCTGTGACCTTCTTGAACCTGACTAACTGCATGCATTAGACTTCTATTGTATGAAATTGAATCTCCCTCTTCCATAGGTACGACTCTGAATACACATCGAGTATCACTTGACTCATTTGTTCGGTTGCCTTTAACATACCCATCATTATTAGCTGGCCCATCATAAGGCAATGTTACAATAGTCTCACCACCTTTCAACACCGGTGTTGTCTCTAACAAAGTAACTATAGTCAATCCAATATCATCGTCGTTATCTGAGTGACTCTTAGTAAATCCATCTCTACCATAATGCAAAAAGTAATGCGAATACGCTGTACCGACACCCTCATGTGAGGCTGCAAATGCATCCAAGTCTTTAAACGCAGAGCTCTGTTGCTGCTCTGCAGTAATATGCACTTTAGTACAATCGTGTAGATTATAATCTTGCGTAGCATACTTATGCTCACCAGCATGATACATATCGAGCAACAGGTGTCGTTGTTCGTCGGTTAAAATGCGTGTAAGTTTATATGGATCCATAATATATTATCCCTCAGAAAAGTATTTAGGTCAACGGAAAAAGGCCCCTAAGGACCTTTTTCTGTAAAGGGGTCACCCCCCTACGCCTACGCTGCTTCGGCGAACTCGATTGCAGTCTCGAGAGCTTTCACTTTCTTGACCTTGTTAAGTCCGTACCAAGCTGATGCTAAACGACTGTCGGCATTACGGCCTAGCTCGTGATCAGTAAGGTAAGTCACTGCGTTGTATGCCTGCCAGAAAGATCCAGCTCCCATATCAGCACCAGGCTGAATAGGCATTACTTCTAATGCTCGCTTAGCATTCTTTGAAGCATACTTGTCGAACTCTGCGATAGGGAACGTCTTGTTCTTCGCGTTAGGGTTCGTGTTAGGAAACACTGTAGCAAAATATGCTTTCACTGTTTCGTCAGTCCAACGCTTGACGTTTAAGAACCTAGCCATCTCTTCGTACTGAGACATCTTGTCCTTAGCTACACCTAAAAGGTTTTTAGCTTCGTCTGCATTGAATGCTTTCTTGTGAGACATGGAAACTTGATAGTCTCCTTTCTGTCCTAAAGAAAGAGTAAGAGTGTTATTGCAAACAACTCTGATCGGGGTGAATCGAATGTCGACTGCTCGACCATACATATGAGGGTTAGTTAATAGAAGATATGACTCTACTAGATCCTTGCCGCCAATTGTGAAGTCGTCTTTAACTTTCGCTAAACACCATACACGCTTTCCGTCTTGAAGAGCTCCAGCGGTGTGCATTTCCATGTCACCAGCCTCAACAAACTCTCTAAAGAAGTCAAACGCTTCTGCATTCTGTACTGGGTTCCAGTTACCTGTTACCATATCGAGTGCAGTGTTATCCGAAGTCCGTACAAGCATATCATGCCCGCTGTGGATCCTCGTACCATTAAGGTCAGCGTAAGCTGGAACCTTTTGTACTTCCCAATCTAGACCTGCTTCTTTCATCATGTCGTCGACTGAAATGTTTTCTGATACTTTCGTACCAAGGCCGTGCCAAGGAAGTTGTCCTGCGTAAGCCATTGTTTCTACCATATGTGCCATAATTATTTCTCCATTTATTTAATTATACGTGTATTATACTACTAAGTTGATTTGAGGTCAACAGTTATTTAAACTTTTCCTTTATAACCTAAAGTTTCCATTGCATGGACTGGTGAACCACAAGTCTCATATCCATATCTTTCGCTATGGAACTTGTTGTTGTGATCACTAAGTTTTAGGTACTCTTCAACAGATGCGTTCTTCACTAAGAAGTTGACCCATGCTTTCCAAGGCTTGTAGTTTCCATATTTGAAACGAGCAATGAATGTTGGCTGTGGTAAGCCGATCCACGATTTGTGACATCCAGGTCTTGCAACTTCCATGTTCACAGACTGCGAGTGTCTGCCTCTGTACATCAAGTACATGCCATCCCAAGTAAAGTCTGCTTTGTTAAATTTAGTATCGTTCATATTGTTCTCTCTCTTATTGCTTAATATACATCTATTATACAATATGGTCGATTTGAAGTCAACAGTTTATTTCAATTAATTGTAAATAATTTCGGTTGATCCGTCTAGTAGAGGTGTCTTTTCCTCTGCAATGACTGGCCAGATTTGGCTATAGTCGGCGTTGATCTGGATGAACTCCACTTGATCTGTGGGCATTTCATCGTCAGGAAAGATGGCATCTTCTGGGCAAGCTGCGACACATAGGTCACAATCGATGCATTCGTCTGGGTTTATAACCAGGAAGTTTGCGCCCTCATGGAAGGCGTCTACAGGGCATTCGGATACACACGTTGTATGCTTGCATCCAATACACCCAGATCCCACTACATACGTCATAGAGGCATCTCCGCAAGAACTGATCCCCATACAAGGAAGGTGAAAAAGCCGAGAGTAGATAGACCTATAATGATCAACCCCACTACAGCTTTAACCGCATTCCACAAACATGACATAATAAAGGATATCATAGTGCTATCTGTTCCTTGGGTTGAATGGGCTTTTTTCTTGTAGCTCTACATTTAACGTAAACACTAGTCTGTCGGCCAAGTTGTCTTCAGTAGCCTTCAGACAGAATTCTGCAAACTCGGGTGCAGTCATTCTCTTCAGTGCTTCGATTGCATCTGTCACTATTTTTGTATTAGCCATTGTTTTCTCCTTTATAAATAACTACGAGCATTATACTACAGAGTTGGTTTAAAGTCAACGCGCCCTCTTCCCCGTCCTGCTCACAAATGAGATTTTACAGGGTTAGAAGTAATAAGTCAACAGGTATATGTATTTAACGAGAAATATATGATGAAAGCACGCATGATATGCGATTTAACCAATGAGACTTCAGTGAAGTACGCTGAGTTAGCTGTTAATTCGTTCCGAAATACCGACCTCGAGATCGAAGTTGTTCAATGTGTTACACCGGCCACTATACACGAGCAAGACTTTAAACTCAAGTTCGGTGTCAATGATTCCAACAAGTGGATAGGCAAAGAGCGTAAAATATCTCCAACCGAGGAAGCATGTTTTGCGTCTCACTTTAGAGAATGGAAGAAGATAGTTGATGAAGGTCACCGTCACATTATAATGGAGCACGATGCCTACTTGTGGGAAGGCAGGGAAGATAAGTTCAATGCACTAATGGAATTATCAGACACAGTAGCGATGTGGAATCCTGGCATAGCCATGGAATGTTATACTATGTCGCCCGCTATGGCTGAGATCAATTGGTCTAACTTTGACCAGAATGTTACACCTACGTTTGATGGATCTAAAGTTGGAATGAAGAGGATCGTGACAGCCGGCCCAATGGCGGAGCTGTTGACTTCAGCCAAACAATATGGTATAATGTATCCAAGAGTCAGTGATGAGAAAGTTAATCCCTCCTCATGGATGTACCCAGATAGTACGTATACAAACACGATCGGTTTAGGTCGAGATGTATCGGAATGGAAGCGTTACCGTGGAGAGACTGGATCACAGAATGCGCCAGTCACGCAAGTGTACTGTCCTAATGTGGGAAGGACGCTACAGCATAATGATCAAAATGCGAATGGTGTTGATAGTAATATGGACCTCACTGATGTTTACAACAATCAAACGATCAGACAAATGAAGGTGATAAAATCATTATGAGCACAGCAAAAGAAGAAAGAGTAGCAAGACTAGCAGCAGCAAGAGAGAAACGTCTTAGAGACAATCCTCCTGCGTATAAAGAGTATTGTCAGTGGGTAGTTAACCTCCCTGAAGACGATACGTATTCCTTTAAGAATGTCCGCGAATGGATTAAGGAAGCTAGAGCTCATAAGGCAGCTGCGCACATGGCATATAAAATGGGCGGCGATAAAGAACGTGCCAGCTACGAGAAGTGGAACTCCTATGTCACTCAGCTTGAAGGCTATTTGAGGACTGGTGGGTACACGAGCATGTTCTATGGCGGCAGTATGGAAGGCAAGGTTAAGTCCATCTGTATAGCAATGGCTTATCATCCCAATGGCAAACCTAAAAGACAATTTGGTGTGTACTATAAAGACTACATGCAAGAGTGGACTCCAGAACTGGAGAACGAAGAACGTAAGGCATTTGGCATGACGGCGCTTGATATCAACGAGGCAGGTCACGTCATGGTAGAACGCTCATCGTCACCCACTAGTAAGAAAGCTAAGGCAAAAAGAAAGCCTATGGGCATCCTTCAGAAAAAAGCATTCGTAGAGAGGATGGCGAAAGCACGTGCCGCAAAGACAGCTAAATAACTGCATGACGCAAAACAATGTAGTACAGTTTCCAAGACAAGCGGGTGCAAATCCTATTCCTCAAACAGAGGACGAACGACAGGCAAATATAAAAGCCTATCAGACAAGGATGGTACTGGACACTTCAATCGAACTATCTTATCAGCTATTTGATGAGGTACTCGCAAGAGGTGTTGACCTATCCAACTCTCCTGAGATTGAACAAGACATGCTTATGGTATGTGAGTCAATAAAGGCAACAATGTTAAGAGCTTGTGGGATCACCCATCCACTACATAAGATAACCGAGCAGGTTGTCAACAAGGACGAAAGCATTCACTTCAAGCAGATTTGGGATCAACTGAATCAGGAGCCAGTTGACTTAGATTAGGTTTTGTTGTATAATGGGTCTTTAAATATGGAATAATATTATGATACTAGTTGACTTGAATCAAACTATGATATCTAACCTCATGGCGCAGGTAGGTAGTCATACCAACATCAAGGTAGACGAGAATCTTTTAAGGCATATGGTCTTAAATGCAATTCGAGGATACCGAAATAAATTCGTAGAAGAGTATGGCGAGATTGTTATCTGCTGTGACGCTACTAACGTGTGGAGGAAATCATTCTTCCCATACTACAAAGCTCACCGTAAGAAAGCTCGTGAAGATTCTGATATGAACTGGGGTGAGTTATTTAACTCTCTCAATAAGGTGAGGGACGAGCTCAAAGAGTTCTTCCCATACAAGCATATTATGATTGATACAGCTGAGGCGGATGACGTCATTGGTGTACTCTGTCATGAGTACGGAGCCTTGTTAGGTGACGGTGCTGAAAAGATTATGATTCTATCTGGCGACAAGGATTTCATGCAACTGCAGCAATACAGTAATGTAGCACAGTATGATCCGGTCAGAAAGAGAATGCTCACGCACAATGACCCTCGTGGATACTTGTTAGAGCATATTTGTAAAGGTGATCGAGGTGACGGTGTTCCTAATCTTCTATCTCCTGGCGATTGTTTCGTTACAGGCACTAGACAGAAGCCAATGAGACAAACGACCATAAATAAAGTAGCAGAGATGGTTGGCGATCAGGATCTTACAGTATTTGCTGAAGCATGTACAGAAGATTGGTCAGCTAACTTTACTAGGAATAGAACCTTAGTGGATCTTGCTATGACACCAGATGTAATTAAGCAGCAGGTGTTAGTTGAATTTGACAAGGAGCCCGCTCCGCGTGGTAAGTTGTTTAACTACTTCATCAAGAATTCTTTAAAGAATCTGATGGAAAATATAGGTGAATTTTAAAATGTATAAAGAAGGTATAGGCGAAATATTTCTAGAGATAGAAAAAGAGAAAGTTAAGAATCGTAAGATTGACATTCTCCGCGCAAAAGATAATAAAGTATTACGAGGTATGTTAGAGCTAGCATACGACAATAAGTTAGAATGGGCTCTGCCTGAAGGTAGACCTCCATACACTCCTCTTATCAAGTCAATGGATGCTCAAGGACATTTGTATCCTCAGATGAGACGTATGTATTTGTTTCTCATAGGTGGCAACGATAATCTCAAGCCATTGCGAAGAGAACAGATCTTTGTTAATACTCTTGAAGAGTTAGATCCAGATGACGCAGAGTTACTATTACAATGCAAAGAACGTAAGATCAAAGGTTGCACTAAGAAGTTAGTCAAAGAAGCCTTTCCAGACTTTTTAAACGATCCAGCAAACTCCTAAGGAGTACAAATGCCACTCTACGACTTTCTCGACATGGAGAAGAATGAAGTGTTCGAGGCTCTTTTTAAGTTCGCTGAAAAAGATGAATTCCTTGAAGCCAACCCACACATTAAACAAATAATGTTGAAGCCCCCAATGATAGTATCTGGCGTGGGTGGAGTAAAGACAGACGATGCATTCCAGGACCTTCTCAAAAAGATGGCGTCCGAGCATCCTGATTCAAATTTAGGTAGAAGTGTAAGTGGAGGCCACAAAACAGTCAAGCAAGTTAAAACGAATGCTGCTGTTGATAAGTGGAAGTCGAAAGCTGGTGTTATTGGTATGATGGGAGGACAGTCTTGAACCAAAAAAGGATGACTAAGAGACAACAAAGATCTCTAAGACAGCAAGGAGTGCTAGATGAAGACAACAACGTCAATACAGGCAAGTTCAATCTAAAGTCTGTTAAACCTCTAACCGCTAACCAGCAAAAGGTATTCAATGATTGGGATGGCGGAAGCCATCTCTTGTTACATGGTTGCGCTGGTACTGGTAAGACATTCATCGGCATGTATCTAGGACTGCAGGAAGTACTTGCAGACAACTTTAAGAAACTAGTGATAGTCAGGTCAGCTGTCCCTACTAGAGACATCGGATTCCTTCCTGGAACCGTTGAGGAGAAATTAAAAGTATATGAACAACCTTACTCAAGCATTACTAAGACACTATTCAATCGGGGGGATGCATATGACATTCTCAAAAATAAATTTATGGTTGAGTTTATTCCCACTTCCTTTATCCGTGGCACTACTCTCGATGATTGTATCGTACTGGTAGATGAGATAAACAACCTTACATTCCATGAGCTTGATACCGTGATTACCAGACTGGGCAACAATACCAGGATGATCCTTTGCGGTGACATCAACCAATCAGACTTGAAGTGGGCTGATGATCAGCGAGGTCTACAGGACTTCATGCAGATTATTGATAAGATCAAGTCGTTCCAATCCACTGATTTCGCGGTGGAAGACATAGTCCGTTCTGGACTAGTGAAAGAGTATATCATAGCAAAAGAATCATAATAGCTGTTGACTTCAAATGGTCTATGTTGTATAATAGGCCTATATTCACAAGAGAAAAGCTATATGATTATACGCAAGTTCAACCATGTTCCAACGGAACTCGAGAAGCTGTCACGTAAGAACGTCGACGGCAAACGTCTATATCAGACCCCTGATGGACTCCAATATCCTTCTGTAACAACTATCACCTCACAACTATCTAAAGAGGCTATCCAAAAGTGGAGAGCTCGTGTAGGTAATGAGGTTGCTAACAAGATTAGCACACAAGCCTCTAATAGAGGTACTTCTGTACATAAGTTGTGTGAAGACTATTGTATGAACCTCGATATGGAAGATAAGGTTATGCCAGCGAACAAAGATATGTTCATGGCTATCAAACAAGAGTTAGATGCTAATGTGGATAATATCCACAGTGTTGAAGGATTCTTATACAGTAACTTTTTACGTGTAGCGGGTCAGGTTGACTTGATTGCTGAGTATAAAGGTAAGCTGTCTATCATTGATTTCAAGACTTCTAAGAAGAAGAAACCTGAATCATGGATCCAGGGCTACTTCATTCAAGAGAGTGCTTATGCATTTATGTTTGAAGAGCGTACAGGTATCAAAGTACCTCAGCTCGTTACCATCATTGGTGTTGACGGTGAGTCAGAACCTCAGGTGTTCATCAAGAACGCTAAAGAGCGTAATGAATACTTACTTGAGTTTATCAAACTGAGAGAGTCTTTCGACCTCTCTCTTTAGTTCGTCCCTTTCAGTTATTAAATCGCTGACGCGTTTGTACAGTTTATAGATCTGTGCAGTCTGCTCAGCAATTGTGTCTTGGTAGTAGGTGGAGTTTATTCCACTAGTAGGTTTGTCAGAAAAGTCTTCCATTGTTGCTCCCGCACACTCCATCCATAAAATCCATTGGTGTAGCTCATCTGCATGTTTAGACGAGCCTGCATGTTATCATCCTTCAATACTCTCAACGCATCCATCAACGTAACAGCATGACGCGTTGCATGTTCTTGCATGTCTTCTGTAAAGTCGTATTGGAAGGTCCAATTAGCGGCCGTCTCTGGTAAAGCGGCTAGTGAGGAGTGTACGCATATACAACCAGCACTCATTGCTTCAAGTAAAGAGATACAAGATGTCTCTGGCCAGATGCTAGGGAAGGCATATACGTGAGCCTTCTGTAGAGCTACCTTCACTTCTTCGTTAGGAACGTGTCCGTGGTAGGTCATGTCCTCATCATCTCTGATGGTTTGGAATAACTTCTGGTAAGGCTCATCACGTTGTTCCCAACCATAGATACCAAAGCTACTGTATACATCTAGGTGCCATTTAACGTCTGGCATAACCTCTCTGATGTGTTTCAGTATAGGTATAAGCAACTCTAAGCCTCTATGAGGCGTTGTATGATATATGATGTTAACACACTCAGCTGGATCTGGTTTAGTGTGTGTCGGAATAGGCTCAATAGCATTCTGCATCACAACACCAGCGCTAGGAGGAACACCTAGGAAGTTCTCATACTGTTGCTTCTGCCAGTGTGACACATACACCAATTTCTTAAACTTCTTCCAGCCACCATCTTTAAGATGTTGTGATTCTGGATCTTGAGGTAGGTCATGTAACCACAGAAGATTCTCTTTGTCTTGAGCTAGCTCGCGTACGCGAGACGGAATGATGTTAAACTGCTTGAGTAGCTTAGCAGGGAGCTTGTCGTGCAGAGCATACTTCATTAGCTCTGTACCGCCCATTGCCTTCTCGTCTAGTTCGTTCTTATTAATCAGTGCTTGTTCAGGATCGCCAACAACATTCAGCTTCATATCGATAGATCCCCAGACGTTACTTGTCTGAGAGCCATTAGAGCGTCGTATCCGCCTATTAGTTGATCGCCTTTGAATATCTGAGGCATTGTTCTTGCATTGGGGTTACGAGCCATCAGCTCAGGAAGGAATTCCTGATTCTCTGATAGGTTCTTAACTTCGAAGTCTTCGTTTCTAAGCTCGTACTTTGCTTTGTCGCAAAACGGGCATTGGTTTTTTGAGTAGATTGTCCACGTGGCCATAATATAGTTTCCTTAAAAGTTTACGCTTGCTCCGCAACCGCAAGATGCTGTTTCTTGAGGATTAATTATCCTCACTGTCTTATTTATGCCTTCGGTTACAACGTCAACCGTTGAGCCTCTTAGCATAGGATACGATGTGTAATTGATCGCCACCTTAAATGTACCAAAGTCTGCTTTGAAATCTGAGTCAGCTATAATGTTGTCCCATTCGATTACATACTCGAACCCTGTACATCCAGCCGGCTTTAAACCTAAACGGATAGTTGGGGTTGGCATTCTTAGTTGTGCGATGTGCTCTAAGGCCGCATCGGTAAAGTCTATTTCTGCTTTCATGTGTCTTTGGGTGGGCCGTTATGACCTATCATCCCTTGGTCTAATATTGGATGAGTGTAATCTTCAGTTTGCTTTGTCTCGTAATCTATCATAGCTTGCTTAATAGCATCTTCTGCTAGTACAGAGCAATGTAACTTAATAGGGGGAAGTTCTAAAGCGTCAGCAATATCTTTGTCCTTGATTAGCTTTGCTTCTTCGACTGTCTTGCCCATCATTAAGTCTACGAATAAAGATGAGGAGGCGATTGCGGATCCGCAACCATATGTTTTGAACTTAACGTCAATGATTCTATCGTCTTCGTCAAGTTTTAATTGGAGCTGCATAACATCACCACAAGCCGGAGCTCCGGCCAGGCCTGTTGCAACTTTAGGGTCTTTTCTGTCAAGCGATCCGACGGAGTGCTTACCAGGATTGTCTAGTACTGCTTCAAACCTTTTAACAACTGCGTCGGAGTATGCCATCTATAATATACCTACTGATTTTAATATTGGAGCATATTCAATGCCTGCTCCAAATAAATTGAGGAACCAAATGGCTCCGTTAAGTATTACTAACTTAACGCCTAGTAGTATAAGGATGACGTAAGCAATGGTTTTGAGTAATCCATTGGTACTATAATAGTCCTTAATCTTCTTGGCTATTGGCCAATCCCATTTTCCATCCTTGATAAACATTATATTGTAGCGTCCGTCATAGTAATGTCATTGTATTCAGGATGAATTTGATCGAACCTGAAGTTTTCCTTATTGTCAGCAGAGAAGCGAACGTACTCAACAGGAGCGCCAATGTTATACTTGTCGCGCGCTTCTTGAATGTCCATGTCGATAATCTCTAATGGGTTGAGGAACCAGAAGTCTTGATCCACTGCATTGGCTATCCGATATGCTTCTCGCAATACTCTCATTGGCTGCCAGCTTTTATACTTCTTGCATAACATAAGGGTTATCATATAAGAGTTATATTTAGGAGCAAAGTGCTTAGTCAAAGTATGAGTAACAGCTTGGATACATGCTTCACCCATCTGAGACGTATCGTACCTAAACAGAATGTGTTGAAAATCATGACCTAGGAATACGTGTCTGGATACATTGTCGCGAACTTCATGTCTCCAGTGATCCGTGACCGTTGAAAACCTTTTGTCCCAAAGCTCTCTAAAAGACCAGTTGCTTACTAGATGTTGGTAATGGCCTCCTACAGTATTTGGTGCCATTGCTTCCATAATTTTTTGGTCTGTGATACGAGGGATGATAACATCTCTCTGATACTCTTTGGAGTAATTTCTTCGACCCCAAAGAATATCGCGGCCTTTTTCTGTTTTCCGATAGTGCAATACCAGCTTAAGGTTGGACGGAAATTCGAATTGACCGGCAAGGTCTACGGCTACTGTTGCAGCTGCCGCGATGTCTTTATTATCATATCCCTCACCTCTCTGCAAAAGTGTTCTGGTTAGTTTAAATATTTTAACAGGATTCCACATGCTAGCTCTCCGATTTAATTAAAGTGTAAATTCCATATGCTAATCCAACCCATGCGGCTAGTTTAGCGAGCCCACCGAATAGAATTACCGATCCGCATATAGCGATCAAGGCAGCTCCATCGACCGATGTTCTTTCTTTAAGTAGTTTTTTGATATAGTCCATTAGTCCTCCCAAGGAAATACGACCCAATCATTATTGGCTAGGTCGCCTATCGTTTCACCGATTATGCTCGGTGTAAACATCGCAGTAGTCTTATGAAGTAGAGTACACCACTTTATATGTGTGTGCCCTCTCTCCTGCAAATGTATGTCAAGTATATGCAACGTTTTACCGCTGTCACAAATATCATCGATTACTGCTATACGAGGGTATTTATCTAAGTTTTTAAGCTGAGCCTCGAATAGTTCAGCCGAGCCACTAATTTGACCGTCCCGTAACGATAGATTGATTGTCTCCATCGGAATGCCTAGAACATTGGAAATTCGCACAGCAGGGATCAACCCGCCACGCGAGATTCCAACAATAGCATCAGGTGGATCCATCGTACACAGCTGAGCAGCACAGTGTGTAACTAGCTCCTCATACTCTACCCATCCGATATGCCTTAGTTTGCTTTCAGCCATGCTAAAACATTCTCCGGTGTAGATGCTTCGTACGGATCAGATTCCATCTCATCGCTGAGACCTTCTTCAATGAATGTCTTCTCAATGATACGCTTTTCAGTATCAACAACAAGAGCATAACGCCATGAGCGCCCACCAAAGTTTAGGTTACGTTTAGTTACGAACATGCCCAAGTTCTGAGCAAGGTCTGCATTACCATCTGGAATGCTTTTGACCTTCTTGATGTCCAAGCTGTCAAACCACGAGTTCATAACGAACGGGTCATTGACTGATGTACAGAATACGTCATCAACACCAGCTTCAATTAGCTCATCATACAACTCTTCAAACTTAGGAAGCTGCTGAGTTGAACAGGTAGGAGTAAATGCTCCTGGCAGTCCAAACAAAACGATACGACCTTTGTTTGCTTTCTCACGAAGTACTTCTGAAGTGAATGCGCCAGCTACTCGATTCTGAAATCGAAAGTCCGGCATACGTGTACCAGCTTTAAGATTCGCCATCATTAGCGCCCTCTTGATTCTCAGGCTCTCTTAGACCAAGAAGCTGAGCAATTACAGAACCTAGAATAGGATCTTTTTCTTTCTGAAGCCAGTTGCGTAGGTAATCAGTTTCGAGGTCCTCGAAAGCAAAGATCAGCGACTGAACTCTTAGTGATGCATCTAACGCTGATGCTAGCGTAAACACTGCCTTGTCGACGTGCTTAAATTTATTTTCTTCTGCCATTATGACTCTCCATTAATATAATTTTTGTATAAGACCTTCTCGACCTTATACGCTTCTTTCTCCCAAGGCAACTTCATATCCCACGGATCGTTTTCCTTAGACTTGTATACTCGTCCTTTCCACTTACGATTCTCCATGTTAAGCTCTTTCTTCAAATACTGCTTAGCATGAACCATCTCATGGGCCAGATTCTGTATCATTTCGGTACGGGTAACATTAGCCAGATCTATATCTATGCTCCAATATCTACCCCCATCCTCATGGTCGAAACGATCAGAGCTACAATAGCCGCCAACCATTCCATCGATGTATCCTTTCTTTTTAGGAACACGAATATTAATTATACCATTAAATCTATTTAATTTCAACTGCTTACTGTAATTATATACAGCATCATATAACTGCTTTGTCAACTTACCATCCAAAGCTCCGCCCTTCATTCCCGTGACCGAATATAAAAGCATAAATTTACTTCCTGTTTGTGATGTGTAGGTAAATGTCTTCCCAATCTCTTGCTACAAAGAACGGATGATCATCATCCATATTGTATCCATGCTCCATTACGATAGACTCGAAACCTTTTTCCGAACCTGCCCAAGCATTTTCAACTTTATCCTCAACCCAGAAGCATCCAGGGTACTTACGAGACATCTTTTCTAATGCTTCGACTTTGCTAGCACCTGTATCGAGGTAGATGAACTCTTCAAATATATCACCAAACAACTTTTTTAAGTTTCTAGTTCTAAGAGCGGTTGCATTCTTGTCAGTAGACATAGAAGTACATACGACGAACCTATATCCGTGGTTGGTGTTTAATAGACTTAGGATTTCTTGGGCATCTCTAAGTGGAGGAAGGAATCCCATTGCAGCTGATTCGTTGAATAGCTTTACCCACTTACGACCTTCACCTTTAGTGAGGTCAAATTGCTGAGCAGCATCATAAATAAATTTATGGCCCTCTACTTGTTCGTAACCTTGATGTTTCATCCATACCTGGAAAGCGTCTTCCCAATTTAGGACAACACCATCTACATCAATACATATTATTTTCTTATCATCACTCATTGGCATTCACTGTTACTCCTTACTTATTATTCAACTATTATACAATAATAGCGATTTGAAGTCAACAGTTAATTAGAATCTTGGGTGGAATATCTTGATGACATCGGTCTTACCTTTGACCGTAATGTCGCCAATCTCCTTCAATCTGTATGAGTCGGGTAGCTGATCAGCTGTCATACTTGAGATTACTGTTTTATAATCGATCAATTCGTGTCGAGCCGCCTTGGCTTCCAGTCTAGCCGCCAGGTTTACTGCGTCTCCAATCACTGAATAATCGAATCTTGTCTTTGAACCCATGTTTCCTACTATACAAGTGCCGGTATTCACGCCAGTACCGACGTTAATGTCTGGTAATCCGCGCTCTTCATACAATTGTTTGAGCTCATTTGTCTTAATTTCAATTTCAATGGCCGATTTGACCGCCATTTCTGCGTGATTGTCACAGTCAAGTGGTGCATTCCAGAATGCCATGATACAATCACCCATGTATTTGTCTATTGTACCACCATTTGCAAGAATAATCAACGTCATTTCGTTTAAAAACTCATTTACAAGCTCAACCAGGCCTTCTGGATCGTCATTATTCTTAAAATGCTCTGAAATTGGCGTGAAGCCAACGATGTCCATGAATAGGAATGACATTTCACGTCGCTCTCCTCCTAATTTTAGAAGTGATGGGTCTTTTGCAAGCATATTCACCATGTCCGGTGATAGATATGTTCCAAACTGACCTTTAATTTGCTGTCTCAATCTAAATTGGATATAAAAGTTGTTGCCAAATGAGTGAAGAGCGAGTATAATAAATAATATGGTACCAAATGTCCAATCAAGGAGATGTAGAGACGATGCGAAAGCATAATCAGCAACGAAGTAGGAGACGCTGCTTCCAATTACAGCAACGGAAATTGCGAGCAGCAGAGGAGCTCGGTAGACTGACACAACCAACACTAGAGACAACACAAGAGCCATCGCAAGCTCAGCAAAAAGAGTCCAATCTGGACGAGCAATCATCTTTGCCGACGTACTTCCATAATGTTGAGACAGTAGGGTAGATAAAACACTAGCTTGAAGCTGATGTGCGTGCATTAAACCATTAGGAGTTGGTATTGGATTCTCAATACCCTCAGCTGTCACGCCAACCACTACAGTTTTCCCTTCTAAGTCTGGTAGATCATCAACCATCCACTCATATTCATCGTGAACAATGTTCCAGTTGATCCAAACCGATCCATCTGGGTTAGTTTTGAACTCACGCGGATGAATATACATGGAATCTATTCCTAAATCCTTGTCAACCTTAATTGTATATCCTTTGGTATTGTTTATAGCTCGAATTGACTCTAAAGGCAGCGAAGGATACAGTTGATCGTTAGCCTGCACAACAAGCGGTATACGCCGTGTAAGGCCGTCAACCTCTGGAGACGGGTTACTCATCCCTATACCACGCACAACGCCCTCTAAGGCGGGTATATTCGTTATTATCCCGGAGTACTCATCGATAAACTGCTTTGGGTCGCCGTTTCCAGATGTAATTATATTTGGTCTACGGGAGTCCTTTGATAATCCTTTGCTTGACACCTTTGCAGCAAGTACAACAGCCGATGGTTCCGATGCCCACGAGGCAAAGACAGCGTCTTGTTTGAACCTATCTTCTTCTGGGAACATTATAGTGAATGATGTCACGCCACCATTGGCATTTATTATATCTGATATGATTCTAGCGTATCGATCACGCGAGAATGGAAACTGTCCCTCAACAGCAAGAGTGCCTTCACCTATTGATAGAAGTACAACGTCGTCTGATTTGGTTTGTGGGATAGAAAGGATCTTCTGATCGAATCCCATTAGTTGAATTTGTTGAATCCACGTTGGATTAGATAGCTTGAGTGCAAACCCCAAACACATAACAAGCAGTACTGCCCATATGCTAGTTAACCAGCGCATGAATAACCCAGAAAGATGCTAGCATGAAACCAAACACTGACACTTGAACTACAGATGCCCAAAATATTTGTCTCATTGGATGAATTTCAACCAACTTCTCTATCCAATCCTCGCTTGGTGATAAGTTGACTACTTGTAGTATCTTTTCTTTCACTAGTCGCCTTGCGTTATGCTAACTGAGCATCCGCCTACAGTTATGCAGCTTTGTTGTAGAGTATAATTTTGTGTTGTAGTGCCCTGCTGTATCATACTGAGGGTGGTCGGATACGATCCAGTAAGCTGGATATTAGCATTGTGCTCTGCGTTGTTGCCCGATTGTTCCATGCTAACCTGGTTGCCATTGCTTGTAGTATACAGGTTGATTGTCTTGCGGCCATTGCCCATTTGTTTGACCCAGACAGCATTGTTGTCGCTGAATATTAATTGAGCATAATAATGTCCTGTTGTGGATCCTTGATTTGTTTGAGAGCCAGCAATGCTATTTCCTTCGCCGTGAATATCAAACCTAGCATAATGTCCGCCACCTTCGGTGCCGTCATAATTGAATGTTGTATCTGTTGAGCTGGACAATGCCGTTCCTTGTCCCCATCTTATTTCATTATCATCACCTTCAACATGCCATAGCTCTATTATGTTATCTACACCCGAGGTATTGACTTGTTCAAGATGCAATGACATATTGTCGCCAGTTGTCCAACAGCTGTTGTCTTGGTAGCATTGGATCTTATTATCAGATCCTTTCTGGGTTATATCTAAATTGAAATTGTCGCCAGTGTGTCCGTAGTATGAACCTTGCTCAATCTCTATTAAATTATCCGCCCTGCTTAATGATGATAACGACAGAAGTACCGTCGCCAACAGTAATGATGTTTGTTTTGCCTTCATTTTCACTTTCTATCCTCGTATTTGAATCTAGGCTAACCTTAATACCAATGACGCCATTGACGTCTCTGTAAAACACTAACTGCCCAAGTCCTTTATCAATAAATGTATTGTATTGAGATTCTTTATCGAACCCCAACTTTGTTCCTGTGAACTTCTGCCCTCCTTGGGCTTGTTTTGTTCCTCTTTTTAAAATGTCAACTTCTTCAATTGCAACTAACACATCTTGTAAAAAGTCTACGTCCAATAAATCCATGTCGAGTTCTGTAAACTCTAAATCATCCTCCGCTAGGAAATCTTCCTTTAAGTAGTCTGTATCAAGGTCAGTGAAATCAAGAATACTAGTCCCAGAATCACTACTTCCACTCTGTCTCTCATCTTCTGCTTCTTCAATTTCTTGCGGTGGTGATACAATAAACATATTGTCTATCATACCGATGTTAATGTTCTGAAGTGTTACCGGTTGTACTGGTGGTGTGCTTAAACTTGACACCATAGTAGCCTGGTACGCTTCATCTAAAGTAACTGAACCTCCTTCGTTCGTTACTATAATTCTACCTGATGGACTACAATCTCCATCTATGGTACACTCGGTTTCTGGGAGTAGTATTACTAATGTCCTTCCCAACTCATCAACCGTAGTTGTAAAATCTGTTCCTCTAACCGCAATTGTGGCCGAGGCTGTTTCTATGACTATGTTTTCTTTTGGTATAAGGCCTAGTCTGCCTGTTGTGAATCTAGCTGTGCCTTGAGCAAACCTGATTCCTATCTCACCATCGTTCTTATCTTTGTCCCAGTAATATTTAGTTATGACAGCTTCAGTGTGCTCTGTCATGTTAAGCTCGGACCCTTCTATAAACGTTGCTTTGAGTCTACCATTTACCGTTTCAATTAAATCCATGGGCTGCAAACCCACATCCAGGTTCGTAGGAAGCTGTTCACCGCCTTCGCGGGTGATCCCTCCGAACCCTTTGTGCTCTACAATAGATCCTATCTCGCTTATTGGAACTGCCCCAAGTGGTAGTGCCGTTGCGATAAGCAATAATAAGAACCTAATCTGTAGTATCTTTCTGTATGATATTGACAGTAGCATTTTCAGAATCAAACTCAGCATTGATTAAACCATAACAGGTTGTGATGCCAGTCGGGCATGTTCCTGATTGTTGAAATATATCAATGTCGCCTGAACTTCCAACCCACTCAAGAGTGAGGCTGTTATAAGCTCCATCTTTCTGATCAATGTCAAAATTATTAGATCCACCGATCACATCGATGTTGAATGTTACATCATCAGCATCAATATCGACATCCCAGACGTTTGAATCGCCAGTTATATCTAAATCAAAATCTAACCTTTCTGCTGAAGCAAAATAGCCCCAATCGAAATCCATAGTGTTGGAGTCTCCATCAATTGCAATATCTAAAACAGAGCTATCTGCTGAACCACCATAACCAACATTCCAATCCCAAACATTAGAGCTACCAGTCATGGACAGATCTACGTCTGAACTATCTAGGATAGTAGGACCAAATATTTGGTTAAGGTTTCCGATCATATCAATATCGAATGTATTATTTGAACCAGTAAAGATCCAATCAGTCGCAACAACTCCACTAGCAATCGATCCACCTAACTTGTTACCATAACCTACTTGGTCGATGGTTAATGTTAAAGTATCTCCAGATTGGTCTAACAATATTTCATTGTCAGTAGCGCTTTGTGCAAACAATACAGACGGACATAATAAAAATGCTAACGCTAAAAATTTATTCGTTTTCATTTTCTGTTTCCTCTTTTTTAGGGTGTTTATCGTTTTTCCCATTAGCTTGATGCGGATGACGATGTCCCTCTTTAATTTCCCAATACCCTTTATCATGGCCTTGGTATATCATTTCCAACACGGCTTGCTCGATACAAGATCTGACCGACCGCGTTATACTTTCATTCTCAGTAGTACCGTCTTCAATCTCTACTAGCTTTGTAGACATATCAACGAACTTAAAGACATCAAACCCATCAGCTACATGCAAAATAGTTTTCGATGTCTGTACATTTAATAATACCTCACCAGTCAATGTACTGACTGCCCTAAGATGTACGACGACGATGTCTCGGCGATAGGCTTGTTGAGCTCCAATCCCGAGATACCTGGCTCCATGACCACCCGTTTTTATGTTGGTGTCGAAGCCGATAATTCCACCTTCCAAAACCATTCCAGCGAATAGCAAGGGGGCGAGTCCCGTCTTATCTTCATCATATTGCTCACGCGTGGATCTAACGATCTGACGCTCACGTGTAATGTGATCTATGCCGACTCGTTCGACGACTCTAAACCACGATCCATTGCCAGCAGTTTTAAGGGCATCGATGAGCATAGTCTCACCCCCTTGTGTTACCGCTGTACTGAATAAAGCTGCACCGTCCATTTGTTTTCTTTGGCCAGTCTTATCTGGGAAAGAATACACAGCAACTATAGGTTGCTTTTCTGGTGCAGGTAAATTTTTCAATTCTTGATGAGTTGGCATCTCAACAACTTTTGGAGCTTCAACACATTCACCCACTGCCGACATCACTGTCCAGTTGCCATTCTGGCCACATGAATCATTCATAGAAGGAAACGATGCGCAGCCTGTCATCAATGCAGCAAAAAGTATGATGCTTGTATGATACTTTTTACCCACCGTCTTGTGTTCCTGCAAATGTGCCCGTGCCAATTGGTATGATGATTACTGTCTGACTTCCGTTAGGATCCACAATCGTCATGATGATCACATCCTCACCTTCTGTACAAGCCATGCTTGCTGGATTACACACTGTCTGTTCATATGTAATCATGTTGCCGTCAATCATGAACGATCCAAACGTACTTCCTTCTCCACTAAACAATTGTTCGACCAACTGTTTTGATAGCTGAGCAAATATTCTTGACTCCAAGTTTCTCATGAACTTGGCTAACGTGGTATTCTCTTCAGCACGTTGTGCTGCAAGTATGGCTGCGTCGATGTCGTCCTTAATAGCATCACGCCTTATCTTCTCTTGATTCTCAATTGTCAAATAGTGGCTGCTTGAATTAATCCCACTGAAGGAGGGTGATTTAAACTTGTGTACCATCTCGTCAGCATTGACGCCTGTGCTCATAATAGCCAAGCCTATAACAATGCCAATTCCCCATAGTACTAATTTACTTTTTCTTTTCATTCTCTCTTGCCTCTTTCTCTTTGCCAGCATCTTCTAGCAGTTGTTGAGCTCTGTACTCTAAAACAACATTCACTTTTTGCTGTAGCCTGATCATGTCTTGGTCTAGCATTCTGGTCTGATCAATTACTCTAATCAGAGCCATATGCATCTTACCTAGTTTTGGGTTTAGTTGAGTTATGACGAAGTTCCAAACATAGAATATAAAGTACCCCATGCCAACAGCCATAACAACAGGGAACCCGAAATCGTTTATCAACGCCGCTATATTATCCACGCGGCTAGTCTCTTCTGACGTCTAGCTTGCCGTCTTCAATAAAGTTTTCTGCCCGAGCAATTCGGTCGATGTCAGGTCTTAGACCCAATGCAGAGCCGACCATTAGATCGATCTTAATCATTTCGTTGCTCATCATACGTGCGCGAGACTCGAGGGCCTCACAAAACTTGGTCAGGGTACCTATTTGTGAAAGTACGCCCGAGAGGATTTGCTTAATCACCATGAAGATGAAAAAGCCCATGACTAGGGCACCTGCGATAGGTGCACCAACTTCTGAGATTAAGCCAAAGATATCCATGACTTTATTTATGTGAAACTAACGGCGACTCCGCTAGTTGATTTGACTTATACTAATTCTTTAATATGAATGATCATATTGTTGTTTGGCTTGAGATTTATTTTCTGCGATTCCAGCTTGTAAGGACATCCACGGTTGAGTTTCTTTCCGTCTTCTAGCTCGACATCCGAGACTGAGACAATCCACTCATTTGCATACCTGGTTGTGTCACGCTTAATACCATGTGATCCATCTACTGCCCATAAGAGCCATGCTCCTATCTCGAACTTCTCATATCTTTCCCATCTTGCTTTTCCACTCACTCTAGGTGGCATGAGAGTAAGACACACTTCATGAGATGTTGCATGGAAGGTTCTGATCTTAGGATAGATTGACTGAACCTTTGTGCAGTAATCGTTTACGTAGTGGTGTTGGTCAAGTAAACCAGAGTTTAGAATTCGTGATCTCTGATCAGCTATGTCCATGTTAACATCAAAGCCAATCGTACCTGCAACTGAGTCAATATCAAACACTTCCAATGCCTTCTTACCAGTCACATTATCTAAGCCATAAGCACTTGCAGTTGACTTGTCCTTCATGAATAGCTTGGCAATACCAGAGCCTAAAGTAGAACTTACTGTAGCATTTTTAATTGTGTTGATCTCGCTAGCGCCCTGACCATGATGCTGAGCAACTGTGAACAATGCATCGATAGATGCGATAACATGCCATGGTGTTTTAACAACATGCGGCTCGCCTGGAATCCCATCTGCAGTAGTTGCAGCAGCTGCTTCAATCAATTGAACGTCGCCGTTTTTATATGTTGTGCAGAAGGATTGGATTAGTCCATCTTTAGTGTAGTATCTATTCGTTACGCTCATATTTTAGCATCCGTTATTGTCGCCTTTATTACAGTAATATTACCACCGGAGAAACCAGCATCTACTTGACGTGTATCTCTACCAACGTGTTCTGATGCTTGCTCAAATGTTGCCGGAGTTCCCATTGGATGATAGCCGCCTATTGATATGTCACACTGTCTAATTATTTCTTCTTGGCTGGATGGAATTTCATCTGCAATGATAATCTTCATTACAGGATCGACGGTATTGACGTACGTAACCTTAGCGACATATGCAGTAGAATTAATTACTGCGGTCACTTCGGCCTTAGTGATAGGTGCGGATCTTTTAATAGTCATGTAGTTATTTATAACGTAGTGAGCCCCGCCAAGCGGGGCTACTGTGAGATTTAATAACCGAAGTTATTAAATTGCCAATGCATAATCAAAAACGGAGTCAGGATGGGCAGAGCTGCCAGTATAGTCATTTGTACGATCTCACAAGCCTTACATATAGTAGGGTCATTTGCTGCTTCTTCAAACTTTTTACCAATGAACTTCGCCCGCCTTTTTAGGCTTGCTGTTGTCATCTTTACCTCTTTAGGTTGTTAAAAGTTATAGTTCATGTGATTAAGTATATGGATAATACATAATCACGGTTATTTATAATATCTTTTGGTTATAAAGAGATTAAACTTTATTACCTTTTGTGATCACGCAGATCACTAATTAAGTCATCTAATAGACGTCTTTTAGACAACTGTTAGACATAATTGACCTATATACTATATGTGGAAAAGAATTCATAAATTTATGAAATCTGGAAGAATAAATAAAGTTATTAAGATCGCTCTGGCTTAGTCCAGCGATACCAATCAGGTTTCACAGCAATACGTTCCTGGATCCTCTGACGGACAATTAACTGCTCCGTCTCAGTAGGCTCCCAGTCTAAGTATAATTCATCTGGCCACTGCTCACGCTTAAACACTCGAGTAGGATCTGGCTTCATACCTCTGCGTTTCATTTCTGAGACTAGCTCATTATAACGCTTGTGTAGATACTCACCCTTATTATAAAAGAACTTAACGTGTCCACTATTCAGCGTAAACGTCTCGGGCCAAGTCTTCTTATTCTTTTCCCAGTTAGGGGATTTGATTGAACGCTGTAATGCAGATCCTACCATGAACATCTCACGATACTCAGCCACAAGGTGCTGGTCAGCTAATTCTTCTGTAGGTATAATATTGATTCTGGTCATAGTGAACTCCTCTAAACTGTACAGGTATTATACACTATCTATTCCCAAAGGTCACCTAGCATCCATAAAACTAATGCATTTCTTTTACCTGAGATCAACGGATCGACTTGATGTTCGAGCCACGATGGGAACAAAAATATATCGCCTTTGTTTTGCTCAAACCGAATCGACACATTGCTTTCAAAAAACCTGAGAGCTGCACCCTCATATTCCGATGAGTCGGACAATACTATTGACATAGACATCTTGCGGATTGGGTGTTCACTGACAAACGTCTTGGTGTTCATTGTTTGATCAGCATGCCTCTTAAAGTGATCACCTTCTGTAGAGTATTCAGCCATCTGAACTTCATACGCACCTGGTATAATGGAAGGTGTGCTGCGAAAGGTATCTCCATACTGTCTATAGGCTGCTAGCAAATTGGGATGTGGTAAACATTCATCGAGTGTACGGTTCTTATTGGAATAGCCTTGATATACAATACCCTTGCGCTCTTTGTGATTGGTTGGGTTAACATCATTTCTGTAAGATGCTATCTGGGCATCCTTCTTTTCACCATACTTATGAATATCAAGTATAAGTTGATCACACCGGTCACTGGTTAAGGCACCAGCAATGTGAAGGACTGGGACCATTATTTTCTCGTGTATAGGTCGAGTAGTTCTTCTGTCGTTCTCTTGTTGCCAAACAGAACACGCTCGCCGTTATCCAGTGTACGTTCAACAGTGCCGTCATTAAATTCTACATCGACAACGGTTCTACCATCGGTAGTATCTTGTGGGCGGTCATCGTAGTACATAGAGTCAAGGCTATGTCCATGAATACTGCGGACACCGCGTCCCCACTTCTCTGCCAATAACCTATTACGTTGACGCTCTACTACACCATCATACTCGCTCATCATTACCCCACCTTTTTGCCTATCAACTGTACAGTGCATATGCGTCTGTCGCCATGCCATACCCTATCAATACCCCATGCTTGCTCGCTTGGAATGCAAACCAATACGTCTTGTTCATTTAACCACTGCGGCTGATGAGGCTTAGTCGGATCGCCCTTCCAGGTTCCAAAATTATCTTTATGTGGTGTCATCGGCCAGTTAGTGAAGGTCAATAACCCACCTTGAAATTCGTCATTGGAATTCAAGTTAATAACTACAGTATAAAGTATGCCGTTCTTATCTTTGTTGCCTTCATGCCATATGTGGTCGCGCTTATTTTCTCGCCCTTGAATCTCAGTAAAATTTGTAGACACAACTCGCTGGCCATCAATTATTGTGTTGTCTAGGTTGAGCTCTTTTATTAGGAACTCATATGTTGCGGGAGTCAATTGGGTATGATCTTCATTCAATAGATCTCCGAGTCCCGGATGGTAGTATGCTTTGATACCCTTGTGTTCTGCTATTTCCATTTTGATAGAACCTTTCTACGTTCGTCTGATTGCTGTAGCTTACGCTTATTGTTCAGCTTGGTTCTTTTTAGTTCTTGGTTCTTACGATTCTTCTTAGAGGAAGGCTTCTCAAAGTATTCTTTATCCTTCACTGCTTTAACAATCCCTGCACGCTCACATTTGTTCTTGAACTTTCTCAACATTACATCGAAAGGTTCTGGTCCTGTGAATCTGGGTTTTCTGTTTTTGTCGTATGCCATAATAAAAAGTTACCTAACTATGAGGGTATTATACATTATAATTAAATTAAAATCAACTGCCGTTTGGAAGTAAGCGAGTGTACTCTAGCAAGATGTCCTTGCAGATTGTTGCACGATGAATGTTGGCATCCAATGCAAAGAAATTTCTGTTTGATAGCAAGGCCGCTATGATAGCATCACCCTCATTACAAAATGGAATGAAAACAGTATCGCCTGGAGCAGTGTAGTTCTTCATCCACCAATAGTTCCATCCTACCATCTTAGTTCTTGAAGGGTTGCCGCCGCCACCAGAAATATTAATGCAGTGATTAATTGCTCTATGCTTTTGATCGTCATTGCCTGACATTGCATTGATCCACAAGCATTTTTGGGGAGCTGTCAGCTCACCATTCTGATCAGCGTTGAGCCAGGGGTTAGTAGGAGAGGCAATAAACGATCTATCATTCAATCGTGAGTCATCATCTCTATACTCAATCAGCTTATATGGGAATGCTGTGAGAGCTGTGTCCTTATCTTGGTTGTTGCGATTTCTCCAAGCCTGATCAGGCGCATCCTCATCGCCTACAGTACCTTCATATGGCCACTGTCTGGATGAGTTCAATGTCATCCCAGCTGGATCGTAATCAGGCTGATGTGCAGAATCCCATACCCAATCATTCTTAGTGACAGTGTCACCTACTCGTTTGATAGTCTTAAAGTAGCTATCTTCTCTTCTGGTTATAGATAGAGTTTTACGTTCGTGTATCTCAATACCAGTATACACTTGGAAGTTATCTACTATCTCAAATATACCTGGATTGGCTTGTTGCCATTGTGCAAATGCAAGACTAGCATCACCGCCATAATATATGGTAGCCATCCCGCCTGCTTTCATTTGAGTGTTAAGGAGATCCAACGTTGAGCTTATCATGCCATAGTAATCTTGGCTAGTAGAACAAGCTGGGTACTGACCAATGTGACGCGGCCAGTTGATGAACGCATGATCGAATTGAATGCCAGCTGCGACTATGTCGAGGGATTCGTCTTGTATGTTATTGTGGACTACTTTTTGCATGTAGTTATTTATGCGATTGTGATTGCCAGGTTTCTAAGTAAGAATACCAAGCCAGCACCATTAAGAATAATGAGAGCTCTGTCTTGCCATAAGATAGAGACCCACAACCATAAGCTGATGCCTATAGTAGAACAGAACAAGTCGATAAAGGCATACTCTGGCACACCTCGTATCGACATTGCAACGAGAACAAAAACACTAGCGACCCACTTAATATACCAATCTAATGTATGCTTAGGGGTAGCGGACTTGAAGATCCGCTTAGAGTTTTCTACCTCTTCTGGTGCGAACTTAGACTCCGACAAGTTGGATACCAGATGTAAACTCGAGATACGCTTTCTCCACTTCTTTAGAGGAAGGGGTATAGAATACTACACTCATTGTTACGCTATCTGGCTTCATCTTACCTGTCGAGCAAATGCCCTCAGCAAAGCCCATGTTACCATCAGGTCCTTGTACAAGCATGCGAGGGTCTTTTAACTCAAGCAATCCTGCATCAGATTGTGTTACAAATTTGCCAACAAACTCACCTGCAAGGGTGACTACTGACACTACATCATACTTAGCTACTGCCATTTTATATATCCTTCATATGATCGAACTCAGGTCCAATCAGGTTAATGAGATCGAAGTCTTTACGAAGATTCAATCCGGTTCTTTCTGTGAGAGATTCATGTAGTTGGTCCATCCACTGAGACGAATCACCGCCTGGGCCAGCACGATATATCCTACCACACATTATTATGTAACGAACTTCTTTCTGCTCCAATACAATGTATTGGCTCATCTCACCTTCCTTATACTTCCATACACCTACGTGCGTTTCAGGATAATGTTCTTTAAAGGTATCTTGCAAGTTCATATCTTTCTCCATCAAATGAAACACTATTATACTATAGGTACCATTTGAAGTCAACAGGGGGCCTTCTATTTTTCCATGGAAAGCCATAGCATGGTCAAGGTCCTAAGGCATAGGCTTGATTCTGGAGCGTAGGTATCCGAGTTAGACGCTCGGGGCATGGCTAAGGCGCCTTCTTCCTTAGGTAGCTACCTACGACACTCAGCTGTGGAGCCCTCTATCCGATTCGAACGGATCACCTGCTCATTACAAGTGAGCTGCTCTACCAAATGAGCTAAGAGGGCGGTAACTGTTTGCCGTTCCATTTGCGGAACATTGTACGATCTTTACCATCTAATGTCAACACAAATACATCACCGATGTTGAGATGCCTCAATTGGATTGGCCAATCTGAGTCCGTGAACGTCAATCCAGCAGGCGATGTCTCAAACTTATAATCAATGTACGTAAGAGGCTTACTGGGGTCAGGCTCCTCACTCGCAAACTTTTCTCTCTCTTCGTCGTAATGTCCCACGACCTTTCTCCTTATATTGATTGGTACGCCCTAGTGGATTCGAACCACTGACCCACAGCTTAGAAGGCTGTTGCTCTATCCAGCTGAGCTAAGAGCGTATAATTTAATCGTCGCGGGTAATTGTTAATGTACCTTTGACTGTCTTTGACCACTGTCCTTGTAGACCTGTCTCGACATCTTCTCCATTGCAGACATGCATTAGTTCTTCTTGCATATCTTTTTTGAACACCTGCACTAACACATCATGCTTGCCCTGTAGTTCAACCAGGATCTTCTCCGCTGTGTGAATTCGCTTCAGTAGCGCTAGTAGTTTCATCTTGCACCTCGTTATCGTTTTTAAGTTCTGCGTCCCAGTCACCAAACACTCCTGGTGCCTGCTCTGCAGCTAATTCCATATGGTACTTCCCAGGGTAATGCTTGAGGCATCGATACGCCTCTTTTCGGATAGCCGATGGCACCCTTGGAGTTTGTTTTGGGTTCAACAAGTCGACTAGGAACTGCCCAGTGTTCTCAACTGCCCATCGTCTTTCATTAGGCATTGTCATCTGTCTGCTAGTCTCTTCATTACGGGTATCAATACATGTTCCCACTTTGCAATAAATTCTTCCGGCGTCATACAACGTCTCTGATAGTAGTCTGGCGATTGAATAGCTCAACCTGCATTGTCT
>TARA_R110001606_G_scaffold63894_1_pt1 | contig 62770 bp, 62 predicted proteins | sample TARA_R110001606 | Tara Oceans TARA_R110001606 (sample SAMEA4398315) | marine metagenome | biome: Polar Biome; feature: [SRF] surface water layer (ENVO:00010504); material: water (ENVO:00002006), including particulate matter (ENVO:01000060) such as... | depth 5 m
GCGAACTCTGGTCAGGCGGTTAAGATGGGGTTCGTGGAGCGCTTACGGATTAACTACTTCATCATCGATAAAGACACCTATTCGATTGTTAAGGAAAAGGCAAAACGACGTGCGGATTATGTTCCCGCCTGAGGAGGGGCACGCTATACAGCTTTTCAGCAGAAATTGGTGCTACCAAGATCGCTCTGGGGCACCACATGGATAATATGGTTGAGACCCTTTTTCTGAACATGCTTTTCAATGGGAAAATGAAGGCGATGCCCCCAAAGCTACTAAGCGATGATGAAAGAAACATCGTGATTCGGCCGTTGGCATATCGCCGTGAAACGGACGTCGCTAAGTTGGCTGAGCTGAATCAGTATCCCATTATTCCGTGCAACTCGTGCGGCTCTCAGGAAAACCTTCAGCGTCAGAACATTAAGCAAATGCTAGCTGATTGGGAGAAGCGACAACCAGGTTGCATTGAGAACATTTTCAATAGCATACAAAACGTTAGTGCCAGTCAGTTGGCGGACCGAAAACTCTTCGACTTCCAGAATCTGGTGCTAGATAGGACCGATGAGATCAATTCTTGTCAGAATATGGGCGTAGAGATTTCTTCGACTAACGTCATTGAGGCGATCAATCTTTAGTTTGTAAAGCTTGAGTTCCGTTTTTGGGTAAGTTTGTCGGCTCTTTTGGGACTCAAAAACCCTGAATCCATTCTTTTTTCACAAAACCCGAGTTTTCTGTAAAGAAAAAATCGCTGGGATGCTGCTTTAGAGGGGTAACGACTCACATCTCCAGTAAAGTTTATAGCGTATAAGGCAAGGACTCATACGCCATGCTGGACATTCTGCTCAATTTGCAGAAAAGCGCACCCGTTTCGTTTGAGTTGATTGCCGTCAATCTGGACCAGAAGCAGCCAGGCTTTCCGGAAGAAATTTTGCCGAGGTATCTCGCGGCGATGGGTGTCGAGTACCACATTATCGAGAGAGATACCTACAGCATTGTCAAAGATAAGGTTCCGGAAGGGAAAACCACCTGTGGGCTTTGCTCCAGGCTGCGTCGCGGTATTCTCTACAACTTTGCTGAAGAGCACGGCGTTACCAAAATTGCGCTTGGACACCATCGTGACGATCTTCTGGAAACCCTGTTTCTGAATATGTTTTACGGCGGAAAACTCAAAACCATGCCGCCGGTGCTGCACAGTGACGATGGCCGGAATACCGTCATTCGCCCGCTTGCATACAGCCGGGAGAAAGACATCGCGCGATACGCGGAGCTCAGGCAGTTCCCTATCATTCCCTGCAACCTATGCGGCTCTCAGGAAAACCTGCAGCGTCAGGTTATCAAGGAAATGTTCCAGCAGTGGGACGAGCAGCACCCTGGCCGGCTTGAAAGCATGTTCGGGGCTTTGCGCAATGTTGAGCCTTCACATCTTGCAGATACAAGCCTCTATGATTTCCGTGAGGGCAAGCGCTTGGGAGCGACAGGCCAGGCTGTTCAGACAGCCCAGCCGGCTCAGGAGCCAGAGCAGAATTTTGGTCGCCTGGATGTTCTGAATATCTGACAGTCCGGAAAGGAGCCGGCTTAACGCATGACCAATGCCATGAGCGGCAGAGTCCACAGCCCGAACAGTATCAGCAGGGCACCGGTGAATTTCCGGAACAGCTGATTGCTTTTTAATCCGCTTATCCGGCTCGCTGCGTAACCGGTCGCCAACATGGAAGGCAGAGTTCCCAGCCCGAAAAACATCATGGTGAGTGCCGCTGAGCCGATAGTCGGTTGCAAGGCGGCCCAACCCAGTGTGCTGTATACCAGCCCGCAGGGCAGCCAACCCCAAAGCGCGCCAAGTGCAAGCGCCTGGCCTGCGTTATTGATTGGCAGAAGCCTGCGCGTAATGGGCGAAAGCCGCTTCCAGAGCGGCGCTCCGATGCGCTCTACATAGCGAATGCCCTGCCACCACTGCCCCATGGATAACCCCATGAAAATCAACAGAAAGCCCGCGATTGACCGCAGTACAACGCCCAGCTCAGCCCATTGATTCGCAGCCGATGTGCTTAATAGCGCAACCAACGTCGCGATTAACGTATAGCTTGCGATTCGCCCGGAATTGAAGGCAAGTAGCAGCAGGGACTGGCGCAGACGAAAGCCCTTCCCAACCGGTAGCGCCATGGAAAGAGATGCACTTATTCCTCCGCACATACCAAGGCAATGGGTGCTGCCAAGCAACCCGATGAGAAACGCACTGGGGTAGCTGAGATACAGTTCCGGGTTCATGAGCGGCGAGGTTCGTCCTCAGGGTTATTCTCTTGCTCACCGGCCTGGCTCTCTGCCTGTTTCGGCTTGTCTGTGCGCGCGTCTTCCGGGATCATGTCTTTGTCGTCGTCGTAGAGAATCCGGTGTGCCGGGCCTTCAAGGTCGTCGTACTGGCCATTTTTAACGGCCCAGGAGAACAGAAAAATGCCCATCACCACCAGGATCAGCATCACCGGCACCAGGAACATTACGATTTCCACGGAATAAACCTCATAGTTAAAGCCAGTTGTTCACGGTATCAGGGCGTGGCTTGTACGCCAAATTCCGGTGCTCTGTCAGGATTGGCGGAGCGGGTTTTCGAACCAAGGCGCAATGCGTTGAGTACAACAATCAGCGAGCTCAGGGACATGCCGATGGCGGCGAGCCAGGGCGGAACCATGCCGGCGGCCGCAAGGGGCAGGGCGCAGACGTTATAGACAAGCGCCCATGCCATGTTTTGGCGAATAATTTTACGCGTACGGCGGCTGGTGTTTAGCGCTTCTACCAATTGCATCAGCTGCCCATTGAGCAAAACCGCATCGGCTTTGAGCTGAGTGAGGTCGGCCGCAGTCCCCATGGCCACCGAAATGCCGGCGCCAGCCATAGACGGAAGATCGTTGAGGCCGTCGCCGACCATCATTATCTGGCGCCCCTCAGACCGCAGACGGTTAAGAACGTTCAGTTTCTCCTCCGGTGACGCCTGGCCAATAGCTTCGTCAATGCCCAGCATGTCAGCAATCTGACGCACGTGGCCGGACCGGTCGCCGCTCAGCAGCAGTGTGCGTATACCCGCATCCTGCAAGGCTTTGACCGCTCGCGCCGCGTCTTCCCGGGGCTGATCATCAAGCCGAAAGCTGGCCAGCCATTCATCTTCGGAAGCCAGCCATATTTCCATGCCCGAGTGTACTTCAGACTCAGGCTCCTGAGCGCTTGTGTGTTGCGCAACAAAGGCCCTGTGGCCAATGAAGAACCCGCGGTCACCAAACTGACCAGAGAGTCCTCCGCCCAGATGGTTGTTCACATGGTCGATGGCCGCCGCCGGGCGGTTGTGAAAGACCCGGGCGATAGGGTGCTCCGAATGTTGCTCCAGACCCGCAGCAATTCGCATGCAGGTGTCTTGGTCTTTGCTGCCGACAACACGGGTATCGATCAGGCTCAGTTCGCCCTTGGTCAGGGTGCCGGTCTTATCGAAGATCACCGTGTCTATGGTGTTCATGGACTCAAGCGCATGGCCCCGGGTTGGCAGAAAACCCAGACGCCGCAATTTAATGGTCGCAGAGGTGATAGCAGTAGGCGTCGCAAGCGACAGGGCGCAAGGGCAAGTCACGACAAGAACCGAAAGGGTAATGTCGAAGGCGTTGTCTGCGCCTGCCAGCCACCACCCAACCCAGACAACGGGTGCGAGAATCAGAACACGTCCGACAAACTTGCCGGCGATGCGGTCAGCCATGCGCGCCACCGCTGGCTTTTCTGACTGAACACGATCCAGTATCCGCAGAATACCGGAAAGCCGCGTCTGGGCGCCGGATTTCCCAACCTGAACGTCGAGCGGGTTTTCACCGTTGATACTTCCGGCGTGCACAGTGTCTCCGGGTACCCGGGTTTCCGGAAGGTACTCGCCTGTAAGTGCGGATTCATTGAGAGTGGACTGGCCCCGAAGAATCACGCCGTCAACGGGTAGGGTTTCGCCGGGTCTGATACGAACCACGTCGCCCGGTTTAACCTGGTGCGCTGGAATAATTTCTGTGTCTTCACCGTCCACCCGGGTTGCTACCGTGGGGTGGAATCCCGCCAAAGCGTTACCCGTAAGCCCTGCGCGATACCTGGCTTGCACTTCAATGTAGCGCCCAAGCAACAGAAAAAATGTAAACATGCTGACGGATTCAAAATACACCTCTTCACCGCCCATGACAGTGACCCAGGCGCTGGCGAGGTATGCAAGCCCGATCGCGATGGCAACAGGTACATCCATGGTCAGATGCCGGACCCTGATATCCCGCTGTGCGTTGCGGAAAAAGGGCCCTGCGCTGTAAAACACAACCGGAGTGGCTACCAGTAGGCCGAACCAGCGGAAAAATGACACAAACTCCGGCGAAAGGCCGCTACCCACCTCAAAATAAAGTGGAAAAGCCAGCATCATGCTCTGGAAGGTGCCAATGCCGGCGACGGCCAGTCGAATCAACATGGAACGGTGTTCCGCCTTCAGTTGATCCTCGACAGCATCTGACTGATAAGGGCGGGCAGTGTAGCCGAGTTCATGAATAGCGATCAGTAAATCGCTCAGGGCAGCCTTGTCCTGAGCCCAGACCAGTCGCGCTCGCTGGGTTGTGTGGTTCACAGAGAACGAGAGTACGCCCGGTTGCTTTTTGAGGTGGTTTTCCAGCAACCAGATGCAGGCAGCGCAAGTGATTCCGCCAATCAGAAGTTGCGCTTCCTGGCCGCCTTTAACCGGAGAAACGAAGGCTTGCTGCACAAGGGGGTGATCCAGCTCTCTGAGCCGGTCCAACTCGGAGTCTGTCAGTTGGCGGGGTGTGACAGCAGTCTCTGTGCGGAGCTGATAAAAACCGGTCAGGCCTTCGCTGTGAATGATTTCACAAACAGCCTTGCAGCCCTGGCAACAGAAAAAACGGTCTTGCCCATTGAGTTCAAGCGTAATCGGCGGCTCACCGTCAGCCGGTTCACCGCAATGGAAGCAATCCAGGGGGGTCACCCTTTTGCAGAGTCTTTGGGACCCATGTGAAGATCGCCTTCGGAGCGCAGCCAGGCTTCACCTTTAAGGCGCCACTGGTTGTCTGGTCCGCGGAGTTCGTAATACCAGCGACCTTCAATATCCTGCAACATGGTGCCGGTATAATGGCCGTTGCCGTCACTCTGAAACTGAATGGTACGATCGTTCTGCGCCAGCGTCGGGTGGAACAGGTTAAGTATCAGGTAGGGATAATCCGCCGGGCCCTGTTGAGTTGTGACGTTCAGCAGAAGACTACGGTTATCGAACGCCATGTCAGCGCTCAGCCCCATCTCTGCAGCCGCTTGGTCACGGGCAATCTCAAGGTTAATGCCTCTACCTTCTTTCGAATAATCGTCGCTTACCATCGTATCTTTCATGTTCGACGCCACAACCAGCATGAACATGCTAAAGGTGATTGCGGACAGCGGAGCTATGGTCAGGAACCAGAACCAGGGCTGCCTATACCAGGGTGCTACGGGTACTTCGTGATTCATATTGCTCAGTCTCGTTTTTTAAAGGTAACCAACAGTGACACCGAATGATCACTGCGTTGGACCGACAAATCGGCTTTCGGTTTCCAGCTTCAGTGAAGCATCCGTTTCAGACTGTGCATGGAAAATTATTTCGTTATTTGATTGCGGGATGGATTCAGGCGGAACATCCACAACCGTTGGCAGAGAACGGTTTTCGCCGCTGTCTACGTTTACCTGAGTCTGAGTCAGAATACGGATACCATCCAGACCTTTGACGGACAGTGTAAAGGTCTGCGGAACTTCTGACATGTTGACTATTTTCAGTGTATAGGAGTTTTCAATACGCCCCTCACCGTTAAAACTGAACAGTGCCCCGCGATCTCTCAGTGCGTCCATCTGTGCAGGTACACGAGTTGCGATCACAAATATGATTGCGAAAATCATGGCTGTGAGAACCGCACCATAGCCAAACGTACGAGGTCGCAATAATTTTGACGGCTTGCCTTCGAGCTCGTTTTCGGTGGTGTAACGAATCAGCCCGCGCGGGTAGTTCATTTTGTCCATGATTTCGTCGCAGGCGTCTATGCACAATGCACAACCGATGCACTCGTACTGAAGGCCGTCCCGGATATCGATGCCGGTAGGGCATACATGAACACACTGTCCACAATCGATGCAGTCGCCAAGGCCGACCTCTTCCGGTTTTACGTCTTTTCTGCGGCCTCCGCGGGGCTCACCCCGGTTGGGATCGTAGGAAACGATGCGTGTATTCGGGTCAAACATGACGGACTGGAAGCGGGCGTAAGGGCACATATACAGGCACACCTGTTCGCGCATCCAGCCGGCGTTCAGGTAGGTGGCTATGGTAAAAAATGCGACCCAGAAATAAGCCCAGCCGTTGGCCTGGAAGGTGAAGATGTCGACGGTAAGTTCCCGTATAGGATAGAAATACCCTATAAACGTAAGCCCGGTCAGCAAAGAAATAACAAGCCATATTAGATGTTTAGCTGTTTTCTTTACAATTTTCTCTGTGGAGTTGGGCGCCTTGTCCAATTTCATGCGCTTGTTGCGGCTGCCTTCGATTCGCTCTTCAACCCACATAAAGATGAACGTCCACACCGTTTGAGGGCAGGTGTAGCCGCACCAGACGCGACCAAACAGGGTGGTGACAAAAAACAGGCCGAAGGCGCTGATTATTAACATGCCGGAGAGCAGGAAAAAGTCTTTTGGATAGAATGTGGCCCCGTAGAGGTGGAATTCCCGGGCAGGCAGATCAAAGTGAATCAGCGGGTCGCCGTCCAGTGTCAGCCAGACAAACAGGAAATACATGCCCATGAGTAGCAAAAGGCTGACAGTCCGGATGCGTTGGAACAGGCCTGTTACTTCCTTCGCATAGATTTTCTTCCGGCTGGCGTACAAGTCTACGGTTTCAATTTTCTGATTTTTGCCCGAAGGCTCCGAGGAGGGGTCGACCTGTTTGACCGGAATTTCATTACTCATGAGTATCTCCAGATGGAGTCTTAAAGCGGGCGCGGAGCCTTTGCAGGATGCTGATCCTCTCAAGCCTGTGCCCGCACGCAGACACAGGGTTGAGCAGACCAGGCCGGACTGAAAGCCCGGCCGGAAAGTCAGTTAGACAGGCTGTAAACGTACGCAGCCAGAATCTGGATCTGATCTTCAGACAGACGCCCACTCTGAGCTGGCATCTGGTTCTGACGACCATGCAGAACCGTCTCTTTGATCCACTCGTAGTTGGAGCCGTATAGCCAGACGTTATCTGTCAGGTTGGGTGCACCAAGGACTTGCATGCCCTTGCCTTCCGGACCATGGCAGGCGACGCAGGCTTGAGCGAATACGGCTTTACCGGCTTCGGCAGCAGCCGCGTCTTTTTCACGACCGCTGAAGCTCAGAACATAGTTTACCACCTGGTCGACCTGTTCGTTGGTCATGTTCGGCATCACACCCTTCGCAGGCATGTTACCCATTCGACCGTTGTGCAGGGTTTCCAGGATAGCCTCTGGTGTTCCGCCCCACAGCCAGTCGTCATCGGTCAGGTTGGGAAAACCTACCTGGCCGCGAGCAGCAGAGCCATGGCAAACAGCGCAGTTGTTGGCGAACAGACGTTGGCCAATCTTGAGAGCGTCACCGTCTTTGGACAGCTCTTCCACCGGGGTCTGGCCGTACTGCGCGTAGATCGGGCCGTACTTCTCGTCAGCGTCGGCAATTTCCGCCTCCCACTGATTGGCCGACGTCCAGTTCAGTAAGCCTTTGTAGTTACCCAAGCCCGGGTAAAGTGCCAAGTAACCAAGTGCAAAAATGCACGTAGCGATATACAGGTAGAACCACCACTTAGGCAGTGGATTATCATACTCCTCGATACCATCGAAGGAGTGACCCACAGTTCGGTCGGTTTCTACATCGGTTGTCTGACTTTTACGGGTGGCATGCAAAAGCCACCAGCAGCCGAAGACGGTACCGAGCACGATCGCACTGATCCAGATGCTCCAGAAGGTACTCATTGTTTTTTCTCCGTTTTTTCCTGTTCAAGAGTACGCTTTTCCACCTCGTCATCATCGAACGGCAGGTGGGCTGCTTCTTCGTTTGCCTTTTTGCGATGGGCGCTGAACGCCCACCAGATGATGCCGATAAAGACCGCCATCACTAAAAGGGTATGCATGCCGCGTAACTCGTTAATATCCATCAAATCACCGTTTGTCTGAAAGTACGGTGCCCAGCTGCTGCAGGTATGCGACCAGGGCCTCGATTTCAAACTTGCCTTCCAGTTGATCCGCTGCACCGGCGATCTGCTCGTCAGTGTAGGGCACACCCAACGTCTGCAGGGTGGAAAGCTTGGCTGCAGTGCCGTTATGGTTTACAACATCTTCGAACAGCCATGGGAAAGCAGGCATGTTGGATTCAGGAACCACGCTGCGCGGGTTATACAGGTGCTGGCGCTGCCAGGCATCTGAGTAACGGCCGCCAACACGGGCCAGGTCAGGCCCCGTGCGCTTGGAACCCCACAGGAACGGGCGCTCGTAAACGAATTCGCCAGCAACGGAGTAGTGGCCGTAACGCTCTGTTTCTGCGCGGAAGGGTCGGATCTGCTGGGTGTGACAGACGTGACAGCCTTCGCGAATGTAGATGTCACGACCTTCCAGTTCCAGCGCTGACAATGGCTCAAGGCCTTCAATAGGCTCGTTGACGCTCTTCAGGAAGAAAAGCGGGAGCACTTCCGCCAGAAAACCACCACTGATGACCAGAATGATAAAAACAATCATCAGGCCAATATTTTTTTCTACAATTTCGTGTTTCATCTGGTCTCTCTCCGTTACGCCGCCTGAACTGCTGCGTTGTCCTGGGCAGCCGCTTCTTTCTGACGCACGGTCATGTAGACGTTATAGGCCATGAACAGCATGCCGGTGAGGAAAATGACGCCGCCGAGGAAGCGCACAAAGTAGCCCGGGTAGGATGCTTCAAGGCTCTCTACAAAGCTGTAGGTGAGGGTGCCGTCGTCGTTGACTGCACGCCACATCAAACCTTGCATGATGCCGTTAACCCACATGGCGACGATGTACAGTACGGTACCGACTGTCGCCAGCCAGAAGTGCACGTTGATCATACTGGTGCTGTACATTTCCTTGAGACCCCAGAGTTTGGGAATCAGGTGGTAGATTGCACCGATGCTGATCATTGCAACCCAGCCCAGAGCGCCGGAGTGCACGTGGCCTACGGTCCAGTCTGTGTTGTGGGACAGAGCGTTAACGGTCTTGATGGACATCATCGGGCCTTCAAAGGTGGACATGCCGTAGAACGACAGGGAAACCACCAGGAAGCGCAGGATAGGGTCGGTGCGCAGTTTGTGCCATGCGCCGGACAGGGTCATCATACCGTTGATCATGCCACCCCAGGACGGCGCAAGCAGAATCAGGGACATGATCATGCTGGCAGTCTGAGCCCAGTCTGGCAGAGCAGAGTAGTGCAGGTGGTGGCCGCCGGCCCATACGTAGGTCGCGATCAGTGCCCAGAAGTGCACAATGGACAGACGGTAGGAATAAACCGGGCGTCCGGCCTGCTTGGGAACGAAGTAGTACATCATGCCCAAGAAGCCGGCGGTAAGAAAGAAGCCTACGGCATTATGTCCGTACCACCACTGCATCATCGCATCGGTTACGCCGGCGTAGGCCGAGTAGGATTTGAAAGCACTGACCGGCAGTGCCAGGTTGTTACCAATATGCAGTACGGCAATGGTAAGAATGAACGCGCCGTAAAACCAGTTGGCCACGTAGATGTGTGGAGTGCTGCGTTTGGTAATGGTGCCGAAGAAAACCAGGGCATAAGTGACCCAGACTACAGCAATGGCGATGTCAATCGGCCATTCCAGCTCAGCGTATTCTTTGGTGCTGGTAAGACCCATTGGCAAGGTGATTGCTGCAGAAACGATGATTGCGGTCCAGCCCCAGAAAGTGAAGGCTGCGAGTTTGTCCGAAATCAGGCGTGTCTGACAGGTGCGTTGAACAACGTAATACGATGTTGCAAACAAGGCACTACCACCAAAACCGAAAATAACAGCATTGGTATGCAGCGGTCGCAGGCGACCGAAGTGAGTAAATGGCAGATCGAGGTTGAGGGATGGCCAAACCAGTTGTGCTGCAATCAACACGCCCAGCGCCATGCCAACAATACCCCATACCACTGTCATGATGGCGAACTGTCTCACCACCTTGTAGTTATATGTCAGGTTCGGATTTTGTGTGCTCATAGCCTTACCAATGGGTTCAGAGTGGGGAATTATGCGGGCGCAAGTATGGAGAAACCATTAGCTGTTTGCAATGACACGGATCAACTCCTGATATCCGTCAAATGCGCCCGAATCAGCAGCATGGCGCCTTTTCGAAACGCATTGCAAGCTGAGGCCCTATGATAGCCCCGGAGCCGTTCAAGTTGAACTTGGTAAAATTGATTAAGAGCAATTAATGCAGCGTTGAACGGAAAGCTATTGCTTTATATTCCGGCAATAATGGTTTGGTTACGACCCCGGGCCTTTGCTTCGTAGAGCGCGCTGTCTGCACGTTCGAAAAGCGCCTGTTGATCTTCGTCCGGGAGCAGCGAGGCAATTCCCGCGCTCAAGGTAAGGTGGGCACTCTTGCCGTCAGGCCCGTTCACAGTGGTGGTTTGGAGATCCTGTAGTAGAGTTTCGCATACTTTTTGCGCGCCGACGGTGTCTGTACCGGGTAATAGCAATGCAAACTCCTCACCACCGAACCTGATGGTGATATCTCGCGGACGTTTCATATGACGGGTCAGAGTGCTCGCAATCAATTGCAGGCAGGTATCGCCAAAACCATGCCCCCAGGTGTCGTTGATAACCTTGAAATGATCAGCGTCCACCAGGGCAATGGTGAAGGGCTGCCCTGTTCTGCGGGCTTCTGCACATAGCTCGGGCAACACGTTATCCATGTGGCGCCGATTATAAAGGCCGGTTAGCGGGTCATTGAGGCTTAGTGTCGCGAGCTTGCGGTTGGCATTCTCCAGCTCTCGCATGGTTGAGCGTAATTGGGCGGTGCGTTCATGCACCCTGTACTCCAGATCGCTACGGGCGGCCTGCTCTACTTCCAGCAATTTATCACTCAGTAGTTGCCAGCGCTGAACCATCGCGTAGTTGAGCAGGATAATCTGGCCACCGATCGCCACTTGCATGAGTGACTCCCGGGCCAGGAAGTCTGTCAGATACCCGAATGCCGCAGAGGCATAGATCAGCGATCCGGCAGCCATGACCATCCAGGCAAGAACATACCATTTTGCCGGTTGGTAACCTTGGCGCCACCTGCTTATGGCGATGATCGAAAGAATGAATATGGTGGCCAGCCCTAGAGCGGTATTAAAAAGGATAGCCTGACTGTATGGCAAAGTCAGAGTCAGACCGATAAAGCCAGCACAGATCCAGATAATGGCGTTCAGCGTTTTGTCTGCAAGGGTGTATTTCTCTACTTCAAGAAAAGAACGCCCGAACAGAGTCATTGCCAATGTGCACAGAACCAGGGTTAGCGGGATGAAGATGTTTGCGAACTCCGGGCTCTCGGGCCAGAAATACTGGTTTGCAAAACCGCCCATGGCAAACAGGAAAAGCCCCATCGCTAACATATAAAGGGCGTTGTGCAGGTAATACAGGGTTCCTGAGCTGAACAGCAGAAGGAGGTTGAATATGGCGAGCACCAGAACAGCTCCGAAGAATAGTCCGTGGGTAATCGCCAGCTGGTTGCTTTCTGCTATCAACTCTGCCGGCGTTTCCAGTCGCAGTGGAATGTTCAGGGCGCCACTACTCTGTATGCGCATTGTAACAGTGCGGGTTTCGCCGCTGTCGAGAATGATCGGCAAAAGGAAATACCGGTAATCTATCGCCCTTGAATGAAAGGGTTGCTGGTCACCGGTGACAACAACATCCCCGGGCCCGTCGCCCTGCCAGAAGGTGACCTCATCCAACAGAGGGTAGTTGAGGTTGAGGTACCAGAGCCGGCGTTCGCTTCCATTGTTGCGGAGGTTTAGCCGAACCCAGTATACCGAGCTGGTCTGGGTGAAAACCAGCTCGTGCCCGCGGGAAGGCGTCCACTTGAAGTCGCCCGGCAGTTCGTCAGGGCGGGTTGCGCTGTGAGCCCGGTCACCCGGTGATGTTTGGTGGAAACACACGTAGTGCATGATTGCCATGCGCGCCTGGGTGTCGGCCGCATCCAGCACCGGGCACTCTGAACGCTGCGGTGCCGTTGAGCCCGGCACTGCTGCACTCACAAGCCCCGGTGCTGCAGCAAAGTAGCAGGCCAGAAGAAGAAAAAGCCGTGCAAAAAAAGACATCGGACGCTTCCACAGACATTAAAGCCGGAAGTGTAGCGAACGTATACAATCTATGTTGTTAAACTGTTTAAAATTATGCGGATCGTCACAAGCTGGGCGTGTTCCTGTTAAGCACCGCTCTGTTCGAGCACTGTTATGGCTTCATCCATGTCCATCATGGGCACCAGTTCTGCCATCAGGTCGCGACGATCGTCGGAGTGGTACCAGCGGCTCCAGTCCGCTTCGGAGCGCCAGTTGGCAAGCGTAATGCGGTGGTTGGGGTCGTGACTGTCAACCAGCGTTTCTCCGGAAACAAATCCCGGGGCTGCAACTGCCCGTTGCAGAACCTTGCGAGAGCGCTCTTCATAAGCAGTTTCAAGCGATTCAGCTATATGGCGTTCAATCAGAACCCGGATCATGCAAACCTCCTGACGTTTTAATGGTATAAACAGTAATTTAGCACGTATTTCTGAAAAATCAGGTCGAATAGAGGGAGATGTTTTGTGACTGTTGTTGAGTACGATGCCGAGTTGGATGCCTGCGGACTGTTTTGCCCCGAGCCTGTTATGATGCTTCACACCCGCATCAAGGATGTGGCGCCGGGAAAAGTTCTCAGGGTTATTGCAACGGACCCCTCAACAACCCGCGACGTGCCCCGGTTCTGCCAGTTTTTGGGGCACGAGCTGGTCAGCCATATAGAGCAGGGCGACCGTTACATCTATCTCATACGTCGCGGTGATTGAAACGGGTTTCCCCATGGTTCCATGAGTTGCGGGTATTCAGATCGCGGGAGTCAGGTCGCTGATGTGGCTCATAAACTGATCCCGGTTCATTTCACCCAGAACCCGCTCGCGCGCCATTTCTTCACCGTTGCTGTCATAGAACAGAATGGCAGGAGGTCCGAACAGCCCCAGGCTATCCAGCATGGCCTGTTGAGCCGGCGTGTTGTCTGTCATGTCGATCTGCAGCAGCGTGAAGGGGCTGAGCGCACGAACTACGCCAGCATCGCTGAATACATTACGTTCCATGACCTTGCAGGAAATGCACCAATCTGCATAGAAATCCAGAACAACGGGTCGGCCCTGTTGTCTGGCCTGTAATAACATTGCCTCAATTTCCGAAGGATTCTCTACCCGGACAAAATTTGCGTGGCTGGTGACAGCGTTGATAGCTGAGCCTGATGGCCCGGTCGTAGTGGCTTTGGCGATAAATGGATCCAGCGGAGCCAGTGGGTCATTGGCGCCGCCAATCGCGCCTGCCAGTAGTGCAAGCCCGTAGGCGAAAAAGATCAGTCCCAGACCTTTTCGGGTGCGCCCCCAGCCAGCTTTGGCTGCGTCGAAGGCGCCAAGTTGTACGCCGGTTATGGCAAGCAGCCCGCCCCAGAGTGTCAGGCTGAGCCAGCCCGGAACCAGGCGCTCAATCAACCAGATAGCGACGGCAATCAGCATAACGCCATAAAAGTGTTTGACTGTGGTCATCCATTGCCCAGTGGTTGGAAGAAATTTGCGCCCACCTACAGCTACAAGAATAAGTGGAATGCCCATGCCCAGCCCAAGAGCGAAAAGAGCGATTCCGCCGATCACGGCATTTTGCGTAGTGGAGATATAAAGTAGGCTGCCCGCAAGCGGGGCAGACACGCAGGGCGATACAATCAAAGCGGAGAGCGCGCCGATGCCGAAAATGCTGATAAGTCGGCCACCGGTGAGCCGCTGGCTTGCGTCGTTCAGAGGCTCGCGGATAAAGCGCGGGAGCTGAATCTCGAACAGATCAAACATGGAAAGGGCAAACACGACAAACATCAGAGCGAAAACACTGAGCACCCAAGGTGATTGAAGGTGTGTTTGCAGGTTAAAACTTGCGCCCAGAAGCCCGGTGAGCACACCTGCCCCAGCATACGTAAGGGCCATTCCGAGAACATAACTGCCTGAGAGGAGCAGCGCATGCCCGGTTGTCCGTGTGTTCTGCCCTGATACCAGGGATGAAATGATTGGAATCATCGGCAGTACACAAGGCGTGAAGGTAAGCCCCAGGCCGAGCAGGAGAAAAACGCCGGCAATCACCAGGGTCGACTGCTCTGAAAGAAAGCCTGCAAGCCCGGTTGCAGAACTGGTGTTTACCCGGACAGCTGAGCTGTTCTGGCCGGCTTTGCCCGGGCTGCCTTGCTGTGAGCCAGAATCCTGGCTTTGGTAAAACAGCACCTCGCGGGTCTGGGGCGGGTAGCAGAGACCCGCTTCCGCACAGCCCTGATAAGTAACTTCGAACCGGGCCTCGCGACGACCGTCAGCTAGCGTTACCGGAACCTTCGCTTCTACAGGGTCAAAGAAAACGGTGCTTTTGCCAAAATAGTCATCCTCGGTTTCAATTCCCGGGATCGAGAACACTGCCGGGCCTGCACTGGCGCCTTCATCCAGAGCCTCTATGCTAATACGATCTTTGTAAAGGTAGTGCCCGGGCGTTATGTCCCAGAGCAGCACAACAGCATTGCCCTCAGTGGTATGGCTGAAAGGAAGCGCCTCATCCACCGGGAGAAATTGATTGCCCTGGCCCCCGAAAAGGGTGTTGCTACCACCAATCGCCCCGGCAGCATTCGCTGCGGCGAGCAGCAGCGTTAACATGAGAAGAAGGCTGTATGGCCCCGTGAGGCGGCGGATGCTGCCGAATGTGGTGGATAGAGCTCTCATGGAATGCGCAGTTTCCCGGTTTATGTCGTGTCTTGGAGAACAGGCCACTGTGCTGGATGAACCGCCTGTTCGGTAATGTTCAGCAAGCCAGTGGACACATTCGCCCGGCAAAAGTTCCCTCTGGCATTGGACGCGTTAAAGTCGCACAATAGCCCCCCAATGAATCACAGTCCAAACGATCTTATCATGCTGTTTAATGACCTGTTTCGGGAAACTTTCCGGACAATTCTGGTCAGAGGCCGCGAAGAACCTGAATACCTGCCGGCAGGCAGTGCCAGAGAACTTGCGCAGATTGTTTTCGCCCATGGCTATTATGCCAGTGCTTTGCACGAAATAAGTCATTGGTGCATTGCAGGTGAGCACAGGCGCACACTTCACGATTATGGTTACTGGTACTGTCCGGACGGCCGGACACCGGCGCAGCAACGAGCATTTGAGCAGGTTGAGGTAAAACCACAGGCTATTGAGTGGGTGTTTTCAGTAGCTGCCGGCTCGCGCTTTCACATCAGCGTGGATAACCTTTCCGGAGAAGGCGCGTCTGACGAATACAGTTTCCGATGCAGGGTGCTGGAACAGGCAGAAGGCTACCTGGACAGAGGCCTGCCGCAGCGGGCACAGTCCTTTTTTGATACCCTGAAATCGTTTTATGGAACCGGTGATACCTTCAGAACAGCCTGGCACGATGATGCCGGGCGCGCGGTTCCATCATATTTCGCAAAAGAACATTATGAGGCAAACTGAGACTCCATGACATCTGACCCAAAGCACACCGGCGATCTGAGATTCAGCGATCTGAATCTGGACAAGCGTCTGCTGGACGCCATTGCTGCCATTGGTTTTGAATACTGCACGCCGATACAGGCAGAGACACTGCCCTGGACGCTGGCGTGTGAAGATCTGATTGGCCAGGCCCAGACCGGAACCGGAAAAACGGCGGCGTTTCTGATAACGGCAATCCAGAGCTTGCTTGAAACACCCATACCGGAAGGCGACCGCTTTGCTTCTGAGCCCCGCGTACTCGCGCTGGCGCCGACTCGCGAGCTTGCCATGCAGATTGCCAAGGACGCCGAAGAGCTGTGCAAGCATACTGGCCACAAGGTGGTCACGGTTGTTGGTGGCATGCACTACGATAAGCAACGCGAACAATTGCACAACGGCGTTGTGGATATTCTGGTGGCTACCCCGGGCCGTCTGATTGACTTCCTTGGCTCACAGGATGTGTTCCTTGACCAGATCGATATTCTGATCCTCGATGAAGCGGACCGGATGCTTGATATGGGGTTCATCCCGGATGTGAAGCGTATTATCCGTAAATGCACTCCAAAGGATGAGCGCCAGACGTTGTTGTTCAGCGCGACATTCAACCAGGACGTTCTCAATCTTGCCTCGATGTGGACCAACAACGCTGAATTTGTGGAAATCGAGCCGGAGCAAAAAACTGCTGAGCGGGTCGAACAAACGGTTTATCTGGTGGGTGACGATGAGAAGCTGCCTGTGCTGGTCAATTACCTGAAGCGCCCGGACGTAGAAAAGGCGCTGGTATTTGCCAATCGCCGCGATCAATGCCGGGATCTTGAAGAGGACCTGCGCAATCAGGGCGTTAAAGTGGCGCTCATGTCTGGTGAAATTGCCCAGGCGAAGCGCCTGAAAACGCTGGAACAGTTCAAGGCGGGCAGCATTCAGGTGCTGGTAGCCACCGACGTCGCCGGGCGTGGCATCCATGTAAATGGTGTCACCCACGTGTTCAATTACAACCTGCCAGACAGTGCTGAAGATTACGTACATCGTATAGGGCGAACAGGTCGAGCGGGCGAAACCGGCGTGGCTGTCAGCTTTGCGGGCGAAGATGATTCATTCGGCCTTCCGGCCATCGAGGCCTACATCAGCCAGAAGCTCAAAACGGCGGTGCCGGAAGAGGAGTTGATGGCCGAAATGGATAATCCTCCCATTACCCGCAAGCGCGGCCGTCGCCCATCACAGGGGCAGGGCGGACGTGGCCCGGGTGGTCGTAGCCCACGCCCACGCAGGAACTGACACGGCGAGAATTGACTATGTTGATCGTTGCAGATGAGAACATCCCGTTGCTGGAAGCTTTTTTTGGCGATGTTGGTGAAGTTCGGCGTGTCTCCGGTCGAACCATGAGTGCCGAAGATGTCCGTGATGCCGATGTGCTGCTGGTTCGCTCTGTTACTCGTGTAAATCGTGCATTGCTTGAAGGCAGCGACGTGCGCTTCGTTGGAACCACGACGATCGGGACCGATCATGTTGACCGGAGTTGGCTTGAGGAAAAGGGCATTCGTTTTTCGGCGGCTCCCGGTTGCAACGCCAACAGTGTTGCCGAGTATGTGCTGAGTGTATTGTCTCTGCAGGCAGAACGCCTTGTACTTGATGACTGGTCAAGGCTGACCGTAGGTATTGTTGGTGTCGGGAATGTTGGTCGTGAACTCGCTGACAAACTTGTTCGGCTCGGCTTCAAGGTAAAGCTCTGTGACCCGCCCCGGGCGGAACAGGAGCAGGACGAAGCCCACACTTTTGTGGATCTGGACGAAGCGCTTGGATGCGACGTCGTCTCGCTTCACACACCGCTGACCCGCGACTGTGCCCATCCCACCTTTCACATGATCGGCGAACGAGAGTTGGCGGCGTTGACGCCTGACCAGCTGTTGATCAGTGCCGGACGAGGCGAGGTAATTGACGGCGCCGCTCTCCTCGAGCGGCTCGGAGAGGCCAACGCGCCACTGGTAGCCCTTGATGTATGGGAGCAAGAACCCCGAATCAGTCCGGAGTTGGTGGACAGGGTCTGGCTGGCGACGCCCCACATCGCAGGCTATAGCCTTGAAGGTAAGGTTCGGGGAACCGAGATGATTTACCAGGCGATGAGCAAATTCCTTGGGCTGCCAACACGAAAGACAGCAGGTCAATTTCTTCCCGAACCGGCGCTTAGCAAAGTCTCGTTTACCAGCGCAGCGGATGAACATGCGGCTGTGCGGATAGCGATACGCGCATGCTACGACCCACGACAGGATGATGCCCGCTTGCGCCACGCCATGAGAGCCCCGGTTGACGAGCTTGGTGCAGCTTTTGATCGCCTGCGGCGGGACTATCCGGTGCGGCGGGAGTGCTCCAGTCTGAAAGTGCAGCTCAAAGGCACAAGTAAATCCCTGCAAGACAGTTTCCGCGTCATCGGGTTCAAGTTGAAAATCTGAACTCGATCTCGTGACCGTTTCAATCGCCTTGCTTGTCTGCAAAGAGCGTAGCTCGAACAGCATGGCCGATACGCAAAGAATGGCGGCTTTTAAGCGCAGTTCGAACCAGATGGATATGGCTTGACATGTCTTCTTGTAAGGACGGAGGTAAGGGTGTTTCTAACGGACTCTCTGGTCCTCTGAGCGCCTGGACCAGTACGTCGGGGGCAGGTGAGCTCAGGCGGACAAATGCCTCTTGCGTTAGAACTGCCTGATCCAGAGCCTCCTGCCGGATGGTGTCCACATATCGAAGAAAGCCTTCTTCTGCCAGCCAGAGTAGTGCACCAAAGCAAGCCATGTGGCGCTTGCTGTGCAAACCGAATTCATCCGGCTCGTCCGGGCCGGCGATGTCCTCTACAAACAGGTTTACCCGTCTTGGAAAGGCGCTATAAAGCTGCACCAGAGCTACGGCTGCATCTTTGTAGAACTCTTCAACGTGGATGTCAGCCATGAGCGAAATCCTTTTTGCCGGCGTGTTTACTGTCTGTATTTGGTTAAAAAGTTGCCCAGCCTGCCCATTGCATCCTCCAGTGTGTCTTTGCGGGGCAGGAACACAACCCGGAGATGTTGTTTGTCATCAATGTTGAACGCTGAACCCTGAACCAGCAGAATTCTCTCCTGGAGCAACAGGTCCAGAACCAGTTTCTCATCATTCACAATCGGAAATTTTTTCGGGTCCAGCCGCGGGAAAAGGTACAAGGCGCCCTGGGGCTTCACACAGCTTACACCGGGGATATCGTTCAGCATCCGCCAGGCTGTTTCCCGTTGCTCGTATAGCCGCCCGCCCGGCGCCACCAGATCATTGATTGACTGGTAACCGCCCAGTGCGGTTTGTATGGCCAGTTGGGCCGGAACATTGGCGCAAAGTCGCATGTTGGAAAGCATGTCTATGCCTTCAATAAGGTCTTTGGCCAGGTGTTTTGCGCCGCTGATAATCATCCAGCCAGAGCGGTAGCCGGCGGCACGATAATTCTTGGAAAGACCGTTATAGGTGAAGAAGAGCACGTCATCCGCCAGTGATGCAGTTGAAACGTGCTGGGTGTCATCGTAGAGAATCTTGTCGTAGATCTCGTCTGAAAGCACGATCAGATTGTGCTTGCGGGCAAGCTCAATGACCTGTTCAAGCAGTTCCTGACTATAGACAGCGCCGGTAGGATTGTTCGGATTGATCAGCACGATGGCACGGGTACGATTTGTTATCTTTTTGCGGATATCGTCAATGTCCGGGAACCAGTTCTGTTCCTCATCACAGCGATAGTGCACGGGCTTGCCGCTTGAAAGAGTGACGGCGGCTGTCCAGAGGGGGTAGTCCGGCGCAGGAATAAGCACCTCATCGCCGGTGTTGAGCATGGCCTGCATGGTCATCACGATCAGTTCGCTGACACCATTGCCCAGGAAAATATCATCAATATCGACTTTATCTATGCCCCTTTGCTGGCAATAGTGCATCACGGCCTTGCGGGCAGAAAACAGGCCTTTTGACTCCACATAGCCCTGGGCCTGTTGCATGTTGTAGATTACGTCCTGCTGGATTTCCTCGGGAACATCCAGCTCGAAAGCGGCGGGGTTACCGATATTGAGCTTTAGCACCCGATGGCCTTCTTCTTCCAGACGGCGCGCCTCCCGCATCACTACGCCACGTATTTCATAACACACGTTATCCAGTTTGGCGGATTTGTAGTAGTTCTGCATAAGAGCCGGGCTTCCTAAGTCAGTAGACGTAAATCAGGCACATGCCTTTCAGGCAAACCACTATTCTAGCGGAGGCGTGGCCAACGGCAACAGGGTAATTGTGATCAATTATGGCGGGTTAGCTCCATATTCTGTTAATTCACGCCCGATAAAACAATTGAGTGTATCCATTTTACTGTATAGTCTTCGAATACATTGTGCACAATTTAAATGTGCAAGATTCTAATGCTCGCCTGTTACAGACAGGTATTCACGATTTTGAAAAGGAAAAACCTGTGGCCAGTAATTCGGTTTATGACTTCACCGTTCGAGATATCAAAGGTAATGAGAAAAAGATGGCCGACTATCAGGGCCAGGTATTGCTGGTTGTGAATACGGCCAGCAAGTGCGGTTTTACCCCGCAGTTTGAAGGGTTGCAGTCTTTGCACAAGGAGCTTGGCGAGCGGGGGCTTGAGGTTCTGGGGTTTCCCTGCAACCAGTTCATGAATCAGGATCCTGCCGATGACAATGCCATCAGCGAGTTTTGCAGCCTGAACTACGGTGTGGACTTCCCCATGTTCTCGAAGGTGGATGTTAACGGAGAAAACGCAGACCCTTTGTTCCAGTTCCTGAAATCGGAGGCAAAAGGCCTTCTGGGTTCAGAAAAGGTAAAGTGGAACTTCACCAAATTCCTGATAAGCCGTGATGGAAAGGTGGTGCGTCGTTACCCGCCAACCACCAAGCCCCAAGACATCAAGGGCGATATTGAAAAGCTGCTTTTGAGCTGACCCGTGAACGATTTACTCGCGCTGGATAACCAGATCTGTTTCAGCCTGTACGCCGCTAACCGGGCGATCACTGCCCGGTATCGCCCGCTGCTTGCCGAGCTGGAACTGACATACCCTCAGTACCTGGTGATGCTCGTGCTTTGGGAGCGCGCCGGGGCTGGCCAGGCAACCCGTGTTTCTGACCTTGGGGCGCGCTTGCGGCTTGATTCGGGCACGCTTACCCCGCTATTGAAAAGGCTGGCTTTGCGAGGGCTGGTTCGCCGGGACCGCAGTGTGGAGGACGAGCGTGTAGTCACCCTGTCGTTGACCCCGCAAGGCGAGGAACTCAGGGAGTTGGCCGCACTGATACCACAGAAACTTCTGTGCGGCCTGGATGTGGCCCCGGAGCGACTGCTGGCGCTGCGGAATGAACTCAACTCCGTACTGAGGGTTATTGAGGTTCAGGCGGGGAAGGAGTCCAACGCCTGATCGCGGCACTCAGTTGGCTGCGGTTATATGGCTTGGTGATGTAGTCGTTCATGCCACAAGCGAAGCAGTCGTCCCTGTCGCCCTGCATCACGTTGGCGGTAACGGCGATCACCGGCAGCTCGCGCCACTCCGGGTTTTTGCGAATTCTTTGCGTTGTTTCAAAGCCGTCCATAACCGGCATCTGGCAGTCCATAAGCACCAGATCGTAATGCCTCTGTTCCAGTGCTTCAATCGCCAGCTGGCCGTTATCTGCTACGTCTATGTGGTATCCCATTTTTTTCAGCAGGGTGCTCGCAACCATCTGGTTTACTTCGTTGTCTTCGACCAACAATATTCGAAGGGGGTGCTGTAGCTGAATGTCCTCGATCTGGTCGGTCAAATCCGGATGGGGTGCCAAGTCAGCGACGGTATCCTTGCCTTGCGGTAGCGCGCTGCTGGCGAGCAAGTCGGTGGCTACCGTAATCTGTTCAGGCCTTTCAATGTCCGGGCCGGCATAAACATGCAGTGGCAGGGTGACGGTAAAGCAGGTTCCCTGCCATTCCTGGGAGTCGACCTTTATTTCACCATGCATACGCTCAACAAGTTGGCGGCATAACGTTAACCCCAACCCGGTGCCGCCGTACAGGCGCGTGGTTTGAGTGTCGGCCTGTGAAAAGGGTGAGAATATCCGGCGCAGGCCTTCTTTACTCATGCCGATACCAGTATCACTTACTTCGATGGTGAGGATGCTGGCGGAATAGCGAGCTGTGATACGCACGCTGCCAGAGTCGGTGAACTTGATGGCATTGCTCAGCAGGTTGTTGAGAATCTGGCGAATACGGGTCGGGTCACCGAGAAAACGACTCGGGAAATCCATACCTGTTTCTGCAATCAGATCAATGCCTTTTATGCGAGCCTGCTGGGTATGCAAGGTTGCGCATTCTTCAATCAACCCACGCAGGTCAAACGGAATCTGTTCCAGATTGAGCTTTCCGGCTTCAACCTTGGAAATGTCCAGGATGTCATTGAGTATTCCGAGCAGGCTTTTACCGGCCGACAACGCGATTTGAAGACGATGGCGCTTCGCGGAATCCTGTTCACCCTCCAGCACCAGCCCAACCATGCCAAGCACACCGTTCAGTGGCGTACGTATTTCGTGGCTCATGCTGGCCAGAAAATTCGCTCTCGCCCTGGCTTTGCGCATGGCGTCTTCCTTGGCTTTAACCAGTGCCCGGTTACCCCTTTGCAGCGCCTGGTTTTTGTCTGATATTTCCCGGGTCCGGCCTTCGACCTCTTGCTCCAGCTCGCTGGAATAGTTTTTCATTGTGCTTTCCGCTTTGCGGAGTTGGGCCAGGCTGGAGTCGGTGGTTTCCAAGTGTTGATTGATAATCCCCACCATGGTGCCTATTTCATCCTTCTGGTGCCCTGGCGGTACCGGCAACCGGACTTTTTCAGGTGAGCTGGCTTTAACCTGGCTCAGCGCGCTTATAACGCTGAGCATCGGTCTTGTGAGGAGTAGATAGAAAATGACAAGTAACGAGGCCGAAAGGATCAGACTTTTCAGCAGCCCGCTGACCAGTGTATAGCTTGCCCGCTCCAGAAACTGCAAGCCGTAATGGTAGGTGTCAATTGTGACAACAAGCTGGCCAAGGGGAAGGTTATCGAGCTGTGATACCTGCAATTCCTTGCTGAATACCCGGCTCTGGCCGAACAGTTTGTCACTGATCCAGCGGTAGGGTGAATCGGGGCTTCTCTTGCTGGCGGCAGCCATGGTGCTGTAATCGTTATCGACTATCCGGGCGTCAATGGTAGCGGGGTGCCTCAGAAGGCCGTCGAGCAGTTCTTCCGCCAAGCGAACATCTATGTTGTAGGCGATCTGTGAGGCTGGGCTGTGGCTTATTTCAATTAATGCCTGAATGTCCCCTTCCATGGCATTGCGGGCGCCGAAATAGTCGAGGGTGATTTGCACAACGTTGAGAATAAGGCCCAACACCATCGCGATTAACACCGTGTCGCGGGTGAGTCGGAAGGAAAGCCGGTGTTTAAAGCCTCTGGTCACGGATGTCACTGTCCCTGTTTGCGGGCAGTTATACCGCCCGGATCACGCATTCAGTCATCGTAGTCGGCTTTCTTCTTCCACTTTTCATCGTGAAGAAAAGTGTCCCACTGCTTATCCATGTTGGATTGAGACTCCGCAGCGGTGCTGCCGTCGTCACCCGTGTTCATAGCCTCAAGCTCTTTGATCCGGGTGCGGAAACTTTTGACGGCTTTCATGGCAAGCGGATTGTCCCGGGATTTGCCCATCTCCGTGCTGGCCAGGTGGTAGGAGTGAATTGCTTTTCGTATCTGGTTCTGGCGTATGTGGTCACGGGCCTGGAAAACGTGAAGGTCTGCGTGGGTTTTGTGGACCAGAAACAAAACATATTTCAGGTTCTTCTTCGCAGTTGCGCCATCTATGCGGCCACTTTTGTGCATGGCTTCGATCATCTTGAACAGGTTTTGCAGAAGCTCTTTAACGTAGGAAGATTTTTCGGCTGAATCGATTTTTACCGGTTTTACGTCATCCCTGTTTTCCCGAATCAGGTTTTTCCTCTTAAGCAGGCTTTCGCGCCACTGCTCAACCGGTAGTCCGGATTTAAGCCCTGCAAGGTCATTGCACACATCTTCCATCCGCCTGAGCAGCAGCAACTTCAGATCCGGTGTCAGATATTGTCCGGGCAGCTCGAAGAGCAGGCGGTTACATCGTTTGTAACTGTCCTCCAGCGCAGTAATTTTGCGAACACGTTCAATCTTGGCCTTCTCGCGCATTTGGCTGATGACGATAACGACGATCGAAATCACAACGATGGCTGCCAAGGCAAGGACAATGGTAGTGGTATTCATATTTGCGTAATGACTCCGGCTTTTGGGCAAGTCATGCCTGATACAGAATTCTGACCTGAAATGCCGACCACCTCCGGCAACTATCAGAAAGGTTAGCAGAAATACGACATTGAATCTGGACCCAAATGTGAAAATTCATTTTTTGTATTCATTTCATGAATTAATTGTTTTCGGTATATTGTTTTTGTGAATGGATGTTTGCTTGGTGCCTGATCGGTAGTCGTTATTTTTCCTCGGAGCTGTGCATGGATATTTCCCGCATTGACCTTAATCTTCTTGTTTACCTGGATGTATTGCTCAGGGAGCGCAATGTCACCAAGGCGGCTAACCATCTTGGTATTACGCAGCCGGCCATGAGTAACAGCTTGCGCCGTTTACGCGATCTGTTTGCTGACCCGTTACTGGTGCGGACCAGCGAGGGCATGACCGCAACAGAGCGTGCGCGGGAGCTGCAGCCATTGGTCCGAAGCATACTTTCAGATATTGAGCAGGCAGTGCAGGAAAAGACGCCGTTTGCAGCTCTGGAAAGCCAGCGGGTATTTCGCATTATGGCCAGTGATTATGCCGAATCCTGTCTTATGCCCCGGGTTTTGCGGCGGATCCGCCAGGAGGCGCCACACGTTACGCTTGACGTTCTGACCCCAAGCGATGTGAGCTTTCTGGACGTGGAGCAGGGCCGTCTTGATATGGCGATCAACCGGTTCGACAAGATCCCCCAGTCTTTTCATCAGAAAACCCTGTGGATTGAATACTTTGCCTGCCTGGTGAATGCCCGTAACCCGATATTGAAAGAGCCATTCACTTTGGATACGTACCTGGGCGCCAGCCATATCTGGGTCAGTAAAACCGGATTCGGCGTGGGTGTCGGGGTAAACCCGAAAGACGTTCAGCGCCTTGGCTGGGTTGATGAGGCCTTATCGAGAATGGGGAGTAAACGGCAGATCTCGGTCTTTACGCGGCACTATCAGTCGGCGATGCTTTTGGCGGAGCAGCACGACCTTATTGCCACACTTCCGTCCCGGGCGGCCTGGTTGCAAAAAGACAACGCCAACCTGGTGGTGAAAATTCCACCCTTCGAGATACCGCCTTTCGAGCTTAAAATGGCCTGGAGCCCGCTGTTGCAGCACAACTCTGATCACCAATGGCTTCGCAGGCTGATTTCAGAAGTCGCGCAAGAAGTTGATGAGGAGTTTGCGCCCTTTGGCGCGCGCTTCGAATCTGTGGATGTGCCGCTGGCGCATCAGTCAGAGCGGTAACTCGCGAAGTTCAAGCGAGCTGCGCCCGGCATCCCACATGCGTTGAAAGTTTTCCGACAGCAGCCTTACACGGCCGCTGTCGGAGAACCCGGCAAACCCTGAGGGTCGCGTAAAGTCATGCCTGTAGACCACGCCTTCCCGGTCTGCGAGGATAAAAGGCTGATCCTCAAACGGGTAGTCGCTGTTGACCAGTCTCAGTTCAATACGGCTGGGAAGTCTGCGCATCAGTTCGACCAGTTGATGGCGGCGCTTCACCAGAGGCTGGTCATCATGGATTAGCAGGCGAACCTCGCTGAGCCTGTGACGGCGTGCAAGGCTTGAGACCAATTCCCTGAACCTGTGACGATCATAACGATCGTGATCCAGCACCCGGTCATACAGCCATAATCGCTGACCTGCCTGACCAACCATGGTGTCCATCAGGTCGAGCATGTTGCTTTCGTTATCGAAGATCCAGGATTGCGTATCCGCGCCCAGCAACATGGGGTGAGATCTTCCGGATTCGGTCTGATTTTCAAGCAGAGCAGGGGCAAGGCAGCGCATATCCAGATGTGGTATGCCCGCATCGTCATAGGGCTCGGAACAAACGTGAAACCCCGCACGCTGATAGAAGGCAATTGCATGTTGTTGGGCAGAGAGTTTCAGTTCCGGATACTGGCCGGAAGATTCTGTGATCAAATGCCGGAGCAGGGCCTCACCGATACCCCGGCCCCGGAATTCCGGCAGTATGGCCATGCGTCCGATGTGGGCGGTTTCTCCCAAGGTGGAGAACAGGCGGGCCACCCCTGCCGGCGTGTTATCGGGCAGAACCGCGAGAAAATGATCAGCAATCTCGTCCGTTGCGTCCCACTCCAGCTCAGGTGGCACCTTTTGCTCTTCAACGAACACCCTCTGACGGATGTCGCGGATAGCCCCGGGGGCAAGCTGCCAGCTGTATTTTCGAATCTGGACGGTCATGGCATTACTCGAAATAAACTGAGCCCTGATTGTACAGATTGGTCATCAGGCCGAGCAGGGCAGGGTCTCCGGCAAACTGAGCCAAGGCGTTCATGTCAATGCGGGCGCCCGCGCAGAGCAAGGGGGCCAGCGGGCGCGCATCACCTTTAAGCAGAAACTGCTCACCGTCTGCAAACAGGGCGGTTTCGTCGCGTTCTTCATGGTACGCAAAGCGCGAACCTTCATTCCAGCGTAGCTGCTCGCCAGCCCGGATGGCTTCGGCGACGTCTTCATCTGAGGCGGGTTCATCCGCAGGCACTACCACATCCATGTTTTTTGGTGCGGTAGCGTACTGGCCAAACCACAGAGCCAGCTGCCGCTTGTCGTCGAGTTTTTCGGTCAGAATCGCTTGCAGTCGGTCAATAACGCCCGGTGCTATGGTGCCCGGATTATCCTGAACCTGCAGGTCCGGATCGTTCATGTGTTCGTCGGCACCCACCTGGTTACACAGGAAGTCGGTAAACCCGGTAAGCAGATCGTCGACGGTCGGTGCGCGGAAGCCCACCGAAAGGGTAATGCAATCGTCTTCGGCGACACCGTGATGGCCAATGCCCGGGGGCAGATACAGCATGTCGCCGGGCTCAAGAGTCACGGTTTCTTCACCTTCCCAACTGCTGAGTATGCGCAGCGGTGTGCCTTCTACACGGGGTGAGGTTTGGTCGCAACGTCCGCCGAATGACCAGCGTCTGTGCCCCTGCGCCTGCAGCAGGAATACATCATACTGGTCGTAGTGAGGCCCTACGCTGCCACCCTTGGGGGCATAGCTTGCCATGATGTCGTCAAGGCGCCAGTTGGGTACAAAGCGGAAGTGTTCAAGCAGGTCTGCGACCTCAGGAACCCAGTGATCAAGGCCCTGCACCAGCAAGGTCCACTCCTGCTCCGGGAGCTGGCTGAAGCGCTCCTCCAAGAAGGGGCCGTTGTGCAGCTGCCAGGGTTTGCCGTCATCGTTTTCGATAATGATGCGTGATTCCACACCCTCTTCACAGGCGAGGCCAGCCAGTTCGTCAGCATCCACAGGGCACTGGAAGTCGGGGAATGCCTGGCGGATGACCAGCGGCTTTTTTTGCCAATAATCCCTCAGAAATTCAGAAGGCGAAATTCCGCCAAGCATATCCATGGTGTGCTTCCTCGTTCAGATGTTACGAGCCTGATCAACGGCGTTACCAATGTAATTACCCGGTGTCAGAGCCATCAGCTCCGCCTTGGCGCTATCGGGTATCTCAAGGCTTTGTACAAAGTTTCTGATAACCTCCGGCGTCATGGCCTTGCCGCGCGTGAGAGCCTTGAGCTTTTCATAGGGCTTTTCAATGTTGTACCTGCGCATCACGGTCTGGATCGGCTCCGCAAGCACTTCCCAGGCTTTGTCGAGATCCTCATCAAGGCGTGCCGGGTTTATCTCCAGCTTGCCCAGACCTTTGAGAGTGGCCTCATAGGCGATCAGGCTGTGGGCAAAACCGACGCCCAGGTTGCGCAGCACGGTGGAGTCGGTCAGATCGCGCTGCCAACGCGAAATTGGCAGTTTGGCTGAAAGGTGGCCAAGCAGTGCGTTGGCAATGCCGAGGTTGCCTTCGGAGTTTTCAAAATCGATCGGGTTGACCTTGTGCGGCATGGTGGAGGAACCCACTTCGCCTTCAATGGTCTTCTGTTTGAAGTAACCCAGTGAAATATAACCCCAGATATCCCGGTCAAGATCGATCACGATGGTGTTGAAGCGGGCGACGGCATCGTAGAGTTCAGCGATGTAGTCGTGGGGTTCAATCTGGGTAGTGTATGGATTGAAATTGAGGCCGAGGCTTTCAATAAAGGCTTTGGCGTTGGCGGCCCAGTCGACATCCGGATAGGCGGAAATGTGGGCGTTGTAGTTACCAACGGCACCGTTGATCTTGCCAAGAATCTCAATACCACAGACTTGCTTGATCTGCCGGTGAAGGCGGTACACCACGTTGGCGAACTCCTTGCCAACGGTGGTTGGAGAGGCCGTCTGACCGTGGGTGCGGGACAACATTGGCTGTTCAGCATGCTCCTGGGCAAGTTCGCCCAGCTTGTCAGCAACCTGGCTCATGGCTGGCAGCAGGCCATTATCCAGGCCTTCGCGGAGCATTAGCGCGTGGGAGAGGTTGTTGATGTCCTCGGAGGTGCAGGCAAAGTGAACAAATTCGGTTACCGCGTGAAGTTCGGGAACCCCGGCAATTTTTTCCTTGATGAAGTACTCAACGGCTTTTACGTCGTGGTTTGTGGTGCGCTCGATTTCCTTGATGCGCTCAGCATCTTGCAGGCTGAACCCACTGACCATCTGATCCAGAAAAGCATTCGCCTTCGAGGTAAATGCCGGAACTTCGATGATTCCCGGGTGTGCGGCCAACTGCTGAAGCCACCGTATCTCGACCGTTACACGGTTCCTGATCAGGCCGTACTCACTGAAAATGTCACGGAAAACGCTGACTTTACTGCCATAGCGTCCATCGACCGGAGAAATGGCGGTCAGGGCGTTAAGTTCCATCGAAAACCTCTCAAATGATCAAAGACTCGGTTCAGAAAAAGGGGATGTACCATAATACACCAGCGCCGCCAGTGAATCAGTGGTAACAGATCAGTTATCAAGCGACCGGTTTGCCTGCTCCGCAAGTTCCCGGGCATGCTGGATCACCTTGCGCCGCGACAAAACCAGTTGCCAACGACGCCCGCCGGATTGCCTCCAGAGCACCGCTGAGCGAATGCCTGCGAGCAGAAGCGCCCGGACTTTGGCGGCATTCTCGTCCCGTTGCAGCAGTGAGGGGTTGCCGCTCACCTGAATGCGCAGGCTGAAGGTGCTTATGGTATCTGTATAAATAGAAGCCAGGTTGCTGATCAGATTCGAATGCACATAGCCAAAGTGGCTGGCGGTGTGCCGGGCCTGTTCGATACGGCTGCCAATCACTTCCAGCATGTCGTTGTGCCGGTTGAGCTTGGATTCCAGGTGAATGAGGTTCAACACGTAACGCAGTACCTCGATGTCCTGCTGTTTCTTTTGATCACTCATGACAGTAGAAAGCGTAACCAGCCCTTCACGAACATCTGCAAGTTCACCACCATAAACGTCGAGGGTATTGGCAGGATCGGTGGCAAACAGCGAGCGCAGGCAGGTTTCCAGGCTGGTCTGATTGCAACTGCCGTTGTTAGCGATTTGCTGAACCAGATTGGCGGCCTGGAATATCCCCGCCAGAGCGAGTGTTTGATCGTGAATCGATCGGCTCATGGGTGTGCTTCCTGAACAACAGTGAGCGAGAGGCGCTCTGGGAGGGCTTCGTCGTCACGCCAGGTCTCTGTGATCACACCGCCTCCGAGACAATTCTCTCCGTCATAAAAAACCACCGATTGCCCGGGTGTGACGGCACGCTGGGCTTCATCAAAAACGACTTTAACACCACCCTCAATAACTGTGACTTCGCAATCCTGGTCAGGCTGGCGGTAGCGGGTTTTCGCCTTGCAACGAAACGATTGCGCCGGTGGCTCTCCCGTAACCCAGTCGATCGGATCGGACAGCAAGCCGCGGGAGAACAATAATGGGTGGTGCTTCCCCTGAACGACCGTTAGCACGTTGCGCTCCAGGTCTTTGCCCGCAACGTACCAGGGGGCGTCTCCAAAGTCGCTGAGCCCGCCTATTCCAAGGCCTTGGCGCTGGCCTATGGTGTGATACATAAGCCCCTGGTGTCGGCCGATCTTTTGGCCTTCCGGTGTTTCAATGTCGCCGGGCTGTGCAGGCAGGTATTGCTTCAGGAAATCGCTGAATTTGCGCTCACCGATAAAACAGATACCGGTGGAGTCTTTCTTGTCGTGGGTGATGAACCTCTGCTGCTCGGCAATCCGGCGAACTTCGGGTTTTTCCAGCTCACCGACCGGGAATAGCGTGCGGGCTATACGATCACCGGAAACCGCATGCAGAAAGTAGCTTTGATCCTTGTTGCCATCCAGGCCTTTTAACAAAAGTGCTTTGCCTGACCCATCCGCAAGCGGGCGCTGGCGGGTATAGTGGCCAGTGGCAATGTAATCAGCACCCAGCGTGGTGGCATAGTCGAGAAAAGCCCGGAACTTGACTTCTTTATTGCAGAGAATGTCGGGATTCGGGGTGCGCCCCGCCTGATACTCGGAAAGGAAATGCTCGAATACGCGATCCCAGTATTCGGCAGCGAAACTCGCGGTATGGAGCTTGATACCGATGGTGTCCGCAACTGCCTGAGCGTCTGCCAGGTCGGTCATGGCGGTACAATATTCGGTACCGTCGTCTTCATCCCAGTTCTTCATGAACAGGCCTTCGACCTGATATCCCTGATTTTTCAGCAACCAGGCCGCGACCGAGGAATCGACACCGCCGGACATGCCAACGATTACGTGAGTGTTCTCCGGGGAGCGGGCTTCGGATGATGGATTCGTCATGACAATTCTGGGCACCGGTTTAAAACGCGGGAGTTTACCATTTTGTGCCGGTTACGTCTGCGAATCTGAGATCACATCCAGCGGATAACATCGACCGTTTCGGTAATCTTCTATGCTTTTTATAACCAGCGGGCTACGGAGTTTGTCGCCCAGCTGTCGGATGTCTTCAAGTGATAGCCAATGTGCAGCGATGATACCCCCGTCGAGTTCATCGGTTACCTGCTGGCGCGCTTTTCCTATAAAGCAGAAACGATAATAAGTGACGCCGTTTGCCGGTGCTTTGTAGGTATAAAGCCCGAGAAAATGCTCTGGTTCGATTTCCCAGCCGGTTTCCTCAAGTGCCTCTCGTCGGACCGCGTCGAGAATTGCCTCGTCCTCCTCTACGTGTCCTGCGGGCTGGTTGAACACAACACGGCCGCTGCTGTGTTCTTCAACCATCAGGAATCGGCCTTGTGCATCTTCAACAACCACGGCTACTGTGGCATGGGGTGTCCAGGTCATGATCTTGGGCGCCTCCGTGGCGTTGTGGTGGGTCGGGCTTTGGCCTGGCGTTTTCCGGGTTGCGCGGCTGCAGGCAAATTAACGAAGATTTTCCGGCAGCCCCCGGGTTCAAGCCCATCCAGCGACCAGTCACCGATACGATAGCGGATCAATCGCAGTGTAGGAAAACCAACGGCCGCCGTCATTCGCCGCACTTGCCTGTTACGCCCTTCGGTTATGATGAGTTCCAGCCAACTGGTGGGTACCGTATCTCGGTGGCGTACCGGCGGGACTCTGGGCCAGAGTTCCGGTTCTTCCATCCTTCGGGCTTTCGCCGGTCGTGTGCGGCCATCTTTAAGTGCTACGCCGGCACAAAGCTCGGCAATGGCGTATGGGGTAATAGCGCCTTCAACTTGAACCCAGTAGGTTTTTGGCATTTTCAGAGCAGGTGACGCTATACGGTGCTGCAACGCGCCGTCACTGGTCAGAAGAAGCAGGCCTTCGGAGTCGTAGTCCAGCCTCCCGGCCGGGTAGACGTCACGAATGCGGATCCAGTCAGCCAGCGTGGCGCGTGGTTTTTGCCCTGCGGCTGTGCGCTCATCGGTAAACTGGCTGAGTACCTGAAAAGGTTTGTTAAAAAGGATGAGTTCAGCCATAGAGTCTGCTCCCGGGCGGGGAATTAAAACCAGACGGAAGGGTACTTAGAAAAAGCGGTGTTTGAAAGCGTAAGGCAGGGTGTACGCCTCGCGCACAGGGTTGCCGGGCAAACCCCACCGGTTTTATCCGGCAGGAGAGCTCAGAAAGTGGGCTGCCTGCCTGGCAGGTGCGCCTTAGCCGTTCGCCGCGCGAGGAGGGGAGCCGCCGTCTGCCGCAGTGGTTCCGTCAGTCTGTTCCGGAGATTCTGGCGTGTCCGCCTCGGTTTGAGCCTGCTTGCCCGAGTGCTCATCAGGTATGATGTTTACGGCATGCACACCCTTGTCGCTGGGCTTCTTGTCGAAATTGACCGCCTGACCTGCCTTCAGTGTTTTGTAGCCGTCCATCTGGACAGATGAAAAGTGGGCAAACAGGTCGTCACTGCAGCCATCTTCTATGATGAAACCGTACCCTTTGGCATTGTTGAACCACTTTACCTTGCCTCTTGGCATGATGAACTCCCTTGTTCTTTTGCTGTCACTTGTTGTAGTTCAGTTGACCGTTTTACTTTTATTCAACGCGCTGACCGCTGTTGAAGGCGCGTATCTCTCGGTTCCTGTTACATGAAACACTCATGTGTTTACATTATTTTACAGTGTAGCCTAACTGTCGGCGAAACCCGGGGTCGAGTCAATAGCTTCTATTGCGGTAATGTGTGGTTGAACGCAGTCCGGAAGCGGTATCATGTTCGTATTGATAAATAACTCACGCCCGGGTCTGCGTCTGACTTGAAAACCCGGGTCCAGACAACCACATTGATGAAAGGCACCGATAACCGGTAAAGAATGATGGGGACTATCGAAAATTCTCTACTAGTATTAAACCAAGGGGAGGATGAACAGCCGGGGCGTCACGACGACCTCAGCGTTGCTCCCGAAAAGCCTGCACTGAAGCGTCCAGCTCAATATAAGGTGATGCTTCTGAACGACGATTACACACCCATGGACTTTGTTGTGGATGTGCTGATGACATTCTTCGGAATGAATGAAGAAAAGGCGACACAGGTGATGCTGCTCGTCCATACGCAGGGAAAGGCTGTATGCGGGGTGTATACCCGGGACATCGCGGAAACAAAGGCGGCACAGGTGAATCAGTATTCCTCTGAATGCGAACACCCGCTCCTTTGCGAGATTGAATGTGCAGACTGATAGATGTTGGGGTGGCCCATGCTGAGCAAAGATCTTGAAATTACGCTGAATACGGCTTTCAAAAGTGCTCGCGACAAGCGTCATGAGTTCATGACGGTTGAGCATTTATTGCTGGCCCTGTTGGACAACGAATCGGCGGTGGGTGTTCTCAAAGCCTGTGGTGCAGACCTCAAGCAACTTCATGACGAGCTGATGGAGTTTGTGGACTCTACCACGCCATTGATTCCAAGTAGCGACGATGAGCGCGAGACCCAGCCAACGCTCGGTTTTCAGAGGGTACTGCAGCGCGCCGTCTTTCATGTGCAATCCTCCGGGAAAAAAGAGGTTACTGGCGCCAATGTGCTGGTTGCCATTTTCAGCGAGCAGGAAAGCCAGGCTGTTTACGTGCTCAAGAAACAGAGTGTTGCACGGATTGATGTCGTCAACTTCGTATCCCATGGAATCTCCCGGGTTCCGGGAACGGAAGACCAGGACGGCCACGAGCAGATTTCTCACGACGAAGCAGGGGAAGAGGGCGGTCAGTCCAAGCCTCTGGAGACATACGCAACCAACCTTAATGAACAGGCTCGTCAGGGTCGCATCGACCCTTTGATCGGCCGTGAGCACGAGGTTGAACGAGTGGTGCAGATTCTCGTGCGCCGTCGCAAGAATAACCCCCTGCTGGTCGGTGAAGCCGGTGTGGGTAAAACTGCTATTGCAGAAGGGCTGGCCAAGCGCATTGTTGATGGTCAGGTGCCTGATATCATATCCGATGGCGTGGTTTACTCGCTTGATCTTGGCGCTTTGCTCGCCGGAACCAAATACCGCGGTGACTTCGAGAAACGACTCAAGGGATTGCTTGCTGAGCTGAAAAAAGAAAAGCATGCGATTCTGTTCATTGACGAGATCCATACCATTATCGGTGCCGGGTCTGCGTCTGGTGGGGTGATGGATGCCTCGAACCTCCTCAAGCCTATGCTCAGTTCAGGCGAGATCCGCTGCATTGGTTCCACTACGTATCAGGAGTTCCGGGGTATCTTCGAGAAAGATAGCGCGCTGGCCCGTCGTTTCCAGAAGATTGATGTGAACGAGCCCAGTGTTGAGGATACGTACCAGATACTCAAAGGGCTGAAGCCGAACTTTGAAAAACACCACGATCTGAAATACACAGACAGGGCATTGCGAGTAGCTGCCGAGTTGGCGGATCGTTACATCACGGACCGCCATCTGCCGGACAAAGCCATTGACGTGATCGATGAAGCTGGCGCACGGCAGCGCCTGATGCCAGAGGACAAACGCCTGAAAACGGTGGATGTTCCCGAGATCGAAGAAGTGGTTGCCAAGATTGCCCGTATTCCGCCGAAAAACGTGTCCACCAGCGACAAGGATCTGCTGCGCAATCTGGAGCGGGATCTGAAGATGGTGGTATTCGGACAGGATCCGGCTATTGAATCCTTGGGAATGGCAATCAAACTGGCCCGTGCCGGTTTGAAAGCGCCGGAGAAGCCGGAAGGTTCTTTCCTGTTTGCCGGGCCCACGGGCGTTGGTAAAACAGAGGTGACCAAACAGTTGGCGAAGGCGCTCGGTGTGGAATTGGTCCGGTTCGACATGTCTGAGTACATGGAGCGTCACACGGTTTCCCGGTTGATTGGCGCCCCTCCCGGGTATGTTGGTTATGACCAGGGCGGCTTGTTAACAGAATCCGTTAACAAACATCCGCACTGTGTTCTGTTGCTGGATGAAATCGAGAAGGCGCACCCGGAAGTCTTCAACCTGCTTCTGCAGGTTATGGATCACGGTACCCTGACTGATAACAACGGGCGCAAGGCTGACTTCCGCCACGTTATTCTTGTGATGACGACCAACGCCGGAGCCGAAAGTATGGCTCGTCGCTCGATGGGCTTCAGTGAGCAGGATCACAGCAGTGATGGTATGGAGATTATCAGTAAGACCTTCACACCGGAGTTCCGCAACCGCCTGGATAGCATTATCCAGTTTGGTGACTTGAAGAAGGAGACCATCACCCATGTGGTGGACAAGTTCCTGACTGAGTTGCAGGCACAGCTGGATGAAAAGCATGTGGTGTTGCATGTGGATGATGCCGCGAAGCTGTGGCTGGCGGACAAGGGCTATGATGTGACGATGGGCGCCCGCCCGATGTCGCGCCTAATTCAGGACACGATCAAGCGCCCGCTTGCTGAGCAGATTCTGTTTGGCCGGTTAGCAGAGAAGGGTGGGGATGTGTTCATCCATCTCAAGGATGACGAGCTTGTATTCGAGTATGAGGATGAGCCTGCGGAAGCCGTCTAGGTCGGCTGCCCGGACGGCGTAAAAACCGCCCACAAAAAAACCGCTGCATGGATGCAGCGGTTTTTTACTTTCTGGAAGTCGCTGTTGTCTCAGCGGGCGCGGTACACAATCCGGCCTTTGCTCAGATCGTAAGGCGTCAACTCAACCTTGACCTTGTCGCCGGTCAGGATGCGGATATAGTTTTTACGCATCTTGCCGGAGATGTGAGCAGTAACAACGTGGCCGTTGCTCAGCTCAACCCGGAACATGGTGTTTGGAAGAGTATCAAGAATAACGCCTTCCATTTCAATAGCATCTGTCTTCGCCATTCAGTAAAAACCTCTGTTGGGAATACTTTCCGTAATTTTAAATTGCGCAATTCTGCCTGATTTGTAAGCGTTTGGCAAAGTGAGTTCGTCAGTCGCCCGTGAAAAAGGCGCTGAACCTCTTCCTGTCAGGCTTTTTTAACCGAAAGCTGGCGTTATACGGCATCTATCACCCGCCATTGCCCAGCCTGCAGCGCCTCGATAGGCTTGAAGCGGGTTTTATAGTTCATTTTGCGGCACTGTTTTATCCAGTAGCCCAGATACAGGTGGGGCAGGCTGCGCCGGCGGACCTCCTCTATTTGCCACAGAACGGCGAAGGTGCCCAAGCTGCGGTGTTCAAACGCTGGATCGAACACGGTGTATATAGCTGAAAGCCCTTCATCCAGAACATCCACAGCGGCCAGCGCCACCAGTTCCCCGTTGATGCGCATCTCCAGAAACCAGGCGTCCGTAGCGCCTTCCACAAGAAATGAGGTGAACTGTTCCCGCGAGGGTGGGTACATGTCACCGTCCTTATGTCTCAGCTCTACATAGTTGGCGTAAAGCCGGTAATAGCTTTCGCTGAACGCTGCAGGCACCAGCGTACACTCCAGATCGCAGTTCTTTTTCAAGACCCGGCGCTGGCTGCGGTCCGGGCGGAAGTCGTTTACGTTCAGCCGTACCGGGATGCAGGCGTTACATGCTTCACAATGGGGCCGGTAATAATGGGATCCGCTACGCCGGAAACCCAGCGAGGTCAGTTGGCTGTAGAGCTTTTTGTCGATATGGGCACGAGGGTCGACAAACATGGTTGTCGCTTCACGATCGTCCAGGTAACTGCAGTCATGGGCAGGCGTTGCAAAGAACACCAGAGTTCTCAGACTACTCATTCATGCCTCCGGCCCGCGCCATTGCCAATGGAATGTCCAGTCGGGCTGATCCGGTTTTTGGTCTGCGTATGTACCGATTATAGATAAAAACTCACTTCTGGGTAGGGCGCGCGCGCCCATGGTGAGAAGGTGGTCGCTTTCTACCTGGCAGTCCATTATGCGATAGCCCCAGTGTTGAAGCTGGTGGGCAAGATGAACCATGAGTACTTTCGACGCGTTGGTTTCAAGGGAAAACATGGATTCGCCGAAGAAGCACTGCCCTATGGCAACCCCATACATGCCGCCGGCCAGTTCGCCGTTCCTGTTCCACACTTCGATGGAGTGAGCTACGCCCCGGCGGTGCAGTTCCGAGTAACTGGCGATCATGTCGTCGGTTATCCAGGTGCCTTCGCTACGGGTGGAGGCGCACAGGCGGATGATGCGGCCGAAGGCCTGGTCGGCGGTTACATGGAAGCGGCGTTGGTTCAGCGTTCGGCGCAGGCTGCGGGATATGTGGATGTCTTCGGGGAAGATTACACAGCGAGGGTCTGGAGACCACCAAAGTATGGGCTGGTCGTCGCTGTACCAGGGAAATATGCCGCTGCGGTAGGCGAGGATCAGGCGCTCTGTGGAGAGGTCTCCGCCCAGTGCGAGTAGGCCATCGGGGTCGTCGAGGGCTTCTTCGGCTGGGGGGAACCACAGTTGGTCAGGGTCTAGCCAGGGTAGTGAGGTCATCCTGTTCTTCGTCTATCACTCAGTTCGCGTGCTTGAGAGTGTCAGCCGGAGGGCGGGCCGTTCTGAAACACGCTGTGGATACGTCCTTGTACGCTTGGCTACGCCATCCATGGCTTCGCACAGTTTCAGAACGACCCGCCCTCCGGCTTCGTCAGGCTCTTGTGTTGCCTGCTTTCAGTCAGTCTTAATTCTGCTGATCCAGAAACTTTTCAGCATCCAGTGCAGCCATGCAACCGAAGCCTGCGGAGGTCACGGCTTGGCGGTAAACGTGGTCGGCTACGTCGCCTGCGGCAAATACGCCCGGGATGCTGCTCTGGGTGGCCATGCCTTCCAGGCCTGAGCGGATTTTGATGTAGCCGTTTTCCATGTCTAATTGATTTTCGAACAAGCCGGTGTTGGGCTTGTGCCCGATGGCGATAAAGACGCCGGCCAGGTCGAGATCCTGTTTGGAGTCGTTTTTCATGCTTCTGATGCGCATGCCGGTTACGCCGGTGCCGTCGCCCAGGACTTCGTCGAGAGTGTGATCCCAAACGATGTTGATGTTGCCGTTTTCGGCTTTTTCGAAGAGCTTGTCCTGCAGGATTTTCTCTGCGCGGAGGCTGTCGCGGCGGTGAACCAGAGTGACTTCGGCGGCGATGTTGGAGAGGTACAGGGCTTCTTCAACGGCGGTGTTGCCGCCACCGATGACGGCGACTTTCTGTTTTTTGTAGAAGAAGCCGTCGCAAGTGGCGCAGGCGGATACGCCCTGGCCTTTGAAGCGTTCTTCGGACTCCAGGCCAAGGTACATGGCGGATGCACCGGTGGCGATGATGAGGGCGTCGCAGGTGTATTCGCCGCTGTCGCCTTTTAGGCGGAAAGGGCGGCTTTGCAGGTCGGCTTCGTTGATGGTGTCGTAGACGATGCTGGTCTCGAAACGCTCGGCGTGTTTGAGCATGCGCTGCATGAGCTCGGGGCCCTGAACGCCGTCGTTGTCTCCGGGCCAGTTGTCTACGTCGGTGGTGGTGGTGAGCTGGCCGCCGACTTCAATGCCGGTAATCAGCGTCGGGTTGAGGTTGGCCCTGGCTGCGTAGACAGCGGCGGTGTATCCGGCGGGGCCGGAGCCGAGGATGATCAGCCGGGAATGTTTGGTTTCGCTCATGGATATCTCTCACTAGATTTGGAACGTGTCAGGCTCTTTCAGAGCAGGTGTAACGAGGAAGATGAAAAGGCTATCACGAAAGCAGCAGGCTGCCATTTGTTTTGGCCAATTCCGTTGATAAAGCTTGGCTATTCATTCCAGCACGGAAACGGTGGTCAACAGTTGCCGCACGCGCTCGGTGCTTTTTCCGGACTCGCCTTGTTCAAGACGGTGTTCGGCTACGGACGGGAAGACGGCCTGGATATCGTCGGGCAGGACGTGGTGGCGACCTTCCATCAGGGCCCAGGCTTTTGAAGCCCTGAGTAATCCGAGCCCGGCTCTTGGTGATAAACCGTAGAGCAATCCCGGCATGCGGCGACTCTGTTCCAGCAGGCGCTGGATATAATCGAGAAGTGCCGGGCTTGTGGTCACGCGGGTTACTTCATCCTGGAGTTTTACCAGATCTGCTTCTGAGAGCAGAGTGCCGAGTCGTTCCGTCATTACCCGGCGGTCTTCGCCTTCCAGCAGTTCACGCTCGGCTCTGGGGTCGGGATAGCCGAGCCGTATGCGCATCAGGAAACGGTCGAGCTGGGATTCCGGTAAGGGGTAGGTGCCGCCTTGTTCAGCTGGATTCTGTGTTGCGATTACAAAGAACGGGTTTGGCAGAGGGCGGGTTTCGCCTTCAATGGACACCTGGCGCTCTTCCATGGCTTCAAGCAGCGCACTTTGTGTTCGCGGGGAGGCGCGGTTTATTTCATCCGCCAATACAACCTGAGCAAAAATAGGGCCTTGGTGGAATACCAGGCTTCCAGCCTGCTTGTCGTACATGGAGTAGCCCAGTACATCGGCAGGCAGCAGGTCATTGGTGAACTGGATACGCTGGTAACTGAGGCCCATGATTTTGGCCAGTGCGTGGGACAGCGTAGTTTTGCCCATGCCGGGGATATCTTCAATCAGCAAGTGGCCACTGGCAAGCAGGCCGCACAGGGCCAAGCGAACCTGGCGCTCTTTGCCAAGCAGAATCTGATTCAGTTCGGTAACAACGGTGTCCACCAGGTTTTTCATGCCGGGTTTAGTCCCTCACTCTTTTAAGAATGTCGCCATAGGCATCGATGCGTCGGTCTCTGAAGTACGGCCAGATGCGACGAATCGATTCACTGCGGTGGCGGTCGAGGGTAACGCTCAGGATGCATTCGGTGCTGTCGTCAGCCCGGGCCAGAAATTCACCTTGTGGGCCACAGATAAAGCTGTTACCCCAGAAGCGGATACCGTCGGAGTGCCCGGTCGGGTCCGGCTCAGTACCGACCCGGTTGGGCGCAACCACTGGCAGATTATTGGCCACAGCGTGACCGCGCTGAACGGTGACCCAGGCTTCCAGCTGTCGGGCCTGTTCTTCAGGATCATCGGTAATGTCCCAGCCGATGGCTGTGGGATAGATCAGTATCTCGGCGCCGGCCAGGGCCATCAGGCGTGCCGCTTCCGGGTACCATTGATCCCAGCATACGAGTACGCCGAGTTTACCTACCGAGGTTTCTATGGGTGAAAACCCGTTGCGGCCATCGTTGAACTGAGCATCACCGGGTGTGAAATAGAACTTCTCATAGAATCCCGGGTCGTCTGGAATGTGCATTTTACGATACAGACCGGCAATGGAGCCGTCGGTTTCGATCACCACGGCGGTGTTGTGATAAACACCGTTCATACGGCGCTCAAAAACGGAGCCAACGATAACGACTTTCAGTTCCCGGGCAAGGTCGGAAAGCCGCTCAGTGGTGGGGCCGGGGATGGGTTCAGCCAGGTCGAATACGCTGGTGTCCTCAGTCTGGCAAAAGTACTGGGTCGCATGAAGCTCCTGCAGAATGATCAGTTGAGTTCCACCTGCGGCCGCTTCGCGAACCATCATTTCGGTTGTTGCCAGGCTGGCGGCCTTATCCTCGCTGCAAGCCTGCTGAATGGCGGCGATTGCAAGTTGGTCAGAAAGCGGATGTTTGTCGGGGTTGTGGCTCATAAAGTGACTACTCCTTCCGGAATCTGCATGGTGACGCAGTGCAGGCTGCCATGCTGTTTCACCAGCGTGCGACAGTTGATGGGAATAATCTCCCGACCGGAGAAAATCTGGCTGATAATGCGGATGGCTTCGTCGTCCTGCGGTACACCATACACAGGCAGCAGGACGGCGCCATTGATAACCAGAAAGTTGGCATAGGTCGCCGGCAGACGTTCGCCTTCATCACCGAATACCGGATCGGGCCACGGCAGGGCGGTCAGCTTGTATGGCGTGCCGTCGCGCTGGCGGAATTCCTGAAGGTCTTCTTCCATGGCAGCCAGTGCACTGTAATGCTCATCGGCTACATCCGGGCAGGCAATATAGCAGATGTGATCCGGGGCGCAGAAGCGGGCCAGTGTATCTATGTGACTGTCGGTGTCGTCCCCCGCCAGATAACCGTGATTGAGCCAGAGAATCCGGTCTGCCCCCAGCATTTCAGACAGCAACTGTTCAATGGCACCGCGATCCATGGATGCATTGCGTGAAGGTGTCAGAAGACATTCGCTGGTGGCCAGCAGGGTACCTTCGCCGTCTGATTCAATGGAACCGCCTTCCAGAACAAAGTCCACAGCCCGCATCGGTGTGGCGCCGAATACCCCGGAATTGGCGAGATGGCGGTTTAGCGCATCGTCTTTTTTCCAGGGGAACTTACCGCCCCAGGCGTTGAAGCGAAAATCCAGCAGGGTGGGGCCTTCATTCGTAATCACGGTTATCGGGCCGTGATCACGAGCCCAAGTATCGTTTGCAGGCGCCGGCACAGCATGCACGCGCCCCGGCAGGCGTTGCTGGTCGGCCCAGGTGTTGAGCTCGCGTTCCAGATCCTGCAGTCGAACGGCGTGCTCGCAGCTGATAACCAGATGTTCAAAGCGGAGAACTGAACGGGCAATTTCAAGGAATACCGGTTCTACCTCATCAAGAATCCCTGCCCAGTCGGTACCCGGGTGGGGCCAGGTAAGCACAACGGCGCTTTGGGGCGCCCACTCGGCGGGCAACACGCGTAGGGATGTCACTTTACAGTCACCTTGAAATTGCAAAAGCCGCCATTCCAAACAAAAGGCGGCATGTCGTCAGGATGTGTGCCCGGAACTGGCGGGCGGGAAGAACATTGTGCCTGAAAATGTCAGCGTTGAGGCGTCAACACTGAGTGTATGACGCGGTCATTTTCGAAATAGACCACAAAGTTGCCGTAGTTCCACTGGCTGATCGGCGGTTGTCCGACAGGGCCTTCAACGGAAGCTGGCTGGCCCCAAGAGGCCCGCACCGAAGCCTGTGTTGTTCCGGTCCGGGGAACGTTTTGCTGGCCTCTGTCAGCCTGGCTACCCACGGGTACACGGAGCTCTTCGGCAAACGTGCCGGAAACCGGGGCCAGAGTCAGAAACATTGCCGTTACCAAGGTGCCGGTCAGGGCTCGCTTTATTGTCATCGATGGTTCTCCACTAATACTGGGGTCTCCGGCAAGCGCTCCGGGGACATGGATAAAACGTAATATCCGAGAATTACAGGCAAAAGTCACATATTTTCGCCAGTCTACTCTTTTTGCCGCTGGCGGATCTGCCAGCGCATCACATGTCTGGCTATTTGCTGGCGGTCGCTATCATGAATACGTATAAAACCGGTATGAACCCTTGCCCTGCCTGTTTCATCAGCTTGAATATCCAGAACCTCTACAACGGCGCGGGGCCGGGAAAGTTCGGGTGGCAGCGTCATGCGAACGGCAAGCCTGTCACCAGTCTGCCACGCTTGCGGGCTCGCGCAAAACGCCAGTCCTCCCTCGCTCAGGGTGACGTCCTGCCAGTCCTCAGGTTGCAAGGGATTTTGCTGAAAGGCCATAATGCGCGCAAGCGTATCCAGCTTGCCATTGAGGGACTTTACCAGCCCTGTTAGCAGGCGATCCTGATCCGCAAGGCTGGCAAGCTGGGATTTGATGTCCTGATCAAGGCGTCTGAATTCGGCCTCCAGGTTTTCGAGATGGTCGTCACCAAAGGCATTCTCGTCGAACCCGGCTGAAGGGGTCAGTTTATGGACTTCCAGGCCAACCCGGTCCTCGATGCGGAAAAATTCCCGACGCTCAGGCGTATGATCTGTCGATTCGGGCAGTGTGTCTCGGGTTTGCATTCAGGGCTCCGGGAATCAGAATTTGGCCAGTATCAAAAGTTTAGCAGTTTCCCGCGGTGCTGAAAGGCCGTTGGGAATTACAGACCACGACCGACCCGAAGGTAGCGACAGGCACCTCTTCATGTTCAGACCCTTATCGTTTTATATCGGCTTGCGCTACACCGCAGCCAAACGGCGTAACCACTTTATCTCATTCATCTCGCTCACATCCATGATCGGGTTGATGCTCGGTGTTGCCGTGCTGATTATCGTGCTCTCCGTGATGAATGGATTCGACCGCGAACTCAAGCAACGAATCCTCGGCATGGTTCCCCACGCCATCATTCAAGGCAGCAAGCCTTTGGATGACTGGGAGACGATAGATGCCCAGGTGCAGCAGCACCCAAGGGTGCTTGCCGCCGCACCCTTTATTCAGGGTCAGGGCATGGTCACCGGAGGTGGTGATGTGCGCGGAGTGATGCTCAATGGTATTTTGCCGGAGGAAGAGCGTACGGTTTCAATCATTGAAAACCACATGATCGAAGGCAAACTGGACGATCTGGTATCGGGTGAGTTCGGGATTATCGTAGGCCGCACTATGGCTGCCAGCCTGCGTTTGCAGTTGGGCGACAAGGTTACTGTTGTGCTTCCCGAGGCCTCGGTAACTCCCGCAGGCGTTTTGCCGCGTCTCAAGCGTTTCACGGTGAAGGGCGTTTTCAGTGTTGGCGCCGAACTGGACGGCAATTACACCCTCATTCACATGGATGATGCCGCCAAGCTGATGCGAACCGGCGGTAAAGCTCAGGGAGTGCGACTGCTGGTTGATGACCTGTTTGCTGCGCCCAAGGTGGCTGAAGAGGCGGCCAAAGGGCTTACTGGTCGTTATTATATTTCGGACTGGACCCGAACCCACGGCAACCTGTTCCAGGCCATCCGCATGGAGAAGACCATGATTGGCCTGCTGCTGATGTTCATTGTGGCGGTCGCGGCGTTCAATATTGTGTCCACGCTGGTCATGGTGGTGACGGACAAGACAGGAGATATCGCAATCCTGCGCACCATGGGGGCAACGCCGGGGCGCATTATGAGGATATTCATTGTTCAGGGTGCGGTTATCGGTGTGTTCGGCACACTTATTGGTACAACGCTCGGTGTTCTTGGGGCTCTCAATATCAGTGCATTTATTTCGTGGCTGGAAGGTGCGCTCGGGCATCAGTTCCTGAGTGCCGACGTGTACTTTATCAGCTATCTGCCCTCCCAGCTGCAATGGCAGGATGTGGCGGTGATCAGCGGCGCGGGTCTTGCCATGAGCCTGTTGGCAACCATATACCCGGCGTGGCGAGCGTCGCGGGTGGATCCTGCGGAGGCTCTGCGTTATGAATGAGGAAAATGGTGCCATGAAGGATGTCTCCCTGGTAATCGACTGCCGTCAGGTAACCCGGACCTACACTCAGGGTCCGGAAAAACTGACCATCTTTTCTGATATCTCGCTGAAGGTCACAGCAGGTGAAACTGTGGCAATTGTGGGAAGTAGTGGTGCGGGTAAAACCACCCTGCTGAACCTCCTTGGCGGGCTGGATAAGCCGTCGTCCGGCGATATCTCGATATGTGGCAAGCACATTCACCGCTTATCCGAGGCCGGGCGGGCGCGCTTTCGCAATCGTCACCTGGGTTTTGTTTACCAGTTTCATCACCTGTTGCCGGAATTCACCGCGCTTGAGAATGTCATGATGCCCTGCGCTCTTGGTGGGGTGGCCATAAGCGAAGCGCGTTCGCGGGCGCAATCCATTTTGCAAAGGGTAGGTCTCGCTGAGCGTCTGGGACACAAACCTGGAGAGCTTTCCGGCGGCGAGCGCCAGCGTGTTGCGATTGCCCGCGCGTTGGTAAATGAGCCTGACTGCGTGTTGATGGATGAGCCCACTGGCAACCTTGATGAGCACACGGGCGAAGGCGTGCGCAATCTCATTGAGTCTCTGCGTGATCAATTCGGGATTGCGTTTGTTATGGTCACCCACGATATGAAGATGGCCAGGAGTCTCGGGCGAGTGCTGAGGCTGGAGCAGGGCAGGTTGGTTCAGGAGGCCTGATCGCGGGATGCGCGCCGGTGCTCTTTTCGGGTGCGGCGGCGCAGTTGCCAGTCCGTGCGGATTTTCCGGCGCCAGATAAACTGTATGACCAGATAAGCCAGGCACGCTGAAATGGTGGCGACGATCAGGGAACCCAGGTATAGCGGAATGCCGATATCCAGCAAGCGCTCACTGAACCAGGACCATGAAAGCTGGGGGTGGAAGCTCAAAATCGGCCGATTGAGTATCCAGGCGCCTACCTTGTAATTGAAATAGAATATGGGAGGCATGGTAATCGGGTTACTGATCCACACCAGCACCACCGATAACGGCAGATTGGCGTTGAACCAGATAGCGAAGAATGCTGAGGCCAGCATCTGGAACGGCATGGGTATAAAGCAGAAAAAGACACCGATCAGAAACGCCCGGGCGACACTGTGCCGGTTGATATGCCAGAGGTTGGGTTCATGCAGGATATCGCCAAGAAAGCCAAGCGATTGCATCGCTTGTATCTTCTCCGGAGATGGCAGATATCGCTTGATGAACTTCTTTGGCATTGGAAGCTCTACCCTCAAGTAGAATGTAACTCCGGCGGCAAGGATGTCGCCGATGGATAAAATCACCGGGAGGACAAGGATTGTCCAGAAGCTCTACAGTAATGGGCGTCTTCGCTTTTTCCTGCGGCGTCATCTTACTTTATAGGTTGGCGGTGTTGCCACCTCCAGTGTGGTTGCTTGGGTTCGCATTACTAACTTTATTGTGGTTATTGCCGATACGCCAGCGAATGCCCCGGCTCTCCGGTTTATTTTTGTTGGGTCTTGCTTTGGGTGTTGCCTGGGCGGGAATGTGGGCTCATGAACGCCTTGAGCGGCAGCTTCCCCCGGGTCTTGAGGGGGTAAAGGCAAGTGTTTCAGGTTATGTTTGTGACCTTCCGGAAGCGGGCAGCTTCAAAAGCATTCGTTTCAGCTTCTGTGTAACCCGGTGGTATGGAGTTTCACTGACACCTGAGCCTGATGTTTCTCTGCCGAAAATGCTGCGTCTGGCTTGGTATGGCCAGACCGCTGGTGCGCTTCCCGATCACAGGTTGCGTCTGGAGGTGGTTCTCAAGAGGCCTCATGGGACGCTTAACCCTGCAGGTTTTCGTTACGAGGACTGGCTGTTCCGCAAAGGCTATCAGGCTACAGGCAGCGTGCGCAGCGCTGTTCCGGACCCTGCCGTATTCTGTTCACTGCAATGCCAGTACCATCGCTTTCATATTGACCTGGCGCACTGGGTCGACGAGCAGTTCGCTGACGCCAGGTACCATCCTCTGATTGCCTCGTTGCTGATTGGTAATCGGGGACATCTTTCCTCCGATCACTGGGAGGTTTTCAAGGCAACCGGGACGATTCATCTGGTGGCTATCTCGGGCCTTCACCTCGGGCTGGTCGCGTTGGGTGCGGGTTTTGTGGCCCGCCGGCTTTTGTTGGCCATCTCCGCTTACCGTATGAGTGAGCAAACCGTCCGTCTGGCGGTATTTTTTGCAGTTGTGTTTTGTTGTCTGCTCTATGCACTGGCGGCCGGTTTTACAGTGCCGACGAGAAGAGCTCTTGTAATGGTCGCGGTTGGTGGCTGGCTTCTGTTGATGGCAAGACAGGTGCCAGTGTGGCATTCGATCATTATGGCTCTTGGGCTGGTACTTCTATTTGACCCCTTTGCGCCGTTGGACCAAGGCTTCTGGCTGTCGTTTGGTGCTGTTTCTCTTCTCATTTGTGTCTTTGCCGGTCGTTTGGGTAGCACCGGCTGGCTGGCAGGCCTTGTTCTCGCGCAAGGCGCTGTGTTTGCGGGACTTTGGCCGCTTCTTGAGTTAACGGGGCAGGGGCAGCCGGTTGGGGGGTTGCTTGCCAATATCCTCGCTATTCCCTGGGTATCGCTGGTGGTGATGCCAGCGATCATTATTGGTGGGCTTACGATTGCCGTTTTTCCTGATTCATCAAGCCTGATTGTCCAAATTATTGATGCTGTGCTTGGCGTAATGTGGAGCTTTCTCGAGTGGGTTGCTGGCATCGGTTGGCCTGATCTTGAAGGAACCGTCCCGGAAATTGCCGGCTTCGGTGTGTTGGTACTGTTGATTCTCACGGTTCCGGTCAGGGCTTTTCGTGTTGCAGGGGCCATTCTCGTGCTGTTCTGGGTTGCTATGGCGAGTTTGCCACTTGGGTCTGATAACCCCCGGGTTGCGGAGCCTGAAGTGTGGATCTGGGATGTGGGGCAAGGCCTCTCGGCAATGGTACGATCAGGCGATAAGGTATTGCTTTACGACACTGGGCCTGAGGTGAAGGGTGTCTTTTCGGCTGCCGAATCAGTACTTGTTCCCAATCTCAAAGCGCTGGGTATCAGGCGAATTGATACGCTGGTCGTAAGTCACGCCGACAGCGATCACTCTGGCGGTCTTGCTCTGTTAGTGGGTGAGTTTGAAATAAACAGAATCCTGACCGGTGAGCCTGAAGCGATTCGTGAAAAGCTGGACGAGTTCCGGGCGATCGGTGTCGACAGAGAGTACGGTGAGGTCATAATTCTGGGTTGTTCCGGGGAGGACAAACTGACAAATGCGCTGACACTTTCTTTCTGGCAGGCGAGCGGTGAGTTTGCAGGCAATGACGCCTCCTGCGTTCTTGCGGTCAGGCATAATGCAGCGGGCATCGAGTGGATTTTTCCGGGCGATATAAGCGCTTCCATTGAGTCGCGTTACCTGAAAGCGAGGGCGGAAAAATTACCGGTGGAGACGCCCCGTAAGCTTGTGGTGATCGCACCTCACCACGGCAGCAAAACCTCATCTTCCGACGCCTGGGTCAGCACACTCCGCCCGGATCGGGTGATCTACACCGCCGGATACCGCCATCGATATGGCCACCCGAACCGGGATATAACGGCGCGGTATCGTGGGGCTGGCGCTGAGGCACTCAACACTGCCTGTTCCGGTGCCCTTATCATGACGGTGGCTGGTGGTGCCATCAAAACCCGGGAAGCCCGGCATGAAAGCCCCTTCTGGATCGGCGGTCCGGGCCTGGCCAGAGATCAGTGTAAAATACCGTGATATTCCGGGTGTGGCCTCGGCCGACAGCTATGCTAAAGTAGCGCGGCTTGTAAACAATCAGGGAGATCAAGCGTGTTCGAGCTGTTGAAAGCCGGTGGCATTCTGATGGTGCCAATTGTTGCCTGTTCAATTCTGGCGCTTGCGATCATTCTGGAGCGTTTCTGGACCCTGAGAGCCTCTCGGGTTGCGCCGCGTCAGACGATTAATGAGCTTTGGCGCTGGATCAAGAAAAAAGAGCTTAACGGTCGCAAACTGAAGGCGCTGCAAGGCTCCTCGCCGTTGGGCCGTGTCCTTGCAGGCGGTCTCATGAATGCCAAGCATGGCCGTGAGATTATGAAGGAGAGCATTGAACACGAAGCGAGCCAGGTCATTCACGAACTGGAGCGTTTCCTGAATCCGTTGGGCACCGTTGCCACAATCACGCCGTTGCTTGGCCTTCTGGGCACTGTGATCGGCATGATCAAAGTGTTTGCAGAGATTCAGCTCGCGGGTGTGGGTAACGCCGGGAATCTCGCGGGTGGCATCTCCGAGGCTTTGATAACCACAGCCGCCGGCTTGAGTGTCGCGATTCCAGCATTGATCTGTCACCGTTATTTTATCCGTCGGGTAGACGAGCTTGTGGTTGGTATGGAGCAAGAAGCTATCAAGTTGGTTGAAGTTGTGCACGGTGATCGCGAAATCGACGTGGAAGGAGCCTGAACGCTGTGAAGTTCTCACGCCAGAGAAGTCAGGAAGTCGGGGTGGATCTGACACCGTTGATCGATGTGGTTTTCCTGTTGCTGATTTTCTTTATGGTCTCTACGACGTTCACGCGGGAAAGTCATTTGCAGGTGGAACTACCCGAAGCCAGTGGCGAGCCTGCTTCGATGGCGGAAGTAAAACAAATCGACGTTGTGATCAACGCTGAAGGCCAGTATGTCCTTAATGACAAGGCTCTGGTAAACAATCGTCGTGAGACGCTTGAGCGCGGCGTAAATGAGCTGTCCGAGGGCGACACCGCTCTGCCGTTTATCATCACTGCAGATGCACGTACCCCCCACGAGTATGTGGTCAGAGCCATGGACGTGGCCGGTCGTCTGGGTTTCTCACGTCTGAGTATTACCACTGAGCGTGAGGCAGGTAGCCAGTGAACCCTGCCGCACCTCTACCTGACCCTAAACAGGTCAAGCCCGGTGAGAGTTGGCCGACATACAAGCGCCTGCTGACATACGTGAAACCGTTCTGGCTGGCATTTTCACTGGCTGTGGTTGGGAACGTTATCTATGCGGCGGCTTCCACCGGCATGGCAGCGGCTATGGAATATGTAATCGCCGCCATCGAAAACCCCACCGAGCAGAATCGGTTCCTATTGACGTTCCTGATCGTTGGCGTGTTTACGTTTCGCGGTGTTGGCACATTCATGAGCCAGTACTTCATCAGTTACGTCGGGCGGCAGGTTATCAACGCGCTCCGTAACGATGTGTTCAACCGCTTGATGACACTCCCATCCCGCTATTTTGATGAAAACGCGGCTGGAAGACTGGTGTCCAAGCTGACCTTCAACGTTGAGCAGGTGGCGGAAGCTGCGACCAATGCTATAACCATAACACTACGGGAAGGCCTGACCATTGTCGGCCTGCTTGGATTCATGCTTTATACCAACTGGAAGCTGACGCTGGTTTTTCTCGCGGTCGGGCCCTTGATTGCGGCCGTTGTCAGCTATGCGAGCAAACGCTTTCGCAAGATCAGCCAGCGTATTCAAGGCTCCATGGGCGATATCACCCATGTGGCTTCGGAGTCTATTACCGGATATCGGGTTGTGCGTACCTTCGGTGGTGTTGATTACGAAAAGCAGCGTTTTCAGAAAGTTAATGATATAAATCTGAAGCAAAGTCTCAAGATGGCATCCACTCAGGCAATCAGCGTTCCGGTAATTCAGACCCTGGTGGCAATTGCCATAGCCGCGCTGGTTTGGACCATGCTTTCGCCAGAGATACGAGGCGAGATGACAACAGGCCAGTTGGTGGCCTTTATTACGGCTGCCACGACCATGGCCAAGCCTATCCGCCAGGTGACGTCCGTTCATGCAAAGATCCAAAAAGGCGTAGCGGCCGCTTACGATGTGTTTGAAACCATTGATGAGGTCCCGGAACAGGATCCCGGCTCCTTTGCGCCGGAACGTGTTGAAGGGACCGTTGAGTTTGACGATGTGTCCTTCCGTTACCGTGATCAGCTTGATGACGTGCTGAAAGGTATTTCCATTAAAATACCGGCCGGGCAGAGCGTTGCGCTGGTGGGACGCTCCGGCAGCGGCAAATCAACGATGGTGAGTCTGCTTCCAAGATTTTACGAATATACCGGCGGTGATATCCGCATTGATGGTCATTCATTGAAGGATTTCTCGCTGAAAGCCCTGCGATCCCAGATTGCACTGGTTACTCAGAACGTTGTGCTATTCAACGATTCGATAGCTGCCAATATCGCCTACGGTTCGCTCCGGGATTGCAGCCGGGAGGAAATCCGTGAGGCTGCTGCAAAAGCTCATGCTCTGGAGTTTATCGATCGCATGCCGGAAGGTCTCGATACCATGATCGGAGATAACGGTGTGATGCTCTCAGGTGGGCAACGGCAACGCCTCGCCATTGCGCGTGCGTTGCTCAAAGATGCGCCTATTCTGATTCTGGATGAGGCAACCTCGGCACTGGATACCGAATCAGAACGCCACATTCAGGAAGCACTTGAAACCGTTATTCAGGGCCGGACAACGCTGGTGATTGCTCACAGGCTGTCGACCATAGAAAAAGCGGACCGGATTCTGGTTATGGAAAACGGGCGCATTATCGAATCGGGGCCCCACGAGGAGCTTCTTGCCAGCAATGGTGCCTATGCCCAGCTACATCAGATGCAGTTCAGTGAGCACTCATGACCTCCCTCATAGAGCGTCTTTGGTACGCTAAAGGCCGCCCACTTTTTGTTCTAACACCGTTTTCCTGGCTGTACAGGGCCGTTGCCGAATCGCGACGGCGCAAGGCCAACAATATCAACGCCGGAAAGCTACCTGTGCCTGTCGTCGTCGTGGGTAATATCACAGCCGGCGGCACCGGGAAATCCCCACTGACGGCATGGCTTGTTGACGAAATACGGACGGCCGGCTGGCGGCCGGTTATTCTTAGCCGTGGCTATGGCGGTAAATCATCCGGATACCCGCTTCTGGTGACAGAAGACACGCTGCCATCGCTTGCAGGGGATGAGCCGGTGATGCTCGCTCAGGCAACGGGTACACCCGTTGTGGTTGATCCAGACCGGTGCCGGGGTGCGGCGTTTGCGCTCGACAATGCTCTGGGCGACGTCCTCATCAGTGATGACGGGCTTCAGCATTACCGGTTGCCGAGGGATATCGAGTTGGCGGTGTTTGATGGCGCCCGCGGTATCGGCAACGGTGCATTGATTCCTGTGGGTCCCCTGCGTGAGCCCGTTAACAGGTTGGATACGGTTGATTTTGTGATTGTGAACGGTGCGACTACTTCCGATGAAGAGGGCCGGGTGCCACCGGAAGCGCTGTCTGGCATCAAGCACCCACACATGTATGCCATGAATCTGCAGCCGACGCGCCTGGTTAACCTCAAAACAGGCGAGACCCGTTCACCCGAAAGCCTCCAGGGCCAGAAGATTCGCTCGATAGCCGGCATAGGTAACCCGACCCGTTTTTTCGATACGCTTAAAGGGTTGGGTGCGAAACAAATCGCCGTACCGTTTCCCGACCATCATCGTTTCCGCCCTGAAGATCTTGGCACCGAATCCGGTCACTTGCTCGTGATGACGGCCAAAGATGGTGTCAAATGCCGCGGTTTCGCCCCGGATAACGCCTGGGTTCTGTATGTCGAGGCACAGCTGCCAAAGGCGTTCTCAGAGGCCATTCTTGCCAAGCTTCGGGCGTGCTCTGGACCATCAACCCCTTAACTGTCAGTGAGACTGAATCATGGATAAAAAACTCTTGGCCTTGCTGGCCTGCCCGGTCTGTAAAGGTGAACTGAAGCTCAATGAAGCCAGGACTGAGCTGGTCTGCTACCAGGACGCCATGGCATTTCCTATCCGGGAGGGTATTCCGGTCATGCTGGCCACTGAGGCCCGCACACTTTCCACCGACGAACGCCTTCACAAAAACTGAACCAGCTCTCTGCAGGATCGAAACCCATGTCTTTTACGGTTGTGATTCCGGCTCGCTATGCCTCCACCCGGCTGCCCGGCAAACCCCTGCTTGATATCGCTGGCAAGCCAATGATTCAGCACGTTTGCGAACGAGCTTCTGAAAGCCGGGCGAGCCGTGTTGTTGTGGCAACAGATGATTCACGTATTCAGGCTGCCTGTGAGGCATTCGGTGCGGAAGTTGTCATGACGTCCCCGAACCATGTCAGCGGCACTGATCGTCTGGAAGAGGTTGTGCGCAAACTGGGCCTGGATGCAGACCACCGCGTTGTGAATGTCCAGGGCGACGAGCCCTTGATCCCGCCACGATTGATTGACCAGGTTGCAGATAACCTGGAGCGGTATCCGGACGTCGCCATCGCGACACTCTGCGAACGCCTCCACGACGTGGAACAGATCTTCAATCCGAACGTCGTAAAAGTTGTTTTTGATCTGGAGGGGATGGCCCACTACTTCAGCCGGGCACCCATTCCCTGGGCACGCGATCACTGGGGCGACATGCTCAAGGATAACCTCTCCAGGCACAATTCAGGAGCTGCGCTGAAAGATGGTGCCGGGTATTTCCGACATATCGGCATCTATGGGTACCGGGCCAGCGTGCTGAGCCGCTTTGTCAGCTGGCCGCCTGCACCGACTGAACTGGCGGAGTCACTGGAACAGCTTCGGGCACTATATAACGGCGCCCGGATACATGTGGAAGTAGCAGCCGGAACGCCGCCGGCAGGCGTTGATACCGAAGCAGATTTGCAACGGGTCAGAGCCTGGATGGCCAAATCTTTTGAATGAGGAGAAAACGGGGTATGAGCAAACCCGCCAGTGTGCTTTTTGTGTGTCTGGGCAACATTTGTCGCTCGCCGACGGCAGAAGGCGTATTTCGCAAACTGGTAGAGCAGGCTGGATTGCAGGACCATATTCTCATCGATTCCTGCGGCACAAGTAACTGGCACATAGGCAAAGGGCCTGATCTGCGGTCGCAGGAAGCTGCGGGGAAGCGCGGCGTCGATATCAGCACACTCAAGGCACGCCAATTCACTGAAAAGGACTTGGATGCCTTCAACTATGTGGTCGTGATGGACCGTCAGAATCTGGCCGATGTGAAAGATATCTGGCACCAGAATGGTGGCACAACGCCCGCATTGTTTCTTGAGTATGGCCGCTCTGAACTCGCCGAAGTTCCCGATCCCTATTTTGGCGGCGAGGACGGGTTTGAGCATGTGCTTGACCTGATTGAAGACGCCGGCGCGGATCTGCTCCGCACTATTCAGGAGAGTATGGCGTGAGCCCGCAAGCGGAGCTGCAGGAGAACGTTGGGCTGACGAAGCTCAATACTCTGTGCGTATCCGCAACTGCAAGATATTACATGGACGTTGCCAGCCTGAGTGACTTACGCAGCGCTCTGGCGTGGGCGCAGGATAACGGGCACAAAATACTGGTGCTTGGCAGTGGCAGCAATCTTGTTTTTGCCGGGAACTTTGACGGCCTTGTGATTCGCATGCAAATAGCGGCGCGTTCCTGGGAACAGGTTGATGATAAGGGCGCCACACTGGTTTTGGGCGCCGGTGAAAACTGGCATGATGCGGTGCTCTATGCCGCTGGGGCAGGGTATCGGGGTATTGAGAATCTTGCGCTCATCCCCGGCACAGCTGGCGCTGCGCCGGTGCAGAATATAGGCGCCTACGGTGTTGAGCTTTGCGACACGCTGATTTCTGTTACGGCGCTGGATCGTGATTCAAACGAGCTCCTATGTCTTGATAATGCGGAATGTGGCTTTGCCTACAGGGACAGCTTGTTCAAGCGTTCGCCCGGTCGTTACATCATTACCGGGATAAGGCTCCGGTTATCCCGCACAAAGCCTTTGCAACTGGGCTACAGAGATCTTGAAGACTACCTGGGAGACACTGTCTCTCAGGAGTTGGATGTTCTGACCGTCGCCGAGGCTGTAATGGCGATTCGCCGCCGTAAGTTGCCGGACCCCGAGATGATTCCCAACGCAGGCAGTTTTTTCAAAAATCCGGTTGTGCCCGCCGAACACTTCCGTGAACTTCATGCTGCGCATCCAGATGTTGTCGGTTACCCACAGAATGGAACGGTAAAGCTGGCTGCGGCCTGGCTTATTGACCAGAGCGGATGGAAGGGTTACCGCAATGCCCGCGTAGGCGTTCACAACCGCCAGGCGCTGGTGCTGATCAATCATTCAGGTGGCACAGGGCGGGACGTACTGGAATTGGCTTCGGAAATCCGCCAGTCGGTACAGGAACGTTTTGGTGTGAATCTGGAGATGGAACCCGGCATCGTGGGCGGCTGAGTGCTGCAGCTGAACATCCTACCGCCTGCCCGATGAACCAAGGCCTTTTTACTGACCTTGGTTCAGTTCTTCCTGCAAACTCCCGCTGCAGGTGCCTCTATCAGCCTTTAAGCGGCGATGCGTTGACAAGAAACGCCAGCGCGTCGGCGACGGCCACGTCCTGTTTGTCAGCGTCTCTGCGCCCTTTGTATTCAAGAGTGCCAGCGGCAAGCCCGCGATCGGAAATCACGAAGCGGTGGGGAATGCCAATCAGTTCCATATCGGCAAACTTTACGCCCGGGCGCTCCTTACGGTCGTCCAGCAGCACGTCATAGCCAGCCTGACGTAGCTGCTCGTAGAGCTTCTCACCGGCTTCGGCCACTATGGGCGTTTTGTGGGCATTGAGCGTAACAATAGCGACCTGGAACGGCGCGATGGCATCGGGCCAGATGATGCCTTTGTCATCGTGGTTTTGCTCGATTGAGGCAGCCACGATTCGGGACACACCAATGCCGTAGCAGCCCATGTCCATGATCACGGTTTTACCATTCTCATCGAGTACCGTGGCATCCATGGCCGTGCTGTATTTGTTGCCCAGCTTGAAGATGTGGCCAACTTCAATACCTCTGCGTATCTCCAGTGTGCCTTTGCCATCCGGGCTGGCATCGCCTTCTACAACATTGCGAATGTCTTCAACCCGGCCCAGCGGCAGATCCCGCTCCCAGTTCACGCCGGTCAGATGGTAGCCTTCCCGATTAGCGCCACAGACAAAATCTGCAAGATGAGCTGCGCTGCGATCAACGATAACCGGCACTTGCAGATTTACCGGGCCAATAGAGCCCGCTTTACAACGGATGGCTGCTTCGATTTCTTCATCAGTAGCCATGGTCAGAGGCTCTGCCACGCCTTCCAGGTTTTCCGCCTTGATCTCATTCAGCGTGTGATCGCCGCGCAATATCAGGCCGATAAGACCCGCATTGCTCCCTTCACCCGCTTCATCCGCTTGCGCTTTAACCAGCAAGGTTTTTACTGTGCGGGTTGCGTCAATGTTCAGAAATTGCGAGATAGCTTCAATGGTGCGCTGATCCGGCGTTGCAACTTCTTTCAGGTCTTCAGCCGGTGCTGCGCGTTCGCCAGAGGGGGCAACCGCTTCGGCCTTTTCGATGTTGGCGGCGTAATCGCTGTCTGTGCTGAACACAATGTCGTCTTCACCCGACGAGGCGAGAACGTGGAATTCATGGGACGCACTGCCACCAATGGCGCCTGAGTCTGCCTGTACCGGGCGGTAATCCAGCCCCAGGCGGTCAAAGATAGCGCAGTATGTTCGATGCATAACCTGATAGGTTTCATCCAGGGATTCGGCATTCACATGGAAGGAGTAAGCATCTTTCATGATGAATTCCCGGGCACGCATCACCCCGAAACGAGGGCGGCGTTCGTCGCGAAACTTGGTCTGGATTTGGTAGAAGTTGGTCGGTAGTTCCTTGTAGCTTTTCAGCTCATTGCGGACCAGGTCGGTAATGACTTCTTCGTGAGTAGGGCCAAAGCAGAACTCGCGACCGTGGCGGTCGTTCATTCTTAGCAGCTCACCGCCGTATTGCTCCCAGCGACCGGATTCCTGCCACAGTTCCGCAGGCTGAACTGCTGGCATGAGAACTTCCTGCGCGCCGCTCTTGTCCATTTCTTCTCGAACAATTCGCTCAACCTTGCGCAGGGTTCTCAGGCCCATGGGCAGCCAGGTATAAAGGCCGGCCGCCAGTTTCCGGATCATGCCTGCACGCAGCATCAACTGGTGGCTGATAACCTCTGCGTCAGAGGGCGTCTCTTTCTGGGTTGCAATCAGGTAACGGCTCGCTCGCATCGTGGTTTCCGTTCATTGGTGTTTCATAAAAGGGTGTTTCGTAAAGTGGCGTTTATTGTACGGAGCCTGCTGCACAAGGTACAGATGGCGAACAGCGTTATCGGGTAAGCGAACGGCGTATCAGGACAAATACCCCAGAGGCAGGGCGGTGCTATCGATGACACGTTTCAATACGAAGCTCGAGTGAACGCCGCTGACTCCCTGAATCCGCGTAATCCGGTTGAGCAAAAAGTGGTGATAGTGATCCATATCCGGCACCACCACTTTCAGCATGTAATCCGCATCGTGGCCGGTCACCAGATAGCATTCCAGAATCTCCGGGTATTCGCTCACCTGTTCCTCAAACGCTGAAAAACGCTCAGGTGTGTGCCTGTCCATTCCGATCAGAATGATGGCGGTCAGCGACAGGCCAAGCTTCTTATGATCAAGCACCGTAACCGTACGCATAATAATGCCCGCATCCTCAAGCGCACGCATCCGTCTCAGGCACGGGGAAGGAGAGAGCCCCACTTTTTCCGCGAGCTGCTGGTTGGTCAGGGAGGCATCCTTTTGTATCTGGGCCAGGATGCGACGGTCGGTTCTATCAATTTGTATGAGCGTTTCCGATTTTATTGGCATAAAAATGTCCATACGTCGTATATAGTGAAATATATGGCTAATAAATTACGCTTTTGCCCTTCAATTAGCAATCACATGCTTCAAAGAACGCGTTAAGCTAAGTGCTATGGAGACAAACCCCGGAAGCGCAACGGAGAACGACAGACATGGCTTTTGATCATCGCAAATACGTGGCCTTCAGGCCGATCGCAAAAACCGACCGCCGTTGGCCCGACAAGGTCATCGAAAAAGCACCGACCTGGTGTGCAGTAGACCTGCGCGATGGCAACCAGGCTCTGGTAAAGCCCATGGATGTTGCACAGAAACAACGCATGTTCGACTTGCTCGTCAAGTTGGGGTTCAAGGAAATCGAAATCGGTTTTCCAGCCGCCAGCCAGCCGGATTTTGATTTCTGTCGCAAGTTGATTGAAGAAAACCGGATTCCTGATGATGTAAAAATCCAGGCGCTGACTCAGGCCAGGCCGGAGTTGATTGAGCGCACCTATGAAGCATTGGAAGGTGCCCGCAGCGCTATTGTTCACGTGTACAACTCAACATCGACGGTACAGCGGGAGCAGGTGTTCGGGCTCGACCGGGCCGGGATTCGGGATATTGCGGTTAACGGTGCCCAAGTGGTCAAGGATTTTGCCGCACGCTATCCGGGCACCGAATGGACGTTCCAGTATTCACCGGAGAGCTTTACCGGCACCGAGCTGGACTTTTCGGTTGAGGTTATCGACGCAGTAACGGACGTATGGCGCCCGGACGAAGGACAGCCGGTTATCATTAATCTGCCTGCCACAGTAGAAATGTCGACTCCGAACGTGTTTGCGGATCAAATTGAATGGGTCTGTGACAACATCCGTCGGCGGGACCATATCAGCATCAGCGTTCACACCCATAACGATCGTGGTTGTGGCGTGGCAGCGGCGGAGCTGGCCGTTATGGCGGGTGCCGACCGGGTAGAAGGCACGCTGATGGGAAATGGCGAGCGCACGGGTAACATGGATCTGGTGACCATGGCCATGAATCTGTATTCCCAGGGCATTGATCCGACGCTGGACTTGTCAGGCATGGCGGAAATCACAGAAGTTGTCGAGTCTTGTACGGAAATATCAACCCACCCACGCCATCCCTATGCAGGCGAACTGGTATTCACGGCATTCTCCGGAAGCCATCAGGACGCAATTCGCAAGTGCCTTGCACGCAGAAAAGACGGGGATGTGTGGAATGTGGCGTACCTGCCTATTGATCCGTTTGATCTGGGCCGCCGATACGAAGAAGTTGTGCGCATCAACAGTCAGTCTGGCAAGGGTGGAGTGGCCTATGTCCTTGAGCGGGATTACAACATCAGCCTGCCGCGCTGGTTGCAGATCGAGTTCAGCAAGGTTGTTCAGAAGGCCGCAGAAACCAATGGTGGTGAGATCGACTCACTGTCGATTCATGCCCTGTTCGAGCAGCGCTACCTGAAGGTTCATGAAGACTGGGCGCTGCGTGCCTATGATCTGCACAGGGACGATCAGGGCGTATTTGCGGAAGTAACTTTCGGGCAAGAGTCGTCTCCGACGCGTCTCGAAGGTCGCGGCTCTGGCGCAGTAGAGGCAGTCTCCGCCGCACTGGAAAAACGTTTTGGGTTTGCAATAGCCGTAGAAGCCTATGACGAATTTGCGTTGGGCGAGGGAACTCGGGCCAATGCGCTTGCTTGTATACGCCTCACCGCAGGCGGCAGGCATTGCAGCGCTGCTGCTTTGGCTGAAGACACAACCTCCGCGACCCTGCAGGCGTTGTTTTCCGCCGTTGCCCAGGCTGCAGGGGAATCGGGAGAGAAGGGAAGCAGTCAGAAAAATGCGACAGAGAGCGCGATAAGTGCCTAATCAGAATGCAACAAGCCGGCACGCGTGCCGGCTTGTTGCATTCTCCCATGCCCGCAAGGGGCAGAGAGCGAAAACATAACCTCAGACCGGGGTAACGTTTTCTGCCTGTGGGCCTTTGGGGCCCTGTGTTACGGTAAACTGCACCTGCTGACCCTCTGTCAGTGTGCGGAAGCCGCTTGAGGTAATGGCACTGTAGTGTACGAAAACGTCACTGCCGCCATCCTGAGCTATAAAGCCGAAGCCTTTGGATTCGTTAAACCACTTTACGGTGCCTGTTACTGTATCGGACATTGATCTTTCCTGTATTTCTGAGATTGCCCCTTATGGGGCACTGAAGATTTTCAACAGCAATTTCAGTATAGACCGAGTTTGGGGGTCGTCAACGTTTTTTAGTTGCTTTTATATCCATAAAAAACAAAGATTTATGTCTCGATGAATAAAAATGCCCGCACCATGATGTGGTGCGGGCATTTTGTTGTCAGCTGCACGGGTCTCAGCGGCGGAACTGCTCGCTGATCTCCTCAAGTATCGCCGGGTCATCAATGGTGCTGGGAACCGAGTATTCCTCCCCATCGGCAATCTGACGGATAACCCGACGCAGGATTTTTCCGGAGCGGGTTTTGGGCAAACGCTCAACCACAAGGGCTCTGCGGAAGCAGGCTATTGCGCCGATTTTGTCCCGGACCATCTCGACAAGCTCATCCTCCAGTTCGTCGTGATCAATGGTAGCACCGTCCTTGATCAACACGAGGCCAAGTGGGACCTGGCCTTTCATGTCGTCGTGTGCACCTACCACGCAGCACTCGGCGATCGCGGGGTGGGAAGCAACAACTTCCTCCATCTCTCCGGTTGAGAGCCGGTGGCCTGCCACGTTGATAACGTCATCCGTGCGGCCCATAACGAATACATAGCCGTCGTCATCAATAAAGCCGCCATCCCCAGAGCTGTAAAAACCGGGAATGGGTTTGAGGTAGCTGTCCTGAAACCTTTGGTCATCGCCCCATACAGTCACCATGCAACCAGGTGGCAGTGGCAGCTTTACAGTAATTTGCCCTTGTTCGCCAGCCGGCATCTGGCCGCCATCAGGACTTACAATCTGCACGTCATATCCAGGCGAGGGAACAGTTGCAGAGCCCGGCTTGGTTTCCATCGTCTCGATACCCACCGGGTTGCAGCAAATGGCCCAGCCGGTTTCGGTTTGCCACCAGTGGTCCAGTATCGGGAGCTGAGTGTGCTCCCGGAGCCAGTCATAGGTGGGTGGGTCCAGGCGTTCCCCGGCCAGGAAGATACGTCTTAGTGAACTGATATCGTAACGCGAAAGCTGATCGGCCTCAGGGTCTTCCTTACGCACAGCGCGGAAAGCCGTGGGCGCGGTGAATAGAAGATTAACACCATGATCCTGAACCACGCGCCAGAAAGCGCCAGCATCCGGGGTTCTGACCGGTTTACCTTCATAAAGTATGGTTGTGCAGCCGGCAAACAAAGGGGCATACACGATATAGCTGTGGCCCACCACCCAGCCCACATCGGAGGCCGCCCAGAATATATCTCCCGGCTTGGCGTCATACACCAACTGCATGCTGTATTTGAGGGCGACGGCGTGCCCTCCGTTGTCTCTTACAACACCCTTGGGTTTGCCCGTGGTGCCTGAGGTGTAAAGCACATACAGCGGGTCCGTTGCCAGCACGGGCACGGGGTCAGCCGGCTCGGCGCTGGCCATCAGGTCGCCCCAGTCATGATCACGGCCAGCTTGCAGCCCGGCTTTAGCTTGGGGGCGCTGATAGACAACACAGAATTCAGGCTTGTGGGATGCCTGTTCTATGGCTTTATCGACCAGAGGTTTATACTCGATTACTTTCGTGACTTCGATGCCGCAGGACGCGGTAATTACCGCTTTGGGTTGTGCGTCGTCGATTCGTACTGCGAGTTCGTGGGCGGCAAAGCCGCCAAAGACCACCGAGTGAACAGCACCAATGCGGGCGCAGCCCAGCATCGCAATAACGGCTTCGGGAATCATCGGCATATAGATGATAACCACATCGCCCTTGCTGACTCCCTGTGCTTTCAGAGCCCCGGCGAAACGAGCAACTTCGTCGGTCAGTTCGCTGTAGGTGTAGCTGCGCTTGGCACCGGTAACCGGCGAATCGTATATGAGGGCTTTCTGATCACCCCGGCCAGCTCGCACATTGGCATCCAGGGCTATATCGGAGGTGTTGAGTGTACCGTCAGGAAACCACTGACCATGGCCGTTGTCGGTGGCTTGCCAGATGGTCGCAGGTGGCTGGATCCAGTCAATGCTGCCTGCTTTTTCACGCCAGAATTCTTCCGGCTTGTCTATCGATCTCCGGAATTCTGAGTGGTAGTCCATACGTTCTGCCTCATTATGCCTGTTGTTATTTTGTTGTCAGTTACCTCCAACTTTAGGCGCTTTGAGATAGTGAACCAGTAGACCATAGGATTAGTTCCCGGGGTTTTGGGGCCAGTTGTTCTCCAGGTTGATGGATTTTACCTCCGCCGTAACGGTGCCGTTTGCGACGTGCGCGGAAATTCGATCGCCAGCGGCGACATCTGGCGCGTTACGGATAATGTTGCCGTGTTCATCGCGAACGATGGCGTACCCACGCCCCAAAGTGGCCAAGGGGCTTACAACGTTGAGCGTTCCGGCGGTGTGCTCCAGCCGGTCCTGAAGCTTCGCCAGGATTCTCTTCATAGCCTTGTCCAGTTGCGAGGCAGACCGATCGAGTGCGTCACGGCTGTTTGCAAGCTGTTTGCGCGGCGACTGCATGGCGAGACGTTGCGCCAGATGGTTGCTGCGCACCTGCGAACGATCCAGCCGCTGCCCCATGGTCTTGCCCAACCGCAGCTCCAGATCGTCCAGGCGTTGAGCCTTCTCCAGCAACTCTCGCCGTGGATCACGCAAACGTGCTGAGAGGTGTTCCAGTTTTGTGTTGAGTCGTTGCAGTGCTCTTCTGGCGGCGTTTGCCAGCCGGAACTCGCGGTCATTGATTTGCCGGAGCATATCCTTCTGATCGGGCGACACTTTTTCAGCCGCAGCGGAGGGTGTGGGTGCCCGCAGATCCGCCACAAAGTCGGCGATGGTGACGTCCGTCTCATGACCGACAGCGCTGACCGTGGGAATGGGGCAGGCCGCTATTGCCCGGGCGACGGCTTCCTCGTTAAAGCACCAAAGGTCTTCCAGAGAGCCACCACCACGGCCGATAATCAGTACATCGGCCACTCCGTGAGCCTGGGCCAGTTCGATGGCCCGGACAATTTCCGCCGTAGCGGGCTTGCCCTGAACCGTTGTGGGATAGAGGGTGACCGGTATGGCAGGACAGCGCCGTGCAAGAACGGTAAGAATATCGTGTATGGCCGCACCAGTCGGAGAGGTGACGACGCCAATGTGTGCGGGCAGCGCGGGAATTGGCTTCTTTCGGCCTGCCTCAAACTGGCCTTCTGCCTGTAGCTTGCGTTTTAACTCCTCAAAGGCTTGCTGCAGTGCGCCAAGGCCGGCGGGCTCAATGTGCTCAACAATAATCTGGAAGTCACCCCGGTTCTCATACAGGGTTACCTTGCCGCGAATGCGAACCTGGTCACCCTCTTTGGGTATGGTGCGAATTCGCTGGTTCAGCCCCCGGAACATGGCGCAGCGAACCTGGCATTTTTGATCCTTCAGGGAAAAATACCAATGCCCGGAAGAGGGCCTTGAAAAACCGGACAGCTCACCTTCAACCCACACCTGCATGAAGCTGGTTTCCAGCAGGTGCCTGGCCTGGTGGTTCAGCTCGCTGACGCTCAGCGCCCTGGTCCGGGTATCCTGAAACACGTCATTCACCAAAAACTCCTGACCGGCCTATACGCAATAGCCGAAAAATATGAGTGTAAATTTCTGGAAATTCAAACACATGCGGTAAGTGACAGGAAACTGTGCAGTTTACTGACCTGCGACACCTCTTTATAATAGGTCGATTACGCATTTTACTTTGCGGCTGCACCCTCCTTAATCTATCGGTGCCGCGCGGAAGGTTTAAATTTAGCACGTTCAAAAGGCCGATCCCAATGCTGCGAATTGCCGAAGAAGCTCTCACATTTGATGACGTTCTGTTGGTGCCCGGTTATTCCGAGGTTTTGCCACACGAAGTGGACCTGCGCACTAAATTGACCCGGACTATTACGCTGAACATACCACTGGTGTCTGCGGCCATGGACACGGTAACCGATGCAGAGCTGGCGATCGCCATGGCTCAGGAAGGCGGTATTGGCATCATGCACAAGAACATGAACCCGGATCAGCAGGCTGCTGAAGTGCGCCGGGTGAAAAAGTTCGAAAGTGGTGTAGTAAAAGACCCGATTACCGTCAGCCCGCAAAACACCGTGCGTGAGCTGGT
>TARA_R110001606_G_scaffold7423_4_pt1 | contig 62512 bp, 51 predicted proteins | sample TARA_R110001606 | Tara Oceans TARA_R110001606 (sample SAMEA4398315) | marine metagenome | biome: Polar Biome; feature: [SRF] surface water layer (ENVO:00010504); material: water (ENVO:00002006), including particulate matter (ENVO:01000060) such as... | depth 5 m
AGCCGTTTTGATATTACTGTAGTTGCTGAAAATGAAACGATTGGAAATAACTATATAGATGTAGCCATCAATGAAATTTCAAGAATAGAAAAATTAATTTCTTCTTGGGATGCAAAATCTCAAACTTCAGAAATTAATAGAAATGCAGGAATAAAACCTGTTGTTGTTGATAACGAACTGTTTCAATTTATTCAACGTTGTTTAAAAATATCAAAACTTACAGATGGCGCTTTTGATATTAGCTATGCTTCCATGGATAAAATTTGGCATTTTGATGGAACTATGACAGCAATGCCTTCTGAAGATGAAATTAAAAAATCGGTAGAAAAAGTAGGCTATCAAAATATTATTTTAAACGAAGAAAATAGCTCGGTTTTTTTAAAACTAAAAGGCATGAAAATTGGTTTCGGCGCTATAGGTAAAGGGTATGCAGCAGATAAAGCCAAAGCATTATTAATAGAAAAAGGAGTTTCGGCAGGAATTATAAATGCTTCTGGCGATTTAAATACTTGGGGAACACAACCCAATGGAAAAGATTGGATGGTTGCCATTGTAAATCCTTTAAACAAAGAAAAAGTATTTTCTTGGATGCCCGTAAAAAATAGTTCGGTGGTAACTTCTGGTAATTACGAAAAGTATGTAAAATTCAATAATATTTTATACACACATATTATCGACCCAAGAACTGGCTATCCTGCAACAGGAATTTTAAGTGTTTCCATTTTTACCAAAACAGCAGAATTAGCAGATGCTTTAGCAACGTCAATTTTTGTGATGGGAAAAGAAACCGGATTAAACTTTATAAACCAATTAAAAGGTGTTGAATGTATTATTGTTGATGAAAACAATAACATCATTACTTCAAATAACATACAATTAAATCCATTAAAAAATGATTAAAAAAGCAAGTATTATCGTAATCTTAGTAGGTGTTTTCAGCTCTTGCGCATCCGTTAAAGAGTATGAAAAAGTAAAATTAAGCGATCCAGATATGGCATTTTCTCAAAAGAAAATTAACCGATTTGAAACTTCTTATCAAGTATATCGCGAAGCGGGTTCTGGAGCTAATGGCGGGAAATCTGGCGGTGGATGTGGTTGTAATTAAGACTATAAAAATCTTTATTGAAACCATATAACAACAAGATTTCATCCAAAAAAACAATTCATACAAACCCATTAAATAATGGGATATTTTAGAAAACATGAAAAATTTAATTATAATTTTTACGCTTTTTTGCTTCGGAAGTGTTTTAGCACAAAAAGATTCAACTTTAGTATATAAAAAAAGAGTTTTAGAAACTACAGAAGTCGATTTTTTAAGCAGTTATTATGCACAAAATGGAAATAACGCTTCTGTTACAGGTGGAATTGGTACAGAAGAATTATCTGATATTACCTCAACTATCGTAATTAGTTTGCCTTTAAATGCTGATGATGTTTTAACTATTGATGCCGGAATTTCTGCCTACACTTCTGCTTCTTCTAGTAATGGAAATCCTTTTGACATTTCTACTTCTGGTGCATCTGGAAATAGTTATGGAGATGACGATGATGATCATGATAAATCATCACAAATAGCAGCTAGTACTGTTATTGGAAGTCCATGGATTTCTTCTACAGGAGCTTCTAAATCTGATGTTTGGTCAAGTATAAATGCAGATTATTCTCATAGTTCTGATGATAGAAATACTATTTGGAACGCAGATGTTTCTTTTGCTGCCGAATATGATTATACTTCGATTGGTTTTGGTGGAGGTTTAACAAAACTTTTTAATGACAAAAACACCACTATTGGTATTAGCACTAAAGTGTATTTAGATACTTGGATTCCTGTTTATCCAACAGAATTAAAGGCTTATGTGAGTACTAGTGGTAATTTAAATCAAGGTTTTTTTAATGGTGTTACTATCTTAGATGAAAGCGGCAATACTTCTACTGCTTGGAAACCCTTAAATGGTTTTGAATTAATTCAAGATAAAGGTAGAAACTCTTATGCTGTTTCTTTGAGTTTTTCTCAAATTATAAATCAAAATGCACAGTTTTCAATCTTTTTAGATGTTGTCAAACAACAAGGTTGGTTAGCAAATCCTTTACAACGTGTTTATTTTGGAGATATTGATAATTATTACATTGGTAATGCTGCTAGTATTCCAAATTATACGTCATCAAGTAATACAGATGTATTTCAATTGGCAGATGATATAGAACGTTTACCTTCTAACAGATTAAAAATTCCTATCGGATTTCGTTTAAATTATTATCTCAATGAAGTTATTTCTTTACGAACGTATTATCGCTATTATTTTGATGATTGGGGAATTCAGTCTCACACAGCAAGTATAGAAATGCCTATAAAAGTGTCTGATAAATTTACATTGTATCCTTCTTTTAGATTTTATAATCAAACGCAGGCAGATTATTTTGCTCCTTATGAACAAAATTTGTCTACCAGTGAATTTTACACTTCAGATTATGATTTATCTAAATTTAATGCAAACCAATATGGTTTTGGTATAAGCTATACAGATATTTTTACAGAAGCACATATCTGGAATTTAGGCTTAAAAAGCATCGATTTTAAATATAATAATTACCAGCGGAATACTGGCTTAAGTGCTAATTATGTTGGATTAGGATTTAAGTTTATTAAAGATTAATTAAACACACATTTTTTATATTATTCTAAACTTATATTTTATAAGACTAGACAAATACTGTCCAAAATGAAAAAATTTATATTCCTTTTTATCCTATTTTTAAGTGGGATAAGCAATGCGCAAGAAGCAATCATAAATCCTGTAAAATGGAAATCTGAAATTATTAAAATTTCTGATACTGAATTTGAGATCCTATTAAACGGATCTATAGAAAAAGAATGGCACGTTTTTTCTCAATTCACACATGAAGATGGTTCTTTACCTTCTGTATTAACTTTTGAAAATTCTGATGGTAATTACGAACTTCTTGGAGCTGCAAAAGAAAGTGAAACAATTAAAAAATATAATGATGTTTTTGAAGTTGAAGAAACTTATTTTATAAATAAAGTAACATTTATCCAACGTATAAAATTACTAAATAAGGATGTGAAACAAATTTCTATAAAACTAAATTATCAAGTTTGTAAAGATGTTTGCATTAATAAAGAAGAATTTTTTGTCATCAATTTAGATGGTAGTACAGCTATTCTTGCAAATATAGAGGTTGATGAAAACAGCAAATTACTTTCCAATAATTTACTTTTAGATTTAAAGCATAAAGATCGTTTACACTCCGCAACAGAAGAAATTATAACAGAAAGCAATTTATGGAAAATTTTTGTACTTGGTTTCGTTGGTGGTCTTTTGGCATTAATTACTCCTTGTGTATTTCCCATGATTCCACTAACCGTTTCATTTTTCACAAAACAATCTGGCAGTAAAAGTAAAGGAATAAAAAATGGAATTTTGTATGGCCTATTTATCATTATCATTTACGTAGCTTTAAGTATTCCTTTTCATTTTTTAGATTCTGTTGATCCAGAAATATTAAATACCATTTCTACAAATGTTTTGTTGAACGTACTCTTTTTTATCATTTTTATTTTCTTTGCCTTTTCTTTCTTTGGATATTATGAATTGACACTACCCAATTCTTGGTCAAATAAAATGGATTCAGCTTCAAATTCTGGCGGACTTATTGGCATCTTTTTTATGGCTGTAACATTGGCGTTAGTTTCTTTTTCATGCACAGGTCCAATATTGGGTTCTTTATTGGCCGGCTCTCTTACAAGTGATGGAGGTGCTTTTCAATTAACTGCTGGCATGACAGGTTTTGGAACAGCGCTTGCTTTGCCATTTGCCTTATTTGCACTTTTTCCTAATCTATTAAAATCGTTACCAAAATCTGGTGGCTGGCTAACAACTGTAAAAGTGTTTTTAGGTTTTGCAGAACTTGCTTTAGCGTTTAAATTTTTATCAAATGCAGATTTAGTGGCACATTGGGGAATCTTAAAAAGAGAAGTTTTCATTGGTATTTGGATCGTAATTTTCTTACTAATGGCTTTATATTTCTTCGGATTTATTAGATTTCCTCATGATGGTAAAAAGAAATTTAGCTTCCCTAAAGTTTCATTTGCCGTTTTAATCGTTGCTTTTGTCATCTATTTAGGAACAGGACTTACAAAAAACTCACATTTAAAGTTATTAGCCGGTTTTCCTCCTCCAACTTTTTACAGTTTGTATCAACAAGAATCAGATTGTCCTTTGGGTTTAAATTGTTTTAAAGATTTTGATGAAGGTCTTGCATTTGCAAAAGCAACCAACAAACCTATTTTGTTAGATTTTACAGGTTGGGCTTGTGTAAATTGCAGAAAAATGGAAGAAAATGTTTGGAGCAATCCTAAAGTTTATGAGGTTTTAAAAAATGACTATGTGTTAATTTCATTGTACATAGACGATCGAAAAGAATTATCAGAAGAAGAACAATTTAAGGTGAAGATGAATGAAAATCATTTAAAAACAATCAAAACTATTGGCGATAAATGGTCAACTTTTCAATACCTTAATTTTCAAACTGCTTCACAACCTTATTATGTAACGATCAGTAATCAATTAGAAATTTTAAATGAAGCAAAACAATATACTTCTACCGATGAATATTATACTTGGTTAATTGAGAGTTTGAAAAAAGAATCTAATTAGAGTAAATTTAAAATAACAACTTTATAAAATGGGAATTTCGATGTTCATTTTTTGATAAACTACAAAAAATTTAAGTTTACTTTCTATTCATTTTTACTTAAAAAATTAAAGAGAAAATATAGTAAAGTAGTGATTTCATTATTTCTGACACACAAAGAAAAGCTAATAAATTATTTTGTTTTAATTTTACAGAAATGAAATATCTAATAGCTGAAGACGAGATCGATTTGCAACAATCTATTGTTACGTATTTACAACGTGATGGAAATATTTGTGAAGTCGCATCAGATTTTAAAGAAGCTTCAGAAAAAACAGCAATCTACGATTATGATATTATTATTTTAGACCTCAACTTGGTTTCTGGTAGTGGTTTAGACATCCTAAAAACATTAAAAAAAGAAAAGAAAAAAGCGGGAGTTATTATTATTTCTGCTAATAATTCTTTAACGGATAAATTAGAAGGCTTAGATCTTGGTGCTGATGATTATATTACAAAACCTTTTCATTTAGCAGAATTGAATGCTCGAATAAATGCAGTGCTTCGTCGTGGTAAATATGGTGGTGATGAAATTATAGAGTTTAATGAAATTAGAATTGACACAAAATCGAGAACAGCATATATAGACGAAAAAGAAATTGTAATTTTGACAAACGAATCGACACTTACTATTTCTAATTTTGGAGAAAAAGCACTCATAAATCCAGAAAATTTATTTTTGCGTTTTTATAGAGAATCCAAAGAAAAACAATCCACAGGATTAGGTTTAGCCATCGTTAAAAAGATTTGTGATTTTTATGGATTTTCCTTGTCTTATCATCACAAAGAACAAAAACATTTTTTTTTCTGTAACCTTTAAATAATTCAATTTTCAAAACTTAAAAATTTCTTAAGATTTCATTGTTATTATTGCACAAAAAATAAAATAATGCTTAAAAAAATAATGCTACTTGTTGTTGTAATCTGCTTTTCCTCAACAGCTTTTTCCCAAAATAATATTACCATTTCTGGAACTGTACTAGAAAAAGATACTCAAAATAGTATTGCATACGCAAGTGTAGTTCTTAAAACAAAACTAAACAATGCCTTTGTTATCGGGACTGCAACAAATGAGGAGGGTTTATTTACAATTGCCAACATAAAATCTGGAAACTACTTTTTAGAAATTTCTACCATTGGTTTTCTTACTTATAAAGAACCTATTTTTATCGGTTCACTATCTAAATTTATTGATTTAAAAACTATTGAACTTAGCGAAGATATTGCTAGTTTAAATGAAGTAATTATCGATACGAAAAGAGATGAGATTAGTGCCAAAATGGATAAAAAAACCTATTCTTTAAAAGATAATATCAATCAAAATGGAGGTTCTATTTTACAAGCGATGCAAAATTTACCAAGTGTAAGCGTTTTGGATGGCAAAGTAAAATTACGTGGAAATGATAAAGTAATTGTGTTGATTGATGGCAAACAAACTGCACTTACAGGTTTTGGCAATCAAGCCGGATTGGATAATATTCCTTCTTCTGCTATTGATCGAATTGAAGTAATCAATAATCCGTCTTCAAAGTATGATGCGAATGGAAACGGCGGAATTATAAACATCATTTACAAGAAAAATAAAACCCAAGGCTTTAATGGAAAACTTGGTTTTACAGGCGGATTAGGTGCTTTGTGGGAACGAAAAGAAAACCTGCCATCCATAAGACCTCAATATACTGTAACGCCAAAAATAAATCCATCGGTTTCTTTAAATTACAGAAAAGACAATGTAAATATCTTTTTTCAGGGTGATTATTTATACACAGAAACTTTAAATAAAAATGAGTTTGTAACCAGAACTTATGACGACGGAACGATCATCAATCAACAATCGAAACGAAATAGAGATACGCATTTTTCGACTTTTAAATCTGGCGTAGATTGGAATTTAGATGATAAAAACACCATTACTTTTTCTGGTTTATACGGCACAGAAGTAATTATTGACAATGGCGATCAACCTTTTTTTAATGAAGATTTAAGCACTCGTTTACGACTTTGGCAATTTCTAGAAGATGAAGTAAAAATAACAGCAATGGCAACAGCGAGCTATTTGCATAAATTTAAAGAAGCCGGACATCATTTATCTTTAGGCTTCAATTACACATTTCATCGTGAGGATGAAAAATACTTTTTTGATAATATTTTACCCAACGAACCGGTGAGTGAAAACTCTTTTAAATTGCTTTCTGATGAGCAGGTGTATGATTTTAATATTGATTACGTAAAACCATTAAAATATGGTAAAATGGAAACGGGAATAAAAGTGAGAAAAAGAAATATTCCTATCAATATGCAATTTTTCCCAGGAACAAATACTCCGCTAGATATAGAAGCTGGAGGCGAAGCAGAATACAAAGAATTTATTCCGGCTGTTTATGGAAACTATATTTATGAAAATGAGAATTACGAAGCAGAAATTGGTTTGCGAGTAGAATATGTAGATTTAAATTATTACGTAAATCCAAATCATAATACCTACAAAAGCGGCGGATATCATTATTTTGAACCTTTCCCAAACGTACGATTTGCTAAAAAAATTGATGAAAACAATAAAATTTCCCTTTTCTATAATAGACGCGTTGACAGGCCAAACGAAGTTGATATTCGTATTTTCCCTAAATATGATGATGCAGAAATTATTAAAGTTGGAAACCCAAATTTACGTCCACAGTTTACAAATTTACTGGAGTTAGGTTATAAAACCAGCTGGAATTCAGGTAGTTTATACTCCGCTTTATACCATCGTTTTGCAGACGGAACGATAACAAGAATTTCAAGCACAGTTGGCAACGATCCATTAATTTATGCCATTTTTCAGAATGCTGGTAAAAGTTTTAACAGTGGTTTAGAAATGATTTATGAAGAAGAAGTATCAGAAAGTTACTCTTTTAACTTAAATGGAAATGTTTATCAAAATAAAATAGATGCTTTTTCTGTAGTTAATTTATATCCAACAGAAAACATTTTCTCTGCAGATGAACAAAAAATAACTTCAGGAACTTTAAAATTAAACAACACATTCCATTTTTCTAAAACCTTAGATATACAATTAACAGCTAGTTATTTAGCTCCGGATATTATTCCGCAAGGTAAAAGAGCATCGATGTTTTCGTTAGATTTAGGACTTAAAAAATCAATTCAGAAAGGAAAAGGAGAACTCTTTTTGAATGCTACAGATTTATTAAACACCATGGTAATTAAACAGACTATACAAGGAGAAACGTTTAGTTATACAAGCAATAACTATTACGAAACACAAGTAATTCGTTTGGGGTATTCTTATAAGTTTTAACTGATTTTATTTTAATGGCTATTTTTAGTGTAGAAAACTGAAGAGGAATCTTTATTTCTATAAATTTCGAAAAAAAAAGTGACTTTTATAATTTTATGAAGTCTCAAAAATAGTAAAATGTAAAACGCACATCCGAAGAATTTAAAATTGAAGTATTTTATAGTTTATGGAAATACAGAATAGTAGCTATAAAATCAATTCATAAAATCAATCGATTAATGTATATTGCCGATTAAATAAGCGCTATAAACACGTTCAAAATTTTGAACTATAATTAGCTCTTTTAACAAAAAAGAAGTTTGTATAAAATGATTAAGTTTACTTTTAATGTATTTATCGATGTTCTTTACATATACATTTAACACCATAAAAAGGTGAGTTTTACAGTAATTAATAGTGTAATTTATAATACGATTAAAGAATTATTTTTATGATGTCCCATTTTTTAAATACATTAAAGAGCAAGTTTAAAATACTTGTTTCATTTATAAAGAAACATCCTTTTAAAAGCATTTTATATGCAATGCTGTCAGGTTTTAGTTTTATTATTTTATTAGTACTGCTTACTTATGTTGGTGTGTTCGGAAAACTACCGTCAAAAGAATATCTCTTAGAATTAAAAACACCACTTACCTCTACATTATACGCAAGCAACAGATCTCAAATAGGATTATACTATCTTCAAAACAGGTCTAATATTGATAGTGCTCAGGTACCTATCGCTTTAAAAAATGCATTGATTGCTACCGAAGATAATCGATTTTATGATCACAACGGAATTGATTTTAAAAGTTATGGTCGTGTATTTGTAAAATCTATTATTTTGAGACAAAATGCTGGAGGTGGAAGCACACTAACACAACAAGTTGCCAAAAACACTTTTGGTAGAGCTGGTTTTATGTTTTTAGCTACGCCAATCAATAAAATAAAAGAGGTTTTTATTGCAAAACGATTAGAAGCTATTTACACCAAAGACGAAATTTTACTTTTATACCTTAATACGGTTACTTTTGGTGAGAATGTTTACGGAGTAGAAAAAGCGGCTCTACGTTTTTTTAATAAATCTGCAAAAAGATTATCGGTAGCAGAATGTGCAACGCTTGTTGGTTTATTAAAAGCGCCCACATATTACAATCCAAGATTACATCCAGAACGCGCAGTAGAACGAAGAAATGTAGTACTACAACAAATGGTGAAATACAATTATTTAACTGCGGAACAACAAGCTGCAGCTCAAGTTCCGTTAAAACTTAATTATCAAATTCCTAAAAAATTAACTTCTCTAACTACGTATTTTAAAGATTATGTAGTTAAAGAATTTAATGAATGGGCAGCAGCGAATCCTGCACCAGATGGTCATATTTATAATTTAGAAACTTCTGGTTTAAAAATATACACTACTTTAAATAGCTCTGTGCAAAAATCTAGTGAGCAAGCCATAGTTCGTCAAATGGCTAGCCTTCAAAAATTAATGGAGCAACATTGGGACGCACTAAGCACAGAAGGCGGAAAAGAAGCATTGTTAAAAAAATTACTGAATAATTCAGCTGCTGTAAAAAACTTTAAAACTCAAGGTAAAACAGATCGAGAAGTTGAAAAATTTATATCAGAAAAAAAACTCAGAGTACAATGGGATATTACCAAAGGAAACGTTCTTAGACTACAATCGTTAAAAGACTCTATAGCAAATGCTATTAATAGATTGCATGCTGGTTTGCTAACCATAAATAGTCAAACTGGTGGAATTATGGGGTATGTTGGTGGTATTGATTATGGAATGAGTCAAAAAGATAATATTCTTGAACCTAAACAAGTAGGCTCAACTTTTAAGCCAATTACCTATTTAGCAGCTCTAGAAAACGGAAAAACTCCTTGTGACTTTTACGACAATAGTTTGGTAAAATATGCCGAATACGAAGATTGGACACCTAGAAACTCGAATGGAAATTACGGAGGTAGTTATAGTATGTATGGTGCATTAGCAAATTCTGTAAATACGGTTTCTGTGCGCATTCAACTAGAAACTGGAATTAAACCTGTTCAAAAATTAGCTAAAAAAATGGGAATTACAGCTACATTACCCTCAGTACCTTCAATTGTTTTAGGTACTGGTGATATTTCTTTATTTGATATGGTTACTGCCTATGCAAGTATTTCTAATGGTGGAAGACGCGTTAAGCCTTATGCCATAGAACGAATAGAAGATGATAAAGGAAAAGTTTTATACCAAGCAAGACCAAAAAACAATACTCGTGTTGCCAGTGAATTAAACGTAAATTATTTACAAAAAATGATGAGAAGTGTATTGACAGAAGGAACAGCGGCACGTATGTATGGCTATAATATTCCTTATAATTTAATAGGAAAAACGGGGACAACTCAAAATAATGGAGATGGATGGTTCATTGCTTGTTCGCCAGAAGTTGTAGTAGGTTCTTGGGTTGGTACTTATGATAGAAGAGCACAGTTTAGAACAACAAATATGGGTTCTGGTGCAAATACTGCTTTACCTATGGTTGCTTCTGTTTTTAAAAGCTTAAGCTCTTGGAACAATCCCATTTTAACAAATTTCAAGTATAATGAGGTCTATTTTAATTGCCCTCCTTTCCTTGAAATGAAAGCGTCTGAAGCTCTAGATTATGTTAAAACAGATAGCACCTATATTATGTCACTAAAAATAAGAGACTCCCTTTTTAGAGATGCTATTAGAATAAAAGACTCTATTCGTAATACTCCAAAAGAACCTATCGTTATGGACTCGATAGTTAATATTCCAATTCAATAAAAATTTTCAAAAGGCTAATTATAGGCCATAATCTATTTTAAGCCTTTTGAACGTTTTTAATTTTTAAATCAAAATTTCTTTTTAGGTTTTACCTATTTTTAAATAAACAAGCATCTAAAACTAGTAAACATGACTATGAAACATATAAGACACATTATAGCTTCGTGTATTGTACTGTTATTTACATGCTCGGCACTTAAAGCACAAGAAACAAGTATATCCTCAGCGAATACGAATCAAAAAATAGGAGATGTTATTATTTTCGCATTGCCATTAAGCACTTTGGGTGCTGCGTATATTATTGGTGATAAGAAAGGAGCTTGGCAATTTACAAAAGGATTCATCATAACTAGTGCGGTTACCTACGGATTAAAACTTAGTATCGATAAAGAACGACCAGATATGAGTAATCATAATTCATTTCCATCTGGCCATACCTCAACAACTTTTCATAGTGCAGGGTTTATTCACAGTCGCTATGGATTTACATATAGCATTCCTGCGTATTTACTTGCAGGTTTTACGGCTGCTAGTAGAATCGATTCAAAAAAACATGATATTTATGATGTTTTAGCCGGAGCTGCTATTGGTCTAGGTAGCAATTTATTATTTACTTCCGAATATCAGAAAAAACACATGGAACTTACTTTTAATAGCGATAAAGGTGACTATCTTATAGGTTTTAACTATAATTTTTAAGATTTCTTATTCGATAAAACGACCATCTATCAACTTATTAAAAGAGTTATAGAACGTTTTATTTTTTTTTAGATTTTTGCATTCCTAAAAACTTCATTTTTATTGATTACTTAATCACATCAATTACAGTTTTTTGAAAACAATTTCTTGCTCTTTAATTTATTTTACCGCTTAAATTTTCTAAAAACAGCGTCAAACTCTCTGATGCATTTAAATTAAGTTTTTTACGAATTCTATACCTTGCCGTCTCCACGCCTCTTGACGAAATATTTAGAATATGCGAAATTTCTTTGTTGGTTAAATTCATTTTTATCAATGCACATAATCTTAATTCTCTTCTAGAAAACGAAGAATTTATCTTTTTTAAATCGATAAAAAAAGCTGTATTTACCCTTTCAAAATTTACATCGAATATTTCTAAATACTTATCTCCTATTTTATTTTGGTTTAGTTTTTTAAAGATTTGAATTATTTTGTTTTTAGACTCACTACTTTTTACTATTTCTTTTAATTGCTTTAAATCGGCACTTAGTTCTTGAAAAACTTCTTTTCTTTTACTTAATAAAAGTGCATAATTGGCTAGTTCCTTGCTTTTATCAATTAAATCCATTTCTAAATGAGTATTATCTTCTTTAATCTTTTGCTTTTCAATAGAAAATTTAAGTTGCTCTAACTCTAGTTTTACTAATTTCTGATTTTTTAAAGTTTCTAGTTTTGTTTTTCGCTTTTCAGACTCTATCTTTTTTAAAAGAATTTTATACGCTACATAGATAAGTATCAAAAAAAAGAACGTAAATATAAAATATGCCAATCCTGTCTGATACCACATAGGTAGAATTGAAAATGAATATTTGGTTTCATTTCCCTCAACCCCAGTATTACTTTTACTCTTTACTTTAAAAGTGTACTTACCATGAGGTAATTTTGTAAATTCTTTAAAAGGAAGCGAAGACCAATCAGACCATTCAAAATCAGATCCTTCTAGAAAATAACTATATTGCACATCGGCGTATGGTGCAATTTTAGGAGCACTAAACTCAAACCTAAACATATCTGTTCCATTAGGGAATTCCATTTTTTTTGGGTTAGTAATTGGAGCATAATTTTTTGTTTGATCTTTGATATAGCTAATATTAGTAAGAATTGTAGAAACGGTTTTACTATTATTGATTTTTGTATTATAAATAAATAGTCCTTTATTAGATCCTAAAAAAACATAATCTCCAAAAGGCAAAACGCTTTCCATTCCTTTATTAAAAAACCCTTTAAGATTTAAAAATGGCGATTTTACTATTTTTTTTTGTGCATCATCATTTAAAAAAAAACCCGCTTCATCATCTTGAACGAACCAAGTTTTATCTTTTGTAAATAAAAGTTTACGTGTGTTTTTTGATGAATCTAAAATGTTATTTAATTCTGGATACGGAATAAAAGTTTTTGTTTTTTTCTGATATGTGTAAATACCATTATTAGTTGTAAAAACAATTTGACCGTTATAATTTACTACATTAATACTAAAAGGAGATTTAAAACCATTTCCTGTTGTAAATTGCTCTACAGATTCTACTCTCGTATACTCTGCATTAATTATTATTTTATAAACACCTTTGTAACCGTGGCAAACCCAAAAGCTATTAGGTTCTTCTGCAGCTAAAATATCTCGAGTAGATTCATCAAATCCTTTTATTTGATGCTTTAAAATCCATTTTGACTGTTCTTTTTTTAACAAAAACAAACCGTTATAATTAGATGCCAAAAACACGTTTTCTTGGCCTTTTATTGGAGTTATTTTCCAAAATCCTGTTTTTGTACCAATTTTTTCTGGTAAATGATCCTTTAAAACAAACAACCCATCATTATGACTTACCAAAACATCTCCATTTACTTTTGCTAAAGACCAAGCCTGACCAGGTAAATTTTCTACTCTATGAATTTTATAATCAAAATCATTAAAGTTATTAATGTAATAAACGCCTTCATTTGTTGCTACATAAATGGTTTTTTGATCAATTAATATATCATAAACAGATGCGCTGTCAAAAATATTGGCGTATTGCGAATTAAAATCCAAACAGGCAATACCGTTATTATGAAGCACCCAAATATTATTTGATTTTAATTTATAAAAGTTAAGAATTGCGGTATTTTTAACTTTAGAAAAAGTGATATTGGTTTTATGTATACTACCATCCTTTTTTAATTCAATTAATTTAGAACTTAAGGTACCCAACAAAAATGTAGAGTCATTTTTTTGGATACCACAATTTATAGGATCAATTTGCCCTTTCTCAAATACTTTAGTCTTCTTAACAATGGTTTTTGAAATTAAATTTGCTAGAAAAACATTTCCCTCTTGAGTTACCAAAAAAATCTCTTTCTTATTCACAGAAAAGCCCGCCATAATAAGACCATTTTCAGTGCTACTTGATTGATATAATAGCGTTAATTTATTAGCATCTTCATTAAGTTCAAAAACCCCATTTTTTTCGTCTTGTACAATTAATTTTCCATTTATAACTCCCGAATAAATAAAAGACTGCTTTGCTTTTATATGAGTGGCAGATTTACCCGTAATAACAATCAATTCTTTAAACGTTCTGTAAACTACTTTATCTTTAAAAGTATGAATTTGCCAACTATTTTCTAAATTAGAATTATTTAAAAGCAACTCATCTATTAAGGATTGATAATAATAATTGCCAGAGCTATCCTTTTTTAAGTTTCCTATTTCGTTATATCCACCAACCCAAATAACACCTTTGGCGTCAATCTTTAAACTTCTAACCGAAGAGTAATTAGGAAGCACAATGGTTTTCCAATATTCTCCATCGTAAATTATAATTCCGTCATTGTTACCAAAAATCAAAACGCCGTCTTCATCTTCGCACATTGCCCAAAACTGAGCATCTGATTTAAAATCGTTTTTATCAAAACTAATAGATTCAACAACTGATGATTTTACCATTTTCAAGAAAGAAGTATCAACCTGTCCAAACAAGAAAATAGGAAACAAAAACAATAAAACTAAATACTTTCTAATATTCATAAAACTAAATCCTATTTATTAAAAACTTTTATAAAGTTACTCAATTTCTACTAAATTCAATTAAAAAATAAACACCTAATTATTAATGACTTAAAAATAAAAACGTATTACTGACGTAATTCTTTTCTCAATCGATGTAATTAAAGCGTATATCACTTAGCCCTCTATTAAATGATAAAAATATAATTTTACCATAACATTATTGCCAAATAAACAATTAAACCAATTTTTATTATGAAATTAGAATTACTCACAAAAAAGTTAAACAATTAAACAATCAATTATTATGAAATTAAAATTACTTACAAAAAAGTTAAGATTTGTTTTCTTTCTTTTTTTATTCTTTAGTTTTTTAATAGTTTCTGCACAGGATAAAAAAACTGTATCGGGTACTATATTTTCTTCTGAAGACAACTTAGCATTGCCAGGTGCTTCTATTATTGAAAAAGGAACCAATAACGGAACATCTACAGACTTTGATGGTAAATTTTCATTAAAAGTATCTGAGAATGCAACCAAATTAATTATTTCTTATGTTGGTTTTGTTACACAAGAAATAAATATAACCGCCAACACTTTATCTATTACAATGCAAGTTGATAGTGCCAGACTAGACGAAATTGTAGTTGTTGGTTATGGTACACAAAAAAAGAGTGTAGTAACTGGTGCAATATCTAGTATAAAAGCTAAAGACATCGAAAACATACCAAACGGACGAGTTGAACAAGCTTTACAAGGTAGAGTTTCTGGTTTAACAATTGCATCCAATGCTGGCCAACCAGGTTCTGCTTCTACAATAAGAATTAGAGGTATCACTACATTTAGTGAAGCTGGTAACGATCCGCTTTGGGTAGTTGACGGTGTAATTGTTGATAATGGTGGAATTGGTTATGTTAATCAATCTGATATTGAATCTATTGAGGTTTTAAAAGATGCTGCATCGCTTGCCATTTATGGTGCTAGAGCAGCGGGTGGTGTTATTTTACTTACTACTAAAAAAGGGAAATCAGGAAAAATAAGTATTAATTATAACGGATTTGCAGGTTTCTCTAATCCTGCTAGAAAATTAGATTTATTAAACGCAACCCAATATGCTACCTTAATGAATGAACAATCTGTGAATGGTGGTGGCGCAGTTCTTTACGCGAATCCTTCGTCTTTAGGAACAGGAACAGACTGGCAAGATGCTATTTTTTCTAATTCGGCAGAAAGATATTCTCATGAAGTTAGTTTAAGTGGTGGTAATGATGTTTCTAATTTTTATGCATCAGTTGGTATACAAGATCAAAAAGGTATTGTAACTCCAGAAATTTCTAGTTTCAATAAAAAAAGTATCCGCTTAAACTCAAATCATAAACTATCTAATTATATCACATTTAGTCAAACTTTAGGATATTCTCACCAAAAAACGTTAGACATTGGGAATACCAATGCAGAACAAGGTGGACCGTTAAGTTCTGCGTTGCATTTAGATCCTTTAACTCCTTTGATTGAAACAGATCCTGCAAAAATTAATAGCATTCCATATTTAGGTAATAATGTGATGACCGATGCGAATGGAAATCCTTACGGAATTTCTACACTCGTGCAAAACAATATGACAAATCCTTTGGCTTATATTAAAACAAGATTAGGAAATCATAATTGGTCTGACGATATCGTTGGTAATGCAACTTTAGAAGCTTCACCTATAGAAGGTTTAAAAGTAAGAACTACCGTAGGTGCTAAATTAAGCTACTGGGGATTTGAAGGTTTTACTCCACAATTTTACCTAAATGGCGATAACATTAATGATGAAAATACACTGACTAGAAATACAAATAAAAATTTTGGTTGGAACATTGAAAACACCATTTCATATTCTAAATTAATTAAAGATCATGATATTACCTTATTAATTGGTCAAGGTGCTTATGTTGATAATGATGGAAGTGGAACAAGAGTTATTTACAAAGGGATATCAACTTCAGATTATAATGATGCTTCTTTTGTAGACGGACAAGTTGTTACAGAAAGTAACCGATTTGGTTTTTCTTATACGAACGACCTTCATAAATTAACTTCTTTATTTTCTAGATTAAATTATAACTATAAAGAAAAATATTTACTTACTGGGGTGATAAGACGAGATGGCTCTTCTAGATTTGGTGCCAATAATAAATTTGGTGTATTCCCATCTTTTTCTGCGGGTTGGGTACTATCAAAAGAAGAATTCTGGAAAACAAATTCTTTTGTAAATACCATTAAGATTAGAGGTGGTTATGGTGTTACAGGTAATGATGCTATTGGTGATTTTGGATATTTAGCACTGATGTCTAGCGGAAGAAACTACACTTTAGGATCAAACGAAACTATAGAAATGGGTACTAGCCCAGATGCTCCTTCTAACCCTGATTTAAAATGGGAAGAAACCATTCAAACAAATATTGGTATTGATGCAAGAGTTTTTAATACTGTTAACGTAACAGCCGAAGTTTATAAGAAAAAAACAACCGGAATCTTACAAAATGTTGAAATACCTGGTTTTGTTGGAGCAAGTGATTTACCATTAGGTAACATTGCAGATATGGAAAATAGTGGCGTTGAGCTAGAGCTTGGCTATACTGAATCTTTTGGCGACCTAAATGTTAGATTTAATGGTAACGTTTCTTATTTAAAAAACGAAGTTACGTACTTAGGTCAAGGTAAAACATACATAACTGGTGGGGTTGGTTTTCAATCTATGGGAACTTTAACCAGAACAGAAATTGGCGTTGCTAGAAATACATTTTATGGTTATAAAACAAATGGAATTTTTCAAAATCAAGCAGAAATTGAGTCTTACACAAATAGTGCAGGTACTATAATTCAACAAAATGCTAAACCTGGAGACTTTAAATGGGTGGATACTGATGGAAATGGAATTATAGAGGATTTAGATAAACAATATTTAGGTAGCTCAATTCCAAAATACACCTTTGGTTTTAACGTAAATTTAGACTACAAAGGTTTTGATTTAAATATGGTTTTTCAAGGAGCAGCAGGAAACAAAATATTTCAAGGTTTAAGAAGAATCGATTTAGGTGCTTCACCAAATTACCAAACAAAAGCTCTAGAACGTTGGACAGGTGAAGGAACATCTAATTCTTATCCTAGATTAACAACTGCTGATACCAATCAGAACTTTTCAAGATTTTCAGATTTTTACTTAGAAGATGGTGATTATTTACGTCTTAAACTTATACAATTTGGCTACACATTACCTAGTGATATCATTAGTAAAATTGGCGCTCAAAAATTAAGACTTTATATAACTGGTGAAAATTTATTAACCTTCACAAAATATACAGGTTATGATCCAGAAATTGGAGGAAGTACTTTTGGAATAGATAGAGGTTATTACCCTCAAGCGCAATCTTTTATGCTTGGAGCTAACATACAATTTTAATAATAAAAAAATTATGAAAACAAAAAACATAAAGTATTTATTAATTGCTGTAGCAATTTTACTTACAACTTTTTCTTGTAGCGAAGAATTTTTAGAAGTAACTCCTAACGGAAGACCTTTAGAAGAAACCTATTATAAGGATGCAGATGAAGCATATTCTGCTCTTATAGCTGCTTATGATATCATGAATTTTAATTCCTCTAGTTGGGATAACATGATTTCGTTTATGAATGCCGGTTCTGATGATAATTATGGTGCCTCAGTTCCTGGTGATGCAATTTCTCTTTTTTCATTTTATCAATTAACGCCAACAAATATGCCACAAGGGTTTTGGAGCAATCATTACCAAGGTATTTTTAGAGCGAATACATTGTTAGAAAAATTACCTAACATCCCTATGGATGAAAATTTAAAATTAAGATTTGCAGCAGAATGTAAAGCAATGCGTGCTTATTATCATTTTAATTTAGTTAGAATGTTTGGTAACATTCCTTTAATGTCAAAAACAATTTCTCCGATTGAAGCACAAACATATCCGCAGTCAAAACCAGAAGAAGTGTATGCCCAAATAGAAAAAGATTTAGCAGAAGCAATGGTCGATTTACCTGTTACTATTAATGTTGCTACAGAAGGTGGCAGATGGACAAAAGGTGCTGCTCAAGCAATGCTAGGTAAAGTGTATCTTTATGATGGTAAAAAAGCGGAAGCAGCTGCACAATTAGCAGAAGTTAATGGTGTTCCGGGGCAAACAAGTCAATACGGTTACAAATTATTAGCTAATTTTAAAGACCTTTGGGTACATACAAACAAGTTTAATACAGAATCTATTCTTGAAGATGTGCATACAGATACAGGTAGAGCAGATTGGGGCGGACTTGGCTTTGGTACAGAAGGAAACGTTTTAAATATAATGGTAGGAATTAGAGATTACACAAGAACTAATGGCTCTACAGCTCCAGATTATTTTCCTGGTTGGGGTGTTAATACCGTAACTCAAAACTTACACGATGTTATGTTAGGCGATCCTCGTTTTGACGCTACAATTATTGATGTAAAAGCTTTAATTACTGATGGTCAAGTAGTAGGGTATTCATCAGTAAATGAAGCATCAACCAATACAGGCTATTTTATGGCAAAATTTGCACCTCTAAAATCAGATGCAACAACTCTTGGAGGTGAACCAACATTAAACTTTTATCAAGACACTTATATTATTAGATTGGCAGACACTTACTTATTAGAAGCAGAAGCATTAGGAGGTTCTGGCGCAAGAGCACAAGCTTTACTAGATGCTGTTAGAGCTAGAGTTGGCTTACCTTCTACTCCAGTTTCTTTAGATGCAATTGCATTAGAAAGAAGAAAAGAATTGGCTTGCGAAGGACATCGTTGGTTTGATCTTGTAAGAACAGGAAAAGCTGCTACTACACTTGCATTTAGAGGATTTGTAGCGGGTAAAAATGAACTTTTACCAATTCCTGTTAAAGAGTTAGAAAACTCTATAATTGAACAAAATCCTAATTATAATTAATTTTAAAAACATATAAAATGAAAAAAATAAAATTAACAACTGCCCTGATGTTTTCTTTAGCAGTAACATTAAGTTTATTTACATCTTGTCAGCCAGAAGAAATTACGGATGGAAACGGAATTGATGGATCACTTCTAGATCCTAGTTTTACTATTAATGCTGTAGAAAATGTAACAAACAGATATCTTTTAGAAGCAACAACAGAAACGAATATGATTTCTGACTGGTGGGATATTGGAGATGGATCTGGCGTTTATAATGGTAAAAATAAAGAAGAAATATTTTTACCAGACGCAGGAACCTACACTATTAGCCATTTTACGGTTAGTAAAGGTGGATATAAATCTACTGCTACTCAACAGTTAGTCGTTACTCAATCAGATCCTGTTGCAGGAAACCTTGTAAAAGGTGGGAAATTCTTGGGAAATGATGATTATTCTAAATGGACAAATTTAGAACTAAGCGCAAATGCTAATTGGGAGTTTAATCCAGGAAGCGCTACAATTCATTCTAACGGTGGATGGGCGCAAGAAGGTATTTATCAAGCTATGGAAGTTGTAGCCAACAAAAAATATTCGTTAGATATGTTGGTTAAATCTACAGGTTCTTTTACTGATACTTGGTTTGAAGTATATGTTGGTACAACAGTACCTGTTATTGGTAAAGATTATGGCGATAATAGAATAATGGGTTTAAGCACTTGGGACGGATGTGGATCATCTCCTTTTTCCGGCAAATTATCTGCTGTTGGCTGTATTAAAAACTCAAAAACAAATACCATAAATAATACAGTTACATTTGATACTTCTGGCACTGTTTATCTAGTGATAAGAAGTGGCGGAAACGGGTTTGCTTCTGAAGGAATAGCAATAACTAATGTAGAATTTAGAGGTACAAATTAAAATAAAGAAAGAGTTTAGTTAGTAATTTAATTATGGTCTATGCTTTTATAGTATAGGCCGTAATTATTAAAATTCATAAGTTAGAGACCAATACCTTTCATACTTCTAAATTTTAACATAATGGTTGACTTTAAAACATATAAAATAATGAAATCCTTACTAATTATAGCGTTAATTATTTCTATTGCAAATTGTAGCAATTCAATTAGTAACGAAAAAGATGAAATAGTTACACCTACTCCAACTATAGAAAACGAGGTAGATTTTTGGCTAACAAAAGGAGATCAATCCGTAAAAATTGAAAAGCAAAATACTATTCTTAGTTTTAATAGCAACTACAACAATTATAAAAATATAGAAGTTGATGAATCAAAAACTTATCAATCTATAGACGGATTTGGTTTTACGCTTACAGGAGGAAGTGCACAAGTTATAAACTCATTAACCAGCGCTAAAAAACAAGAAGTATTGCAAATGCTTTTTGGATCAAATAGTAATTCAATTTCTATAAGTTATTTACGGATTAGCATGGGCGCATCAGATTTAGATGCTGCACCTTTTTCTTATAATGATATACCTTTTGGTGATACAGATTTAAGCCTAAGTAAATTTAGTTTAGCACAAGACAAAATCAATTTAATTCCGCTTTTAAAAGAAATACTAAGCATCAATCCAACTATAAAAATATTGGCAACACCATGGTCTCCTCCTCTTTGGATGAAAGACAACAACAGCACAATAGGCGGAAGTTTACAACCAAAATATTACAATGTATATGCCAATTATTTTGTAAAATACATTCAAAAAATGAAAGAGGAAGGCATTACGATTGATGCAATTACTCCTCAAAACGAACCTTTACATGCTGGTAATAATCCTAGTTTATTAATGCTAGCACCTCAACAAGCCGATTTTATAAAAAACAATCTTGGTCCAGCTTTTAAAGCTGCCAACTTAAGTACTAAAATTATAATTTACGATCATAATTGTGACAACACAGAATATCCTATTTCTATCTTAAATGATGTAAACGCAAATCCCTATATTGCTGGTTCTGCATTTCATTTATACAACGGGAATATAAATGCTTTATCAACAGTGCATGCTGCTCATCCAGATAAAGACGTCTATTTTACAGAACAATACACCTCTATTGATGGTGATTTTGGCGGCGATTTAAATTGGCATTTAAAAAATGTGATCATAGGTTCTATGAGAAATTGGAGTAAAACTGCTTTGGAATGGAATTTAGCTAATAATGCTGAATTTGGCCCGCATACAGACGGCGGTTGCACAACCTGTAAAGGTGCAGTTACTATCAACAATAACAACTCTTTTACATTTAATGTAGCTTATTATATTATTGGTCATGCATCCAAATTTGTACCTACAGGCTCTGTAAGAATAGCAAGTAATATCAACGGAAACATCAATAATGTTGCTTTTAAAACTCCAGACGGGAAAAAAGTATTGATCGTTCAAAACGAAGGAACTACTTCCGAAATTTTCAATATTAAATTTAACGGTAAATGGATTACAACCTCTTTAGAATCTGGAGCCGTAGGAACTTATAGCTGGCAATAAATTAAAAATAAAGACAATGAAAAAACTACTAACATTATTAGTATTTGTAACAGCATTTGGTTGTAAACAAAAAGAACAAGCTCTACCAATTCTAACTACCGAAAAACCATTTAGCCTAAAAGATAAAAAAGCTACTATTTACACGACAGCTCATAGCAATACTCAAAAATTATCTATCCAAAACGAATCCATAAATTTTGAAGATTTCAAACAACCTTTAGAAACAGATGTTGCCATTAATGTAAATATTGATAAACAATACCAAACCTTTTTAGGGATTGGAGCCGCCTTAACAGATGCATCTGCCGAAACTTTCTACAAGCTTCCAAAAGAAAAACAAGACCAATTTATGGAAGCCTATTTTAATGTTGAAAAAGGTATTGGATACTCACTTGGCAGAACCATAATTCATAGTTGCGATTTTTCTTCAGGCAGCTACACGTATATTGATGAAGGTGATACTGATTTAAAAACATTTAACATAGAACATGATAAGGCTTTTAGAATTCCATTTACTAAAAAAGCAATTGCAGCAGCAGGCGGTACATTAACCATGTATGCAAGTCCTTGGAGCCCACCAGCATTTATGAAAACCAACAACAATATGTTGCAAGGCGGAAAACTTAAACCTGAATTTTATCAACCTTGGGCAAACTACTTTTCGAAGTTTATAAAAGCATACGAAAACGAAGGAATTCCTATTTGGGGACTAACCATACAAAACGAACCCATGGCACTTCAACGATGGGAATCTTGTATTTATTCTGCAGAAGAAGAACGCGATTTTTTAAAAAATTATCTAGGTCCTACTTTAGAAAAAGAGGGTTTGGGCGATAAAAAAATTATTGTTTGGGACCACAACCGTGATTTACTTTTTCAGCGAGCTGATGTTATTTTAAGTGATCCAGAAGCGTCAAAATACGTTTGGGGCACCGGATTTCACTGGTATGAAGATTGGAAAGATAATACACCAATGTATGATGCTGTAAAACGTGTACAAGAAGCCTATCCTGACAAAAATTTAATTTTCACAGAAGGTTGTAATGAAAAATACGACCTAACTCGTATTGTAAATGAAGATCCTAAACTTGCAGAGCGTTACGGAAAATCAATGATTAACGATTTTAACAACGGCACAGTTGCTTGGACAGACTGGAATATTCTGTTAGATGAAACCGGCGGACCAAATCATGTTGGTAATTTTTGTTTTTCACCTGTTCATGGTAACACACAAACAGGAGAGCTAACATTTACCAATTCCTATTATTATATTGGTCATTTTTCGAAATTTATTCGTCCACAAGCAAAACGCGTTAGTAGTGCTTCTAGTTCTAATAATTTGTTAACTACTGCTTTTAAAAATGAAGATGGAAGCCTTGTGATCATTATTATGAACATAAGCGATAGTGAAGTAAACTACAGCTTAAATATGAAATCAAAAACTGCACAATTAAATATTTTACCACATGCAATTCAAAGTATCGTGTTAAAGTAATAGTGATAAAAATTAAAATTTATTTGAGTTAGTTCACATGATTACTGCTGCTTTCTTCATTTGTTAAGAAAGCAGTAGTTTCATTATTTTCTTGAATAAAACCGATAAAGTCCGCTTAAAAATTATTTAAAATATTTTAATAATTATGAAATTCCTTCCTATAATTATACTCCTTGCTTTTAGTAGCATCGCAAATTCTCAAGTTTCCTTAGCTAGAATTTTTGGAGACAATATGGTATTACAACGCAATACAAACATACCTGTTTGGGGTTTTGCTAAAGCCAATACAACTATTGAGGTTCAATTTAACAACCAAAAAGTAGCAACAAAAACAAGTGCAAATGGCAAATGGTTGGCTACCTTAAAACCAGAAAGTGCAGGAGGTCCTTTTGAATTAATTGTAAAAGGAGAAAACACAATTATTGTAAAAAATATTTTAGTGGGTGAAGTTTGGCTTTGCAGCGGACAATCTAATATGGAATGGCCAGTTGGCCAATCTGACAACGCTAAACGAGAAATAGCAAACGCTTCAAAATACGCTACTATTAGACATATAAAAATTCCAAAAGAAATAAGTTCGAAACCAAATTTAGATATTACAAATGGAAATTGGGACGTTTGCAACGCTGCTACAGTTGGTAATTTTACCGGAGTTGGTTACTTTTTTGCAAAACAACTAAGTGATTCATTACAAGTACCAATAGGACTTGTAAATGCTTCTTGGGGAGGTTCTGTTGCAGAAACGTGGATTAGCCGTGAGGCATTTGAAGAAAGTACAGATTTTAAAGATTTAATAGCAAACTTACCTGTAAACAATTTAGATGCACTACTAAATTTAAAAAAAGAAACAACCAAAAACCGAATTGAAGCTTTACAAAATTCTAAATTATCAACAGCAAAAATTGAGTCTTACAAAAATTTAGAATTGGATGATAGCAATTGGTTAGAAATGAATGAACCAGAAGCATGGGAATTACAAAAATTAGGTGAGTTTGACGGTGTTGTTTGGCTAAGAAAACACGTAACATTAATAGAAGAAGATTTGAAAACTGACATTTTTCTAGAAATCCCTGGAGTTGATGATGAAGATATTACCTATGTAAATGGTGTAAAAATTGGTGAAACAATTGGCTGGGACTTGCAACGAACTTATAAAATAAATACAGATATTCTTAAAGTTGGAGACAACGTAATTTCAATTCGAATTACAGACACTGGCGGCGGCGGCGGAATTTATGGAGAACCAGAAAAACTAAAATTAGTAATTGGCGAAAAGTCAATTCCGTTAAGTGGTAATTGGAAATTTAAGGTAGAATCTATTTACGATGGCGTTAATTTTAACGATTATCCTTCACTCTGTTACAATGCTATGATTCATCCATTAATTCCGTTTGCCTTTAAAGGAGTTATTTGGTATCAAGGCGAATCAAATATTGACAGAGCATTTCAATACAGAACAACTTTTCCTTTGTTAATAAACGATTGGCGACAAAAATGGAATCAAGGTGCATTCCCATTTTATTTTGTGCAATTAGCTACTTTTAATTCACCTGGAAACAGCAACGAAGGATCCACTTGGGCAGAACTTAGAGAAGCCCAAGCCTTAACATTAATATTACCAAAAACAGGTATGGTAGTAACAACCGATGTTGGTAACCCAGAAAATATTCATCCTACAAACAAAGAAACTGTAGGGAATCGTTTGGCAGCAATAGCCTTACATAATGATTACGAAAAATCAACTATTTTTAATGGACCTCAATACAAATCACTAGCTATACATAAAAAAAATATTCTTATTTCTTTTGATGACATAGGAAGTGGTTTATGGTCAAAAAATACGGATACACAAGTTTTTGGCTTTGAAATTGCAGGTGCTGATAAAATATTTTATCCAGCAAAAGCATACATAAAAGAAGACAACGTTATTGTTTCTCATAAAAAAGTTAAAAAACCAGTAGCCGTTCGTTATAGTTGGGTAGGTGATGCTTCAAAGAGTAACTTATATAACAAAGAAGGCTTTCCTGCCGTTCCTTTTAGAACTGATGATTGGAAAACCATCACAACAAATTCTGTTTATAAATTCTAATTTAAAAGTGTACTTTAGTAAGACAAAACCACTTAATCTATAAAACTAAAATTTATAAAAATGATTTCTATATCTTTAAAATATGTATCAATTATAGTTCTACTAAGTGTATCAAATTTGTTGGTGGCGCAACATCAAGAATCCTATTCAAAAGAATTTTTTATTTCTCAATCGGATACTTTGTTGTATCGAATAATGATACCAGAAGACTTTGACGCAACAAAACAATATCCAGTAGTATTATTTCTTCACGGAGCGGGTCAAAGAGGTACAGATAACGAGGTACAATTAGTAAATGGAGGTAACTTATTTGCATCAGAAAAAAACAGAAAAGATTTTAAAGCAATTGTAATTTTTCCGCAATGCAGAGAAGATAGTTATTGGTCTAACGCTAAGATTGATCGTTCTACGATGCCTTTTGGAATTGAATTTCCGGTGGATGAAAAACCAACAAAATCTCTAAACCTTGTGATGCAATTCATAGAAAAACTAAGCGCCGAACCTTATGTAGACAAACATAAAATTTATGTTGGAGGATTATCGATGGGCGGGATGGGAACATTCGAAATTGTTTCTAGAAAACCAACATTATTTGCTGCTGCTTTTACAATTTGTGGTGGAGGAAATCCTGAAACCACAAAAACATATGCCAAAAACACTCCGTTTTGGATATTTCATGGTGCTAATGATAACGTTGTTGATCCTAAATTATCGCTAAAAATGGTAAATGCTATTCTAGAAAATGGTGGAAAACCTAATTTTACACTATACTCAAAAGACAATCATAATAGTTGGGATTCTGCTTTTTCTGAACCTAATTTATTGCCTTGGTTATTTTCTAATGTAAAAGAATAATCGAGTAGCTACTTTTTAAAAATTGAAAAAATCATAATTTTGATTGGTAAAAAAATAATTTTATTTTATAATTTAATTTTAATCAACTTCACCTCTTTTTCTAAAGGTTTTTTTTCTTATGAAATATAAATTGTTTAACATTATATAAAATTAGCTAAACATTTTGTATCTTTGTATGTATATTTAAATCATAATTACATGCATTTTTTCGATCATAAAGACCTTCAAAGCTTAGAAAACATTTATAAAATCAACTTAATAAATAGTTGTTCTGGTTTTAAATCGGCAAATTTATTAGGCTCAATCTCTGCAGATGGAATCACTAATGTTGCCGTTTTTAGTTCTGTGACTCATTTAGGATCCAATCCACCAACTTTGGGTTTTATTTTAAGGCCTACTACAGTTCCTAGAGATACGTATAAAAACATTAAGGAAACTGGTGTATTTACTATTAATCATATTTGGGAAGATATTATTGAAGACGCACATCATACCTCTGCTAAATATGCCAATACCATTTCTGAGTTTGAGATGACAAATTTAGAACCTGAATTTAAAGGCAATACAAAAGCGCCTTTTGTTAAAAATGCGCCTGTACAAATGAGTATGAAATTTATTGAAGAAGTGTATATACCGTCTAATGATGTGATTTTAGTAGTTGCTCAAATTGAAGAATTGTATATTAAAGATGAATTGCTTCAAGAAGATGGTTTAATTAATTTATCAAAAGGAAATGTGGTTACTATCAACGGTTTAGATACCTATGCAATTCCTAAATTCAAAAAGCAACTCACCTATCAACGTCCAAAAAAAATAAAATAACATCCCATGAAAATTCTTGTAACAGGCGCAACTGGCTATATTGGCAAACGCTTAATTCCGTTATTATTAAATGATGGTCATACAATTGTGTGCCCTGTTAGAGATAAAAAAAGAGCTCAAAATTATTACAAAGATCAAAAAAATATAACGCTTGTTGAAGCTGATTTTTTAAGTGACGCTTCATTAGAATCAATTCCGAAGGATATTGATGCAGCGTATTACTTGATACATTCCATGTCTAATTCTGCAAAAGAATTTCATGTTTTAGAAGAAAAGTGTGCATTTAATTTTAAACGTTTTGCAGAAAACACAACGATAAAACAAGTTATTTATTTAAGCGGAATAACGAATGACACAAAACTATCTAAACACTTATTATCCAGAAAAAATGTAGAAACAGCCTTGGCATCAAAAAAGTACGCCTTAACTACTTTTAAAGCAGGAATTATTGTGGGTTCTGGAAGTTCATCTTTTGAAATTATAAGAGATATCGTAGAAAAATTGCCATTCATGATAACGCCTAAATGGCTAAACACAAAAACCCAACCTTTATCCATTAGAGATGTGTTATCCTTTTTACACAAAGCTTTAGATAAAAAAGAATTATACAATACTTCTTATGATATTTTTGGTCCTGAAATAATGACCTACAAAACCATGTTATTGCAATTTGCAGAAGTGCGAAAATTAAAAAGATGGATTGTTACGATTCCGGTAATGACGCCAGGACTATCTTCGTATTGGCTCTATTTTGTGACCTCAACGTCGTACAAATTGGCGCGTACTTTGGTAAATTCGATGGGCGTAGAAGTTATTGGAAATAAAAGTGATATTAATAAAATATTAGATATCAATCCAATGTCTTACAAGGAAGCGGTTGAATTAGCTTTCAAAAAAATTGAACAAAATAGTATTATTTCTAGCTGGAAAGATTCTTACATCAGCAGTGGAAAACTAAAAAACTATGTGCACGAATTTATCAATGTTCCAGAATATGGTTGTTTCAAAGATTTTAAAAAACGTAAGGTTAAAAACAAAGAAATTGTATTAAACAAAATTTGGTCTATTGGTGGCGAAACTGGTTGGTATTACGGAACCTTTCTTTGGAAAATTCGTGGTTTTGTAGATCAGATTTTTGGAGGCGCAGGTTTACGAAGAGGAAGAAGACATCCATCAGAATTAAATGCTGGCGATGCTTTAGATTTTTGGCGCGTTATTTATGCGGATAAAGAAAAAGGCAAACTACTACTCTATGCAGAAATGATTTTACCAGGTGAAGCTTGGTTAGAATTTAGAATTGAAGACGGAGTTTTATATCAAACGGCAACTTTTAGACCGCACGGGTTGGCTGGAAGATTGTATTGGTATTCGGTGATGCCTTTTCATTGGTTTGTTTTTAACGGAATGATCAACAACATCAACAAATAATTTTGAAAAAAGAACAGCTTCCAACAAAAAATTGCCCTATTTGCAATCGTCCTTTTACATGGCGAAAAAAATGGGAAAAGAATTGGGAAAACGTAAAATATTATAGCGAAAAATGCAGAAGAAACAAAACAGCACCGGTTTAATATGGTTCCGTAATAATTTACGAACACAAGATAATGCTTCACTTAAAAATGCCATTGAAAAGCATGAAAAAGTAGTTGCGGTGTATTTTTTTGATCCTAAAAATTTTAAAACAGCTGCATTCGGATTTCAAAAAACAGCCAAGTTTAGAGCTAAATTTCTGATCGAAACAGTTACCGATTTAAAGAAAAATTTAGCCGATTTAAACATCACACTCCTCACCTATTTGGACGCTCCAGAACATAAAATTTCTTTGTTGTGTGATGAATTTTTAGTGAATGCCATCTACACGCAAAAAGAATGGACACAAGAAGAAATTGATACTAATGAGTTGATCAAAAAAACACTTTCTGCGGATGTGAAATTTATTGAATCGTATGATCAATTTTTATATCACCCAGAAACCGTATCCACTAATTTTAGCAATATTCCTGATGTATTTACACAATTTAGAAAGAAGTTAGAGAAATATGTATCAATTCAGGAAGAGGTTTCAATTTCTAAATTACCATCATCAAATATCATTGAAAACAAAACTACAATTCCTTCTCTTTCAACTTTAGGTTTTAAGAGTTTTGAAACACATCAAAAATCGGCTTTTCCTTTTTTAGGAGGAGAATCCGAAGCTCTAAAAAGATTGAATTATTATCTATTTGAAAGTAAAAAAGTAGGTTTTTATAAAAAAACAAGAAACGGTTTAGTTGGGTTAGATTACGCTACAAAGTTCTCGCCTTGGTTGGCAAATGGAAGTTTATCAGCAAAAACTATTTATTGGAACATAAAAACATACGAAAAAGAATTTGGCGCAAATGAATCTACGTATTGGGTAATTTTTGAGTTGATTTGGAGAGATTATTTTAAATATATTTCCTTAAAACATGGTGCTAAAATCTTTAAAATTGACGGGGTTTTAGACAAAAATTATGATTGGAGTTCTGATAAAAAGTTAATCGATCAATGGATTAACGGCGAAACAAAAGACGATTTTGTAAACGCCAATATGATAGAATTTAAAGAAACTGGCTGGATGAGCAATAGAGGCAGACAAAACGTGGCTTCTTATTTTGCCAAAGAATTGTTGTTAGATTGGCGAATTGGAGCTGCTTATTTTGAATCTATGTTAATCGATTATGATGTGCATAGCAACTATGGAAACTGGATGTATGTTGCAGGCGTTGGTAATGATCCAAGAGATCGAAAATTTAATACACAGTTGCAAGCAGAACGTTATGATGGCGATTATAAATTTAGAAAGATGTGGTTGGTAAAAACATTATTTTAAGATGAAAAAATTACGTTTACTATTAGGAGATCAACTAAATAGCGAACATTCTTGGTTTTCTAAAACCGATAAGAATGTAATCTACTGTCTGTTTGAAATGAGACAAGAAACAGATTATGTAACGCATCACATTCAAAAAGTGGTTGGTTTTTTTGCTGCGATGAGAAACTTTGCTGATGAATTACAAAAAGCAAATCATACTGTTATTTATTTTGATATTAATGACGCACAAAACACACAAAGTTTAGTAGAAAATTTATCACTTTTAATTAAAGAAAATAATATCAATTTATTCGAGTATTTAGCTCCGGATGAATATCGTTTAGACCGTCAATTAACTGATTTTTGTAAAAACTTACCCATCAAATCTGAAGTATTTTCAACGGAACATTTTTATACAGAAAGAGAAGATTTACAAACTTTCTTTAAAGGAAAGAAACAATTTTTGATGGAGAATTTTTATCGCCAAATGCGTAAAAAACATCAAATTTTAATTATTGATAATCAACCCGAAGGAGGAAAATGGAATTTTGATGCGAGCAATCGTAAAAAATGGAAAGGAGAAACTTTAATTCCATCTGAACTAAATTTTGATAACAAAATTGAAGATATTATATCTGACATCAAAAAATCAGGAGTTAAAACAATTGGAAACTTCCATCCTAAATATTTTGAATATCCTGTTTCTAGAAAGCAATCTTTAGTTCAATTGGCTTATTTCTGCGAGCATTTATTGGTTCATTTTGGCGATTATCAAGACGCAATGCATACTGATAAAATTTATCTTTACCATAGTAGAATTTCTTTTGCAATGAATACAAAAATGATTTCTCCAAAAGAAATTATATCAAAAGTTTTAGAAACCTACAGAAAGCGAGAAAATGACATAGATATATCGCAAGTAGAAGGTTTTATCAGACAGATTTTAGGTTGGCGAGAATATATGAGAGGAATGTATTGGATGCTCATGCCAGAATACAAAAAAGAAAATTTTCTAGAAAATAAAAATAAATTACCTAGCTTTTTTTGGACAGGAAAAACCAACATGAATTGTCTTAAAAATGCTGTAAACAATTCTTTAAATAACGGGTATGCACACCATATTCAGCGATTAATGATTACAGGTAATTTTGCGCTTTTGGCACAAATAGATCCCGACGAAATTGATGCATGGTATTTAGGTATTTACGTAGATGCTATTGAGTGGGTTCAGTTGCCCAATACACGCGGAATGAGTCAGTTTGCAGATGGCGGAAAAATTGCCACAAAACCCTATGTTTCTAGTGGAAGTTATATCAGTAAAATGAGTAATTATTGTGATGCTTGCGTCTATAAAAAAACGAAGAAATTTGAAGATGATGCTTGTCCTTTTAACACCTTATACTGGAATTTCTTAGACGAAAAACAAGCACAATTATCGGGTAACTTTCGAATGAAAATGATGTATAGTTTGTTAAACAAAATGTCATCCGAAGAAAGAGTAAAAATCAAAGAAAAAGCAACACATATAATCGAACATTTTGATGAATATTAACAAAGAAGAAATAAACGTTGTTTGGTTAAAACGTGATTTGCGTTTACAGGATAATGAGGCCATTTACAACGCTTTACAATCAAATAAACGAACACTTTTCTTATATGTATTTGAAAATATTTTGCTCGAAGATTCGCATTATGACAAACGCCACTGGAACTTTATAAAAGAATCTATTAGAGATTTAAATGATGATTTAAAAAAATACAATACAACTATTTTATGTGTTCAAACAGAAGTAGTTGCGGCGTTTAATCAATTATTGAGTACATATAAAATTCATACTGTTTTTTCTCATCAAGAAACTGGTTTATTAATTACGTATAATAGAGATAAAATTTTTACAAGATATTGCCGAAATAATTCAATAAATTGGATTGAAAATAAGAATAATGGTATTTTAAGAGGTTTGCTAACTAGAGAAGATTGGTTTGAAAAATGGGAAGATTATATGTCTGACTATCAATTTGAAAACAAATTAGCATCAGAAAAATTTATTTCAATAGATGAGATTTCTTCGCTAGAAAAGTACTTTCAACTTGTAGATTTAAAAACACCAAAACAGGCTGTATTTCAAAAAGGAGGCACAAAAATGGCTTGGAGATATGCCAATAGTTTTTTTGAAAAACGTCATGAGAAATACATGCATAACATTTCTAAACCGGCTTTAGCTAGAGAAAGTTGCAGTAGATTATCGCCATATATTGCATGGGGAAATGTTTCTATTCGTCAAATTTATCATAAAGCAAGTGCCGTAAAAGATGCTGAAAATTCTAGATCTTTAGGCGCTTTTGTTTCTCGTCTGCGATGGCAAGCACATTTTATTCAGAAGTTTGAAATGGAACATACCATGGAAAATGCAAGTTTAAATATGGGCTATCAAAAATTAAAAAAAACTATTTCTGCAGAATATCAAAAAGCTTGGGAAGAAGGAAACACGGGTTTTCCTTTAATTGATGCATGTATGCGTTGTTTAATAGAAACCGGATATTTAAATTTTAGAATGCGCGCCATGTTAGTATCGTTTTTTACGCATATTTTATGGCAACCTTGGCAAGCTTCCTCCAAACATTTATCAAAAATGTTTTTAGATTTTGAACCTGGCATTCATTTTCCACAATTGCAAATGGGCGCTGGTGAAACTGGCATTAACACGTTGCGGATCTATAATCCTATAAAAAATAGTTTAGCGCATGATGAGGATGCTACTTTTATCAAAAAATGGTGTCCGGAATTGGCAGATTTACCTATTGCATTTATACACGAACCCTATTTAATGACTCCGTTAGATGAACTTTTTAACAATTTTAAACTAGGTGAAAACTATCCAAAACCAATTGTAGATATCAACTCGGCAAGAAAAAGAGCCAGTGATATTCTTTGGGAAATGAAAAAAGATCCGGATGTACGATCCGAAAACTTCAGAATTTTAAAGAAACACACCATTACCGATCGAAACAGCATGTAATAATAGCTAGATTCTTAATAAATAGCGATTTATAATGTTTTGTTAATTTTTGTTTAACCTAAACTAAATAATGTTAAACATAATTATTTTTTTTGTATATTTGTGCATGCTTTATAACACAACATATAAAAACAAAGACGCAGAAGCAACAATTAATAACTTAATTGGCAAGCGGTATTCTTTTTTTGAATCTATAAAATTAAAAGGAACAGGTTCAAAAAGAATGATAATTGAGGATGTTAGTATTGGTTTTAAAACCATTATGAATACTGTTAGCGATGTGAATTACGGAAATATTGAGCTAAGAAGCAAAGGAATTATAATTCACATTAATAAAGGATTACAAAATTATAGTTGGGCAATTCCGTTTTATCAATTACATATTTATAAAACTAACGGGTACAGCCTTCACGCACAAGGAAATTATGTTCGATTTAAAACAGACAAGTTATACAAAGAAAACAAAACATTTCTTGACAGAATTTTACAACTAAAAGTTGAAAACGAAGAAAATTATTCTTTTTACGAAAACAATAATTAAAATCATTACCAATGCAATTAGATAGTATAGCAATCGATAGAATTATAGAAATGGCTTGGGAAGACCGAACTACTTTTGAAGCCATACAGTTTCAATTTGGTTTAAAAGAACAAGATGTTATCGACTTAATGAGAAAAGAAATGAAGCTGAAAAGCTTTAAAATGTGGAGAGCGAGAGTGCAAGGAAGAAAAACTAAACACGACAAATTAAGAGTATTTGAAAAAGGAAGATTTAAATGCTCTAGACAAAGAACAATTACAAACAACTCTATATCAAAAAGATAACACGTGCTTTGCTTTTAAGTTTAGAGTACTTAATGACAGCACATTAAAAAGAAAAACAATGGTTACAGAAGTAATAAGTAAGAAAAAAGGAATAGTAAAAAAAGAAAATCATTTTTTTAACAGTTTAACATTTGATGAAGTTGGTGACGACCATTTATATACCGGTTTAGAAACGCCAATGAAACCAAATGCTTTTGATATTTCTGATGATGAAAAGCAAGAGAAAATAGCAGCACTCTTTTCGCAAATTATGGATGTAATGGGTTTAGATTTAACCGATGACTCTTTACAAGGAACTCCAAAAAGAGTTGCAAAAATGTATATCGAAGAAATATTTTCTGGTTTAAATCCTGCAAATAAACCAAAAGTTGCTTTGTTTGATAATAAATATAAATACAACCAAATGTTGGTTGAAAAAAATATTACGTTTTATTCTAATTGTGAACATCATTTTGTACCCATTATAGGTAAAGCGCATGTGGCTTACATTTCATCTGGTAAAGTAATTGGATTGTCAAAATTAAATAGAATTGTTGAGTATTACGCAAAAAGACCACAAGTACAAGAACGCTTAACAAATCAAATTGCTGAAGAATTAAAATCGATTTTAGAAACAGAAAATGTTGCTGTTATTATAGATGCTAAACATTTATGCGTGTCATCTAGAGGTGTAAAAGACGATACATCATCTACAGTAACTTCTTATTTTGGTGGAGTTTTTAACACATCAGAAAAAATAGCAGAATTACAAAACACTCTAAACTATTAAGTAATGGAATTAATTAAAAAAGCCTTAGAATTCGAGAACAGAAAAATGAAGTTTCCTACAACTAGTGATAGAATTCTAGCTTCTAGAGAAGCAAAATCTTTAATTTTAAGTTTAAATGAGCTTTACAAAGAGAGTAAAGACAAGAAAATAATGGATATAATGAAACGATTAACATCCGTTAAACAACGTATAGAGAAACGATTAAAGGGAAAACCGTTAACATCTTCTTAATAAACTAAAATTTTTCTTGCTTTTCTAACTTTTATAATTATATTCACAGATTAGTAAATTTTAGGAAAAAACAAGAAATGAATTTAATTGAAAGAGCTATAGAATTTGAGAACAGAAAATTCTCATTTAAAACCACTAGCGACAGAATTTTAGCATCTAGAGAAGTAAAATCACTTATTCTCGAACTTAACGAAGTATATAAATCAGAAAAAGATCCAGAAATGATGGATCTTATGAAGCGTTTAACTGCTGTAAAACAGAAAATAGAAAAACGCTTGAAAGGAAGACCATAAAGCAAATGAAGAAAATAGTAGTAATTGGAGGTAGTAAAGGAATTGGAAGTGCAATCGTTAAATCTTTGGTTGATAGTAACCAAGTAATAAACATAAGTAGATCAGTTCCTCTACTTTCTCATAAAAATCTTACTCATTTTTCTTGTGACATCCTTTCGGATGAATTACCTATAATTGAGCAAATAGATACACTTATTTATTGCCCAGGTAGCATCAATTTAAAACCTATTTCTAGATTAAGTTTAGACGATTTTAGAACAGATTTTGAAATCAATGTAATTTCTGCTGTAAAAGCTATTCAGCATTTTTTACCAGCTCTAAAAAAAGGGACGAATCCTTCTATTTTATTATTTAGTACCGTTGCGGCAAAATTAGGAATGCCTTTTCATGCAAGTGTAGCCGCAGCAAAATCTGGCGTGGAAGGTTTAACAAAATCTTTAGGCGCAGAATTAGCGCCAACCATTAGAGTAAATGCAATTGCACCAACTGTTACCGATACAGATTTGGCTGCAAAACTGCTAAGAAACGAAAAAATGATTGAGAGCATCACAGAACGTCATCCTCTTAAAAAATTCTTACATCCAGACGAAGTTGCTGATATGGCTACTTTTTTAATTTCTGATAAAGCACGTTCTATTTCTGGTCAAATTTTTGAACTAGATTGCGGAATCGTGAGCTTTAAAAGCTAACAAAATTCTAAAAAAATGAATCTTTACGACATAAAAATTGATAGTTTACAAGGTAAACCTATCAAATTATCTGACTTTAAAAATAAATTTATACTTTTTGTAAATGTTGCTTCAAAATGCGGATTTACGCCTCAATATAAAGACTTAGAAACCTTAAGCGAAACCTATAAAGACAACCTAGTTGTTATTGGCGTTCCTTGCAATCAGTTTGGAAAACAAGAACCTGGGAGTGCAGATGAAATTCAAGAATTTTGTGAAGTAAACTATGGTGTTTCTTTTTTAATGACAGAAAAAATCGATGTAAAAGGAGATGATCAACATCCTTTATACGCTTGGCTTACCGATAAAGAAATGAATCAGAAAAAAAGTTCTTCTGTAAAATGGAATTTTCAAAAATATTTTGTTGACCAAGAGGGTCATTTAATTGATTATTTTTTCTCAGTTACGAGTCCGTTAAGTTCAAAAATCACCAAACACTTAAAATAAAAAAAATGTTTAATTTGTTTAAAAAGAAATCTGAAGTTGAAAAACTACAAGATGCTTATAAAAAATTAATGGAGGAAGCTTATAAACTGCAATCTGTTAGTAGAAGTGATAGTGATAAAAAATATTTTGAAGCAGATGAAATTCTTAAAAAAATAGAAGAAATTCAAAAAAAATAATGAAAAAGCTTCAACTAACTATCTTATTTTTAGTAATTAATTTTGGAGGTTTAGCTATTGGAAGTTGGTTAATGAATAATGGCCCACTTTCTGATTGGTACACAAATTTAAATCAGGCTCCTTGGACACCGCCAGGATACGTTTTTGGTATTGCATGGACTGCAATTATGATTTGTTTTTCAATCTATTTAGGCAAGCTTTTTACAGAAGATCATTCTTTAAAAATGAAACTGATTTTCATCCTTCAGTTTGTTTTAAATGTAAGTTGGAACTATATTTTCTTTAATCAGCATTTTGTATTTTTTGCTTTAATTTCCATTCTTTTATTAACCTCGTTGCTATTTATCTATTATTTTAAATTAAGTGATAAAGTGGGCAATTATAAGTTTTTGCTTTTACCGTATATGATTTGGTTGTGCATTGCTACTTCTTTGAATCTTTATATTTTAATACATAATTAAGATGAAAATATACACTTTTCATAGAACACAAAAATTACCAATCACTTTAGACCAAGCTTGGGATTTTTTGTCAAACCCCAAAAATTTAAAAGTAATTACGCCAGATTATATGAGTTTCGATATTATTTCTGATATTGATAGACCTCTATACACCGGACAAATTATACAATATATTGTGACTCCTTTATTAGGAATTAAAACAAAATGGGTTTCAGAAATCACACATATAGAACACAAAAAGTATTTTGTAGACGAGCAAATGTATGGCCCTTATGCCTTATGGCATCATAAACATTTTATCAAAGAAATTGATGGTGGCGTAGAAATGGAAGACATTATTGACTATAAAGTTCCGTTAGGTATTTTAGGGCAATTGGTGCATCCTTTTTTGGTAAAACCAAAATTAGAAGAAATTTTTGCATACCGACAAAAAAAGCTATTAGAACTCTTCGGAGAATATAAAAAATAAAAACATTCAATTTGCCATAAATTCAAGAGTTCAAAATCTTTTTGAAGATTTAAATTTTTGAATTTGTGGCATTCTTATTTTTACTAATCAACCTAAAAAATAAAAAACATGAAAACAGCAATCAATATTTTTTGGTTTAGACGAGATTTGCGTTTAGATGATAATTGTGGATTATTTCACGCGCTATCTTCGGATAAAAAAGTACTTCCTATTTTCATTTTTGATGAAGATATCCTAAAAAAACTTCCAAAAGAGGATGCTCGTGTTTCATTTATTCATCAGGAATTAGAAAATATTAACGATCAACTTTTAAAAATAAATAGCTCATTGTCTGTTTTTCATGGAAAACCAATGGCTATTTTTAAAGATTTATCAGAAAAATATACCATAGATACTGTTTTTACAAATCATGATTACGAGCCGTATGCTATCAAAAGAGATTTAGAAATTACCAACTTTTTAACATCCATAAAAAGCAACCTAAAAACTTTTAAAGATCAAGTAATTTTTGAGCGCAACGAAATTGTAAAACAAGACGGAACGCCTTATAAAGTGTATACTCCGTATTCAAAAAAATGGTTAGAAGCGTTTCAATTAAAAGGAAATTCCTTTTTTCCATCCGAAGAAAAGTTAGAGAATTTCATCAAAAATGAACAGCTACAATTTTTATCCTTATCAGATATTGGTTTTACAAAATCACCAATAGCCGTTGAATCTTATAAAGTTTCACCTACAATTATCGATACTTATGAAGAAACTAGAAATTTCCCTGCACAAAATAGTACATCAAAACTAGGAACTCATTTACGATTCGGAACAGTGAGCATCAGAAAAATGGTTGAAAAAGCTTCAGAAAGCAACAATATCACTTTTTTAAAGGAATTAATTTGGCGCGAATTTTTTATGCAAATTTTATGGCATTTTCCGCACACCACAACAGATAGTTTTAAACCACAATACGATCGTATTTTATGGCGAAATAATGAGCAAGAATTTGCCGCTTGGTGCCAAGGAAAAACGGGTTATCCGTTGGTGGATGCAGGCATGAGAGAATTAAACGAAACAGGATTTATGCATAACCGCGTTAGAATGCTAGTTGGTAGCTTTTTATGCAAACATTTACTAATAGACTGGCGATGGGGAGAAGCGTATTTTGCAGAAAAACTGCACGATTATGAGCAAGCTAGTAATATTGGTAATTGGCAATGGGTTGCAGGAACAGGCGTTGATGCATCACCATATTTTAGAATTTTTAACCCAACCACTCAGATTTTAAAATTTGATAAAAAGTTAGAATACATCAAAAAATGGGTGCCAGAGTTTCAAGAACTCACCTATGTTGCTCAAATAGTAGAGCATAAAATGGCAAGAGAACGTTGTTTAAAAGTATATAAAGAAGCCTTAAAATAATTTTTACTATTTTTTTTGAAAAAAATTCATTTTTATTTTGGTAGTTTTCAATAATAGTATTTAATTTGCGCACCGAAATAAAAGCCGATGTAGCTCAGCTGGCTAGAGCAGCTGATTTGTAATCAGCAGGTCGTGGGTTCGAGTCCCTCTATCGGCTCAATTTTTAAAAGTCTCAAAATTCAATTTTGAGACTTTTTTTTCTACTATTCCCGTCAAAACTCTACCAATTCTTATTAGAAAATGTAACTAAAATTATTTATCTTGCAGAGTTGCAAAATTTTCTTATAAAAATAATACCCTCTTTCATTAGCAACAAAAAGAGCATCTAAATTTAGAAATAATGGCTAAAAAGGTAATTAAAGATCTTTTGCAAGAAGTTTTAGAGAGTTCATTACAACAAGTTTCTGGACAAGATGCAACATTTTTATATGCAGAATCTCCAACTAGCCCTATGCATATAGCAACTTTAACAATTGTTGAAGGTTCTATTGAATTTAATGATTTTAAAAAAATAGTTGCTTCTAAGCTTCATTTAATTCCTAAATTTAGAAAGAAGCTTTTACACGTGCCTTTAAATTTAGATTATCCTTATTGGGTAGACGATCCTAATTTTGACATTGATTTACACATCAACAGACTAAAATTACCAGATCCTGCCAATTGGAAAACGCTAAGAGAAATGACTTCTGCCATCTTTAGCAGTCCGTTAGATTTAAGAAGACCTTTGTGGACTATTGATTTTATTGAAGGTTTAGATGAAGTTTCTCAAGTTCCAAAAGGATCTATTGCCATAGTTTCTAAAATTCATCATGTGATGATTGACGGAAGTTCTGGAGTAAGCTTGATGAGTATTTTATTTGATAATAACGAGGAAAACAAAGACAAAAAACCAGCAGCTCCAAAACCTTACGAACCAGAACCTTTGCCAGATGAAGTACGTTTATTGATAAAAAGCACCTATGATTTTTTTAAAAACCCTTTAAAAGTTCCTAAATTGATTGGCGAAACGGCCTATACTTTTTTAAAAGTAAAAATGAATCATCAACTTAGACCTAAAAGAATTTCGCTTAAAAGCAACTACTCCACACCAAGAACCATTTTTAACGAATCGGTTTCTCCAAAAAGAACCTGGGGAACCGCTATTTTGTCTTTTGACAGAATAAACAATCTTCGTAAAATTATGGACGTTAGTATTAACGATTTAATACTAGCAATTTGCGCTGGTGCAATTAGAAGATATTTAGAAGAACGAGAAAAATTACCCACGCAACCTTTAGTTGCCAATGTGCCTATTTCTATCCGTGTAAAAGGCGAAGCACAAAAAATGAATAACCAGATTTCTAATATGTTTGTAAAAATAGCAACGCATATAAAAAATCCTTTAGAACGATTAGAATATATTCAAGAACAAACTAATTTAGGAAAATCTAGACACAAAGCAGTTGGCGCAAAAGCCTTATCAAAAATGGCAGATGCAGTTCCTTTTGGATTGAAAAATTAGCGGCAGGTTTATATACAAGATACAATATTAAGGAGTTTCATAAACCACCATTTAATGTAACCATTACCAATGTTCCTGGTCCGCAAAACCCGTTATTTTTAAAAGGACATAAAGTAGTTGGTATTTTTGGATTGACACCGGTTTTAGATGGTTTTGGTTTGATAATCGCCGCGTTTAGCTATAATGGTTTGGTTTCTATAACCACAACTTCGGATGCTAAAACGATGCCAGATGCTGATAAATTTTCTAGATATATTAGAGAATCTGCCAATGAATTAGAAGTACTTATTTTAGCAAAAGACAAACAAAAAACAGCAACAAAATCTCAAAAAATTAAAAGCGCTGTGTTCTTTAGCTCTTTTAAAAAGTTTTTAAATGAGAATGAAATATTTAGAAAACAACTAATTGGCTGCTATGATTTTCAACTTAATTTAAGTGATGAAATAATAGACTATCAATTAGAAATCTCATCAGAATCGGCATCCGTAAAAAAGAAAAAAACAATAAAATCTTTAGTAAAAATAGAGATTGATGACAGCAATTTAATGAATCTTTATAAGAAGAATTTATTTGTAGCAGAAGCCCTAATTCAAGAAAGATTAAAGTTTACGGGCACAAAAAAGAATATTGATAAATTTTCTCAAATTCTGACTATATTTTTAGAGCAAAATTAATGAGTTTTACCACCAGCACATATAAAACCGTTGATAATGAAACCATTTTTTATTACAAATGGCCATCAACTAAAAACAAGCCTGTAAAAGGAATTGTACAAATTGCGCATGGCGTTGGTGAACATGCTGGCAGATATCAATCAATAGCTACAAAATTACAAAATGAGGGTTTTGTAGTGTATGCAAATGATCATAGAATTCATGGTCAATCAGTAAAAAATCATGATTATTTAGGATATTATGATGGTGATGATTATTTTTTAGATGCTGTAAATGATATGCGTCAACTTACAGAAATTATCAAAAAAGAGCATCCGAAGAAAAAAATAATTTTGTTTGGTCACAGCATGGGTTCTTTGCTAAGTAGAGAATATGTTACCATTTATGGCGATGACATACAGGCTTTAATTTTATCTGGAACGGCAAGTTTTATGAAAGGACTAGGTTCCGTTGGTCTTTTTAGCGCAAAGATATTAGGTCAAATAAATGGGAAATACAGAAGTAATGAATTGCTTAAAAACTTGTTTTTTACACAATTTAATAAAAAATTTAAACCCAATAGAACAAATGTAGATTGGATTAGTAGCGATGAACATCAAGTTGATTTGTTTGAAGCTGATCCTTTAAGAATAGAAGATTTTTCTTTAAGTGTTTTTAGAGATATTTTAAAAGGCACTAAGAAAGTTAACGAAACTAAAGCTTTTGAAAACACACCTAAAGAGTTGCCTATTTTAATTTTTTCGGGTGATAAAGATCCTGTAGGAGAAATGGGAAAAGGCGTACTAAAAGTTGCAAAGAATTATGAAAAAAATGGCATTAAAAATCTAACACTTAAAATATATAAAGGTGGCAGACATGAAATGCTACATGAAATCAACAGAAAAGAGGTTGAACAAGACGTAATTAATTGGTTAAATGCTAGCATTAAAGCCTAAATTAAACAAATGGAAAACAATAAAACACTTTATACATCCTTTACAAATCTTGCCTTAAAAGTTACAATGTCTAAAGGGATGACCTTAAAGCAATCAAAAGAAATAGTGATTCAAAAATTTGAACTACATCCGTTCGAAAAAATGATTATTGGTCTTATTGACGATAGTAAATTAATAAAAAAAGACGTAACCGTTTTATTAAACGAATGCATTTCTGTTTGTGAAGATTTTGGACCAGATAGAGATTATGTAACTTTAAATATTGTTTTAGAAAGAATTAGCAAAATTGAAGCAACAAAAAAAGGCACGAATGAAATTGCATTTCAGGTATTAAAAACCTTTAAAAACAAGGTTGATGAAATTAATAAACAAATAGAATCTCCACCGCTTTTTAATGTGCTGTTAGAAACGAGATCTATTATAGAATGGGTTTCAATGTTTGGAATTTACCCACTAATTCCAAAACACAAAGCAAGTAAAAACAAACCTGTATTGTTAATGCCTCCTTATCTTGGCAACGATAATTCTACGGCTTTTGTAAGACATTATTTAAGATCTGTTGGCTTTAAAACCTATAAATGGGATTTAGGTGTAAATATGATCAATTCTAAATCTTTGCCGAAACTGATTGAAAAACTCGATGAAATTTATGAAAAACATCAAGAAAAAGTAAGTCTAGTTGGCTGGAGCGGTGGCGGAATTTTTGCTAAAATAATTGCCAACAGACATCCTGATAAAGTAGAACAATTAATTACAATTGGCTCTCCTGTTTGGGGCGTTAAAAACATGAAAACACCTTTGGTAAGATCGATGGAGTTTTTAAGAGGGAAAAAATTACGTGAAAGAAATGATAAATTTATCAAAGAATTAGAAGAAATTCCGGCTGTACCAGTAACTTGTATTTATACAAAAACAGACGGTCTGTTACCTTGGAAACATTGCATGGAAGCAGAAACTTTAAGAAAAGACATAAAAAATATCGAAGTTTTTGGAAGTCATTGTGGTATGGGTGCAAATGCTTCTGTTTTATTAACCGTAGCGAACTCTTTAAATACAAACATTACAGGTAAAAAGCCTAAAGGAATTCTCACAAAAGTTGAATCTCTATTTTTCCCTAAATTTTGGGAACAAAAAGGAATCTCTAAATTTACAAACCTTTTTTTTAGTTGATTATGGAACACAATTTGCAAAATAGTATCAATCACACTAAATTTCAAGAAAAGTTGCAAGAAATTGCAACTGAGCAAAAAGTCGAGCTTTCTGAAGTACAAAAAAAAGGTGCAGATTGTATTCGCGAATTGTATTCGCAACAACATCCTATTGCAAACATGTTGTCTGTAAAAGGATTTCAATTTATGATGTCTAAAGCGTATGATAACAAAATAGATATTGATCCAAAAGAAATAAAAAACTTAATGAAATTAATGCGACAAAATTCTGTTGCATTTATTTTAACACACAAAACATATTTAGATACGGTTGTATTGGTTACTACTTTGGCGCGTTACGGAATGCCAATTCCGTATACTTTTGGAGGCATCAATTTAGCCGTTCCTGGTTTTAAACAATTAGGCAAAAACTCGGGTTTAATTTTTATCCGAAGAAGTTTTAAAGAAGACCAAATTTACAAAGCTGCTTTAAGACATTATATTTCTTGCATGATCGAAAATGGCGATCATTTAACTTGGAATATAGAAGGTACCCGCTCTAGAACAGGCAAGATAGTATATCCACAAATGGGTATTTTAAAATACATCATGGAAGGTGAAAAAGAAAGCACCAGAAACATAAAATACATTCCTGTTTCTATTGTGTATGATTTAATTCCGGATGTTAAAGAAATGACTGAAGAAGGTAAAGGTGTTGCAAAAAAATCTGAAAACATTGGCTCCTTTATCAACTATTTTAAAAAATTAGGAAATCAATACGGAAAAGCAGCGATAAGATTTGGCGAACCCGTAGATGCTGCTGCACATCAGAATGCCATCATTCCAGATATTGAAGAAGACAGTTATTCAGACACCAATACTTTACCTCGTTTTGCTTTTGAATTGATTCATAAAGCAAACATGATTACACCTGTAACTACCGTTTCATTAGTTTGTAATGTGTTGTTAAACAACTTCTCATTAACCAAAAATGAGATTGAGTTTAGTGTGTTAAAATTAATGAATTACATAGAACAACGTAAAAAAGATGTTTTAATTGAACGCGGAAAAAGCATCGGCGCATCCACACAAAAAGCTTTAAATCTATTACAAAGTTCGGGTATTGTTCAAAAAAATAAAGCTGGTTATAAAACACAATATAGCTTAGCGGCTTCAGAATTTTTATCGGCAACGTATTATGCAAATATGGCATCAGCCCATTTGTATCATAGAGCTTTTATAGAAATGGCTTTGGTAAAAATAAAGGATGAAGAATCTTCGGATAGAATTGTTTCTTTTTGGAATGAAATAATGCGCTTAAGAAATCTTTTTAAATTCGAGTTTTTCTATACCAACAAACCTAAATTTAGTAGTGAAATTGAAGCCGAATTGTTGTTGTTTGATAAAAACTGGAGAGCAATCATTAACGATCCAAAAGGAGACATTAATAACTTACTTGCAAAACAAGAAATGTTTGTTTCTAAAGGATTAATATTGATTTATTTAGAAGCCAATAAAGTGGTTTGCCACACGTTACATTCTTGGGATTTAGAGGATGAATTTTCTGATGAAGAATTTATAGAATTATGTCTTTTTAAAGGTAAAGAATTGCACTGGCAAAATAGAATTAGCAGATTAGACAGTGTTTCTAAACCGTTTTTAATAAGCGCCTTACGCTTGGCTAAAAACAGTAAATTAACTCCGAATGATAAAAAAATTGAATTCAAAGAATTAGATATTTGGATGGATTTTTTAGACAATCTTACAGAGCGTTTGCGTTTTTTACAAAAACTAGAACTTTTAAATACGAAGAAATTAAGCAGCAAAAAAAATGAGGAAACAGAAACGGTTCCTGGAGCAGATTTAGATAGTGTTTCTGAAGATGTTTTAGAAGATGAAGAAGGTCCACATATTGCAGCTTTTTTTGATCTAGACAGAACCTTAATAAACGATTTTTCTGCCAAACAATTTTTAAAAACGCGCTTGTTAAGTGGTAAATCTACTGCCAAAGAATTACTTTCTCAATTTGCAACCGTTTTAGTATATGCAGCAGGAAATAGAGATTTTGAAATGCTTACAAAAATTTCTGCTTTGGGCGTAAAAGGCATCAAAGAAAAGCAGTTTATAGATTTAGGAGAAGAAGTGTATCAAGACCATTTAGCAAACACCATTTATCCCGAAGCCGTAAATTTAATAGCATCACACGTAGAAAAAGGACATCAAGTTGTAATCATTTCTGCAGCAACACGCTATCAAATTACACCAATTGCCAATGAATTGGGTATTAAAGACATTTTCTGCACAGAAATGGAAGTTAGAAAAGGAAAATTTACGGGCGTAATTACAGAAATGTGTTGGCAAGAAGGAAAAGCAAGAGCTGGTAGAACTTTTGCAAAAACGAACAACATAGATTTGTCTAAAAGTTTTTTCTATACGGATAGTATTGACGATTATCCACTTTTAGAAATTATAGGAAAACCTATTGCCACCAATCCAGATCATAAATTAGCGCAATTGGCTTTTGAAAACGATTGGAAAATACTTCGCTTTAAAGAAAATAAAAGAAAACCACTGGTTAATGGGGTAAGAACTGGATTGGCTGCTGCAAGTTTATATCCATCTGCCTTAAAAGGAATCCTTAAAGGTACCTTATCAATGTCTCATAAAGAAGGCATCAATGCAACCATTTCTGGCATTGGAGATTTAGGTACAAAATTAGCAGGATTGGACATTGTTGTAAAAAACAAACATAATTTAGAAGACCATAGACCCGCTGTTTTTTGTTTTAATCATCAATCTTCGGCAGACTTTTTTATCATTCTTAAATTATTAAGAAAAGATGTAACCGGAATTGCAAAAAAAGAGTTAGAAATGACACCTTTTGGCCCCATATTTAAAGCTATGGGCGCAATATTTATTGATAGAACAAACAAAAAGAAAGCTTTAGAATCAATGAAAAATGCAACGGAAATTCTAAAAAAAGGAACCTCTGTTGCTATTGCGCCAGAAGGAACCAGAAGTGGCAGCAAAACTTTAGGTAAATTTAAAAAAGGAGCTTTTCATTTAGCCATAAAAGCTGGCGTACCTATTGTACCCATTGTAATTAAAAACGCATATATGGCAATGCCAAAAGGTAGCAAAATGTTTAATCCTACACATATTGAAGTAGTGGTTTTAGACCCTGTAGATACCTCTGAATGGAAACCAAAAAACATAGATACATATGTAGGAGCAGTGAGAAATTTATTTTTAAAGGAATTAGAAAACTAATAAAACTAAAATTATGAAACTAAAAGTTGGCGTATTGGGTGGTGGTTCTTGGGGAACAACAGTTGCATCATTAGCTGCAAAAAATAGCCCAACTATTATTTGGGCCAGAAACCAAGAAATCGTAGATGAAATAAATAAATCTCATACGAATAGTAAATATTTACCAAACGCAAAATTAACGCATTCGTTAAAAGCATCAAGTTCTATAAAAGAAACTGTAGAAGATGTAGATGTAATTGTAATGGGGGTTCCTTCACAAAGTTTACGTGAAGTTCTGGCAGAAGCAAAACCGCACATCAGACCTTGGGTTCCAATTATAAATTTAGCAAAAGGTTTAGAAATTAGCACTAAAATGCGAATGACTGAAATAATTGAAGAATTAATGCCTGGACATCCAATTGGAGTTTTAACAGGACCTAATTTAGCCAAGGAAATCCATTCTGGAAAAGCTGCTGCCGCTGTAATTGCTATGGTAGATCATTCCATTGCAAAATGTTTACAACCTGTTTTTAGTTCAGGTTTATTTCGTGTGTATACAAATGATGATGTTATTGGATGCGAATTGGCCGGAGCTTTAAAAAATATTTATGCAATTGCAACAGGAATGGGTGATGGCTCTAATGCCGGAGATAACACACGTGCAGCAATTATTACGAGAGGTTTGGCAGAACTTACACGATTAGGAATTGCCATGGGAGGTAAAAAAAGTACGTTTTCTGGTTTAGCAGGAATGGGTGATTTGGTAGCAACTTGTTCTAGTAGTAAAAGTAGAAACCATCATGTTGGCTTTCAATTAGGAAGAGGCAAAAGTTTAGAGCAAATTATAAACGAAATGGATGAAATTGCTGAAGGTGTAAAAACTGCAAAAGTAGTGATGGAACTTGCAAATATCTATAAAATTGACATGCCAATAGCCAATGAAATTTACAAAGTGCTTTACGAAGGAAATAATGTAAAAGATGCTTTTAAAGGTTTATTAAAATATGAAACTGGGTCTGAAAAAGAACCAGGTTAAAATTAAAGTGATGACAAAAAAACAAGATCAAACAGCCTCGTTTATGGTTCGTTTTAATCAACGAATTTTTGAGGAAAATGGCGAATCTAAACTGCAGTGGCGTGGTAAAATTTCTCATGTGCAAGATGGTGAAGAAAAACGGTTTTCAGATTTTAATGATGCTTTGCTTTTTATGCAACAAAAATTAAGTGAATTAACAGAAGAAGCAACGAAACATCAAACAACTGAAGAACAGGAAAATATTGTTCAAAAAAGTCTTTCTATGTGGAAAACCATTAAAGATTTTGGTCCAAAAGTAATTAGAGATACGTTAAAAGATCCGAAGAAACAGTTTAATCATTTGCATGATGAAATTCAAGATAAAATAAGTTTAATTGGAGACGAAATATCAGAGAAAGTGCAAATTGATCAATGGCGAAATGCATCAAGATCTGATTTTAATAAAATTCAAAATCAAATAGAAAATTTATCATCAGAAATAACAAAACTATCCACAAAAATAGACGCTATCAAAAAGAAATAGTTGCAAAATGTCTCACTTTCTACTACAATTACAAGAATTAGAATCCTTTAAAGAAGATGCCCAAATTCGCATTGAAACTTTAGGGCATTTTTGTGTGTGGAGAAATCATCAAAAGGTAGACAATAAAGAATGGGCAAGAGATAAAACCATTCAATTACTACAATATTTTATTTCCAATCGAAATAGAAATGCTCTTCATAAAGAAAAAATTATGGACGGACTATGGGAAGATTGGAATGATCGTGATTTTAAGGTTGCTTTACACGGAATTCATAAAGTTCTAGAGCCAAAAAGAGTGTCTAGAACAGAATCAGAATTTATCTTAAAACAAGGTGTTAGTTACCAAATTGATGTAGAAAAAGTTTGGATTGATGTGGAAGCGTTAGAAAAATACATCATTATAGGGAATGAAGCATTTGTGGTTGATAAATCCATTTCTAAAAAAGCGTATAAAGCTGCTATAGATTTGTATAAAGGTTCATACTTACCCAACAGAATATTTGAAGATTGGACATCCGAAGAAAGAGAAAAAACACAACTTTTAATTTTAGGAGCTTATATAACGTTGGCTGAAATATTATTAGAAGAAAATCCGTTAGAAAGTATCCGCTTGGCGCAAAACGCTTTAGCTATTGATGCAACTTGGGAAGATGCTTACCGAATACAAATGCAAGCCTATATTCTTAAAGGCAACAGACCTCAAGCCATAAAAACCTATATGAAATGCGAAGTGATTTTAGAAGAAGAATATGGGATTTCTCCGCTTCCTGAAACTAAAAAACTATTGAAAGAAATAGAGGAAATACACTGATTTTATCAGAAAAAATAAGACACAAATCTCACGAATAACACAAATTCATTACTATTTCATTAATTTCATATTTCATATTTCAAGAATATAATTTCAAATTTAAAAAATCAATATTAAAATAATAAAGACCAAAAAAAACTACCAATTAGTGAAATTAGTGTAATTCATGTCTCAAAACCATCACTGTAACTCATTTGCAACTCCTTCATTTTATATTTGTACTATATTTAAATGTTAAAACATAAAATGATGAAACTTATTTCAACAAAAAACATAAAAGAGAACACCTTAAAGTTAAATAGTTTTGCATTAAAATCTACTGAAAAAATGGTTTCTAAAACCATTGATTCTGCAGAAGATTTACAAAAATTTACATCCAAAACAATACAACATAGTTTAAAATTCTCTGCTAAAAAACAAGATAACTTCTTTAACAACCTTGAAAAAGGCAAAGGGATATTTTGGAAAAAGCTCAACAAAACAGTAGATTTTTTCAGCAAAAACTAGTTTGCAACTCATTTGCAACTCTCATACATTAAATTTGTAGCATAATTAAAACAAAAATTTAAAAACATATATATCATGGCAACTAAAAAGTCAAAAAAAGAAAATACATTAGGAAAAGCAAAAGCAATTGTTAAAAAAATAAACAGCGATTTAATTGATGCTTCTTTCAACGCTATTGAAACCACCGTAAAAACGGGTGAAAAATGGCAAAAATTAACGGCAAAATTAATTAAGAAAGCAGAGCCTTTAACAAAACAACAAATTAATATGGTTGTAGAAACTGCAGAATCTATAAAAGGGCAGTTAGAAAACAGCACAGCACGTTTAAAAACATTAGTTGGTTACGACCCAAAAATGATTGAAAATGCTAAAAAAATGATTTCTGAAAATCCTTTAGTTGAGAAAGCTGAGGCAATGAAAGATAAAATAGAAAAAGAAGTTTCTAGTAATAAATTAGTAAAGAAGGCAGAAAAGATGTCTACTAAATTAAAAAAGAATATTTCTGAAACTATAGAAAATGTAAAAGAAAAAATTGAAGATTATACAGAAGATATTTTTGATGATGAGAATGAAGAGAAAGCACCTAAAACTGCAAAAAAAGCAACTGCTAAGAAAACTGTAGCTAAAAAAACGGCTCCGAAAAAGAAATCAGCACCTAAAAAAGAAGAAATTATAGAAAAAGTAATTGTAGAAAAAACCACAGTGATCAATGATTTAAAAGTGATTAAAGGTATTGGACCGGTTTTAGAAAAAAACTTAAATGAATTAAACGTTACTGCTTACGAGCAAATTGCAAACATGAGTATTGAAGACTTAACGAACTTATTAAATGGCGCAGGAATTAATGCTAAAATTTACGATTTAAATAGTTGGAAATCTCAAGCAGAAAAAGCATTAAAGGGCGAATTATAGTCTACATTACAACACATAAAACACACTATTATGAGTACAAAAAAAATAAAAACCGTACAGTTTACAGAAAAAGTGAACCATGTTATTGAAACGGCTAAAACAGCTGTAAAAAAAACAAATGAATTCGCTTTAAACTCTACAGAAGAAGTAGTTACAGAAACGATTACTGTTGCAAGTGAATGGCAGCAAGTAGTAGACAAAGCAGTAAAAGGCGGAGTTAAATTGTTAGACAATCAGCAAAATTTAATATTTGATAGTTTAGAAGCCTACAAAAACCATTTTGTAAATGGCAAAAAAAGATTGGGTAAAATTTTTGCGTAAATTTAAGGCCCCCAACTTTATCTTGAAACCTAAGTTTAAATTTAAACTTGGGTTTTTTTGTTTTAAATACGTTCTTTTTCTTTTTACAATAAAACGTTTTGTATTTTTGTTTTATAAAACTTCACATGACAGAAAAGAAAAACACCTCTAAATTAGACGTCTTAACATTGTACATGGATTTTGTTGTTGAAAACAACCAAAAACCAACGGATGTTGAAGATTTTTGTGACCATACAAAATTAGAAAAAGACAATTTTTATGTACATTTTAAATCATTAAAAAGCGTTGAAAAAACGGTATTTAAAGAACTTTTTAAAAACTCGCTAGAAGTTTTAAATGAAAGCGAAGAGTTTGTTTCTTTTGACGGAAAAAACAAATTAATTAGTCTGTATTTTACGTTTTTCGAGAATTTAAACCTAAATAGAGAATATGTAGTAATCGCTTTAAAAGGATGTAAAAATCAGTTAAAATCTTTTGGCGTACTTTCTGGTTTAAAGAAAAATTTTATCGCTTTTATAGATCATTTAGATGTATCCGAAAGCATTTTACCTATAGAAGGATTAGAGAAAATACAAAAAAAAATCATCAATCAATCTTCTTGGTTGCAACTCTATTTAACCATCCAATTTTGGTTAGAAGACACCTCTGAAGACTTTGAAAAAACAGATATTTTAATAGAAAAATCAATAAACACTAGTTTCGAACTAATAGAGAACAAATTTTTAAAAAATGCATTTGATCTAGGAAAGTTTGTTTACAAAGAAAAGTTTCAAAAGAAAGCAAATTAGATATGAAAAAAGCTAGTAAAATTCCGATTTCAAAGATTCAACGTGCCTCAAAATTAGTACAAACTGGCGCAAAAGTTGGTGTGAATTATTTGAAATATTATGGAAATAAAATTGTAAATACCGAAGAAGAAGCAAGAGAACAGTTAAACAAATCGAATGCAGAAGATATTTATGACAGCTTAAAAGACTTAAAAGGAAGTCCGTTAAAAGTTGCACAAATGTTAAGTATGGATAAAAGTGTTTTACCAAGAGCTTATGTAGAAAAATTTTCTTTAGCACAATTTTCTGTACCTCCACTTTCTGAAGCGTTGGTTTTAAAAACGTTTAAGAAAAGTTTTGGAAAATTTCCATCAGAAATTTATGAAGAATTTGATGTAAAAGCATACAATGCAGCAAGTATTGGTCAAGTTCATAAAGCAACAAAAGAGGGTAAAGAATTGGCTGTAAAAATTCAATATCCAGGCGTTGCAGATAGTATAAAATCTGATTTAGCCTTGTTAAAACCTTTTGTGATTAGAATGTTTAACATGAAAGGTAAAATGTCTGACGATTATTTTTTTGAAGTTCAAGACAAATTATTAGAAGAAACAGATTATATTTTAGAAGTTGAACAAAGTATAGAAATAGCAGATGCTTGCAAAAATATTCCTAATCTTATTTTTCCTAATTATTATAAGGATTTATCGTCAAAACAGATCATAACAATGGATTGGATGCATGGCATTCATCTATCAGAATTTACAAACATCAACGAAGATCAAGAAAAAGGAAATGCGTTAGGGCAAGCTTTATGGGATTTTTACATGTTTCAGATTCATAATTTAAAGAAAGTACATGCAGATCCGCATCCTGGTAATTTTTTAATTTCTAAGGATGCCAAACTAATCGCTTTAGATTTTGGATGCATGAAAACCATTCCTTTAGACTTTTACAATCCGTATTTTGTTTTAGCAAAAAAAGAAACCCTTTCTGATAAAAAACTTTTTGAAGAAAAAATGTACGAATTAGAAATTTTATTAACCACAGATAGTAAAGAGGAATTAAAATTTTTTAGCGCTTTGTTTCATGAAATGCTTACTATTTTTACACAACCTTTTCATGTAGAAACGTTCGATTTTTCTAGCGAAGAATTCTTTGGTCAAATATCAGAATTTGGAGAACGATTTTCTAAAAGCACAGAGTTAAGATCTTACAATGCAAGTAGAGGCTCTAAACATTTTATCTATATGAACAGAACCTTTTTTGGGTTGTATAATTTAATGTTCGATTTAAAAGCGAAAGACATTAAAATTAATAACTTTCTATCATTATAAAAACTTTATTACTTTCGTAAAATAATTAAAATCAGTTAAAATTTATGCTTATTATTGGAATTGCAGGTGGAACAGGAAGCGGTAAAACTACTGTTGTAAATCAAATTATTAAACAATTACCTACAAATGAAGTTTGTGTAATTTCTCAAGATTCTTACTACAACGAAACGATTAACATGACGTATGAAGAAAGATCTAAAATTAATTTTGACCACCCAAGAGCTATCGATTTCGATTTAATTGTGAAGCATTTAAAAAGATTAAAATTAGGAAAAACAATAGAACAACCTGTGTACTCTTTTGTAACTCATAACAGAACAACAGACACTATAAAAACACATCCTAGAAAAGTGGTTATTGTTGAAGGAATTTTAATATTTAATAGCGAAGAATTACGCAAATTATTTGACATTAAAATCTTTGTTCATGCAGATACTGATGAACGTTTGATACGTAGAGTTAGACGAGACATTACAGAACGAGGAAGAGATATTGATGAAGTTTTAAACAGATACCAAGACACTTTAAAACCTATGCATCAGCAATTTATAGAGCCCACCAAAAATTTTGCAGACATTATCATACCTAATAATAAACACAATATCGTGGCAATTGATATGGTAAGAACTGTTATAAACGATCGATTATAAATGAGTTTTTTTAGTAATTTAAAGAAGAATCCGTTTTATAAAATTTTTACAAATATTTTTGTAATCATTTTTGTTCCTTTTATGATTTGGATGCTTTTTTTTGATGAAAATTCGTATCTAATTCATAGAGAGTATAACAACGAAATTGAAGATTTAGAAAGCACGATTACTTTTTATGAAGAAAAATTGGCATCAGATAAAGAAATGATTAAAAACTTACAAGATTCTTTAGAATTAGAGCGTTTTGCAAGAGAAAAATATTTGCTTAAAAAAGAAAACGAAGACATTTATATTATTGAATTTGATACCATAAAAGAGTAATGAGTACCTTTCTATTTGATGAATTTAACCCTGTTTCTGCTGCTGCATGGAAACAAAAAATTCAGGTAGATTTAAATGGTGCAGATTATAATGAAACCTTACTTTATAAAACAGACGAAGGTATTATTGTAAAACCTTTTTACACCAAAGAAGACCGTACAAATTCAAAAATTAACCTTCCTAAAAAAGGTTTTCACATTTGTCAAACTCTTTTTATTGATGATGAAAAAATAGCCAATTCATTAGCAATAGACGCTTTAAAAAGAGGTGCAAATTCAATACAATTTAAAGCCTCCAAAAAGTTTGATTATCAAAAAGTTTTACATAAAATTAATTTAAATAGCACATTAATTTATTTTCATTTTTCTTTTTTAGATGATAACTTTCAAATAGAGATCGCTAATTTTTGTAATTCTGAAACTGTTTATTTTCAAACAGATATTATTGGCAATTTAGCAGAAACCGGCAATTGGTTTGTCAACTTAAAAGAAGATCATCTAAAGCTAGAAAACATTGAAAAATCATCTAAAAACTGTATTGCTGTTTCAGGAGATTTATATCAAAATTCTGGCGCAAATATGTTGCAGCAATTAGCCTATACTTTAGCACATGCCAATGAATATCTACTTCATTTTGGCAAAAATGCTGCAACAAAGATTCATTTTATGTTTTCGGTTGGCGGGAATTACTTTTTTGAAATCGCAAAATTAAGAGCTTTCAGAATTTTATGGGAAACCCTTTTAACAGAATATGATGTAAAAAATGTGGAAGCTCATATTTTTACACAACCAAGTGTGCGCAACAAAACAGTCTATGATTATCATGTAAATATGTTGCGAACAACATCTGAATGTATGAGTGCAATTTTAGGCGGTTCTAACACGATTTCAAATGTTTCTTATGATACCATATTTCATAAATCTAATGAATTTGGAAACCGAATTGCAAGAAATCAGTTACTCATTTTACAACAAGAAAGTTATTTACACGAAGCTCAGAATTTTGCTGATGGATCCTATTATATAGAATCCATTGCACAACAATTGGCAGAAAAAGCCCTGATTACTTTTAAACAAATAGAAAAAGCAGGCGGATTCTTGCATCAGTTAAAAGCAGGAGTCATTCAAAAGAAAATATCCGAAAGTGCTTTAAAAGAAGAAGAACATTTTACAACGAATAAGATGGTTTTGGTAGGATCTAATTTTCAGATAAATACTAAGGATACAATGAAAAACAATCTCGAATTATATCCTTTTGTAAAACAAAGAAATCTAAAAACATTACTAGTACCTATCAACAAAAAACGCCTTTCTGAAACTTTAGAAAAAGAACGATTAGCACAAGAAAATGCCTAGAAAATCATTTGAACATATCACTTTAAAAAAAACTGATTTTAAAAATCAACATTCAGACTATACAACTCGTGAACACGAAGATTTTATTGCCGGAATTGCACCAAATTTAAGAGGTTCAAATGCAACAATGTACATTACAAAACCTTGGGTAATTAAACAAAATGCAAGTTTTTCTAGCGCTGAAGAAAACAATGCTTTTTACAGAAAAAATGTAGAAGCAGGTCTAAAAGAATTGTTTGTAGCGTTTGATTTAGCAACACAAAATGGTTATGATTCTGATCATGAACGTGCGCAAAGCGATGTTGGTAAAGCTGGAGTTGCCATAGATTCTGTAGAAGATATGAAGGTTTTGTTTGATGCAATTCCTTTGGATGATATATCGATTTCATTGCCAATGAATAAAACTATTTTACCCATTCTAGCTTTTTATATTGTGGCAGCAGAAGAACAAGGGTTTGAACTTCATCAACTTTCTGGAACTTTTCAGAATGATGTTTTAAAGGAAATTACAAGTAGAAATACAGACAACTACACTCCTTCTCCATCCATGAAAATTATTGCTGATATTTTTGAATATACCAAAAATAAAATGCCCAAATTTAATGCGATCTCTATTTCTGGTGATCATCTGCAAGAGACTGGTGCAACTGCAGAAATTGAATTGGCCTATATGTTAGCAGATGGTTTAGAGCATATCAAAAAAAAAATAGAATCCGGAATCAGCATGGATCGTATTGCTCCAAAATTATCATTCATTTGGGCAATTGGCATGGATCATTTTACTGAAATTGCAAAATTAAGAGCCGCAAGAATGTTGTGGGCAAAAATTGTAAAACAGTTCAATCCCAAAAATCAAAAATCATTGGCTTTGAAAATACATTGTCAAACAAGTAGTTGGTCTTTAACAGCGCAAGATCCTTTTAATAATGTTGCCAGAACTACTATCGAAGCAATGGCGGCCGTTTTTGGTGGCACAGAAAGTTTGCACATAAACACATTTGATGAAGCAATTACCTCTCCCACAGATTTTTATGCACAACTTGCACTAAACACACAACTATTTCTGCAACTGGAAACCCAAATTACAAAAACGGTTGATCCTTGGGCAGGAAGTTTTCATTTGGAAAAACTAACGGAAGAAATTGCCAACAATGCTTGGAAATTATATAAAGAAATAGAAGATTTAGGCGGAATGACAAAAGCCATTGAAAAAGGAATTCCGCAAGTACAAATTGAAGAAGCAGCTGTAAAAAAACAAGCTAGAATTGATAGCGGTAAAGATCTCATTGTGGGTGTTAATTCATATCCATTAAAACATGAAGACTCTTTACCAATTAAAAACGATAACAATGAAGCGCTTCGTAAAACGCAAATTGAAAGATTGCATTTTTTAAAAGCCAATAGAAATACTATAGAAGTTCAAAAATCTTTGGATAACATAACAAATGCCGCAAAATCTGGCAATGAAAACCTTTTAGAACAAGCTGTAATTGCTGCCAGAGAAAGAGCAACTTTAAGTGAAATCTCTGATGCTTTAGCAATCGTTTTTGGTAGACATTAAGTCGAACAAAAATCTTCTTTAAAATTTAAATAAAAAATAAAGTGACGACCACTTAAAAAAATAGGTATAAAACACTTTAAAGCTTCTCAAAAGTACTCATTATAAAACGCTTACTTTTTCGTATCCAAAAAATAAAAATGATTATATTTGATTTTAAGAATATACACATTTATTTGAGCACACTTTTTCGGTAAAATCACATGATTTTATTTTTTTTTCCATAAAAACAAACGAACCGATAGCACAAAATAGAACTTGGTGTATTTTGCAATTTAAAAAGTAAATCTAACGGGTATAATTTACAACAATGAACAACATAGATTGGATTGGTTTTATTGGCGTTTTCTTAATACTTATTGCTTACTTTTTAAATGTACTTCAAAAACTACAAAACAATAGCTTGCCCTTTATTTTATTAAATTTATTTGGTGCTAGTTTGGCCTGTTTAGCCTCTGTGTTATTAAATTATCTTCCGTTTATAATTCTAGAAGGTATTTGGGCATTTATTTCTTTCATATCACTTTTAAAGTATAAAAAAGAACGTTTATGATTAGAGAAATGAATAGCTTACTTGATAGAAAAAAGCCAAATACGTTTTATTTAAGTCATGATTTTATCGCTTGTTGTATAATAATTACAATTCATGCATCACTTGCAACTGTTCGTTTACCATCACTATTTTCAACCGAATCAAACACTATTCAAACTAGAACATTGCACTCATAAAAAGCAAAACAAACCCTACTTTTAAAAATAATAGTATGAAAATCAAGTATTTTTTAATTACCGCTTTACTTTTTTTAGCTTCTTGCGGAGAACCATCGAAAGAAAATAATATAAATTCGAGCATTAGTACTAATAACACAGAATTATTTGAAGCCATTAAAAAAGCGGTTCCTGGTGATGAAATTATTTTAGCAAACGGAATTTGGAAAGATGTTGAAATTAATTTTTATGGTGTAGGTACCAAAGAAAAACCAATTACTTTACGTGCAGAAACTCCTGGAAAAGTATTTATAGAAGGGCAATCTTATCTGCAATTAGGAGGTGAACACTTACTTGTTGATGGTTTGTATTTTAGAAATGGTTACACGCCAATAAGCGGAATTATCCGTTATATGATTGGTAAAGATAGTGTTGCAAACAACAGTAGAGTTACAAATACGGTTATTGAAGATTTTACACAACCTAGTCGTTTAGCAACAGATCAATGGATTGAATTTTATGGGAAACACAATCAATTAGATCATTGTTATATTACCGGAAAATCGAATGATGGCGAAACGCTTAGAGTCTATTTATCGGGTAATGAACACATCAATAATCACCATCAAATTGTAAACAATTATTTTGGTCCGCGTCCAAGAAAAGGTGGTCCAAGAGCTGAAACGATGAGAATTGGCGCTAGTGAAACCAGTTTTGCACCTAGTTTTACAAATGTATCTAACAACTATTTTGATGCTTGTAATGGTGAAGTAGAAATTATATCAAACAAAACAAACTCTAATTTCTTTACAAATAATATTTTTTATAAAAGTGAAGGATCGTTGGTTTTAAGACATGGTGATTATGCTACAATTGATGGAAATATTTTTATTGGAGGCGATGATTCTGAATTTTATGGCGGAATTAGATTGGTAAACTCTGGGAATTTAATTACCAATAATTATTTCTACAAAATTAATGGCGAAGAATTTAGAACTCCACTTGCTGTAATGAACGGAATTTTTAATGCCGGTTTAAACCGATACAAACAAGTTACAGACGGCGTTATTGCTTTTAACACTTGGGTAGATTGTAAATCGCCAATACAAATTGGTGTAGGACAAAATACAGAAAGTGCTGGTGTGCTTCCGGCTAGCGAAATTCGCGATTTACCTCCAATACGCACTATTATTGCAAACAATATGATATACAACACTAAAGAAGACGCAAAACCTTTGATAAATCATAGCGCTATGGATGGAATCCTCTTTAAAAATAATATGATAGACAACAATGGAAAAAATTATACAGAATTTGAGGCGATAAAAAGTGTTTCTTTACAAATGAAAAAAATAAATGAATGGTTATATGCGCCAGAAAACTTAGTAAACAAACCATTAAACGACGTATTTATTGGCTATGAATTTGATAAAATAAAGACCGATCTTTTTGGAACCTCAAGAGCTACAAAAAATAGTATTGGAGCAATTAATGAGATCACTGCTGCAGAGAATTTTAAAATTGACAAGAAAAAATATGGCCCGAGTTGGTTTCAAAAGGATAAAAAAATCAACACACCAACTGTTATAAAAGCAAGTGCTAAAGATGGCGAACTTGCTCAGAAAATTAAAGAAGCTAAAAATGGCGATATTATTGAGCTAACCGATGCACTTTACAGCATTAAAAAAGAAATTACAATTAACAAAGAAATTACCATTCGTTCTGCAAACAAAGCACAATTATCATTTGAAAGCAATACAGATTCAGTCGTTTTTAAAATGAATCCTAAAGGAACTATTCATTTAAACAATGTCCTTTTAAAAGGTGAAAAAGGAAAATATGCTTTTGCACCTCTTGATAAAAACATGTCTTCTGCATATAATGTTTATGTAGAAAACTCAAGTATAGAAGATTTTGAATATGTTTTAAAAGCTACAAAAGGTTCTTTTTCTGATGTTATAAACTTTAAAACAACCACTATTAAAAACTGTACAAATGGTATCGTTTTAGCTGCAGATGATAAAGGAGATTATAATGCAGAATTTGTAACCTTTGATACATGTACCTTTTTAAATGTAAAACGTACTACTATTAATTTCTTTAGAGATGGTTATGATGAGTCTACAATTGGTGGTTATTTAAAAGTACTTAACAGTTCGTTTACAGCTTGTGGTAGCGAAGAAAAAAGTGCTGTTTTAATTCAAACTAGAGGTATTATTAATGTAAAACTATTTGACAATACCTTTAAAAATAATCCAATAAAACATGTTGCCATTTTATGGGGAGAAAAAAACAATCACCATAAAAACAATACATTCCTAAATTCTGGAATTCTAAAAGTAGAGGAGCAACAAGAGCTCAAAATTTTATATTAAAAATGAATAATTTTTTATATAAAATTTAAGGTTAACAGATTGTTAAAAAACAAAAAACACTATTTACTAAGCTGTATTCTCTACTTTTATAAGTAAATTTGCATCACTTTTTTAAAGCTCAAATTTTCAAATGAAAAATATTTTTAATTTCTTTTACTCTACACGATTAATGGCGCTACTATTTATAGTGTTTTCCATCGCAATGGGAGTTGCAACTTTTATAGAAAATGATTTTGGTACACAAACATCCAAAGCCTTAGTGTACAATTCTTGGTGGTTTGAATCGATCATGGTGTTCTTTGTAATCAATTTTTTTGGCAACATGTTTAGATACCGATTGTTTAGAAAAGAAAAATGGCCTGTTTTAATGTTTCATTTGGCTTTTCTTTTTATCATTATTGGTGCAGGTGTTACAAGATATGCTGGTTTTGAAGGTATCATGTTAATTAACGAAGGTGAAACTACCCATCAATTTTTATCAGAAACTTCTTATATAAATGTTATTGTTGATGATAATAAAGATCAAAAAACAACACATCAACCCATCTTATTGTCTGCGTGGGGAACTAATTCTTGGGGTTTTTCTGATGAATTTAGAGATAAAGAATACAAAATAAATTTAGTTGAATATGTGCCTTGGGCAGAAAAAAAATTAGTGGATGACGAAAACGGAGTAGAGCATTTGTTTTTGGTAGAATCCTCTAGCGGAAGCAGACATGAACATTATATAAAATCTGGAACCGTACAAAATATTCACAATATTTTAGTAGGGTACAATGCACCAGATACAAATGCTTCTATTAATATTTTTAAAAGAAATGATTCTTTAAAAATTATTGCAAAATCTGACGGTAACTACCAAGTAATGGCAACGCAACAAACGGGAACCATACAACAAGATAGTATTCAAGATTTTAAATTACGTGCACTGTACAATGTTGCTGGCCTTCCTTTTGTGGCACCTGAGCCACCAACGAAAGGAACGATGAAAACGATTAGCGGACCTAAAGATGATAAAAAATTAGACGTTGTATTTTTAGATGTTACTAGTAACAATAAAACAGAAAGAGTAGAACTTGCCGGTGGTAAATTTAACAATGATAATTTTAAAGAATTTAAGTTAAATAATTTAAACTTTAGAATGTGGTATGGTGCTAAAATTTTAGAAACACCTTTTAGTGTAAAATTAAATGATTTTCAATTAGAAAAATATCCTGGATCAGAAAGTGCCGCTTCATATGCTAGTGAAGTTACCGTGATTGACGCAAACGAAAGTTTTGATTTTCGTATTTTTATGAATCATATTTTAGACCACAAAGGATATAAATTCTTTCAATCTAGTTATGATTTATCAGGAGAAAAAGAACAAACTCATTTATCTGTAAACCACGATTTTTGGGGAACTTTTATTACCTATTTAGGATATTCTTTATTATACACGGGGTTAATTTCTATTCTTTTTGCAAAACATACACGTTTTGATGATTTAAAAAACACCTTGAAAAAAATTAGAAAGAAGAAGCTAACTTTATCCGTTATGCTCGCTGTTTTCTTATCTTCTGTTAGCTATAGCCAACAGGCAGATATACATACTACAAATAGAGTTTCTGACCAACAAATAGATTCTATTTTAAAAGCAAGTTCCATTTCTTTAGAACACGCAGAAAAGTTTAATAAATTAATTATTCAGGATGCCGGCGGACGGATGAAACCTGCACACACGTTTGCATCAGAATTAGTAAGAAAAGTAAGTCAGACAGAAGTTATTCATGGCATGCAACCTAGTCAGGTTTTATTGTCAATTTTAGAGAATCCTAGATTATGGTTTGAAGTACCTGCTATTTATTTAGAAAAAGGAAATACCAAAATAAGAGAAATTATTGGGGTTGACAAAGAGGCTGAATTTGCACGTTTATCAGATTTTTATGACAACAAAGGGCAATCTAAAATAGACGCTTACATTGCAGAGGCTCAAAAGAAAAACATTCAAAATAAATTTGAAAAAGATGTTATAAAAATTGGAAGAAGACTTTGGTTATTTACAAGTGCTTTAAGTGGTGATGTTCTTAAAATTTATCCTATCCCAAATGATGAAAATAACAAATGGGTTTCGCATCCAGAAGTAGCAGGTAGAAATATTATACAAACTGCAGATTCTGTGTACATTCCAAAATTATTACCGCTTTATATGCAGCTTTTACAGACTTCTAAAAAAACAGGAGATTACACAAAGGCGAATCAGATTTTAGACGGAATTACAAATTATCAGAAAAAATATGGAGCAGCCGTGTATCCATCAGAAAATAAAATAGATTTAGAAATTGCCTATAATAAATTGGGTATTTTTAAATTAAGTGCTTTTTTCTATCTTTTTCTAGGTCTTTTAATCATATTTATAGAAATTCTTAAAATATTCTATTATAAATCTAAGGTTTTAAATATCATCATTAAAAGTTTAATTGCACTTACTATTTTAAGTTTCCTTTTTCACACCTTTGGCTTAGTTTCTAGATGGTATATCAGCGGAAATGCACCTTGGAGTAACGCATACGAATCTATTATTTATGTAGCTTGGGCAACCCTATTGTTTGGTTTGTACTTAGGAAAAAAATCTACATTAACCATTGGGGCAAGTACTTTTTTAGCCGCTATTATTTTACTTTTTGCACATCAAAATTGGTTAGATCCAGAAATTGCAAACTTACAACCCGTGTTAAATTCATGGTGGTTAATGGTGCATGTTTCTATCATTGTAGCTAGTTATGGACCGTTTTCTTTAGGGATGATTTTAGGAATTGTTTCTTTACTCTTAATTGCTTTTACCACAGAAAAGAATAAGACGAGAATGGATGTGAACATTAAAGAATTAACCATCATTAATGAAATGGCGGTAACCGTTGGTTTAGTAATGCTAACTGT
>TARA_R110001606_G_scaffold399302_2_pt1 | contig 62354 bp, 58 predicted proteins | sample TARA_R110001606 | Tara Oceans TARA_R110001606 (sample SAMEA4398315) | marine metagenome | biome: Polar Biome; feature: [SRF] surface water layer (ENVO:00010504); material: water (ENVO:00002006), including particulate matter (ENVO:01000060) such as... | depth 5 m
TCTATAGTCCTCACTTTTCTCCTTTGGGTGTGTGAAAATCGTAGATGGCTCTATTTTGAAAGCCAAATCTTTGCCTGTTATCGGGTGTTTTATGTAAAGCTGGGTGGCCATTAATCGAATCTGCCTTTTGAAAGCATTGCTCGCTCCATATTTGTAGTCGCCTACTATAGGGCAGCCAATATGACCGAGGTGTACCCGTATTTGGTTTTTCTTGCCCGTAGCCAGCTCTACTTCTACCATGTGATATCTCCCTATCCGCTCCTTATAAGTATAATAGGTAACTGCTTCCTTGATATTGGGTCCGGGCGTGGTGGCCACAAACATCTTCAAGCCTCTTTCTTCCAACAACGTGCTAATGGTGCCCTTTTTGGGATTGGGCTCCTTTTCAGTGATGGCTATGTATTTTTTAGAAAACTGGTGCCAGTTGGCTTTCAATTTTTCCTGTATCTCTTCGCTTTTTGCAAAAACAACCAGGCCGCTTACTTCTTTATCGAGCCTGTGCACAGGGAAGGCGCTCTGCGCACCTTTGGTAGCGTCCTTTACATAGTCGTCTACCAGCTTGTGCATCGTAGGCCGCCGTGTGATGCCTTCGCCGGCAGTGATGAGGCCCACCGGCTTGTCGCAAACAATGATATACTGATCCTGCCAAATAACACGAAACGGTGCCTTCACATTAAGAGAGGGCTTCTCCTGCTTTTCAATATTAATGAGCTGACCGGTCTTGACAGGCGTGTCAGCCATTCGAACCTGCTCCCCGTCGAGCGTCACGTTGGCAAACTTGAGCATTTTGCGCAGCTTTGTCGTAGACGTGCCTGCGTAGGCGTCACCCAATATTTCCAGGATGGTGCCGTCTCTTTTCGCTAAATGCTTCATAATTATCGTGTGAATCTTAAAAACGTTCCCAAAGGCAGCCTTTGCCCTGACGTGGACGGCAGGTAGAACTCCCCGAACTGCATATTGTCTGGCTGAAAGAATGACTCAACTAGATTAGCTGAGACCAATGCCGAAAGCCCCATGCTGTACATATTAAGGACAAGAAATGCTTGTCGGGGTGCCAGCAGTTGACTGCATAGCTCCATCAGCTCTGTCAAACTCTCTTCAATCACCCATTTCTCACCATCGGGGCCTCTACCATAGGCGGGTGGATCGAGTATAATGCCATTGTATTGCTTACCCCGCTTCACTTCCCTTTTCACAAACTTCAGAGCGTCTTCCACTACCCACCTGATGTCCTTCAAACCGCTGGCTTGCTGGTTATCGTTGGACCAGGTAATCATGTTCTTAACTGCATCCACGTGTGTTACTTCGCTTCCGGCAGCCCTGGCCGCCAAAGAGGAGCCGCCGGTGTAGGCAAACAGGTTCAGCACCTTTCCTGGTTCAGGCCAGGCCTTCACCGTGTCATAAATAAAGTCCCAATTCTCGGCCTGCTCCGGAAAAACACCCACATGCCCGAAAGAGGTAAACTGCAACGACATAGTGAGCTGCATGTCTTTGTACTGATACTTTAAAGGCCAACGATGATTGAGCTTCTGTGAATACGTCCAGCCTTCATCTTCTCTGCTGCTTTTCCTCGCCTTCGCCGAGTCACGCACAAATACCGCAGATGCCTGCTTTTTCCATTCGTCGTCCGACAACTTCTTTTTCCAAATAGCCTGAGGCTCGGGCCGGATGAGCGTATACTTTCCAAACCGCTCCAGCTTTTGAAAGTCGCCAGAATCGATCAGTTCGTAGTCTTGCCAATGTCGGGGAAAAAGAAGCTGCATAGGTAGCACCGGGAAGTAAGGTGCAAAAGTAACGGAATTGTTGGAATTGGACGCCTTCTCGTTTCACATTACGTAATGCTGGGCAATTGGCGATTTAGTTTTGACCATGAGATGATCTTTGCACAATACCCTGTACTTTTGCTTTCCATGATTCTTGAAATATCAAGTCCTCAGAACCAACGCATTAAAAACCTGATCGCCCTTCAGAAGCCCAGGGAGCGCAAGGAGCAGCAGGCGTTTGTTATTGAAGGAGTCCGTGAGATCTCGCTCGCCCAGCAAAGTGGCTACGAACTTCAGGAGATCTACCTCAACCCGAACCTGTACCAGGCAGATTCCCACTACCCTATCTCCTTCGAGCATTCTACTACCTACCACCTGAGCAACGCTGTTTTCTCAAAAGTTGCCTACAGAGAAAGTACAGGCGGAGTAATCGCCGTCGCTGCCACCAGGTCGCTTAGCCTTGCTGATTTACCAAAAAAGGACAACCCCCTTTATCTGGTACTGGAAAATGTGGAAAAGCCTGGCAACATTGGAGCGATGCTTCGGACGGCCGATGCCGCCGGGCTCAGCGGGGTAATCGTGTGCGATCCTAATACCGATTTTTTCAACCCCAACGTAGTGAGGTCAAGCGTAGGTTGCCTTTTCACCGTGCCCGTTGCATCGGCAAGCAACCAGGATGCAAAAGATTGGTTTGCAAGCCACGGCATCACCACCTATGCGGCAGCTTTGACCGACAAAGCCATGCCCTATCACACATTTGATTATAAAACGCCTTCGGCCTTGCTGCTGGGCACGGAAGCTACCGGCCTCTCCGATTTTTGGCTACAAGAGGCTAATCAGCAGGTGATTATACCAATGAAAGGCAAAATCGACTCTATGAACGTTTCGAATGCGGCCGCCATTCTCATCTACGAGGCGCTTCGTCAACGTGATTTTGGCTAAGTACTGCTAAGCAGCCCCGCCTTCAGACCGGGTTTTTGGAACCACCTTCTTCTGCGAATCGGTAAGAAAAACAGCGCCAGGTCAGCACTGAAAGTGACAACCAACCGAAATCAATCCATAATATTAGCCAAGCTTACAATCGAATTCTATTACTTTGAACTCCAATAATGAAGTTTGCATGAAATGAAAAACAGAATGTTTTTTTTCGCCGCTCTTTTGGCAACAGCCCATGGTGCCTGGTCTCAAAATGCTGAAAGGCTCAATGAAAAATTAGAGGATTGGTACTTTGGAACCATCGTAATGGCATCCGGAGACGTGATCGAATGCGACTTTGCCTATAACCCGCTTACCATAGAAGGCCTGCTGCAATTCAGCTACGAAGGAGTCAACTACACGGCTGGCCCCAGCAAAGTCTCATCCTTTAGCTTTTATGATGAAGAGCGTAATCTCTATCGCAAGTTTCAATCCTTCCCCGTCTACAGCGAGATGACAGAGATGACAAATGAAATTTTCATGGAGATACTTCACGAAACGCAATTCATTTCACTGGTTGGGAGGAAAACGACTGGACTGAAGCCAGGCTACGGCTTCAATGCCAATGCTGTGATAACTCAGAAAAACGTTATCAAGGGTTATGAAAGATACTTCATTGATATGACCACTGCCAGGATACATGAAATGACCAAAAAGGAGTTTTTCAAACTTACGTCAGATAAAAAACCTGAGATAAAGTCCTTTATGAAAGAAGAACATGTTCAACTGAATGACTCCGCTGGCTTCATAAAATTGATGGAATTCTACGCCTCCTTGAAATTATATTGAAAAGACCCGATTTGTGTTGTGTATGATGACACCAGAAACCTTTAGAGTGGAAGCCCACCGCCTCGTCGACTGGATGGCAGATTTTCTCGAAAACATTGAGGAATATCCGGTAAAGCCCTCCACAAAGCCGGGCGACATTATCAAGCAGCTACCAACTTCCCCTCCTCTTCAAGGCGAAAGCTTTGACAGCCTCTTTAAAGATTTCCAAAGCATCATTATGCCCGGGGTTACGCATTGGCAGCATCCTCATTTTCACGCCTATTTCCCTGCCAACGGAAGCTACCCCTCCATTCTAGCAGAAATGCTAACCACCACACTGGGTGCCCAATGCATGATTTGGGAGACATCACCAGCAGCAGCGGAGCTGGAGGAGATGGTAATGAACTGGCTCAAAGAAATGATGGCGCTGCCCGCTACATGGCACGGAGTCATTCAGGATACCGCCTCCACGGCAACCCTTGTCGCACTCCTAACAGCCAGGGAAAAACAGAGCGGCTTTAGGGTGAACGACGAAGGCTTCAATGGGTCAGAAAAGTACCGGGTATACTGTTCCAGCGAAACCCACTCCTCTATAGAGAAGGGTGCCAAAGTCGCTGGCATAGGAAAGAAAAATGTGGTAAAGGTGCCTGTAGATGACCTGTTGGCGATGAAGCCTGACGAACTGGAAGCGGCTATAAAAAAGGATATACAGGCAGGGTACACGCCGTTGGCAGTGGTGGCTGCTATCGGCACCACCAGCACTGTCGCCGTCGACCCTTTGAAGGCGATTGGCGCTGTTTGCAGTAAATACAATGTTTGGCTGCATGTCGACGCTGCTTATGCAGGCACAGCCTTGCTGCTGCCAGAGTGCCGCTGGATGATGGAAGGTCAGGAGTTGGCCGACAGCTTTGTGTTCAATCCGCACAAATGGATGTTTACGCACTTCGACTGCACGGCTTACTTTGTGAAGGACAAGGAGGCTCTTATTCGTACTTTTGAGATACTGCCCGAGTACCTCAAAACCGCCACCCGTGGGCAGGTGAACGACTACAGGGATTGGGGTGTGCAACTGGGCCGCCGTTTCAGGGCTTTGAAACTGTGGTTTGTCATTCGCTCCTTTGGCATCGATGGACTGCAAAAGACCCTGAGAGGACACATGTCCTGCGCTGAAGACTTCGAGGCTAAAGTGGTGAGCCACTCAGATTTTGAGCTCATTCTGCCACGATCATTGAATGTCGTAGTCTTCCGTTTTAAGCCAGCCAGTGAAACCAATTTGGAAAAGCTCAATCAGCTGAATGAGCAGTTGATAAAAACCCTGAACACGTCCGGGAAAGTCTTCCTCTCCCACACCAAAGTAAAGGGCATTTACTGCATCAGAATGGTGCTCGGCAACACCAGGCTGGAGCAAAGGCATGTTGACGAAGTGTGGGCATGGGTAAACGATGCCTCTAAGTCGCTTTAAACTATTATCTTCGTTGTATGCGCATCATTTTCCTCCTTTTTCTTCTGATGTCTTTCAACAGTGCGGTCGCTCAGGACACGCTGAAATGGCTGTCGGTTGGGTTCAATACCCAGGCATACAAAGGAGACCTGGGGGACAAATACAGCAAATGGACGGGTGGGCTGTACACGAGCTTGCAATTTAAGACTCAGAAGAAATGGAATGGCAGCGTGAATCTTATCATAGGTAATGTTACCGGACAAGACCTCAATCCGGTTTTCAACGTCAGCCCTGAAAGTGGCAGACAGCCCAATACCTATTTCAGCAATTCCTTTGTAGCAGCTTACTACCAGGTTCACTGGAACGTTTATCTGAGGAGTCGCCTCAGGGTATTCCTGGGCCAGGGAATCGGCTTGATGAGATACAATGCCGAAGACGAGCAGGGGGTTAGCCTGGCCAACCAAACGAACACCCGGGCCGCTAATGAGTCGGCAGGCAATATTGCTTTGCTCCTGCCTACCAGCATCGGAACAGCCTATCGGTTTAAAAACAACTTCGGCGTAAGCTACAAATTCACCCTGCTGAACACAGCCACTGACTACCTGGATAACATTTCACAATTAGGGGGTGTCACGGGTGGCGACAATGTGCTGGCTCATCAGGTTTCCTTATTGGTACCCATTTATTTCTAACTGAAGTCCTCAGCCTTCGATTTCTTCCACCAGCTGCTGATACCAGGCCTCTCCGTATTTGCGGATCAGCGCCTCTTTTAAGAATTTGTAGACAGGCACACCCAGCTCCTTGCCATGGTCACAAGCAGGAGCACATATTTGCCAGCGGTGGTAGTTGAGGGCGTCGTAGTTATCGTACTTCGATATCCTGATTGGGTACAAATGGCAAGAGATGGGCTTTCTCCATTTTGTTTTTCCTGCCAGCCAGGCTTGCTCAATAGCACATTTTAAAATGCCTCTTTCGTCATATATGGCAAAGGCACATTCCTTATTATTGATAGTGGTGGTGGAAAAGTCGCCCTCCTCGTCGAGCAGGTAAGCGCCACTTTTTTCAATGGCCTTCACTCCCGCATCCGACATAAAAGGCTTTACTTCTTCCAAAATGCTATCAATTTGCTGAAGTTCGTCTTCCTCTAAAGGAGCACCCAGGTCGCCTTCTACGCAGCAAGCGCCTTTGCACTTGGTAAGGTCACATACAAACAACTGCTCTTTGATGTCGTCAGAGATGACGGCGTTTTCTACCAATATCATGGCACAAAGTTGTGGCTAATTTACAACAAACCAAAAAACCTATTCCTTATACAAAGCAGCAATCTTCGCCAACTCCCCGTCAATAAACTGCCTGTCCAGCAGTTTACCTCTCACCATCACCCACTGAATTTTCTTCATATTGGCTATGTCGTCCAACGGATTCGCCTTCACAAGCACCAGGTCGGCCGAAGCACCTTCACTCACCTCCCCAAACTTTCCTTTTTGATTGAAAAACACCGCACTATTAACCGTTCCTGCTTTCAAAGCCTCATAAGGCGTTAACCCACAGTCGATCATCGACTTGAGCTCGTGGTGAGCCGAGAATCCGGGCACATTAAATACCTGCGGCGCATCAGATCCCAGAATAATGGGCACGCCAGCCTCGTGCATCTTTTTGATCATTACTTTCCTGATCTCATTAAGTCTGTTGGCATTGGCTGCGCTAAAAGTTGGACCGCTCAAAAAATTCTCTTTTGACCTTTTCCAGTTGGCCCTGGTCTGCTGCGACATAAAAATCATTTCCGGTTCGGCCAGCAATACATCAGCCGATTTGGTTGATATCCAGCGGTCAAACAAAGATTGAGTAGGCACTATTGCCACCTTGTTGTCCAATGTCTTCTGAATCAGTTCATCCAGGAGGCTCATGTCAGCATAAGGCACCCAGTCGACACCAAAGAACCCATTGCTTTCCGGATCCAACCCCAGGGTGTCGGGCACCAAGCCTTCCACATAGCCGTCGACATGATCCACTGTGCCATACCCCGCCTCCAGCGCATGGCGTATGCCTACAAACACTGACACGTGGCCGCTGTAAGTCTGCCCAACCTCTTTGGCTGCCGTCACCATGGAATCAAAAACCGCCAACTTAATGCCGGGGTGCAGCTTCATAAAGTCGTAACCCATCTCCTTCTGTTCTTTGACCAGCTTCACAGCCGACGCTCCGGTGGGCACACTATTCCCATTGAAAGAGGGGCCTGAAGTGAAAATCCTGGGCCCGAGTATTTCCCCCGCCATCACCTGTTCCCTGAGCTTCAAATGCTCGGGGTGGCCAAGCATGCCTCTTATGGTGGTAACGCCCTGAGAAAGATAAAGGAAGAGCGTTTCAAGCGTTTTATCGGGGCCCGGGCCTGGCTGAGGTATGTGCGCATGCATCTCGGTAAGCCCCGGCACCAGATAGGCTTCTTTCGCATCTATAATAGTGGCCGCCTGGCTAGGCATGAAATGCTTTTCATTCACTATTTTTTGAATCACACCATCTTTCACGTACACAACCTGCCCGGTTACCACCTTATCAGAAGTCATGGTAATGATGTTAGCATTAGTAATCGCAAAATCATAGCCGTCGCCCACATCAGGGTCGCTAACGCAGCCTGAAATGATAACAACAAACAATAACAGAAAGGTGAATTTCAAAGGTTTCATATAAATGCCTGGTTAGTCCACTGAGTAAGTAGCACAATTTAATGAAACTATTGATTGAAAGTACTGGCTATGGGTTGGAGCCAAAAAAAGCCCTGACCAACGGTCAGAGCTTTATCGCTATGCTTAAGAAAATTTATTCATTTCGAAGCGCATTCACCGGATTGGCCGTGGCTGCTTTGATCACCTGCGAAACAATAGTAACCAGGCCAAGACAACCAACGATCAGCAAAGCCATAGCTATAACGCCAAAGCCAATCGACACTCTGGTCGCCATGAGGTTCAGCCACAAATCGCTGACCAGCACTGCAATGGGCACAAACACCACCACCGAAATGATAATTACCATGGAAAACTGGCGGGTGAGTGACATGACGAGGTATTGAGTGGTGGCACCAAGCACTTTTTTGATGCCAATCTCCTTCACTTTTGTTTGAAGCTGGAAGCTCACCATGCCCAACAGTCCAAGGCAGGAAATAAAGATGGCAAAAAGTGAGACAGCAGTTACAATTGCCGTGATATCCCCCAGGAAAAAGTAAAAATGATCCATTTCCTGATCCAAAAAGCTGTATTTCAAGTCTCTTTTGCTGTCTATCGACTTCCACGCTTCCTGCAGGGCACTTATCACCGATGGCACATTGGCAGAACTAATTTTAAGGTTAATGTTCTCATAACTGTCCGGCATATACCGCAGGGCCATCGGCTCTATGGATTTCATCAACGGCTCAAAATGGTAGTCTTTCACCACGCCAATTATCTGTACCCGGTTTTCTTTATCCAAAATAATCTCCTGCCCTATGGCTTCATGAGATGTTTCAAAGCCAGCTATCTTCACAGCTGTTTCATTTAGGATGATGAATTTTTCTGTGCCTTCGCCGTCCCCAGGCGCATAGTCTCTTCCTGCCAAAAGCGTAATACCGAAAGTGGAAATGTAATTGTCGTCGACAGAGAAGTGATTGAGCCCGAATCGCTCACCCTCCATATCTCTTTGAAAATCGGAACCATGCGAACGGCCAATAGCCGGGTTGTGGGACGAAAAAGTGTAGGCAGTTACAGCCGGATTCTTGCTAAGCTCAGCTGCCACTATCTCCGGCTTGCTGCCCTGCAGTTCCACCACCAGCAGGTTCTCTTCATCGAATCCGTACTCAGAGTTTACCATCAGGCTGGTTTGCTCCCTCATCACAAGGATGGAGATGATCATAAAGATGGATAGGCCAAACTGAACGATCATGAGCACTTTTTTGAAAGAGAAGTTAGACATGAATCCCCTCTTACCTGCACCGCCCGAAACCCCATGATAGCCCTTCAATGCCTGAATGGGGCTAAACTTTGAAAGAAAAAGGGCAGGGAAAACACCCGCAAAAAGTCCAACAAGTAGACTAAATGCGACGAAGTAAGGAAAAGCGCCGTAGGAGAAATCAACATTCAGTTCCGCCAGAGTAAATATCTCTAGTCCATTGAAGGCGGGGATCATCATTTTAAGAATACCCACTGAAAGGACGAGTGACAGCATGGCCATGATGACAGATTCGATAACGAACTGATGAATCACCTGACGCCGGGTGGCACCCGACACTTTGCGAATACCAATCTCCCGTGCCCGGGTCAGTGATTTTGCCAGCGACAGGTTGGTGTAGTTGAACAGGGCAGTCACCATTACCACAAGGGCAAGAAACCCAAAGAACGCCAGTACAATGCTGGGAATGTAAAACCCCAGTTCGTTACCATACATATTGCCCATGGCAATTTTTGTCACCGGTGCCACGCCAAATGTGTAAGGCTCTCTGTCCTCTGCCCATTCGATGTTTTCTTCGGCTAGAGCAGTGACAGTAGCTGCTACCTGCTGAGGATCTACACCCTGGTTCAGCTTGAAGTAATTATAACCCACCCACAAGTTCGACCAGTTGTCGTTCTTCTGGTTCGAAAAAGGACCGTCTTCAGCCATCGAATTGAGTGTACTCATAGAACCGAGGGCCTCAAATTTCATGTGCGTACTAACTCCGTCCATATCAAGCACTCCGGTGATTTTGAAGGGTCCAACGCCTGTATAATCAAGCACCAACCCGAGATATGAGTCCCTTTTTCCGAAAAACTTTTCAGCTGTTTCCTTCGTCACAACCACTGAAAAAGGGTCTCTTAACGCAGTTTCTTTATGGCCTTCCATCAATGGAAATGAAAAAACCTTAAAGAAACTTTCATCCGCCAAAAGGCCATTGACATCCAGCACCTTGTCGTCTGTCTGTGCCTCTCTCCGAAAATCAGAACGTAAATTGGTGTATGCCTCAAAATAAGCATATTGATCAACCATCGCCTTCTTGAAAGGCAAAGGGCTGCTGGCAGTGCCTGCAAAAACACGGGGCGCATTCGGGTTAAAGCTCTCTATCCGATAAATACGGTCAGCACCGGCGTGAAACCTGTCGTAGTTGTACTGATTGTAAATGATAGTGATAAGCAGCAACGAAACCGACATCGCCAACGACAATCCGGCGATATTAACAAAGCTGAACAGCTTTTGGCGAGCCATGCTCCTTAGAGCAATCTTGAGGTAGTTCTTAAGCATAATAGTCCTTTTTTAAGTTATGAGCTTTAGACTATTACTTTACGCTTTCAGTTACCCTGCCAGTAGACCTATTGTATTGAAATGAATAATTGAGGGATTGAACAGGTTATTCATTTGAGCGAACTGACTGGCGGGTTCTTCCATTTGATCGGAACCCTGGTCAGTGTCCTGTTCCATTTGAAAAGAAGTTGTGCTCCGTTTTCATCAGGTTGAAACTCTATCGTCAACTGTTCTACTTCTTCTTTCGGGCTAAGCACCGGCACCTCCACCCTCAGCACATCCAGGTCGTAGTTGGGTTCGAACTTACCCCACTGGGCTAATTCACTGTTGAGTACTATTGTCCAGCGGGCAGATTCCGGAATAGAGTAGAGTCTGTATCTTCCCTTTTTGATTGGTTTGCCCCCAAAAACCACATCTCTGCTAAACTCAATTTCTGTGGCTTCGTTGGCACCTGTGCGCCAGTACTCGCCATATTGCACCAGCCCACCAAAAACCTTTCTCCCCCTTTTGTAAGGCCTGCCATAGTCAAGATCAATGGTAATGTCCTGCGTTTGGTAGGTTGCCTGCCCCCTTGGGCTCAGCCCCAGTGAATTATAGAATTCGTAAGCCGTATAGCCACCGTAGACCAGCAGTGCCAAACCCAGTCCAAATAATACTTTTTTCATTTCCTTCTACTTTAACCATTCGTACAATTGGTAGTGGTCGCCATTCATACCAAGTTTGCTGTACACGCCCTGAGCCGATGTGTTGGTTTTATCCACGTACAATCTCAGGCCTGCCAGAGAAGGAATCCTTTTAACTTTGTCGGAGAGAAATTGATACATTTTTTTAAAAACACCTTTTCCCCGGGACTCTTCTATCACAAACACCGACTGAATCCACCACACAGTGCTGTTTCTCCAGTCGGACCACTCAAAGGTGATCAGCAATGAGGCAACAATCTTACCTTCCTCTTCAGCTACAAAATACGTGCCCTTATTTGGATCGTTGAAAACAGAAATGACGCCTTTTTCAACCACAGCCCTGTCCAGGTTCAATTTCTCTGTTTCCCAGGCCATTTTTATCTGGAAGTCGATAATAATCTTGGCATCTCCTAGTGATGCCTCACGGATAGTCAAATTCATACACTGTTCTTTGATAGAAGGCTGGCAAATTAATAAACGAGTAGAATAATCGGACAGTATTTGACGCATTATCAAAACATTCCAGCATTAGCCTTCCTGTCAGACGCAGACTTCACCGCCTTCTGCTCCTTAATTTTCCGGATATCAAAATTCCTCCAAAAGTTTACTCGCATGTGAAGCCCGTCATTTGTTAACTTGCGGTCATGAGTCTAGATGCGGAAGAGGAATTTCTAAAAGAACTAAACGAACCTCAGCGAGAAGGGGTAGTAAACACAGAAGGGCCGACCATGATCATTGCGGGCGCTGGATCGGGGAAAACCAGGGTACTCACCTACAGAATCGCCTACCTGATCAAGTACAAACATGTTGATCCTTTCTCTATTATGGCACTCACCTTTACCAATAAGGCGGCCCGGGAAATGCGCAATCGGATTGAGAAAGTGGTGGACAATGATGCCCGAAACATTTGGATGGGCACTTTTCACTCCGTGTTTGCCAGACTCCTTCGTTCGGAAGCGCATCATATTGGCTATCCAAGCAACTTCACCATCTACGACGCCGACGACTCCAAATCACTCATTAAAGCAATAGTAAAAGAACAGGGCCTTGACGACAAGGTTTACAAAGCCAACGCTGTATTTAGCCGCATTTCTGGTGCCAAAAACAACCTGGTTTCGTGGAAAGACTACATCAACAATCCGTTGTATCAGGCCGACGACGAAAGCCAGATGCGGCCACAGATTGGCAAGCTCTACCAGCTTTATGTGCAGCGCTGTTTCAAGGCCGACGCTATGGATTTCGACGACCTTCTCTTTAATACCAACTTACTTTTCAAAGAACACCCAGACGTGCTCAACAAATACCAGCAACGCTTTCAGTATGTGCTGGTGGACGAGTTTCAGGATACCAATATTTCGCAGTACCTGATCACAAAAAGGCTCGCATCCGTCCGGCAAAACATAGCTGTGGTGGGTGACGACGCACAAAGTATTTACGCTTTCCGGGGAGCCAATATTCAGAACATCCTCAATTTCGAGAAAGACTACCCCGACCTGAGGATCATCAAGCTGGAGCAGAATTACCGGTCGACGCAAAACATTGTTAACGCTGCCAATTCGGTGATTGTTAAGAACAAAGCCCAGTTGCACAAAAACGTGTGGACCTCCAATCAAGAGGGGCGGCTGATAGAGCTTATCAAGGCAGTGAGCGACAATGAGGAAGGGAAGCTGGTGGCTTCGACCATTTTTGAGCAAAAAATGAATCACCAGTACCATAACAGCGATTTTGCTGTACTGTACCGCACCAACAGCCAGTCGAGAGCAATGGAAGAAGCGCTCAGGCGAATGAACATCAAGTACAAAGTGGTTGGAGGCCTGTCGTTCTACCAAAGGAAGGAGATCAAAGACCTGCTTGGGTACCTGCGCTTCGCTGTCAATCAGAACGACGAACAGGCGCTTCGCCGCATTATCAACCTACCAAAGCGGGGCATTGGCGACTCCAGTGTAGATAAAATTATCGTTGCCGCCGATGAGCAGGGCGTTTCCCTTTGGGAGATTCTTGAGAACATCCACCATTTTGTGGGTGGACGTGCCGGTGAAGCGATCAAAAACTTTGTCACCATGATCAAGAGCTTCCGCATTACCATGGAAAAAAGTGATGCGTACGATACAGCTCAACTGGTTGCGAAAAACTCAGGCTTGCTCAAGGAGCTTTACGAAGACAAAACGGTAGAGGGGCTGAACCGGTACGAAAACGTGCAGGAACTGCTCAACGCCATCAAAGAGTTTGTTGACAATCCGGAAACGAACGACAAAACGCTTGGCGCCTTCCTTCAGGAGGTATCACTCCTTACTGATGCTGACGACAAGAACAAGGAGATGGATGATGCTGTGACGCTGATGACCATTCACATGGCGAAGGGACTTGAGTTCAAGAACGTATTTGTGGTCGGTATGGAAGAGGATCTCTTTCCATCGCAAATGATGCTCAGCAGCCGGGCCGACCTGGAGGAAGAGCGCAGGTTGTTCTATGTAGCTATTACCCGGGCGGAACAGCACCTTTTCCTCAGCTATGCGCTCAATCGCTATCGCTATGGCAGACTGAAAACCTGCGAACCGAGCCGCTTTTTGTCAGACATCGACACGACTTATCTGCAAGTGAGCAAATCTATAGGCAGCCACGAACCGCTGCCGGGCGTGCAGGCACAACATTTTGGAAAGCGGTCGCTCATTGCCGGCTTCCCGGAGCAAAAGCCGCAAGCACCAAGGCATTTTGTAAAGCAAACCGCCCATCAACCCTCATCCGATTTCAAACCAAGCGACACGAGCAATTTAATAGTCGGCAACAGGGTGGAACATCCCAAATTCGGCTTTGGGAAGGTAATAAGGATGGACGTGGATGGTGCCAACAGGAAGGCCATCATTGATTTTGAGCAGTTTGGTGAAAAAACTTTGCTTTTAAGCTTTGCCAAATTGAGAATAGTAGAATAGTTTCGCCAAAAGTTTCATTTCGGAGTAAGAAGACTCTACCTTTAGATGAAACTTTTCATTGCGATTTTTGTAAATTGCTAGGAACCCTGTTAGAGTAGCACCAAAACGGCGTTCCTATGAATGACTTCGATGAAGATAAAAGCCCTTTAGTTTTGAGAGAATACGGAAGAAATGTCCAAAAACTGGTCAACTATGTGAAGACCATTGAGGACAAAGAGAAAAGGACCCGCTTTGCGGAGACCCTTGTGGATTTGATGAAGATGATCAATCCTAACACCAAAGATTATCCGGAGTACACACAGAAAGTTTGGGATGACCTCTACATCATGGCGGGTTTCGAGCTTGAAGTGGACGGTCCTTTTCCTATGCCTGAAAAGAGCATACTTGGTCGCAAGCCAAGAAAAATGGACTACAACACTCACAATGTGCGGTTCAAGCACTACGGAAAAAACGTGGAGTTGATGATCCAGAAGGCGCTGGCTTTGGAAGATGCTGAAGAGCGTGAGGCTGCTGTCATTTCCATCGGTAAGCTGATGAAAACGTTCCAGCTGGCCTGGAACCGTGACAATGTTGACGATGAAGTGATTCTTCAAAACATTGAACAGCTCTCTAAAGGAGACCTCACCATTGGCATTGAGAAAGTAAAGGAGCAAAATCTTTTCGACCCATTGGTGAAAGAAAGAGAGTTTGCCACCAACCAACCCCGCCAGCAGAGGGACAATAACAGCAGAGGCGGCAACAACAACAGAAACAAACGTAACTTCCAAAAGCGCAGGAGAAACTAGATGGCCTCTTTCAGGGTAAAGGGAGGGCAGCGCCTTAAGGGGGAAATTCAACCTCAGGGCGCTAAAAACGAAGCTCTTCAGATAATTTCGGCAGTTTTACTTACAGCAGAACCAGTACACATCAAGAAAATTCCTGACATCAGGGATGTGAACAAACTCATAGAGTTGTTGGCTGATTTTGGTGTGCAAATTGAGAAAACGGGCCCTGAATCCTACATTTTTACTGCTAAGGACGTCAACCTCGACTTCCTTGAGTCCGATCAGTTCAAGGAAAAGGCTGCATCGCTGCGTGGATCTATCATGATCCTCGGCCCGCTTCTAGCCCGGTTTGGAAAAGGAAAAATACCTAAGCCCGGGGGAGACAAAATAGGCCGCAGAAGGCTCGACACGCATTTCATTGGTTTTCAAAAGCTGGGAGCTAAATTCGACTACCATATCGGTACCGGCTTCTACAATGTGTCCGCCAAAGAGCTTACAGGTACCTATCTCCATCTGGATGAGGCTTCTGTTACAGGTACTGCCAATATCATTATGGCGGCCTCTATGGCCAAAGGCACAACTACGGTTTACAATGCAGCCTGCGAGCCGTACATCCAGCAGTTGTGTAAAATGATCAACCGCATGGGGGGCAAAATATCAGGCGTTGGTTCCAATCTGCTTGTGATTGAGGGTGTAGAAAGCCTGGGAGGTACGGAGCACACCATGCTGCCCGACATGATTGAAATCGGCAGCTTTATTGGGCTTGCTGCCATGACCCAAAGCGAAATTACCATCAAAGATGCCCGCATTGATCAACTGGGCATCATCCCTGACACCTTTAGAAGACTGGGCATCAACCTGGAATTCAGAGGCGACGATATCTTTATACCCGCTCAGGAGCACTACGTAATAGATTCTTTTATCGATGGCTCCATCCTCACCATTGCGGATGCTATTTGGCCTGGCTTCACGCCCGACCTCATCAGTATCATTCTGGTGACCGCCACTCAAGCCAGAGGAACGGTGCTTGTCCATCAAAAAATGTTTGAATCACGGCTGTTCTTTGTCGATAAGCTTATCGACATGGGCGCTCAAATCATTCTTTGCGATCCTCACAGGGCAACAGTGATTGGCCTGGACAGGGCATTTCCACTGCGCTGTATACAAATGACATCCCCTGACATCCGTGCAGGCGTATCGCTGTTAATCGCTGCGCTGTCGGCCGAGGGCACCAGCACCATCCACAATGTGGAGCAAATCGACCGTGGCTATCAATACATAGAAAAACGTTTAAACGCCATTGGTGCACAAATAGAGAGGTTTTAACCTCGTTTAAGAAGCGTTAATACCTGACTTTGGGTCAGAGACATATTTTTTTATATATTCGATTTTTATCGACCTGTTCCTGCATGAAACCAATGTTCCAACTACTCGCTCGGGTAGCCGTGTACCTTATGTTTACACTGAGCGTTTCGCAAATTGCTATAGCTAAGGTTAGCTCAGAGGCAACAAAAAACTCCACAGACAATTCTGAAAAAACATCCGCTGAAAACCGCAAGCAAAACCCCAGGTTAACTTTGATAGTGGTCGACAGCGAGACTAAGAGCAAGATCACTGCCAAGGTTAAAGTACTCGACATGCTTAATAAAAAGGTGCTCGTTGCCAAAGAGCTTGGCGACACACTCAAGCTCAACCTTGCTGCAGGCGGAGACTATCGAATTGTTAGCAAGGCCGACAGCCATCTTTTTAACGAAGTGGAGTTCAATCTGGCTAAAGAAAACCTGGGGCCTGATATTAAAATAACGCTGGAGCTAAGCCCCATTAAGGTTGGCATGAAGCTTCAGCTAAAAGAGGTTTTTTTTGAAACCAACTCAGCCAAAATGCTGGAAGAGTCTCTGGCTGAGATACAAGAGATTTATGAGTTGCTTTGGGAGCATCCAAACCTGGTTGTTCAAATTGCGGCGCATACGGACAACACAGGCACTCATGATGACAATATGGAGCTCTCCGGGCGCCGGGCACAAGCCATTGTTGAAGTGCTGAAGGATAAGGGCGTGCCTGAAAAAATGTTAGCCGCCAAAGGATACGGCGAAACGAAACCATTGGTACCCAATACCACCGAAGAAAACAAGCAAAAAAACCGTCGTGTTGAATTTATCGTTGTTGATATTCTGTAGGCGTTATAGCACGGTTTTCGTACCGTTGTATTAATATTGTAACTTCTTAGATGCGGATGTGGTGAAATTGGTAGACACGCTAGGTTCAGGGTCTAGTGCCGCAAGGCATGGAAGTTCGAGTCTTCTCATCCGCACTATTTTTTACTCCAAAGCTCATAAAGCGGCATCCCCTGGCTGCTTTTTCCTGTGTGAGTCCAGTTACTTCCCTCCAGCTTATACCTGAATCCAAGCGATTTACCGATCCTATCGTCCGCATTCGCATAGAATTCCAGGCTCTCCACATAGCCAGTCTGCGTGACTGAATAAGTGCCACCAGCAGTTGCTACAAACTTCCGGGAAATTGTGTCAAAGGCGATCCATTGGAAACGGGTATCGGATAATATCTTGACGGTCTTTACTTTATAGTCAGTTCTGATTGTGTCGCCTGCTTCATTCCTATAAGCCGCAGCGTACCAAAGGCCTGCCAACTGGCTCTTGTTTCCAGCATCAATTCGCTTCCAATCGCCCAGCACCATGCCGTCTCTCGCCACCAGCTTGTAACCGGTTTCGGTGGGCTTTGCATGCAACACGTGCTGTTTACCCACCTGGTAATGGTCGGGAGAGTGGAATTCGATGGTCACAGTCATTCTGTCTCCCTCCATCTTATAAGTACCTCCGGAAGTAGAAAGGAAATGATGATCTTTTGTCAGAAAGGAAGCTGTGGTGAAGTACGTATCACTGACGATCAAAATCTGAGTGACCGGTCGCCCTTTGTCAACACTTTCGCTCATCCAGGCGCCAACATATTCGTTATTAGCAGTGACTCCGGCAGGCGCATCAGACGGGCTTTGCCAGGCCAGTAAAAAGCCCGGCAAAATCAGCCAGCATAAGATGCTCAAAAACTGCATCGGAGAACGATCATCTCTTAGACCACACTTCGTAAATAGGATCTCCTTTGCTGCTCAAACCGCTGTGGTGCCATGCACCGTTTTTCAGTGAATAATCGAACTGCAAAGCGGCTCCTACCCGAGAGTTGTCTCTGGAGAAGAACTCTATGTTCTCAGTGTACTTTCCTCCTTTGGTAGTGTAATTGCCTCCCCCGGTGCCAAAAAACTCCCCGGTCGAAGTGTTGTAGGCGATCCACTGGAAGCGTGTACCTGATAGGATTTTCATGGTTTTACGTGGGCCGCTTGTATCCCGGTTAGCGATGCTCCCGTCATCGGCCTTGCGACCAGACATGAGCCAGGGTCCTGCCAAAGCACCAGGCTTGCCTTTATCTATATTGGTGAACGCATAGTAAATCGAGCCATCGGAGTTGCTCACCGTGAAACCTTCTTTCGTTTCTTTCAAATTCAGCGTCGTTGGCTGGCCAACAGAAGAGGCGTCTGAGCTATTGAACTCTAACGTGACTGAAAGTGAATTGTCAGTGGCAGAATAGCTACCTCCCAGGGTGGTGATAAAGGAACCGTCGGCTTCGGCATAGGTAGCCATGGAAAAGTATCCGTCGGTCATGACAAGCATGTGTTTAGCAGCCTTACCACTTACAGTGCCTGTGCTACTCCATGCTCCCGAAAGATCCAGCTTTCGATATGAGTCAGCAGAGGTGAACGAAAAACTAATTGCGGCCGCCAGTGCTATGCAGACCATTGCCAGTAAAGTGTATCTCTTCATGGGTATATGTTTGAGTTAATAACTCAAATTAATGAAAAACAATGACACACTAAAGCATCAGTAGAGGCTACTGGCGAGAAAAAAGATGATCGGTTTAAAACGAGTTTGGCTTACACGTAGTTGTTAAGCATTACTGGCATTACCAGCATGAGAAGGTCTTCATTCTCATCTTTGTCTACCGGCACAAGCAAGCCTGCTTTGTTGGCAGCCTGAAGTTTAAACGAAATCTTTTTCGATTCGAGGTTACTCAACATCTGGATGAGGAACTGGGCATTGAATCCTATTTCAATATCTTCTCCATCATGCTCACACGAAAGTCTTTCGTTGGCTTCATTGGAGAAGTCAAGATCTTCAGCCGAAATCATCAGCTCACTTCCTGTGATTTTGATCCTTACCTGATGAGTGGTTTTGTTGGCATAGATCGCAATCCGCTTCATGGAGCTGAGGAACTCCAGGCGGTCGATGGTCATGATGTTATTGTTTTCCGCCGGAATGACATTGTCATAGTCGGGAAAGCGCTCGTCGATAAGGCGGCAGATCATCTTAACATGATCAAACTTGAAATAAGCATTTGACACATTGAACTCCACACTTACATTGGTGTTTTCTCCCGGCAATGTTGTTTTAAGCAGGTTCAGTGCTTTTCTGGGGATGATCATTGAGTTGGTCACATCCGCAGCCACATCCACCCTGCGGTAGCGTACCAGGCGGTGGCCGTCTGTGGCCACAAAAGTGGTATTGGTTTCGTCAAGCTTGATGTAAACGCCAGTCATGGCAGGGCGAAGCTCATCGTTGCTGGTGGCGAAGAAGGTATTGTTAATGGCTGTTGCAAGCACGTCCGAAGATATGTTCACAGAAAAACCGTTGGTTACTTCAGGCACCTTAGGGAAGTCGGTAGCGTTTTCGCCTGAAAGCTTGTAGCGTCCGTTGTCGGAGCTGATCTCGATGCTGTAGGTGTCTTCGTCAACAGAAATGGTTACTGGCTGCTCAGGAAGGTTAGAAAGGGTTTCCAGCAAAATCTTAGCCGGAACTGCAATGCTGCCATTTTCTTTGGCCTCCACTTCTATCTCAGTAATCATAGAAGTTTGCAAATCAGAAGCCGTCACTTTCAATGTTCCGTCGGTAATCTCAAATAGAAAGTTTTCAAGGATAGGCACTACCGGATTAGTGGTAATCACTCCCTTGATAGCTGATAGTTGTTTGAGTAGATATGATGACGAAACAATGAATTTCATAGAATTTCTGTATTGTAAGGTAAGATTGTTAACCCGGCAAAGTTATAACAAAAATTAGATTTGAGGATAATAAAATGCTATTCCAATTTTAAACAACGAAAGAGGCAAACTAACCTATTTTTCAGGCCTCAAATCATCCAGGGAAATCAATAGCGAACGAACCCGGCCTGCATCACAAACAGAGTAGTTTCCTGCCTCGTCCTTCAGCAGCACATAGGGCTGATCGGCCGGGCCAGGGTAGACATCAAGCTCCGTATTCTTGGCAGAATCAATGTCCCTTAACCTGATCGTTGCAACAGGTGTTGCGTTCATCAAACTATCATAAACGGGGATTTGCCCCTTGCTGATGAACTCATTGGTAAAAAACGACTCGTACTGCTGAATGTAGTTCTCCAGCACAAGGGTGTCTGCTTCCGGCAAGTCGACCACTTTCAGCGTGGTCTTGTCAAAGGCAATGGTCACATCCTTCTTCTGATCATCGGCATAGTCAACTGTTAAAGACTGAATCGAGCGCCAGTCGCTGGAAAACAGCAGCCTGTTGCGCCATTGGTTTTCGGTAAATTCGAAGATGCCGGAGACATAGTTCGGATAGCCGGGCAGCTCCACCTGGTACACCCTACTGTCGCCAGCCAAGGTGAAGTAAGATTCGGTTTTCGAAGGGTTGCCGGTAGCAGTAAACTCAGCGAGCACACCCTGCTCTCCACTGATAATTACTTTTCTGCCTGATGCCATCCACTGTTTAACTTCAGCCAGCTGACTTGGCCCCACTTCTCTTTTCACCCTCACCAGCTTCAGCACGCCCACAAGGAAATTTCGGATGGATCGATCCACTTTGTACTTGTCGTTGACCAGCCACTTGCTATTCGCTTTGCTCAATACCACGCTGTTCTCACCGGAAATCATCTCAATACGTGAGATTTTGGTCGTGTCGGATAGCTCCAGTAAATCGTATCCTACAATGGATGTTTCGGATGGACGGCCAGCCCACCATGTGCCGACAATTAGCAGCAACAAAACGCCCAGAGAGATAAGTAGAGTGGTGTTTTTATGCATGGCCTTAGAACCTCGTGTATTTTCTCTTTCTTAGGAACATTTTAGCGATACCGAAGAGCAGCAAAAGCACCAAAGGACCTGCCAGATTCAGTACCTGCCAGAATGTGCGGCTTTCATCTATCTTCTGCTTATCGAGCGGTCGTATCTTCACCTCCCGGTTTCTGGCCAAAATCAATCCATCGTCGTCCATGAGGTACTCAAGGGCATTGACAATGAAGTCTTTGTTGGCATACACCTTCTGCGAAATAGGGTCGATACCGAGCTCCATTGGCTGCCCGTTTTCCGGATTCAACTCATTGCGGATGAAATCGCCATCGGCCACCACCACTATTTTTGAAGGCACTCCCTTTTCCCTGAAACCGGTTTTATTTACGCCTCTTGGAAGCGTCCTGTTTCTATAAAGTGAGTTGAACGGGCCTTCCAGCAAATAAGCCACAGGCTGGCTCCCCTGATTAAAGGCTTCGGGATTGATGCCTCCCCGGATATCGTTGAGGTTGACCCTGACAGGTGATGACAGCACTCTGGATCTTTCCGAGGTGAACATCAAAGGTGTCTTTACTATGCCGTCGGCTTTTACTGTGTCGATGGTAGAGGTGAATCGGAAAATGACAGCGTCCAGGTTTTTGACCACGGGATGCGCTGAAAACCGATTAACTTCCGGGAAAAACGGCCAGGGGATCAATTTCACCTGAGGTTGGTCGCCCACCATGCCATCGATGACCAGGAACTCGCCGCAGCTTAGGTCTTGCACAAAATCCTGGTTGATACGTGCCCCGTAGTTGAAAAGCAGGTCAGTCAGGTTGTGCTCAATGGGGAAGGCAATGGTGCCTGCGCCCTCTGCCCCTGCCATGTCGACGCTGAGCGCATCAATGAAAAACAGCAGCTTGCCCCCACTCATGATATACTGATCCAGCAGGTATTTTTCGTTTTCACTAAATTCCACCGAGGGCTTTGCGACTACGATGGCGTCAAACCCAGCCAATGGCTGCACCTGCCTGGCCAGCTGTATGGCACTCACCTCATACTTTTCCATCAGCAACGACTGAAAACCCGCCAGTGCCAGGGTGTCAATCGAATAATGATCAACAACTACCCCTACCCTTTTCCTGTCGTTGTTTACAAGCTGTTTGATGGCATAGGCAAGGTTATATTCCACTCCCTCTATCGACTGGTTGAGCAACTCCTCGTTGCCATCGCCTTTGTTACCCTTGAGCAGCATCACGCCAGCTTCCCGACCGCCATAGGAAATCAGCGCACCCGGATACAGCCGACGGCGGACAGTATTGCCATCTTTGGTATAGCTCAGGTCGGTGGGTTGAATACCTTTAGCGCTCAGCTCCATCATCATTTTTTCCTGGGCCTGGCGAGAACCCCCTGCTACGGGATTCTTGAAAGTAAACTCAAGGTTTTTGCCACCATACACGCTGAACTCTTCCAGCGTCTGCCTGATTGATTTTTGAAGCCTTTTCAGGTTGGAAGGCAGCTCTCCTTCGAGATACACCTCCACATACACCACCTCGTCGAGGTTTTTAAGAAGTTCTTTGGTGGGCTCAGAAATCGAGTACCTGCCCTCCTCTGTTAAATCAACCCTAACTGGCCAGGTATCAGCCAGCATATTCACCCAAACGACCAGAAAAAGGCCATTGAGCAATATCAACCATCGGGTCACCTGTCTGCTTTTCCAGTTCATATCCTTTGGTTGAGTTTAAGCCTGGTAATGAGCAGGAAAATGAAAATAACACTTAGAAAATAGACGATGTCCCTGGAATCGAGCAGCCCCTTGCTCAGCGAGTTGTAATGAGTAAGCATGCCCAGCTGCTCAAGGAACAGTGAGTAGCTTCCCCATACGTTGATGGCGGCGATAGATGTGAAGCCAGTAAAAAGGAAGAAGCAGAGGAACACTGCCAGTATAAAAGCAATGATTTGATTTTCTGATAACGACGATGCCATTAAACCAATCGACGTGAAAGCAGCTCCCAATAAAACCAATCCAACATAGGAGCCCAGGATGCCAGCTGTGTCAAGGTTGCCTGGAGGATTACCCAGCGATGAAATAGAGAAATAGTACAGGGCCGTGGGCAGCAAGGTAAACACGACAAGGAAGAGGCCTGCCAGGTATTTTCCGCCAATAATCTGCACTTCGGACAGCGGCCTGGTCAGCAGCAACTCAAGCGTCCCTCCCTTTTTCTCTTCGGCAAAAAGCCGCATGGTAATAGCAGGAATAAGAAACATCAGCACATAGGGCCCAAGGCTGAAAAGGGTCTCCATGTCGGCATAGCCATAGTCGAGCACGCTGGTTTCAGGAAACACCCACATGAGCAAGCCAATGCCTGTAAGGAACACGGCAATGACCACGTAGGCGATGAGGGAATTGAGGAAGCTATTGACTTCTTTGCTGAAAACTGTCCACATAGGCTAAGAAACTGTTTCTTGTGTGAGTTCCTTAAATATATTTTCCAGAGAGTTCTCCTCTTGCTGGATACCCAACAGCGGCCAGCTATTTTCACCCGCTAGCTTGAGCAGCGACGGTCTGATATCCTTGTCAGCATCGATTGTAAGCCGGATCTTCCTGGCGTCCATGGTCTCTATATTGACTACTTCTTTCATTTTATCCAACCCGGCAAAGCTGCTCATTTCTTCCGAAAACTCCAGTACCACATAGGTTTGGCCTTTGGCCTGCTTACCCAGCTCTTTCACCGTACTGTCGGCCACTTTTTTGCCCTTATTGATGATGATGACCCTTTCGCAAATAGCAGTCACCTCCTGCATGATGTGGGTAGAAAACACGACTGTCTTTTCTTTTCCTATCTCTTTGATTACTTGGCGGATTTCCAGGATTTGGTTCGGATCGAGGCCAGTGGTCGGTTCATCAAGGATAAGCACCGGCGGATTATGAATCAGCGCCTGCGCTAAGCCCACCCGCTGGCGGTAACCTTTAGACAGCTGGCCGATCAGCTTGTTTTGCTCTACCCCCAGGCCGCACAGATCAATCATCTCCTTTACCCGGCTGGAGAGGGCATTTCCTTTGATTTTGTGCACCTGGCCAATGAAAGCAAGGTACTCATGCACGTACATGTCGAGATAGAGCGGGTTGTGCTCGGGCAGGTAACCAACGTGGTTGCGCACTTCAGCCGGTTGGGTTTCTACGTCGTAGCCAGCCACGGAGATTGTTCCTTCGGTGGGAACGAAATAGGTGGTGGCCATTTTCATGGTAGTGGACTTACCCGCACCATTGGGGCCTAAAAACCCGAGAATTTCTCCTTTCTTAGCCGAAAAAGAAAGATGATCAACCGCTCTCTGAGCGCCGAAAACCTTGCTTACATTTTGTACCTCTAGCGACATATCCTGAATGCAACCCCAAAAATATTATTTTTTAGGCTTTCCTTGTGGTCTTAGGGGTCTTAATTCAATATCGCCTGGCAAGTAATTTGGGTGGGTGTCCAATAACTCGACTACCGACTTGGCAATATCCTCAGGCCGCATCATGTTTTCAGGTGGTGTAGAGGTATGCCTTTCTTCGAAGAAATGTGTATTGGTAGAGCCCGGATATATCCCGGTGACCTTGATCCCAAAGTCCCGGAGCTCCATCATCATGGAGTGTGTGAGTCCGGTTACGGCATGTTTGGTGGCGCTGTAGGCTGCGTAGCCTTTCACCCCATTGAGCCCGGCTATCGACGAAATATTAATAATGTGGCCGAAGTCGTTTTGCTTCATTTGCGGCACCAGCAAGCGGGAGATGTAGAAGATGCTGTCCACATTAGTACGAAACATTGTCTGCCAGTCTTCTGGCTTGGTGTCTTCAAAAGCCGAAGGAATGCCTATCCCTGCGTTGTTGATGAGAAAGTCGATAGTGGTACCAAACTTTGCTACTGTGGCCTTGTAAGCAGCTTCAATAGACTCAACTGACTGCACATCGGCTTTAACAAACTGAAAATCGTTGTCTGAAATTCCCGGGTCTGTTCTGCTCCAGCCAGCTACCTTCACTCCCTTCTCTAAAAGTTCCTCTACAATGGCAAGACCTATTCCCTTGCTCGCTCCTGTTACAATTGCCGTTTTTCCTTTCAAAATCATACTTTTGAGTCTTTCACTTGTTCGATGCGCTATACGCTTGCAATAATCTTTATTTTCGTTCTACTATCAAATGTTTTCGGGCAAAGCATTAGTTCCATCAATGAGTCACAAAGTATTGAATTGACTGGCGAGCACGGTGCCTTCTTCTTCAACGAAAAAATTCCTCACCTGACCAACACCACCCTCAGCGGTTTTAGTATCGGGTATCAAAAAACACCCATTCCTCTATACAATTGGGCCAACACATCCAAAGAATTTGCTTTCCATGCGAAGTTGACTTACCTCGACTTCCACAACAAAAACCTGGGGAAGGCCGTGGGCCTGCAGGCCTTCCTCGACATACCTGTCGTTCAGTGGGCAAAATCGACCATTTACGCCAACACGGGTGTAGGGCTGCTCCACTCCGGCTCTCATTTCAGCATAAAAGAAAGTAACCTCAACTTTGCCATCGGCGCTCCGCTTAGCTACAAAATCAATTTTGGTATCGGGTTCAAAAGACACTGGGGCCAGAGGTGGTACAGCCGAGCTGAACTATCCTTCATGCACATTTCGAACGGAGGCATTAGGGTTCCGAACCTGGGACTCAATAGTGCACAAATGGCCGTCGGAGCTGGCTACATTTTTTTGCAAAAAGAAAAAGCGTTTGAAGCGCCTAAAGCTGGGATTCAGCTCACAAAAAAAAGCCATTGGCTTCTTCAGTTTGGTGGGGGGCTGAGGCAACCCGAGTGGCTTCTGGCAAAAAAGTATGCGGTGGTTTACCTCGGGGTTCTGAGAGAAAGGCTGTTTTTCGAGAAAGTCTATCTTGGCATAGGCGTCGACTATTTTTATGATTGGGCGACGAAGTATGAGGTAAGCACAGGAATCGTGAGTGGAAACGGCCTTCATCACAGAGTAGGCATCCTCGTTCAACAAGAGTGGCTATTTGGGCGAATGGGTTTGCAGGCAGGGATTGGCTACCATGTGGTGAAGCAAACCGCCGACCCCGACTGGTACCAGAAGGCAGGGCTGAAATTCCATATCAACGACAAGTTCTCGGTGGCCAGCCACCTGATTGTCAGAAACTTTCAGGGGTCTTACGCAGTAATTTGGGGAGGTACCTATGCGTTTTAGTAGTAGGCACATCTTGCAGATATCATTGGTAATACTCGGTGGGCTAACTGGGTCAGCCTGTCAGGATGGGTTTGTTGACCGGTGCTTTGAAAAATACGGCCAGGAGATAGTAGAGGAAATAGAATTGAAGAAGTTCACCAGCCTGGAGATCATGGATGACATAGAGGTGGAGCTGGTGAGCGGGGCCTTTCAACAGGTAACGCTTACTACTTATGAAGAGTTGTTACCCAACATGGTATTTACAGAAATTGACCAGGGCTATCGGGTGGAGAACTCCACCACCTGCCTTTGGAACAGCCACTACAAGAGTCCAAAGCTGACAATTTCTTCACCTGACCTGAACTTCATTGTTCACCGAAGCACCAGCCCGATGTATAGCAGGGACACCATCCGGCTCGACCGGCTCTGGCTGTCCATCCATCTCAGCTATACTGAGATAGACCTCACCATAAAGACAGGTGGGTTTGTGCTGAGAAACTACGGCAAGTCCAACGTAAAAATTAGTGGCGCCAGCGACTACGCCGACCTGTTTGTCAACCAGCAGGTGTCGTTGGTAGATTGCAGCCAGCTTAGGGCAAAGGTGGTGGTGGTGGAGCACGAAGGCTTGAACGACATGAAAGTGTTGCCAACAGATACGCTGAGAGGCACAATGAGCGGCTACGGAAATCTTATCTATTTCAATGAGCCAAAAGCAATTAAGGTATGTATCAATGGTTCCGGAAAGCTTCTCTCTTATGATTAAAGAGGTTGTTCTGTTCTTTCTGCACGATGCAACCTCTTTAATGACTACATTGGGGCACTTTTCGTGGCCATAAACTATTAGTAAACTATGGAAGCTTCAGCACATCGACCGCAAACCCTCAAAGAGGAAATTGCCAATAGCCTCACCCACGGCATCGGCATCCTCTTCAGCGTGGTGGCCATCTCCTTGTTAGTCACTTTCTCGGTCTTAAATGGCTCAGCCATTCACGTGGTTAGCAGCAGCATTTTCGCCGGCTCGTTTCTCTTGCTCTACACCTTTTCAACGCTCTATCATGCCTTTCAGCACGAGCAGGTGAAAAGACTCCTCCGTACATTCGACCACATCAGCATCTATATTCTGATTGCCGGCACCTACACGCCCTTCTTGCTTTTGGGAGTAAGCGGAGCACTCGGATGGGTATTTTTCGGGATCATCTGGCTCCTGGCCGTGCTGGGTATCATTTTCAAGGTGTACTACCAGTACCGTTTTCCGAAGGCCTCCCTTATATTTTACCTTGGCATGGGTTGGATGGGCGTTTTCCTTATTAAGCCCCTTTTTGCCTCACTCGACGCCACCGTTTTGTCATTGATCCTTGGAGGTGGCGTGAGTTATACCCTTGGCACTATCTTTTTTGTGCAAAAGAAAATGATGTATGCCCACGCCATCTGGCATTTGTTTGTGCTGGGAGGCACCATCACTCACTTTATTGCTATGATGTTTTTGCTGCAGGCTTAGGGGTCGGAACAAAATTGTAAATCCACTTTTTCTCAACCTCATCTACAGAGAAGTAGTTATGAACTTTATGTGCTTGTATAAAGTTGTCTGAATAGATAACTTTACTCCATGAGTGAAAAGTACCTGAGAGATATTTATGTCTATGGTGCCGACTTCTGGGAATTCTATAATGGACAAACAGCAAAAGTACAAGCCAAATAGATTGGGTGATTGATTTAGTTCGAACACTGCCTATGATTCCTGAGAGGTTCTTTAAACACCTCGAGGGTACCGATGGATTGTTTGAGATAAGAATCAAAGTAGGGAGCGATATCTTTAGGGTGTTTTGTTTTTTTGACAAAGGTAAATTAGTGATTGTCCTAAATGGATTTCAAAAAAAATCACAGAAGACTCCTAAGAATGAGATTGAAAGAGCCGAACGATTGATGCGAAAATACTATGATGAACAAAAAAGGTAATCTGGTTCCCTGGGACGACCACATCAATACGAAGTACGGAAAACCCGGCAGCGTTTCTCGTGAAAAGTATGAAGAGGAATTTGAGGCGTTTAAAATTGGCGTTTTGATACAGGAAGCCAGAAAGAAAAAGAACCTTACGCAGGAAGAGCTTGCTATCAAAGCCGGAACAACAAAAAACTATATTTCAAGGATCGAAAACGACGCAAGCGACATACGTCTGTCTACCCTAATGAGAATTATAAAAGATGGACTAGGTGGCCATTTAACGCTCAATTTGGATCTTTAGTGCAGCAACGCTTGGATGCCACGGTGGAATAGATGCTCGTTCCGACCGAAAGTTTGGCCCTTATGCCGATGTTGCCTCCACCATCCTGCTCACCATTTTCTTCAGCAGTGGCTCTGCTTTTTGAGCGGCATCCACTATTTCCTGAAGGTTTACCTTTTTGATGAGACCTGGCACGCCCATGTCGGTGATGATGGAAAGGGCAAACACCGGAATTTCCATGTGCCTGGCCACAATCACCTCAGGCACGGTGGACATGCCCACTGCGTCAGCTCCTATGATCCTGAGGTACTTGTACTCTGCCGGCGTTTCAAGGTTAGGACCTTCAACCCCTGCGTACACCCCCTCCTTCAAATCGATGCCTTCCTCTTTCGCAATCTGTCTGGCCAGCTTGAGCATACCCTGGTCATAAGCCTCGCTCATATCGGGGAAGCGGTCGCCCAGAGTATCCAGGTTTTTACCTCGCAGGGGGTTTTCTGTGAACAGGTTGATATGGTCAGTCACCATCATCATGTCGCTGTTTTGGAAGTCGGGGTTAAGCCCGCCAGAGGCATTCGACACAAAGAGGCGCTTAATGCCCAGCAGCTTCATCACCCTCACCGGCAAAGTTACCTGCTGCATGCTGTAGCCCTCGTAGAAATGGAACCTGCCTTGCATCACTACCACAGGCACCTGCCCAATATGCCCGAAAATGAGCTTGCCTTTGTGAAACTCAACCGTTGACACCGGAAAGTGGGGAATATCCTTGTAATCAATCACATCAGCTATCGCCACTTCATCCACCAGGCTATGAAGACCTGTGCCGAGAATAATCCCCGTTTCGGGCCGGACAGCCGTTTTGCTTTGAAGAAATTGACTGATCTCCTGTATTTGAGCGATTGGGATGTGCATGTATAATGTTCGTAAAGAAAAATCTCACCAATCTACTCGTCAAGAATTGCTTTTGAAAATAAAACTTTGGTGATTTAAATACTGATAGCTCTTTAGTAACTTCAGATTTCAACACCCCCTTCTTCTCATTCAAACCTCCCCATCTATGAAAAAGTATTTTCTGCTTTCCCTGCTTTTCATCCCTGCGGTCACTTTAAACAGCCAGTCTCTCAAAAATCCTTCATTTGAAGAAGTACTCTCACTGCAATCGGCGGGCAGCCCCGAGATGTCTCCCGATGGAAAAAATGTAGCGTTCACGGTTAACTCCACCGACTGGGAAGAAAACAGGTTTGATACGGAAATTTGGCTGTCAAAAAATGGCGGCACGCCGTTTCAGCTTACCAATAACACGAAAAGCAGCAGTACCAGTCCCAAATGGTCACCTGATGGGCAATGGATCGCCTTTCTGTCAGACAAGACCGGCAAAACACAGATTCAGGTCATCCGGCTGGAGGGCGGCGAGTCGGTGCAACTAACTGACACAAAAGGAAGCATTTCGAATTTTGAATGGGCGCCCGATGGCAAACAAATTGCTTTCACACAAGCCGAAGACAAAGAGAAAGCTGAAAAGGCCAGAAAGGACAAGTTTGGTGGGTTTGAGGTAGAAGATGCAGAATACAAACTTAGCAGGCTGTGGCTGACGACGTTTGATCCTGAGAAACTGTTTAAGCCCGAGCTGCCAAAAGATAAAAAGGACACGACGAAAAAAGACGAGACTACCAAAATTTTGCTGGACAGTGTGAACTACACAGTAACCAACTTTTTATGGTCACCCGATGGAACCAAGATCGCTTTCAATCACCAACCTGACCCCATTATCACTTCTTTTATTAAATCAGATATCTCTATCCTGGACGTGGCAACTAAGAAGGTGACGCCGCTTGTTAAAAACAAAAGCGCTGATGGACTGGAGGCCTGGTCGCCCGACGGACAGTGGATTCTCTACAGCAGCTACCTGAGCGACACCATTTCAAATTTCTACAAAAATGAAAAGCTGTTTAGAATAAAACTGGATGGGTCCGCAAACACGCAGCTAGCAAAATCGTTCGATGAAAATCTGGGTTCCCTCGTGTGGAACCCGCAGGGGATATTTGGCATTGCCTACCAAAAAACGGTGCGCCGGATTTTCTTTGTTGACCCCGACAACGGAAAGTTCAAACCCATCTTCACCTCGCCCGCAAGAATTTATGGCATGTCGTTCACTGGAGACGGCGAGGTGGTAGCGTTCTCGGGTGCTGAGGACAATTCCCTGACTGAAATCTACACAAGCCCCATCAAGGCCGTGGCGCAAAAGAAGCTCACCAATTTCACCGGGCAGCTTTCCGGCTGGGCCACTGCCGACAGCGAAGTGATCAGCTGGAAAAGCAAGGATGGCGCTACTATTGAAGGCATCCTCAGCAAACCAAAGGATTACGACCCTAAAAAGAAATATCCGTTGCTGGTCATCATCCACGGCGGGCCAACGGGCATCTCCACTCCATCGCCAGTCTCCAGTTATGTTTATCCCCTGAACCAGTGGATCAATAAAGGTGCCCTGATTTTACAGCCCAACTACCGGGGCTCCGCAGGTTACGGCGAGGCTTTCCGTTCGCTCAACGTGGAGAACCTGGGCGTAGGCGATGCCTGGGACGTGTTATCAGGTGTGGAATCGCTGGAGAAAAAAGGCATCGTCGACAGCAACAAGATAGGCTGCATGGGCTGGAGCCAGGGTGGCTACATTTCTGCCTTTCTCACCACCAACTCTGATAAATTCAAAGCCATTTCCGTTGGCGCCGGCATTTCCAACTGGGTGACTTACTATGTGAATACCGACATCCACCCGTTCACCCGGCAGTACCTCAAAGCCACACCCTGGGCCGATATGGACATCTACCTGAAGACTTCGCCCATGACCAATATCAACAACGCCAAAACGCCCACGCTCATCCAGCACGGGGAGTTCGACAAGCGGGTGCCCATTCCCAACGCCTACGAATTGTACCAGGGGTTGCAGGATGTGGGTGTTGAAACAAGGCTTGTTGTGTATAAAGGCTTTGGCCATGGCATCACCAAACCCAAAGAAAGGCTAGCCGCCGTGTGGCATAACTGGCAGTGGTTTGGCGAGTACATCTGGGGCGAGGAAATCGAGGTGCCGGAGGAGTAACCTGACGAAAAACCACGGTAGCCAATCAGCAGTAAAGTTTGTTTTACCGGCTATTGTAACATTAAATTCTTTCGACTAGATTTCCCTAAGTTTCCCGTACTGCCGCAAGCAGATTAGCCTTTATTTTTTTATAACAGCCAGTCCATTCGGCATGGCAATTTATTTTGTTTTAGCTAGGCAATCCAAATCTGTCATTGACACAAAACTTTTTCTAGGCGATGCTACACTATAGCAGCGACTACCACTCAACTGAACCGTTCCATTCATATGAAAAAATCATTTTATCTGCTTTTCGTTGGTCTTGCCGGCATGGGGATTACTGCCTGCAACAGTGGCCAAACGAGCGAAAAAACAAGCCATGCTATTGTTGACGAATTCATCTCACTCCGAGAAAGCAGTTTCTCTGCTCCTGATCACACCATCGCCAAAATCGATTCGATCCTGGCTGACGGGTTCACTTTCTATGGATTAATGGAAAGCATACAGGACTCCAGCAGCTACTACACGGTTTTATTCGGCGCTGAGATAGAGGGAAAGTTTGTCATGCCTGATCAGTTCTTTCAGGTGCAATCTCATCTGGTGTCAATAGCCAATACCGTCCAACTAATTCCTGGTACAGTAAAAGAAATCGAAGATGTTTCCGGGGAAGGCAAAAGCGATTTTCTATCCACCTATGAGTACCGGCTGAATGACGAAAAGATGAAAGAATCAGCCTTCTGGGTAAGAACTGATTCCACCACTTTGATTTGGGCATCCGAGCCACTACTGACCACCAGGTGTGTGGCCAGTTGCCCGCCAGAAGAAGGGGAGCGAAAAGAGTATCCCGGCGACTGCATAGGATCAGTGACAAGCTATGCTGTGGAAGGCGGCGGTGATGGCACCGTTCCGCAGATAGTCGTAACCACAACGAATATTTTAGCCGATGCCCGGTGCAATAACTGGGGAAATGTGGCGTCGGCAAGAGTTTATCAATGGCTGGGCGATACGGACAACGGCATCGACTTCATTTTTCTGGCTGATCGCATGGCACCGGAAGAGGAATTGGAAGCCTCAGGAGATGTAATGGAAATTGACCCGGATGCAGAAAATCCACTGGATTTGTTAGCTGACCTCCAGGGCCTGGAAATCGAAATGCTCACCGAAAAAGATGGGCAGCTTGTAAGGTTTCTGATATGCGGCGGCGGTGTGCCCCGGCTGACCTTTGATACCGACGACAACGGCTGGGTGATGAGAACTGTCTGGTACCAGGATGCTTTTGATTATCGGATAAAAACGATTTCAGCTGTAGATAACACCTATACCATTTCAACAGACAATGAAGCTATTCCAAAGGTTGAATTCGTTTATTATCCTGACCATGAAACGATAGAGTTCGATGGCAACACTTACGCCATTCACCCCGACAATTACCCCATTGTGAAAGAAACGCCCTGCGACAATGGATAGCCTCACATCGCAAGTCGAATCTATCGCCGACAAAGTAGCTATTGACCTGGCTTACCTGGAGGAGCAACGCCTGGAAATCATCCAGCGCTACAATTATAGAGTCTACAGAAGGGCGATGGCTGCGCTTGGCATTTTATGTGTTAGTACCATTTTTTTGCTTGTCTCTTTTCCGGCGCTGCCTAAAGTTTTCATCACAGTCATACCTCTCACAGGTCTCTTTGCTATGGGCTACCCTATCTACATCAGCTATCATCGCCATCATAAATTCAAAAAACTTCAATTACTGCTCAAAGCGGGTATTTACGAGGCATTTGGTGAAGCCCGTGGGTTCCATGTGAGGACTGAACCTATGTCACCAGACTTTTTCGAAGAAACCTATCTACTGAGAGACCGACGGTACATGAAGGTTGAAACTGAGTTGCAGCTGGAGGGTACTGCCAACGAACAGCCAATAACAATCGCCGAAATCAAAGTCACCGGAGCCAGCACAACTGCCCGGTCGCAGTCAAACAGCAACAAGGGCGTTATTCAATTCCACGGGCCCGTAGGCACACTGGAGCTGAAGAAATCTTGCTTTCCCCAACCAGTAGTGATCGGGTCTAAAGAGAAGGTGGCAGGCAGTGTCTTGATAGAAGGTGCTGTAGACGGCCTGCTCGGTGCGACCCTCTCCAAAAAACTTGATGAGCTATTTTCGAGCGAGAAAGAGCTGAGCAGAAACGAAACACAAAAGAAATTCCACGATCTGTTTTATGTGGTACCCAACGAGAACAAGTTAGTGGAACAGTTTCTTGACGATTCGATCATGAATGTGATGGTTGAGTCAAAATCGCTGATGACGTCGCTCCACGTATCAGTTGTTGGGCCAAATATCCATGTAGCAGCCTATCCTGCAATAGGGCTTGCCTTGCAGTATAATAAGCCCATGATGAACAAGGAAGAAATCAAGCAGCATGTGCTGAACCTAATTCTGGTGGAGAAAATACTGCTTTATATGGGGGGAAAGATGGATTCCGGGATGGTTTAAAACCAAGGCGGGCTTTTTGCAGACTACAAAAGTTTTGACGGAACTTGTACCTGGGCACTGTCACCTCCCTCACCAAATCGCCCACCCAAGCTTTTTCAACCAAACTTTTGTAGTCTAGTCAATCCCCCAATCCTGTTTTACGGAAAGCTCGATATTTGATTGGTGAAAAGCTAAAAATCCATCCCTCCCACCAAACCACTCCAGAACTTCGCTCCTGTTTATGAGTGTCGGCTGGTCACTCAAAAAAGTATTGTAAGAGCTAAACTGCCAATCTGAAACTTCTTCACATAGCTTGGCCCTGACCGGGTTAAAGTGAATGTATCCAATCAATGAGCTATAGTAGTCTGGCTCCTCAACTTCTTTTCTCTTGAACTTATATTGAAACAAAGCTCCAGTTCTGCCCTGCTCAACGTTGACAGACTTTGCATATGAAATAAAGAAATCCTTAAATGCCTTTTCTACCCTCGACAATGCCTTATCGGCGGACTTTTCATCTGCGTCATCCTTAATTTTTATAAAAAAAATGAAAATGATTCGGCATCAAACAATAGGCATATACTTCGACTGACCCAGTGAGATATTGCTTGAATTTTCTCAGAAAAAACCAATAATTCTCTGTATTGAAAAATATTGGTTGTCTATTGACTCCACGGTTATAGATGTGATAAAACTTACCCGCTTCCATGGGGTTAAGATAGCATAGATTACAAAAGTTTAGAAATAGCTCCGGGCTGTCTGTTTCTTCCAAGGCCAGAACGAGCAAGAAAGTCGCTAAAGGCTATCAAACTTTTGTAATCTGAGTGCCGTCAACTCTTATGAGCTTAGTAAATAAATTTAGCTGACCTGCCTTTATAAACATCCCTCTATGTATTTCAAAAGCAATGGCCAACGATTGGTGACGCTTTCGAGATTACAAAAGTTTAGAAATAGCTTCAGGCTGGCTGCTCCTGCCAAGGCAAGGAAGAAAAAAAAGCTGGCAGCACCTGCCAAACTTTTGTAATCTTAAGTCCGCACAACTTTCGTATTTTGGTTCTGCGATAACCTTATAGCTATGAAAATGCGCTTGCCTACATCTACTGTATTTCCGGTTTTGATGATAATTTTCTCCTGCGCCTCCCCTTCTACCACCACCCTCTTCGACGGCAGCACCCTCACCGGCTGGGAAGGTGATGCCAATACCTGGCGTGTAGAAAACGGAGCCATCGTGGGTGGTTCGCTGACCGACACGGTGCCTCACAACGAATTCCTCTGTACCCTTCAGCCGTACAGCGACTTTAAACTCACCCTTAAATACAAACTCGAAACCGGAGGCGGCTTCACCAACGCCGGTGTGCAGTTCAGGAGCGTCCGTGCCACCGAACCCGCTTACGAAATGACCGGCTACCAGGCCGATATCGGCAATGGCTACTTTGGTTCGCTGTACGACGAGTCCAGAAGAGACAAAGTGCTGGCGGGCATCGATTCCCTGGCAGGGGTGCGGCTTTTCAAACCCAACGATTGGAACGACTACCAGATTATTGCCGAAGGGAAACGAATCCAGATCTTCCTGAATGGCGTTCAAACCGTAGATTATACAGAAGCGGACGACGCTATTCCTCAAACGGGCCTTATCGGCCTGCAGGTGCACGGAGGCGGGAAGGTGAGAGTGAGCTATAAGGATATCGAATTGACGGAATTTTAGCAGGAATGGAAACAGACTCCTTTATCAGCACCATCGACTACTGGCAGGATGAGCTGAACCGTTACGAATTTGCCGATCTTCTCCGAAAGCCACAGCCCGAAAAGTGGTCGCTCGGGCAGGTGTACATGCACCTGATTGACGCCACCAGCTTTTTTCTTGGTCAGGTAGACATCTGCTTGCAGACCGATGATCATGCAGAAGACGAGATGTCGGAAGTGGCAAAAGCGATGTTTGCCAACGACGAGTTTCCCGACAAGATGCTGGAAGGGCCTCCGTCGAACGCCGCTACCCCGCAGCCTACATCGAAGGACGAGATCGTCAGAGGATTCGAAAAGTTAAAAGAGAGAATTTTGGCACTAGGGCATTCAAACAGTACGAACAAAGGAAAAACCAAACACCCTGGCCACCGGTTCTTCAACGCAGATGAATGGCTGCAATATGCCCATATGCATTTCCGGCACCACGAAAGACAGAAAGGAAGGATTGAGAAGTTTCTGGAGGGGTGAAGTTGGCAGATACAGCAGATTACAAAAGTTTCGCAATGGCAGCGAACTATGTGCACTTGCCAAGGCAATGATCTACACCAGACCGAGCAGAGCCTGCCAAACTTTTGTAATCTTTCAACCCAAACGTTCTATGGCCAGGCCTGTTCTTCACGACCCCAGAGGAAGCTGGTAAAGACAAAAGCAGAGGCACAAACGGGTACTAAATTTTTTCAGTCTCCTCCCAAACCTTCTTTTAAAGTTTACGTCTGTAGATGAGGTTCAGGCGACCCAACTTCCTCAAACTTTTTAGACTGTTGACCGCCTGGCTCCTGCTATCAGTTTCAGATGGCAGATTTTTTTAATAATTAGTAAAGGTCAAATAACTATGAAAAAGGTGTTCACTGGATCCCTGTTGGCAGGGATGGTTCTATTTTTTTGCGCTTGCAGTTCCGACGACACAGGCGACCCCGTTGGCAATGAAAAGATTGAGGTGACTATAGGCAGCGCTGACCCGATTATCTTCTCCGGATCATGTATGAAGCTGTCGGACAACACGTATCAGCTCTCTGGCAACGCTAACGACGACAGCGGTCTTTCGTTCACTATTTCATGGCAAGGCGAAGAGCCAAAAGGCACTTTCGCCTGGAATGCCAACTTCGAAACCAACGCTGCAGGTACCTGGCTGCTGATGGCCAATGGCGACATGACAAAGTCGTATTACAGCTATGATGCAGCCAACGGCGAGGTTACAGGCAACCGCTCAGGAAGCCTGGTCATTGAAAAGTTTGGTGGCGTTGATGGGTTCGTTGAGGGCACATTCGAAGTCACTAATGCAAGGCTGCTCGAAGTGAGCAATGCAACGGCCAATGAAAGCATTGTAAAAATCACTGCTAAATTCAAGGTAAGCCGCTCAATTTAACGGCGTAAGCAAATGATTTGAAGAACCACCGGGCTGGAGAGCTTCGGTGGTTTTTTTGTATGCGCCAAGCCACGATAGCTGTCGTCATTTCAGTCTGCCAGCTGCAGAGAGAAGTCTCCATGGTGTTTGCAGTTTTCTTTTCTGAGCCACTGCTACTATCCGGGGGATGCCGTTCCACGTCGGCTCCCTCGTACCTCGCCATCGGCATGACGCTGGCCTGGAGACGGTGGACGTGCTCATGCCAAAAACCTAGGCACTACCAACAAGCGATACAATCGCCAGACTCATACGCCCTCACGGGCGGGTAGCCGTTTCCGCTATCGCTCAAACGAGGGCGATTGGGTATTATTTGCCTTTTTGCGAGGCCAAACCAATCCAAATAAATATTGCAGTTTGAATCAAAAAATTCAGGGCATAATTCACCCACGGCCTATTGAAAAGGACAGGGATTAATCCCAACAAGTATTGATTGAGCCAAACTATACCGGCAACAAGACCTGTCGCAAACAACAATCCTAAGAAATTTGCCCATCGGAATGGCTTGTCGCTCAATCCTGATATAGGTAAAGCAATCATTAGAATAATAAGTAAATAGGAAGAAGTGATCGTATGCCAAAGTCGAGACCTATATTTTCTTTCGCCATCAGCAACCAAAAATTCTTTCACATTGCCTTTCAAGCTATCCGTCGGAAATAGCAAGGAATCACTGTTCACAATAAATATTGAATCAGAAATTTGAAAGACAGGGGCTGGGCCATTGTCCAATTGTTCTTTTGAGAACAATTCAAGAAAGCCTTCAATCACAGTTTTTCTGTTAATTATTTGGTTCTCCGTTTCTTCTAATAACTGCACTAAAGGCTTATTTTCCTTGCTTATTTTCTTTAGTTTTTCAATTTTCTCCAGTTGGTCGATCTTTTGTTGGTTAACATAGAAAAATGAGAACCCAAGTAAATTATCAATAATAAGCACCCCAGCTACCAAGATTATTACAAAAACAAACTTTGATGTGATAGAGTAGTCTCGATCCGTGAAAAACCTGATAAACTCTTTAAATAGATCCATTGTTTTGCGAACTAAAAATAGGTTCAACGAATTTGCAGGTTCTCCGACGTTCTTTTGTCCGATTTCATACTTCCAATCTACCAATTTTCCCCCACAAACTAATCCTCTCCAAAAAAATGTAAATTGCCATTTGAGACGAGTAAGCATCCTTTAATTTCTCGCCTAACCATGAAACCCAAAATAATTCATTCTTTCATCCTACTTGCCCTTCTCGGTTTAGTCGGCTGCGGCCCCACCGAACTCAAATACCCTCCCATTACCGAAGACTTCTGCTCACAGCTCCCGGATGCAGTGCCAGTAAAACTGTCGGACTACCTGGCGCCCTACACTGAGCTGCTGGCCACTAAGACCGGCGTGCATTCCCTGGAAGAAGGCGACGTTTCCATGATTACCCGGGCGTGGCTGACCGAAGCGGCGGAGCAAACCATCGACATTCAGTACTTTATCTTTTCTACAGACAATGTCGGGTTGATAGCCGCCGACTTCCTCTTGGACGCCGCCGACCGGGGCGTGAAGATCAGGATCATTGTGGACGACATTATGGTGGAAGCAGAGGAAGACGACCTGCTGGCCATGGATGCCCACCCCAACCTGGAAGTGAAAATTTACAACCCCAATGCTAATATCGGCAAAAACCTTCCCGGCAAGCTATTGTCCCTCGCCACCGACTTTCAGGGTTTCAATCAGCGCATGCACAACAAAACGTTCATTGTCGACCAGCAGGTGGTGATCACCGGCGGCAGAAACATTGCCGATGAGTACTTCGACTACGACCATGAGTACAACTTCCGGGATCGTGACGTGCTGCTGGTGGGCAAGAAAGTGCGGGACGTGCAGCAGTCGTTCGATCTGTTTTGGGAAAGCGGGCTTAGCGTGCCTGTGGGTGAGCTCGCCCAGGTAACCGATGAGGAGCTCAACCTCGATGTGAAGTACGCCTACCTGCACCAGTACGCCTGCAACCCCGAAAACTTCTGGCCTGAGGTAAGGGAAAAGGTAAAGCAGGTGCCGAAAGAATTTCAGAAAGCACAGGCCTCGGGCTCCCTGGTGTGGACCGACAGCGTGCAGTTCGTCTCCGACCTGCCCGGTAAAAACGATGGCAGCCAGGGCTTGGCGGGTGGTGGTGTGGCTACCGATTCGCTGGTCAGCCTGATCCGGCGGGCAAAGTCGTCCATAATGATTCAGTCGCCCTACCTTATTACAACCGAGGTCAGCCAGCAGCTCTTCAAAACAGCTGTTGACCGTGGGGTAACTGTCAAAATCCTCACCAACAGCCTCTCCTCGACCGACAACCTGGAAGCCTTCAGCGGCTACCAGCGGGACAGGGAAAAGCTACTGGAGGCGGGCGTAAAAATTTACGAATTCAAACCCGATGCTGCCGTCCGCTTTGAGGTGATGACAGGTGCCCTGCAGAAGAAAATGGACTTCACCCCTGTCTTTGGCCTCCACGCCAAATCGATGGTGATCGACGACGATATTGCCGTGATTGGCACGTTCAACCTTGACCCCCGCAGCGCCAACCTCAACACAGAGTGCATCGTGGTTGTCTATGACCACAAAGTCGCTGGAGATTTGCGTCACGCCATGGAAGTAGACATCCGGCCGGAAAATGCCTGGGAAACCACATTAGACTTCAACCCTGATGCAGAAGCAGGCCGGGCAAAACAATTCAAGGTGTGGCTGCGGGGCGTGATGCCCAAGTCAATTTTATAAGGTTGTTTAGCGAGCATTATAAGTGAACTATATGAAAAACCGTTTACCAATAGCACTTGTCATTTTTGTCCTCTCCATTTCTTGCACACAAAAGCAGTCATTTGATGGCTTTGCCGCTACCAAAGCGTATTTCGAAGCACTCAACGAATCGGACTATGACGAGGTCACGTCACTTTTCCTCGACAGCATCCGGATGAGGGAAGGCATCTATACGAGCGTCTTTTCAAAGCAGGCCTACAAGCACATGTTCCAATGGGACTCCACCTTCCACCCTACCTATGAGATTCGGGAAATAGAACAGTCGGGTGATACTGTGCTCATGCAAGTATCCAAAACATGCACCAGAATTCACTTTTTGCATGAAGAGCCCACGGTCACCAAAGAACGAGTGGTGTTTCAAAACGGAAAGATTTTAAGTATCGAAATCGTAGACTTTGTGGTCTTCAACGACGAGAGATGGGCTACTAACCGAGCCCATCTCGTCTCCTTTGTTGAAGAAAACCACCCCGAGCTCAACGGCTTTTTGCATGATCAAACAAAAGCAGGAGCGATCAAGTACCTAAAGGCGATTGAGCTGTATCAAAGTCAGGTGACTCCCCCTGAAAAGTAAGGCAGTGTTTTCATCGGCTTCCCTCGTTCAAAAGTACTTGATCGGCCTCTTACCCCCTTCAAAAGAAGAAATATGGAATTGTATCAGTTGATAGATAATTGGAAATTTATATTATATTCGTACTGAGTGACTTATTTCACAACCATTTAACTCTATTGTGTACTTATTTTTTCCTTATTCCATAAACTATTTTAGAATGAAGTCGATAGCCCGGTTTCTAGCAATTGTTGTGTTTTTCATGACCTCACTTGAGGCAGTCGGGCAACGCAAGACCTACCTGGGGTTCGAATTTGGGCCCAAACACGAGGTATCCAGAATCATCGGCGGCGGAAATTCGGTCAATGAATATCGAGAGAATGATGGAATAGTTGGAGGAGTAATACTGGGCCAGGAGATTGGAGAAAAACTCCTCCTTGAAACAGGTTTCTATGCGTACAGATACACAGCCAGGGTCAGTATGGACTCCTACGGCTCAGCCGGAATTAGAGCATATGGTGCTTCTCAAATTCCATTTCACGTCAAAGTTCCGTTCTCACTGTTTGGCACACGGCTGAGGCTCACACCAGCAGTAGGCTATTCAGTCGTGTTTAAAAATGACTATGGTAATGATTTTATCAGCAGTGGCACGTCGATCGGCTTGTATCCAGATGGCGACTATGTGAGGGTTGGTACGCCAACAAACTTTAGAAAAGTATTTGTGTTGCTTGACGCCGGTCTTTCTCTTGAATGGGAATTCAAAAGCACTTTTATCGTTTATCTTTCTGGCAACTATTTTGGAGGACCTCAAAGAGTAATTGAATCGGACCTGACATCCAAAACGGGTAGTGAGCCGCTCGAATATGGAAAGCTTTACTCCAATGGAAGTTACTTTTCAAAAATACTCGGTGTGAAGTTTCCTATTAGCCCCATTTGGCAGTATAAAAGATAATATCGCATTACTCAGTCACCAATCTGTATTCCTTAATTAAAATCTCCAGAGGAATCTTCATATGCTCGTGCAAGCGCCTTATCATTGAAACACTCAATTTACGCTTTCTATTGAGCACCAAAGAAGCTTTCGCTTTATCCCCAATGATTTGTCCCAGCTCGGTTTGGTTCATCCCAATTTCTTCCATTGAATATTTGATAGCCTCGATTGGATCTGGCACTTCAATATGAAAATGCTTATCCTCATAGTCCTCAATGAGAATTTCGAGCACTTCAGCACGATCGAAAGCCGGTGAGCCTTTTGGTTGATCAAAAATACCTCTCAGCTCTTCCAATGCCAGGTGATATTCTGCGTCACTCCTTATTGGCCTAACTTGTGTTTGCAGATCATTCATACTTCTGTAATTTAAGGCTAGTATTCCCAAACTGTTTCAGGATCTATCCTGTCATACTCACCATGAGTTCCGATAAAACAGATATAAACAGATCGTCGTTCATAGTTAGTTTGTACAATCAATCGGTAATCATTTTTATTGATATTAAATATCACTCTCCCCTTTCCAATTGGTCGGGCGTGAGTAAAATTATTTAATATATCCTCCGGTTTTGTCCAAGATGCACCCTTCACCTTTTGAATCCATAACTTTATTCCGGTTTCTGTTTCAGGGTGCTTCATGTAATACGCTTTTAACGTACTCAAGGCTATTATTCTCATTTTTTATCATAAGAATGTTTGCAGTTTGCATCAGAATGCCTAACCGAAGGTAGGTAAAAGTTTCCAAAAAGGAAACTATCAATTAAATTTAGCTTGCAAGTTCAAAGAACTTTCCACTGAACACTTAACTACCTAATTGGCTGGCATCCTAATCGGACTTCTATTACTGATTTCATACATTAGCTCCAGAAACTTTTGCCTCCATCAACTGTTGTAAGGAAAACGAATAAACCATTGACCAACCCCATCACCATTATCGTCGGCACTAACCGGGAGCCAGCCAACTCCCGGCACATCGCACAGATCTACACAGATATTTTGACTTCCAAAGGCGTATCGTCAGAGATCATCGATCTGGCCGACCTGCCTGAAGACTTTATCTTTTCAGCGCTGTACAAAAACAATGGGAAAAATGAGGCGTTCAACCGGTTCCGCCAGCAAATGAAGGACTCGCAGAAGTTTGTGTTCCTGGTGCCGGAATACAACGGCTCTTACCCTGGGGTGCTCAAGGCTTTTATTGACGGCATGGAGTATCCTGGCACCTTCAGAGGGAAAAAAGCGGCCCTGGTTGGTCTCAGCTCCGGCGGACAGGGCGGTGGACTGGCTGTGTCACATTTCACCGATGTGCTCAACTACTGCGGCACTCATGTGCTGGCGTTTAAACCAAAAATGCCCTTCATTGAAAAGCACCTGGAGGGACAGAAGATCACGAATGATGTCTACCAAAAGGATCTGGAACTGCAGGCCGAGCAGCTGATTGGGTTTTAAGAGAAGCAGATTTTTAATTGTGTCGTCATTGCGAAGCTGCCTCACTGATCATTTTTTTGAGCCTGGATTCTTGAGGCAGCTGCGGCAATCTGTTTATTCCAGAGCGTATTCTAAACGAAAGATTGCTTCGTCACTTACACTTTTTTACACACAATCAGAATGATGGGACGTTTCTCGCAAAGACGGTTGGGTCAGGGTTTGGCATTCGCAAAAACCGCCGGAGGGGAGTGAACCGGGAAGGCGTATAGTAGAAAATTCGCCGTGCTCAGCCCCGACAAAGTCGGGGCATGAGACAGCTCACAAAAGTTAGACAGGAATAAAACCTTTGCAATTATTAACTGTAAAACAAAAAAACTAGTCCACGTTGTCGTGCAGGAAGCGATTGTTGCCCAATATCTGATTGTCGTCATTCAAATTAAACTTCGAAATCTTCCTTTCAGATGAATGGGGTACATCCTGCAGTTTAACTTTCTTCCTCATGTAAGCCGGCACTTCCAGCTTCTCTTTGAAAGAATCACTGTCCAAAGTAGATGGGCTCTTCAGGTTAGCGAGCTTGCGCTCTCTTTCCCTTGCCGCCGCCATCAGTTCTACCTTCTTACTCATTTGATGCGCCGAACCTTCCAGCTCCTCAAGAAAGGCGTCGCCCGGGTCAAGGTCGCTGCCTTCCACTACCTCGTACTCCTCTCCGAATTCAAACAGCCCCTTATCATCGTCGTCCTTTTTCTTAGGTGTTGACGGAGGGGTGTCCTTCTTCTTGAAGTCAAAAACATAAGACCTTTCTTCGGCTTCAGCTTCGTCCTCTTCTCTTATTTCATCCTTCAACTTCTTGATTACGGGCTCTGAAATAGGTCTCTCAGGCTTTTTGTTCTGCTGCTCAAAAAGATTGATCTGTCTGGTCTTCTCAAGATCCAACACCTTCTTCTCTGACTTTTCTTCCAAAATCCTCGAAATAGACTCCTGATCGAAGCCTGTTGCAATGATGGTGACCCTGATGCAGTCGCCCAGCTCAGGATCGACACCGTGGCCAAAGATCACTTCAGCATCGTCGCCGGCGGCTTCCTGCATGTATTCAGTAATAGCAGTTAACTCATCCATTTGCAGCTCGGCCTGTTCGCCAGAAATGATGGAAAGCAAGATTTTCTGTGCACCAAGAATGTTGGTATTGTTCAGCAGTGGTGAAGAAATGGCTTCTTCAGCGGCACGAATGGCTCTGTTGTCGCCACTGGTAACGGCCGATCCCATCACGGCAGCTCCGCTGTTCTTCATGACTGTTTTTACATCCTCAAAATCGACGTTGACATAGCCAGGCACGGTGATAATTTCCGCAATGCCCTTGGCAGCAGTGGTCAATACATTGTCGGCTTTGGAGAAAGCTTCTGAAATGGACTGATTGCCGTAAATTTCCCTCAGCTTGTCGTTGAGGATCACCAGCACGGTGTCGCAGTTTTCCTTCAGGGCTCTGATTCCCTCTTCAGCTTGCTGGGTCTTCTTTTTGCCTTCGAAAGCAAAAGGAGCCGTCACAATGCCAACCGTGAGGATGTCCAGTTCCCTGGCCACTTTGGCGATCACAGGCGCTGCACCAGTACCTGTGCCGCCACCCATGCCAGCGGTAATGAATATCATGCGGGTGTCTTCACTCAGAAGCTCCCGAATATCTTCTTTACTCTCCAGGGCTGCATTCTTTCCCTTTTCGGGGTTGGCACCCGCCCCAAGACCGCTCGTCAGGTTGGCACCTATCTGCAGCTTAATGGGTACAGGGCTGCTGTTGAGCGCCTGAGAATCGGTATTGCAAATGACGAACTCAACGTCTTTGATACCTTGATTAAACATGTGGTTGACAGCGTTGCTGCCACCGCCCCCAACGCCGATCACCTTAATGATCGACTTATGATGCTGGGGTAGATCGAACTTGTATGCGTTTCCTGTCATAACTATAGAAGTTGAGGTGTAGTCCTTTTGTCAGATGGGCCAAAGAAGCCCTCCGAAAAAAGCGACCTATTCCATTTTATCGTCAAAATCATCAATCAACATTTTCTTTGTCTTCTCCAGCATATTGTTGAAGAAATTCTTTGGTACAGTCAAATCCTTGCGGCTAATTGACTTCCCTTGCACCGGCTTGTGCAACGATTTCTCATTGTACCGGTTTTCACGCTCATCGAGGGCCCGGAAGCCACTCAATACCAAACCAACTGTGGTAGCATACATGGGACTTTTCACTGTTTCCAACTTGCCCTTGCCAAGGTGCTCGTTAGGGTAGCCTATTCTGCTATCCATGCCCGACATGTATTCAAACAGCTGCTGCACACATGCCAACTGGCTACCACCACCGGTAACCACAATGCCTCCTGCCAGCTTGTGCTGGAAGCCTGAGGTAATGATTTCGGTGTGCACCATTTCTATAATCTCTTCCATGCGGGCTTCGATCACATGCGCCAGGTTCTTCACAGAAATTTCCTTCGGAGCACGGTTTCTAAGGCCGGGAATTGAGATAATCTCATTAGGGTTTGCCTCTTCAGCGATGGCTTTGCCAAACTTGGTTTTCAGTAGCTCAGCCTGGTGTTCCATCACCATGCAGCCCTGCTTGATATCGGTCGTCAGTATGTTGCCTCCAAAAGGAATCACAGCCGTGTGGCGAATGATATTGTCGTAGAAGATGGCAATGTCTGTGGTACCGCCACCTATATCGACCAGGCAAACGCCCGCTTCCTTTTCTTCCTCGCTGAGCACTGCAAGGCTTGACGCCAGCGGCTCAAGGATGAGGTTTTCTATCTCAAGACCTGCTCTGCGCACACACTTGTTGATATTGTTAATGGCGTTCGTCTGTGCCGTGATCACATGGAAGTCTGCTTCGAGCTTCACGCCTGACATACCCACAGGATCTTTGATACCTTCCTCGTAGTCGACGATGTAGTCCTGGGGCATCACGTGGATGATTTCGCTCCCCGGGGGGATCACGATCTTGTACATGTCGTTGGTCAGGCGGTTCACGTCTTCCACGGTGATCTCATCGTCGTTGGACTGACGGGTGATCGACCCATGGTGGATAGAGCTGCGGATGTGCTGGCCGGCAATGCCCACATTCACCACCCGGATGTCAATACCCGACTGCTCCTCTGCTTCAGCCACGGCCTTTTCAATGGCGCTCACCGTCTTGTCGATGTTGGTCACAATGCCACGGATCACCCCGTCGGAAACGGCCTTACCCATGCCCATCACTTCGAGCTTTCCATATTCATTTTTACGGCCCACTATGGCACATATCTTGGTGGTGCCTATGTCGAGGCCAACAATAATTTTATCGTTTTGCATAGGAGTATTATTCACAGACGATTTGGTCTTTATATTTCACGTTCACTTTTTCGTAGGTATTCCAGCCTTTTTCAGGCAGGATTTTGGTATAGAAAATGTGGAGTTTACCGAACTTGGTGTCGATATCTTCCGCTTTCCCGAATTCAATATATTGCCTGGTCACCTGAGGGTAGAGTATCATTTCCCCTCTTTTGTCCATCGAAATTTCTGCTATTTGTGCTTTCCAGAATTTGCTTGCTTCCAGATAGCTCACCATTTCAAAGAGCCCTTTGCCCTCCTCGTCTTCCTGAATAGACACTTTGTACTTTTTGGATGACGGTATTTTCACCAACACGACCCTGGCTGTGTAATTGTCCGAAAGAGGAATCACCTCGCCTGCATCGGTAATGTAGGCACCAAAACCTCCGTTGTTGATGATTCTGGCAATGGGCTTTTTCTGCTTAATCTTCGCCTTTATATTGCCCCTCAAATCCCTGAACACCTCGGCTTCTTTCACAAAAGGATGTTTCTCAATCTTCGTTTCAATATTCCTCAGGTTGATGTCACCAGCGAATGATCCCGTCAGCACCTCGTTGCCCGGGGCATTGATCAGCTTCCTGATGTCGTTCTCGTGGATGAAATAATTTCCCTGGCTATAGTCGATATCAATATACACTTCGCTGAAAGGCTTGTCCATTTGCTTTTTGCTCACAAAGCCAATCAGTACGAACAGCAGGATGGCACCTGCCACGAAATACACACCTCTTTTTATTTTTATTTTACGCAGCATAGCTCTTCGTCTTTAAAATTTCCGCCAGCGGCTTTACCATTTTATCAATATCACCTGCTCCTATCGTGAGCAGCACTTCCGGATCGTGGCTCTTCGTCCACGCCAGTAATTCGTCCTTGCTAATCACCTGCTTCCTGGAATGCGAGATTTTGGAAGCAATCATTTCGGCATCTACTCCAGGGATAGGTTTCTCCCTTGCTGGGTAAATAGGCAGGAGAATCACCTCGTCGGCCATGGAAAGGCTTTCGGCAAAACCATCAGCAAAATCCCTGGTGCGGGTGTACAAATGCGGCTGGAAAATGGCCGTTAGCTCTTTGGAAGGATACAATTCCCTCACCGAACGAAGAAACTGCCGGATCTCCTCAGGGTGATGCGCATAGTCATCGATAAAAACGTGGTGATCGTCTTTCAGAATGCTTTCAAACCTGCGTTTCACGCCTTTGTAGCTGGCCACTCCCTGCCTGATGGCTATTTCATCGATGCCCAGTTGTAACGCCACACCGATGGCGGCCGTCATGTTCTCCACATTGTGGAAGCCAGGCACCTGAAGTCTTAGGTCAGAAATCTTGCCGTCAGGATAAACCATATCAAAGGCAAACTGCCCGTCGACTACTTTCACATTTTCAGGGCGGTAGTCAAATGACTCACCGTAATGATTTACAGACGCTCTGCGGGCAGGTAAAATAAGTGTTTGCTGCAGCTTACCCTGGAGGAAGATGCTTCCAGAAGGGATTACCTGCCCGGCAAAAGCGCTGTATGTCTTTATCATTTCTTCAGCGGATCCGTAAATATCCAGGTGATCCGGATCTACTGAAGTGATTACTGCAATGTTGGGATGAAGGCGCAGGAAGGACCTGTCGAACTCATCGGCTTCCGCCACCAAAAGAGACTTTGGGTCGTCAGAAAGCAGCAAGTTGCTGTTGTAGTTGGCTGTGATGCCTCCTATAAACGCTTCCACCGGCTGGCCAGCCGACTTCAGCAAATGAGCGATCATGGATGACGTGGTCGTCTTTCCATGTGTGCCTGCCACCGCAATGGTGAACTTGCTTTTGGAAATCAGGCCAAGCACTTCAGAGCGTTTCTTGATGTCAAAGCCCTCTGCTTTGAAGTAAGCCCACTCGGTATGATCAGCTGGAATGGCTGGTGTCAGCACCACCAATGTCTTTGCTTTGTCAGCCTTGAAGCTGTCAGGAATCAGGGAGACATCATCCGTAAAATGAATATCGATGCCCTCTTTCTTCAGCTCGTCAGTAAGTGCTGTGGAGGTAAGGTCGTAGCCCACTACCTTTTTGCCCTGGTTGTTGAACCAGCGAGCCAAAGCACTCATGCCAATACCACCAATGCCGAGGAAGTAAACATTTTCGATATTCCCAAAAGGGCGGCTTTCGGTTGCACCCAGTAGCTCCGCCAGCTGATCTACGATGTCTTCTGTAGCAGCAGGCCTGGCCATTGTTTTGATGTTTGCTGAAAGCTTTAGTTGCTTTTCTTTGTCTTTTAAAAGGGTCAGTAACCCCTGCACCAGTTGTTCCCTGGCGTCTATATCTTTAATGGCGATGGCAGCATCTTTCTTCACAAGCGCCATGGCGTTGCTTGTTTGATGGTCTTCCGCCACATTGGGTGAGGGCACAAAAATGACAGGCTTGCCTACTACACAAAGTTCGGAAATAGACAGCGCCCCGGCTCTTGAAATGACCACATCGGCAGCAGCATAAGCTTTGTCCATTTCTTTGATGAACTCGAGCAGCACAATGCCGGTCATGTCCAGCGCTGCCGTTTGCTGCTTCATTTTCTCATAGTAGAAACGGCCACACTGCCATAGAACCTGAACGCCTGCCTTCTGGAATTCGGGCAGCCCTGCAAGCACACTTTCATTCAAGGTTTTAGCCCCAAGGCTGCCACCAAACACCAGCACCACGGGTTTATTAGCATCGAGACCATGGTAGGCCGTGGCTGTCGCCTTGGTGATATTTCCAGCTGTAATGTCCTTTCTGATAGGGTTGCCAGTAATTGTCAGGTTCTCTTTAGGGAAGAACTTCTCCATGCCCTCGTAGGCCACACATATTTTCTGAACCCTTTTGGCCAACCACTTATTGGTGAGGCCTGCATATGAGTTCTGCTCCTGAATCAGCGATGGAATGCCTTTGGATGTAGCTGCGTACAACAAAGGCCCGCTGGCATAACCGCCTACGCCCACGACTACGTCAGGCTTGAAGTCGTCGATGATTTTCCTGGATTTCCATACGCTGGAAATAACCTTGAGAGGAAACATAAGGTTGCTGAGAGACAGGCTGCGCTGCAATCCACTGATCCAAAGACCAATGATCTTGAAGCCCGCCTCAGGCACCCGCTGCATTTCCATTTTGCCTTCAGCACCCACAAAGAGAATATCAGCATCGGGGAATCGCTCCCTGAAAGCAGTACCAATAGCGACTGCCGGGAAGATATGTCCCCCGGTGCCTCCGCCACTGATAATGATCCGATATGCTCCTTTCTTCGCCATATTATGCCATTGCGGCTACTTTTCTTTTTCCGTTTCCTTTCACGTCGCTGGGGAATTCATCCAATTCTCCCCTGCTCACACTCAAGATGATGCCTATTGAAATCCCCATAAACAGTTGGGATGTACCACCCATACTCACCAGCGGCAACGGCAGACCGGTAATTGGCCCAAGCCCCACGGCAACGCCCATATTGATGAAGGCCTGCATGACCAGCGCAAAGCTCAAAGCCGCACTTAACAGTCCTCCATAGGCTCGCTCACTTTGCATAAACACGATCATGCCCCGGTAGAGCAGCGCCAGGTAAAGCAGGATCACCGCCACGCCCCCTATCATGCCATACTCCTCGATGATAATGGCGTAGATAAAGTCAGAATACGGGTGAGGTAGAAAATTTCTTTGGTCACTCTGGCCTGGTCCTTTTCCCACAATGCCACCGCTGGCCACAGCGATGTAAGACTGCTGCGCCTGAAAGGGTAGTGATGATTCATCGTCAGAAAGGAAGGACTGCACCCGGCTGATTACAGTCTGTCCCCTTTGGCCCAGGGTTAGCGCCACAGCTCCGGAGAGCGCACCAATCATGACCAGCATGGCCAGGTACTTCACTGGCACACGGCCAATGAACATCAGCAGCATGCAGGTAGCGAAGATCAATACAGCCGTGGAGAAGTTGGACATGGCGATCAGACCGCAAATGACACCACACCACAGCAGGATGGGGATCAGCGATTCCTTGAGCTCTTCTTCACTCTGCTGCCGCTTCGACAAGATGCTGGCAATAGTCACAAACAAAGCCAGCTTAGCCAAATCAGATGGCTGGAAAGCCTGATTGATAACTGGAATGGTCAACCACCTGGAAGCTTCGTTCATCGTGTTTCCAAACAGGTAGGTGATCATCAGCAACGGCACCGACACCCAAAGGGCGAGCTTTGAAAGCTTGGAATAGTATCTGTAATCAATTTTATGCGCACCCCAAATAGCCACAAGGCTGAGTATGGTCAAAACAGAGTGCTTCATCAGGTAATACTCAGTATCTCCACCCATTTTTGCATAGGCGAGCGTGCCAGTGGCGCTGTACACTACCAGGATGCTGAGTACTGACAAAGCAAGAACGATGGCCCAAATGATGGGGTCGCCTTTAAGATTGTTCTCTATCCATTCCTTTATCATACGCTTTGCCCCCTTCCTACATTATTTTTTAACTGGACAACTGCATCTTTGAACTGCTCACCACGGTCTTCATAGTTTCTGAACAGGTCGAAACTGGCGCAAGCCGGGGACAACAGCACCACATCGCCCGGAGCCGACAAGTCTGCCCCCCAGCGGGCGGCATCATTTACCGATTGTGTCTGCCTGATAGTAGCCACTTTGCCGGCGAAGTAGTCCGTCAGCTTGGTATTGTCTTTTCCCAAACAGATTAAGGCTTTCACCTTGTCTTTCACCAAAGCCTCTATCCTATCGTAATCATTGCCTTTGTCGAGACCACCCGCTATCCATACGATGGGCGCCTCAATGCCTTCCAGAGCATAATAAACAGAGTCTACGTTAGTGGCTTTGGAGTCGTTGATGAACAGCACGTCGTCTATGGTCGCTACTTTCTCCAGGCGGTGAGGCGCATTTTTGAAGGTTTTAAGCGCCTTCACCACCTTTTCCATGGGAGCTTCCATGGTTAGCGTTGTCAAAACCGCCGCCATGGAATTCACCATGTTATGCTTACCGATAAGTGACACCTGATTAACAGGAATTTTGTGCGATTTTTTCTTCGACTCGATATTGAATACCAAATGGTCTTCGTCGAGGAAAGCACCGTTTTTCACGTTCTCAACCAAAGAGATGGCGAAAATTGACGCCTCCACATTTCTTCTGGCCAGCTCTTCTTCAATTGGCCCTTTGTCTGCGAAATAGATGAAGCACTCTTCATGGGTCATTTTCTCGATGATCCTGAATTTGCTATTGACATATTTTTGGAAGCTGTAGTCGTACCTGTCGAGGTGGTCAGGCGTGATATTGAGCAAAATGGCCACGTCTGGCTTAAACGTATTCATTCCGTCGATCTGGAAGCTGCTCACTTCCAAAACGTAGATGTCAAAATTGTCTTTGATTACCTGACGGGCAAAGCTGTGGCCCACATTACCAGCCAGCCCCACGTTATAACCTGCCTCTTTCAGCAAATGATAGGTAAGCAGCGTGGTGGTGGTCTTTCCGTTGGTGCCTGTAATGGCTATTTTCTTCGCCTTCGTATACCTTGAAGCGAATTCTATCTCGTCAATGATTTCAACACCCTTTTCCCTGGCCTTCTTTACAATATCTACCTTGTCGGCAATGCCGGGGCTCTTGATGATCAGGTCAGCTTCCAGGATTTGTTTGACTGTGTGCTTCCCTTCCTCAAACTCGATGCCGGCAGCATTGAGGTCTTTGCGATAGCGTTCTTTCAGCACGCCGCCGTCAGACACAAACACATTGAATCCTTTGTGCTGCGCCAGCAAAGCTGCTCCTACCCCGCTTTCACCAGCACCTAAAATGACGATATTTTTCACTGCTTCCATCTTAGCGTAGTTTGAGGGTTACAAGTGAGAAAATGGCCAACAAAATGCCTATCGTCCAGAAGCGGGCTACTATCTTAGCTTCGTGGATGCCCTTCTTCTGATAATGATGATGCAAAGGAGACATCAGGAAAACTCTCTTTCCTTCTCCGAATTTCTTTTTGGTATACTTGAAATAGCTTACCTGAATAACCACCGATAGGTTTTCCACTACGAAAATACCACACATGAAAGGGATCAGCAGCTCTTTTCTCACGATAATGGCCAACACAGCTATGATGCCACCAAGGCTCAGGCTGCCCGTGTCGCCCATGAATACCTGTGCGGGGTAGGCGTTGTACCACAAAAAGCCGATACATGCTCCGACCAGGGCTGTACAGAAAATCACCAGCTCGCCTGAGTTGGGAATGAACATCACATTCAGGTACTGAGAAAAGGTGACGTTGCCGGAAACGTAAGCGAAAATGGCAAGGGTGAGTGCGATAATGGCAGACGTGCCAGCGGCAAGACCATCGACACCATCGGTGATGTTGGCACCGTTGGAAACGGAAGTAAAAATAAACACCACTAACAGCACATAAAGTACCCAATCGAACTGCCCAAGGAGGCCGAACAATACGTGGTAGTCCAGCTCATTGTCCTTGATAAAAGGGATCGTCGTTATCAATGCCTTCACATCGTTGAACGAGGAAATAATTTGACCGTTCACTGATTTGTAGGTGAACTCACGAACAGTCACATCGTCGTTAAACACCAAAACCAGACCCACAAGCAGGCCTACGCTTACCTGACCGATGATTTTGAATTTACCGGCCAACCCGTCTTTGTTTTTCTTTTTGAGCTTAAGGTAGTCGTCCAAAAAGCCGATGGACCCCATGCTGATGGCTGTTACCAGCATGAGTATGATGTAAATATTTTCCAGTTGAGCGAACAGCAACGTGGGAATAACGATGGCCATGATGATGATGATGCCCCCCATGGTTGGCGTGCCTTTCTTCTCCATTTGCCCCTGCAGGCCCAGGTCTCTGATTTCTTCGCCCAGTTGGTATTTGCGAAGCATGCCGATAAGGTACTTGCCAAAGGTGACCGTGATTAGCAGAGAAATGAGCGCAGCCATGCCAGCCCTGAAGGAAATGAAGCGAAAAACGCTTGCACCCATCAGGTTGAACTCACTCTCCAGATAATCAAACAAGTAATACAGCATACTTGGTTATTCACTAAAAGCTTTTAAAACTTCGGTCACTACTTTTTTATCGTCAAAAGGGTGCTTCACACCCTGAATCTCCTGGTAGGTTTCATGCCCCTTGCCCGCCACCAGCACAATGTCTCCCGGACTTGAGATGCTAATCGCTGTTTTGATAGCCTCTTTCCGGTCTGGCACGACCAGCGTTTTTCGGTAGTTGCTTGGGCCTACACCCGTTTGCATGTCTTTGATGATCTCCATGGGATCCTCAAACCTTGGATTGTCTGATGTCAGGATCACCTTGTCGCTCAGCTGGCAGGAAATGGCAGCCATGAGCGGCCGCTTGGTCTTGTCACGGTTGCCACCGCAGCCTACCACCGTTACCACGGTTTCGTTACCCGTGCGAAAGCTCTTGATTGTCTTTAGCACATTCTCGAGCGCATCGGGTGTGTGGGCATAGTCCACAATCGCCACAATCCCACTCGTGGAAGGCACCAGTTGGAACCTGCCTCTCGCCGGATCCACATCAGAGAGTTGTGTGAGCACTTCCTCCGTCGGCTCATCGAGCAACACGGCGGTTCCATAAACTGCCAGCAGGTTGTAGGCATTGAAGTTGCCTACGAGCTTGAACCATACGTCTATATTGTCGATTTGAAGCTCAAGGCCCTGAATGGAATTGCTCAAAACCTTTGCTCTGAAGTCACTCATGTGCTTCAGTGAGTAGCTCTTCTTTACGGCCTTTGTGTTTTGGAGCATGATAGCTCCCCGCTTATCGTCTTCATTTACCAGGGCAAATGCCGACGACGGAAGCCCATCAAACAGCATTTTCTTGGCTTTGATGTACTCATCAAAGGTGCCATGGTAGTCGAGGTGGTCGTGGCTGATATTGGTAAACACCGCACCAGCAAAGTGTAAACCAGCGACCCTGTGTTGCACAATGGCATGAGAGCTGGCTTCCATGAAGCAGTGTGTGCAGCCCTGATCGGCCATTTCTTTCAACAACCTGTTCAGCGCTATGGCGTCAGGCGTGGTATGTGTAGCCGGCAGCACTTCTTCCCCGATCTTGTTTTCTACGGTAGACAGCAGCCCCGATTTGTAGCCCAGCTTGCCAAACAATTGGTGAAGCAGGGTGACTGTCGTCGTTTTGCCGTTAGTGCCGGTTACCGCCACCAGCTTGAGTCTGGAAGACGGATTACCGTAAAAATTGGAGGCGATGAAGCCTAGTGCCCTGGCCGAATTGTCGACCTTCACATAAGTAACTGTGTCGAGCAGCTTCGCTGGCAGGTCTTCACAAACCACCACGCTGGCTCCTTTGGCTATCGCCTGATCTATATATTGATGACCATCAGTTTGGGTTCCACGAACAGCAATAAATAAGCAGCCCTGCTTCGACTCTCTTGAGTCGAAGCAGATGCCGCCTAAGTCAGTATTCATATCACCTGCAACTGAGATTAGGTTAGTCTTGTATAATATGTCTTTTAACAGGGCCATTTAGCCTAGCTTGATTTTAATTTCACTTCCTTCCGAAACCCTTGTCCCAGCCATTCTCGACTGGCTCTCCACCCTTCCATCACCTTCGATCCGCACCTTGAGGCCCGCATTCTCCAAAACAAAGAGGGCGTCTCTCAAAGTCATTCCGGCTACATCAGGCACAAGGCCTTCTTTCACCTTGTTGGCCGTCCAGCCAATGCTCTTGCCCACAAGTCTCGTTTTCACCCATTCCTCGTCGTCGGCCATTTCATGGTTCGAAACACCAAATTCATTGCAGATCATCGACAGCTCAGGCAAAAAGCCAGCTCTTACGACCGGAAACACTTCCGTTTGATAAGCAACTGCAGGCCGGTATTCTTTGTGCACGTCTATGTCCTGCGAGTAGATTTTGTCAGCGATCTCTTTGAAAACAGGAGCGGCCACGTCGCTACCATAAATCCGGTAGTTTTTAGGGTTGTCAATCACTACGATGCAGCTGTACTTAGGTGCGTCGGCCGGAAAATAGCCAGCAAACGATGCGTAGTACTGGTTGACGTATTTCCCGTTGACATACTTCTTGGCAGTGCCTGTTTTGCCGGCGATCTTATAGTGCGTTCCATTGATATTGGAGGCGGTGCCTCTTTCCACAACCCCCTCAAGGAGCTCTCTCAAATTCGCCAGCGTTTCTTTAGAGCAAATCCTTTTATTGATGACCCGTGGTTCAAATTCCTCCACCACCTTGTCGGCCTTGCGCACCGACCTCACTATAATAGGTGTGATCATTTTTCCATCGTTGGCTACCGCATTGAACATGGTGAGTGTTTGCAGGGGCGTAAGCTTGAGCTCATAGCCATGCGAAATCCAGGGCAATGAGATACCACTCCACGAAGAGTCGGAGGGTGATTTTATGTAGGGCTTGCCTTCACCGGCCATTTGGAAGCCAAGTGGCTGGCCAACGCCCATTTCCTTTACAAAATCGATAAACTCTGATGGCTTCTTCCCGAAGTGTTCTACTACCAGCTTGGCAATACCAATATTGGAGGAGGATTCGAACACCTGCTTCACGGTAATGGTGCCATATCCACCAGGCTTATGGTCCTTCATTACCTGGTTGTAGAACTTATACTCGCCGTTGCCTGTCTGCACGGTATCGGTCAGCTTCAGGTCGGTTTCTTCCAGCAGCGCCATCATAGAGGCCAGCTTAAAAGTAGAACCAGGCTCCACCGCCCCCTGGCTGCCCACGGCATAGTTGTAGCGCTCCCAGTAGTTGCCTTCAGGATTCTTGCTGAGGTTCGACATAGCTTTGATCTCGCCTGTTTTCACCTCCATCAACACCACGCTGCCATAGTCGGCGTTGTGATCAGTCAATGCGGCCAAAAGTGCCGATTCGGCTACGTCCTGCAAATTGACATCTATGGTCGTTTCAATATCCAGGCCGTCCTTGGCTTTCACTTCCGTACCGTCGAATACGGGCCTCCAGCTACCTGCCATCTTCTGGAAAAGTGCCTTCCCATCAACGCCACCGAGCTGGTTGTTGAAGCTGTACTCCAAACCAACCGTCCCTTTTTCGGTTTCATCCACACTACCGATTGTTCTGTAGCCCAGGGTAGAAAATGGATGGTATCTCTTTTCTACTTTTTCAAAAATGATTCCGCCCTTGTTTCTTCCTTCCCGGAAAATAGGCCACTCCTGAATTTTTTTCTTTTGCTGATAGTTGATTTCAGCCCTGCTCAGCAAGAGGTATTGCCTTTTGTCCTTTCTGGCTTCGAGTATCCTTCTCCGGTATTCCTTCGCAGAGTTGTCTTTGAAAGTTTTTGACAGTAAATAGGCCAGTGAGTCAAGGTTCTTCTTGAGCAATTCATCGCTTGGCTGCGAAGGGTCGAAGGCCACCTTGAAAAAAGGCAAAGAGGTGGCAAGCAGGCTGCCGTTGTCGGAGTAGATATTACCCCTGGTGGCTTTCACTGGCAAATAGCGAAGGCTGATTTGCTCTGCCATCTTGTTCCATTTGTCGCCCTGAATGCGCTGTAAATAGAAAATACGGTATACCACCGCTCCTGCAAAAAGAACGACCAATAAAAAGGCCACCCGGACTCTCAGCAATATGGAGCTCTTGATATTCAATCTATTCGGCGTTTATACTCATCTTCTTTTACTACTATCTTATAAGGAGGTATTCTTGTCTCCTGCAATCCTACTTTCTTCACCTTTCTGGCCACTTCTGATTGCTTACTCGCAAACATGTATTCAGACTTCAGCGTGGTGAAGTCTGCTCTCAAGTCTTCCACTTCGGCTTCCATGTTGTCAATCTTTCTGATCATCCGGTCAGAAAAATGCCTGTTGCCTATGTAGATAATGCCCATGACAGTAATGAAAAGGGCATAAGGCGTAAAACGTGCCGGAAGCGTGTCGTCCAGCACACCTTCCAGTTTGAGCCAGCGGCTAAGCACCGCAAAGGGTCCTTTGCCACCGGGCTCACTTTTACTGTTTCTTACTCTATTTTCCATTTTCCTACTACTTCTTTTCTGCTATTCTCAGCTTGGCACTTCGTGCCCGGCTGTTCCTGGCGATTTCATCATCGCCAGCTACTATCGGCTTCCTGTTCACAGGCTCCAGCGGCCTGATCAGGTTGCCATAAAAGTCTTTCTCGTCCGTTCCTTCAAAGTTGCCCTTGTTGATGAAGTTCTTAGCCAGCCTGTCTTCCAGCGAGTGGTACGACATCACCACCAGCCTTCCACCCGGCTTCAGCACTTCAGCACACTGCCCCAGCATTTCCTCCAGCACCTCCATCTCCTCGTTCACCTCCAGCCTGATGGCCTGAAACAGCTGAGCGAAAAACTTCGCTTCCTTGCCTCTGGGGGCGAACCTGGCTACTGCCTCCTTCAACTGCTCTATCGTCTCCAGGGGCTTGTTCACCCTGTAGGCCGTAATGGCCCTTGCTATCTTCATGGACTGGTTCAGCTCTCCGTACATGCCGAAGATCTTGGCCAGATCCCTTTCTCCGTATTCATTCAGCACCTCTTTGGCCGACACCTCGCTGTTCACGTTCATGCGCATGTCGAGTGGGCCCTGAAAACGGGTACTGAAGCCTCTTTCGGGCACGTCAATCTGGTGCGACGAAATTCCCAAATCGGCCAGAATACCATCCACCGCCGTTACGCCGTAGAACCTGAGGTACTTCTTCAGGTTGCGAAAATTGCTCGGCACAAATGTGAAAGAACGTTTGTCAAACCCTTCGGCATTGACCTTGGCATCAGCATCCTGATCAAATCCATATAAGTGTCCGGTGGTAAGCTTTTCTACTATCGCTCTCGAATGTCCGCCGCCGCCGAAAGTCACATCGACATAAATGCCATCAGGTTGAATAACCAACCCCTCCAGGCATTCTTTGAGCATCACCGGTATGTGGTAGTTTTCCTGGGCCATAGGCATGTGGATTATTCGTCCAGCAGCTTTTGCGCCAATTGGGAGTACTCTTCGGGATTGTTGATCAAATGCTTTTGATATACCCCAGGATCCCAAATCTCAATGCTGGAACCTACTCCTACCACCATCGCCTCCTTTTCCAGAGAAGCGAATTTCATAAAGGTTTTAGGGATTAGTATTCGGCCAGCACTGTCCATCTCTATCTGGGCAATGCTTCGGAAAAAATTCCGCTTCAAGGCCCTGTTCTCAGGAAGGAATTCATTGAGCGAAGAAATCTTCGACTGGATCTTTTTGAATTCACCCATTGGGTACAAGATCAGGTTAGGCTCAAATCCCATCCTCAGCACAAGCTCATTCGCCGGCTGACCGGGAGCAGACGCTCCGGGAGCTTCGGGAAGATTGACCTTAATGCGGGCTGGAAGAACCAGCCTGCCCTTGGCATCAATCTTACATTCGAATTCGCTAGTAAAGAATGACATAATGGATTACAGGAAAAACTACAGCAACACTTTCAACAAATGTAATAAAATTATGACACTTCCAACCACTCTCTCCCACTTTCTTACACTTTTCTGCCAAAAAGTAGAAAAATTCCCACTTTTACCCACTATCGACCACACAGTTTACCACCATGCGCATGTAATGAATGGGCGTCAAAGCGATAAAAAAGGCTGGAAACAGAAAATCAAATGCCTATTAACCAGCCAGATAAGGCTGGAATAATTGAAATGCCGGAGGAGCAAACGCAGGTTTATGCCTATTGCCGGGCCACGAGAAATGAGGAAGAAAGTGGTGGGGGAAAGTGGGAGGCTCCGGCGACCATCGACTAAAAAATTGGCATTTGGTCGTTAACCGATGGTCAATTATTGCGGCAATTCACCGTTACTCTCCTTACCTTGTCACTCCACTATTTGCTGAGTTGATATGAAAAATTTGCTGGTCTTTCTTCTGTTCATCATGGCTTCGGCCGGTGCTTTTTCTCAAAAAGTGGTGTTCGTCATTATCGACGGCGTGGAGGCAGAAGTCTTCGAAAGGGTTGCCACTCCCAACATGGATGCCATCGCCAAAACGGGTGGTTATACCCGAGCATATGTGGGTGGAGAGAGAGGTGGTTATTCAGAAACACCGACCATCTCAGCGCCGGGGTACAACAACCTCATTACCGGCACCTGGGGCAACAAACACAATGTGTGGGGCAATAGCATCAAAGTGCCCAATTACAACTACTGGTCAGCTTTCAGGTTCGTGGAAAAGCTCGCACCAGCGAAGGAAACGGCCATCTTTTCGACCTGGCTCGACAACCGCACAAAGCTAGTAGGCGAAGGCCTGCAAGCCGCTGGAAATGTGATGATCGATTACCATTTCGATGGCTTCGAGGTAGATGAAAAGGCTTTCCCTCACGACAAGGAGCGTATTTTCATCCATAACATCGACGAGCATGTAGTGAATGAAGCCAGCCGCTACATCAAAGAAAAGGGCCCCGACTTTTCGTGGGTGTACCTGGAGTATACCGACGACATGGGTCACGCCCACGGCAACAGCGAAAAGACTGATGAAGCCATCCGCATGGCAGATAACCAGATGGGTAGAATCTGGGAAGCCATTCAGTATCGGCAAAAGGAAAACGGTGAGGAATGGATGATGTTCATTACCACCGACCATGGGCGAAGCGCTGCATCAGGCGGAAAAGACCATGGCGGCCAATCGGACAGGGAGCGCACTACCTGGATGGTGATGGGTGGCGGACAGCCCAATGCCTATTTCACCAAAGAGCAGAACGCCATTGTGGACATACTGCCGACTGCTTTGCGTTTTATGGGAATTGAGGCGACAAAAGAAAGAATATATGAGCTGGATGGAGTGCCACTGACGGGCCCTGTTTCGGTCTCCAACCCAGGTGCAATATTAGCAGACAACAAAATTATGTTGACCTGGAAAGCCATTGACAAAGCCGAAGAAGTGAAAATATTGCTGGCCACGACTAACAACTTTGAAACTGGCGGAACGGACGCTTACACCGAAATTGGGTCAGTGAAAGCAGGTAAAGAAGCTTTTGAAATAGACCTGAAGAAATACCCTTCTGACTTTTATAAAGTGGTGATAGAGGGGAAGCATAATAGTGTGGGGAGGTGGGTGAAGAGGTAGGCGGCTCTACTTTTATCACAAGGGCTCAATACAATGCCGCAGGCTGAGCGCAGCAAGGAATTATTCGAATGTTATACGCATAATATGGGTTCACAAACGGATAAATTATCTTTATTGGGTTTATTTAGACATTTTAATTAATACCTTGACCGGTAGATATAATGGGTATAACACGCACTAGTGCGTGTTACTCAGATGTTGTGGCCCAAAATTTGCTAACGATATGAACATGAATAAGTGCTTGATCTTGCTGGCGCTCTTGTTGTTTACTTCCTGTGGCGAGGATATAGTTAATGAAGTTAGTTTGGCTGAAATCCCAAACTTTTCGGAAGAAAACTATGAAATCGTTTCGTTGGATAATAGCGGTAATATCGAGGCCATTTGGTTCAAAAACTTAGAGTTCCTGCCTGGAACCGTCCTTGATACGCTTCTTGAAGTAAAACGAATATTCTTAGATCATGTGGATTCTGTTACTAATGACCTGGCAAAGCTAACAAAGCTTGAAACGATAAAGATATGGGCTCCTGATTTGGCAAATATTCCGACTTCGATTGGACAATTGCCCAACCTGAAAGAAATCCGATTCTATAATTGTAGCGTGAAGGACCTACCTAAGTCTCTAACTCTTTCAACAAGCCTTACCTCGGTAACTATAGGGTTCTGTCAGCTGGAGCTGATTGAGGCAATTTCAAAGATGAGTGGCCTACAAGAACTTATCATTGAGGGTGGTGCAGATTATACATTTATCCCAAATGAAGTGACTGAATTGCAAAATCTTCGAAAACTGGAAATAGGCAATTCAAACATCGTCAAATTACCGAAGGGTCTCGGTATAATGAGCAATTTAGAGAGGCTGGATATCCACAACGCAAATATTGATTCTATTCCAGCAAGCATTGGAAATTTGAGCCACCTGCGACTGTTTCGGCTTCAGATGAATCGAAGCCCTGTTTCTTTGCCAAATGAACTGAGCAATTGCCTAGCTTTAGAGAGTTTGCATATCGAATCAACCCAGATAGACCATGTTCCAAAGGACATTGGTCAGCTGAAAGCGCTCAGGAGTATTAGGTTTTACGGAAATTCAATCAGGTCTCTGCCTGATTCTTTTGGAGAGCTCTCCTCATTGGAAGACTTGAATATCGTCGATAACGAAATTTCATTTTTACCAGCCTCGATCACCAAATTAAGTTCTCTCCAGTTTATGAACATAAGTTCAAATATGTTAACTGAGCTTCCTGACAACATGGGAACTATGAGCAATTTGTTGAGGCTGTATGCTCCGTTCAACAGTCTCAAGTCACTGCCTGAAAGTATCAGCTATCTGGAAAACATTACTGAAATACACCTTGCGCACAACCAATTAGAAACAATACCATCGGAAATTGGCAGGTTAAGCCAGTTGCGAAGGTTGATTTTAAGTGATAATAAACTATCATCGATACCGATAACTTCGTTGGGGCAATTGCGCAACCTAAATACGCTATCCTTAAGTAATAACCCTTTTCCTAAGAGTCAAGCTGACGAACTCAAAAGTCTTCTGCCAAACACGGCCATTGACTACTAGCAGAGGACGGTTGAAAAGTGCCACAACACATGGCTATGAATGCATGGGGTGTCAGCTGTTACCGTATGATGGTGGAGTTGCAATCCCCGCCACAAGAGTTAACTTTATCATCGGTGTGGCTACTTTGTGAGGAGACGATTGTGCATTGCAATCCCCACGCATCATAGCCGGCCGTTATCAGCAAAGACTTACTAGACGTGAAAAAAGTTGGGCTACTTCTCATCTTTGGAATTGTGGCAGGACTCATAGGCTACCTGAGCTTCGAAGAACTGCTGTACTCTGAGTATTGGCTACAACGGAAAATCAACGCGTACTCATGTATCGAGCCGCTGCTAGACGTACAAAAGGGGACCGCTCAATTGAAGTATAAATTTTTGAAGGATGATGAAATTGACCTTGAGGTTTCTATTAATGACGCTGGATATGTATTTCTATCAACCGGAACCTGGTATGCGGACTCTCCAGCCACCAAGAGTTTCAACTTCAGAACTGACCCAGAAATAACTCGAAAGATCATAGACGACTTCAGGTCTCGTTATTCTGAAGCCGAGCTCAACTCATATGACGACCACTTAAATGCCTGTTACTATACATTGGAATTCACCGATTTACTGGCCGACGCAGAATTATCGGTCGGATTTTATAACTACATGCCCAGTGCAGAATTCCTAAAGCTGACCTCGGAGCTTGTGACATTGGGTAACGATGTGATGGAAGACTTTTAAAAGCTGATAACACAGCGGTAAAAATGAATGTGGGCTTCAGCGGTTATCAAAGGTCAGTCGGCTTGGAATGTCCGCCACAACGCCTATTTTTATCTTCTGCGTGGCAAATGCTAGAGGAAGTGGCGTTGCATATCACTCCCACACTCACTTTAGGCAGGCGTTGTGTCTAATTCATGAACATGGAGTTGCTACATTTATCTGGACAGTATGATAAGCTTCAAAAGGC